>FSYS01001061.1_pt1 | contig 19515 bp, 10 predicted proteins | sample 1638491 | NCBI WGS metagenome assembly FSYS01 (sample SAMEA3914788, study PRJEB12502) | metagenome | biome: forest; material: soil | place: Canada | collected 2011-07-03 | depth 0.1 m | reverse complement strand
TTCATCCGCCACGTCCTGCAGGTGCTCGGCGATATCGGGCGGATAGGTCAGCGCACCCTTGTAGAACTGGGCCGGGACGCCCTTGACGCTCTCGTGGTAGATCGACTCATAGATCACGAGCGCCGCGAGATAGTAGCCCTCCGCAGTGGAGTGATGATTGTCCTTCGCGTTGAGATTGATGGCTGGAAACTCAGCGTTGCAGCGCGCGAAGGCCGTACCGACAAGCGCCACGCGCGCGGGGCGATTCGGATCGCGCTTCACAAGGTCGTCGCCGAGATTGCCGTAAGCGGTGTGCAACTCCTGCATCATCTGCTCAGGGCCCGTGAACGTGCTCGCCTTGGTGTAGAAAACCGGGGGGCGCGCCCACGTTTCGTAGAGGATAATGCCCGCCTTCGGCGACGCGGCGGCGATGCGATCGGAGAATGTCTCCCCGTCGTGCATGAAGGCGGCGATATCCCCCATGTGTGTGGGCCGGGTGCTGTAATCCTGCAACACGACCCAGTTGTACGGCCGGGCCGCGAGCGCCTGCGCCGTGGCCGGCTGACCGAGGTGCCACGCCCAATCCTTGCCACCGGCGGCAACCGTGTAGGTCTTGACCGTCTTGCCCTTGGCCAGCGCGATCTGCTCGAAGAGCCGGGGCACGCCACCATGAGCAGCCACGACGGGCGCCATTACTCCCTGGGTAAAGCTGTTGCCAATGAAGAGGACATCGTCGGCGCAGAGCGAGAGAGCAAATACAACCAGCGAAACGAGGGCGAGCGCGGAGGATCGGAGCTTTAAAGGCATGTCGGGTGAATGCGAGGGTTCCTGAAAAGTTGTAGGCGGCATCATTCTCACTGTCGAACGTGCACCGAATCCGCTCACACCAGCGGCTCGACAAGGCCGAGTGCGCGTGCGGTAATCGCGAGTCATGAACCGTCCGCGGCGTCGCCGCTCCAAATCCGATCAGTCCGTAGATCGGTCCCAACAGCAGCCGCAGCAAAAGTCCAAATCGCAACCGCAAGCGCGGGCGGCCCAACCCCAGGCACGCAAAGGCCAGCCCCAGGCGCAGGCGAAACAGCCGCAGCCACCCGCGCGCCGCGGCCAGCAGAAACAGCAACGCGCCCCCCATCCGCGCCCTTCATTTCCTCCCCGCGGCGAGAAACCACGCCAACCGGCCACCCCTCCGCCCCTGCCGCGTCCCCCTTTTCCTCTCCGCGGCGAGAAGCCGCGTCAGCCTGCCAGCCCTCCGCCCCTGCCAAAATCTTCCGGACCGCTCCATTGGCGTGAGGCGCTCGTTCCAACGCTCGCGGAGCAGAGTTACCAGCCGGTGGATGAAAAAGCGCTTGCGCGCAAGCTGCGCGTTCCGCCGGAAGACAGCACCGCGTTCAGCGCCTTCCTCGCCGAGCAGGAAACCGCGGGCCAGATCATGCAGGTGCGGCACAGCCTCTATGTGTTGCCCAAGCGCCTCGGCTTTTCCGTCGGCCGGCTGCAGATGAACGAGCGCGGCTTCGGCTTCCTCGTTCCGGTCGACCCGGCCGAGCCCGATTTCTACATCGCCGGCGACGACACCAGTACGGCCTTCCACGGCGACCTCGTCCTCGCACGCCTGAAGGCGCAGCACGGACGCCAGCGCGACAGCCGCCAGCGCGGCGAAGTCGTCAAGGTCCTCCAGCGCAAGCGGCGCCAGATCGTCGGCACGCTCAACCGCACGCAGATGTTCTACTACGTCGTGCCCGATGAGGCCCGCATCCCCTACGACATCGCCGTGCCAGCGCCGGACGGCACGCCTCCGCTCGGGCAGAAAGTCGTGGTCGAGCTCAAAGAATGGCCCGACCGCCGCAAGGGGCCCGAAGGCGTGATCAGCGAAGTACTCGGCGCACCGGATGCGCCCGGTATCGACCTGCTCTCTATTATCCGCAAGCACGACCTGCCAACGTCGTTCCCGCTGGCCGTCGAGCAGGAGGCCGCGGACATCCCGTCGCAAATCTCGCCGCAGGAAATTTCGCGCCGCGAGGATTTCCGCAAGATCTTCACGCTCACCATCGACCCGGACGACGCGAAAGACTTCGACGACGCGCTCTCCTACGAGATTCTGCCCAACGGCGACTTCGAGATCTACGTCCACATCGCCGATGTCTCCCACTACGTCGTTCCCGGCATGGCACTCGACACGGAAGCGCGGTCGCGCGGCAACAGCATCTACCTCGTCGACCGTGTCATCCCGATGCTGCCGGAAAAACTCAGCAACGGCATCTGCTCGCTGCAGCCGAACGTCGACCGCCTCGTCAAGACCGCCATCGTCACGCTCGACCGCTGGGGCGAGACGAAGAAGTTCCGCTTCGCCGCCGGCATCATTCACAGCGCGAAACGCTTCACCTACGAGGAGGCCTTCGCGCTCCTGCGCAAGCCCGCGAACACACCGCTCGGCCAATCGCTGCATGAGCTCAACGACATGGCACAGACGCTGCGCAAACGCCGCTTCGCCCATGGCGCGCTCGACCTCGATTTCCCCGAGGTGAAAGTCCGCGTCAACGATCTCGGCATCCCCATCGCCCTTGAGCACCGGGAGAATGACATCTCGCACCAACTCATCGAGGAATTCATGCTCCTGGCCAACGAAGTCGTCGCCCTCGAGCTCAAGCGCCGCCAGCGCCCCGGCCTTTACCGCATCCACGAGTCGCCTGATCCGGAGCGCCTCCAGGAATTCCGCGTGCAGGCCAAGTCGATGGGCTTCCATTCCGGCGACCTCACCCAGCGTGGAGAAATCCAGAAGCTCCTCAACCAAGTGCGTGGCAAGCCTGGCGAAAGCGTGGTGAAAATCGGCCTGCTCAAGTCGCTCAAGCGCGCCATGTACAGCCCCAAGCCGCTCGGCCATTACGGCTTGGCCAAGCAGAACTATACGCACTTCACTTCCCCTATCCGTCGCTACTCGGATTTGCTCGTCCATCGCGTGCTCTTTGAACGCGGGAACGCCACGGGCGATCTCAGCTACGACGGCCTGTCGCGCCTCGCGCTACATCTCTCCACCACCGAGCGCACCGCCGCTGAGGCGGAGTTGGAGTCGGTGAAGCTCAAGAAGCTCGAGTATTTCGACCGCCAGGCCCATGCCACGCGCCGGACGTCGTTCACAGCCCTGATCCAGGAAGTGCGCTCCTCCGGGCTCGTCGTGCAGCTACCCGAGTTCGTCATCCAAGGCATGATTCCTCTTTCCGCCCTGCAAGGTGACCTCTTCGTCTTCCATCCGCAAAGACTGGAATTGCATGGCCAGCGGTCGAAGATTACCCTCCGCGCTGGGCAGACTTTGCAGGTGGAAGTGGCCCGGGTCGATCTCGGTAGGCAGCAAGTGGACTTTCAGGCCACCAAACAAAGCCTCATGAAAGTTTCACATTAAGCACTTATTTTTGCTTGTAACCAACATAGCTTTCAACTAGATTGCACGAAAGTTACACCAAAATCATGAGCGCCGAAGAGACCCTTCACGATGTCACGATCCGCGAGCAGCAGCTCGAGGCGTTCATTATTAAGTCCCCGGAATACCGCAAGCGCGCGGATCAGGAATTGAAGCGGCAGGTAACGATGCTCTACCTCGCCATCGCCCTATTGCTGATTTTTCAGGGCTTCTTCACGCTGAAGGTGCTCGGAGTGCTCCCGATCAGCGAGATGATGCTGGTGAGCGTGACGTCGGTGCTGGCCATCGTGAATTGCCTGCTCCTGATCCAGACCAAAACTTGGATGCATCGCCTGAACGAAGCGTGGCTTGGCCCGCAGGAAAAAGTGGCGATCACCTCCCTCCGCTCACAGCGCGACGCGATCAAGTCGCGCATCGCCACCGCCCCGTCGGATGAAGCGGCGAACGCGGCGTTGAACTAAGCGCCCACGATAACCGCACTCGCCGCGCCGTACTCGGCGGTGTGCGAGAGGCTGACGTGAATTTCCATGACGCCGCGCGACTTGGCGTATTCGACCGCCCGTCCGTGCAGCACAACCAGCGGCTTCCCGCCCGGCGCGCGCACGATCTCCATGTCGCGCCAGCCGATCTCCTTGCCGATGCCCGTGCCGAAGGCCTTGCTGATCGCTTCCTTCGCGGCAAAGCGGGCTGCCAAGTGCAGGTGCGGCAGCTTCATGCTGCGAGAGTAGGCCACCTCGCCGTCGAGGAAGACTCGGTTCAGAAAGCGGTCGCCGAAGCGCTCCAGCGACTCTGCGATCCGCTTCGTCTCCACGATGTCGATGCCGGTGCCGAGGATGGTCATGGAGCAACCGGGGTCTCGAGCGGCGCGGCGGTGGTCTTGGCCAGGCGCAGGCATTCGCGCATGTCGAGCTTGCCCGAGGCGAGAATGGGAACGGCAGGCACGACCAGAAGCACCTTGGGAATCCAAAGGCTCGAGAGTCCCTTTTCGAGCAGCTTCTTGCGCAGCGCGCCCATGTCAACGCGCGTCGTGGTCAAGAGCACAAGGCTTTCGCCCTTCTTTTCGTCCGGCACGCCGACGACGGCGAGCGGCGGCCCCTCGCCTGCGGCGGGATGGAGGTCGAGCGCCTCGACGATCTTATTTTCCAGGGTCAGGTGCGGCACCATTTCGCCCGCGATCTTGGAGAAGCGGCTGATGCGGCCCTCAATGAACAGGAAGCCGTCCTCGTCCAACCGGCCCACGTCGCCGGTGCGATACCAGCCGTCCTTCAGCACGGCCGTGGTTTGGTCAGTGTCCTTGTAGTAGCCCTCGAAGACGTTCGCGCCGCGCAGCCAGAGCATGCCCGATTGGAAAATGCTGAGGTCTTCGTCGGTCTCGGGATCGCGGATACGCGCAGTCAGTCCGGGCACCATGCGCCCGACGCTGCCGACGCGGCGGCCAAGGACGCCATCAGGATTGATCTTCGAGGGCGGATCGTCGAAGAGATTGCAGCCGACGACCGGCGACGCCTCGGTCATGCCGTAACCTTCGCTGACCTGGATGCCGAACTTGGACTCGAACTCGCGCAGCAGGTCGAGCGGCAGTTTCTCGGCGCCGGTGACGACCATCTTGAGCGAGCGCAGTTGCTCTGGCTTGGCCTTGCGCAGGAACGCGCGCAGGAAGGTCGGCGTGGTGATGAGCAGTTGCAGCTTGTGGCGCTCGATCGTCTCGACCAGCTTCGGCGCGTCGAGCGGATTGGGGAAGGTCACCACACGCGGGCCGCCCAGCAGTGGCCACCAGAGCGTGACGGTGAAACCAAAGCTATGGAAGACCGGCAGCGAGCCGAGGATCGACTCGAGATGAATGCGACCGAGAATCGCGCCGATCTGCGCCACATTGGCGAGGATGTTACGATGCGTAAGCACGACTGCCTTCGGCTCGCCCGCGCTGCCGCTGGTAAACAGCAGTCCCGCTTCCTCGCGGTCGCCCAACTCGGGAATCTTGAGCGTGCGGCGCAGCATGCCGAGCGGCATCAGCCGCGCCAGGAGCCACCAGCGTTTCAGCGTCGACTTGGGGAAGCTCTTGATCAGCTCGGCGATGTCGATGCGGTTCTCGATCCAGGGAAAATCGGGAATCTTCTCCACCACGGCGGGCGCGGTGATCAGGCGTTGGATGCCTGCGCGCGCCATGGCGGACTCGTTGGCCGCGCGGCCGGCGGTGAAATTGAGGTTCACCGGAATCTTGCCCGCGAGGATGACACCAAGGTTCGCCACCGCCGCGCCGATGCTGGTCGGCAGGACAATGCCTATCCGTTTTTCCGGCACGTTCTTGCGCAGCCACTGCGCGAGGGTGATGCCCACCGCGAGCAGTTCGCCGCCCTTGAGCGCGCGGTCGCCCGCGTTGGCGTCGACGAAGACCGTGCTCAGGAAGCGCTTGCGCAGCCCGCGCAGGCACTCGAAGGCCAGGTGCGACTTCAGCTCGGGCCGCGCCTGGAAGGCCTGCTCGGACATGTCGTAGAGCTCGCGCCGGACGCGGTCCGACGTGGCCTCGGGGGCGTTCAACGTCTTGCCGAAATAGATCCAGACGTGCAGCGGGACGACACGCGGCAGTTTCCAGAAGAACTCCCCGCCGTAGTAGGAGAAGATCGAGCCCCAAACGTTCTCCAGCCAGACCGGCATGACGGGCACACGGGCCTTGCGCGCAATCAACTCGTAGCCGCGGTTGAGCTTCTGCAGCGTCGCGGTGCGGGTGAGCGCGCCCTCCGGGAAAAGGCAGACGACTTCGCCGCGGGCCAGCGCGTTGACCGCTGTCTCGATGGCCGTGCGCGCGATCTTGGGGCTGATCGGGATCGCGCCGAGCAGACGCAGCGGCCAGTGCAGATAGCGAGAGCGGTAAATCTGGTCGTAAACGAGGAAGCGGATCGGGCGTGGGCAGGCGAGTTGCAGGATGACCGCGTCGATGTAGGAGATGTGGTTCGGCAGGAGCAGGACGCCGCCCTTCGCCGGAAGCGCATCGATATTGACCGCCGTGACGCGGTAGAACACGCGCGCGACGAGGCCGAGTGCGAGACGCAGCAGGCCCTCCGGCGTGAGGAAGATGATGTAGAGCGTCAGAAAGGTCGTCGGGACGGCGTAGAGGAGAAGCTGGGTCCGGGGCGACACATCGAAGAAGGCCGAGACGATCAACTGGATGATCACGGCCACGACGCCGAAGAGGTTCGAGAGCAGGAGATTTCCGCTCAGGATTCGGCCCCGTCGCTCGGGCTCGACCTGCTCCTGCAAGTGGGCGTTGAGTGGCACGACGAACAGCGCGCCGGCGATGCCCAAGGCAAAAAGCGCGAGGAGAAACCAGATGGTCACGGGCTTGAGCACGGCGGCCGCGGCGCAGGCGACGATCAAGCCAAAGGAGCCGATGGGAATGAGACCGATCTCCACCTGGTGCGTGGTCATGCGCGTGACCAGGAAGCTGCCGAAGACGATGCCTGCGCCGAGGGTGGCGGCGAAGACACCGGCATGCGATGCGGTGCCGGCATGCCCGCCGTGGAGCGAGTTCGCAACCTCGATCAGGGTCAGATAGAGCGCTCCGGCCAGGCCGTAGAAATAGCTGATGCCGAGGGCGCATAACCGCGTGGGCTGGTCGCGCCAGACATCCTTGAGCTGGCCGAAGTGCTCCCAAAGCAACGCGGTACGGAATGGCTGGTTGGTGTGTGCGGGTGTGGGTTGGATCCGGTAGCCAAGGATGAGCGAGACAAGCGCGAGGGCGGCGAGCACCGCCATGGTCATTTCCGCCCCGGCCCAGTGATCGTGCAACCGCGAGAAGGAGAAATCGTAAAGAGCGCCGCCAGCCAGCCCGCCGATAAGCATGCTGGAGATGGCGGTGACCTCAACCACGCCGACGGCGGAGCTGATTTTGGTCGAGCTGACGATCTCCTTGATGATGCCCTGCTTGGCCGGCGAAAAGAACGCGCACTGGATGCCCAGCAGGAAAAGCCCGAAGGTGCAGAGCGACATGCTGTGCCACGCCAGCGCGCCCGCGATCAGTGCCATGATGGCGACCTGCGCCCAGAGCGTGAGGACGATAACGTTGCGCTTGGAGAAACGGTCGGCCACCCAGCCCGCCGTCGGCGCCAGGAGGATGAACGGCAGGATGATGATTGCGGCCAGGGTGGTCTTGATCATCTTCGCCGTGGTGTCGGCGTCGTGGTGATTGTGCGGGAAGAGTTCGCCCGCGACCGAGATGCCCAAGGCGATGAGCATCAGCTTGGCTGCATTGTCGTTGAGCAGGACTTGTATCTGCACTGCCACGAGGGACCAAAACGAACGCTTCATGCGGTAAGGGCTGATTTTGGGGCCGGTGTCACGCGATTCCAAGCCCCGAATTGGCAGACACGCTGCACGGTTGGCCCCGACGAACTCATTGCAACGGTCAATTCACTCTTAACTCGAGGCAAGCTATTCCTTGAAATGCCTCCGCGTCGCGGGTAGACGGAACATTTTTCCGCTGGTAAATTGGGGTGCTTGACCGAACTCGACCATCCAGACAAACCCAGCCGCATCCAGTTCCGCATGGCCTGGCGATTGATGCTATCGCTCTTCGGCCATCTGTTCCTGCTGTTTTGCCTGGCGATCTATCTGGTCGCCTCACTCAATCAAGTGCAGCTCTACACGCCGGAGGCGCGCGCCGACGAGGTGCAGCTCGAGAGCGTCAAGGCCGTACCGGCGCTGCTCGCCGCCATGAACACCCAGCGGCTGGCTTACCAGAAGAATGGCGATCCGCACGATCTCGCGCTTTACCAGCAGGCCCGCGCCGCGTTGCAAGCGAACCTCGACTCGCTCCACACACCGCTGATCCTGCCCACCGACCTTGAAGGCCAGCGCCGCATGCTGGTGCGCAAGTGGGTGAGCGAAGTCGGCGACTACGCGGTGGACATGCCCAAGCCCACGCCCGCCCGCCTCGACGCGCTCAACTCCGCGAGCAACGCGCTGCTAGACCAGATCAATGACCTGACGACGAAGGTCGAGGATGAGCAGCGGGTGAAGCTCCAGAACCTGCAGGGACAGGAGGCACTTGAGGCCAGCAACCGCGTCACGACCATGTGGGTTTGCGTCGGCGTCATCTCCTTCGTCACGATCGCGCTACAGTTGGCGCTGGCGAACTCGATCGTCGGCCCGATCCAGTCGCTCACCGCGGTGGTGCGGCGCCTGCGCGCGGGCGACTACACCGCGCGCGCCCGGCTGCGCTCCGGCGACGAGCTGGAGAGCCTCGCCGACAGCTTCAACGGCATGGCCGATAGCATCCTCCAGGGCCGGCACGAACTCGAAGACAAGAACAAGCGCCTTTCCGAGCAGCAGGAGGCGCTGCGCTACGCCAACGCCGGCCTCGAGGAACGTGTGAAGCTCAAGACCGGCGAGCTCGAGGAAAAGAACCAGAAGCTCAACGAGGCGGTGCGCATGAAGGACGAGTTCCTCGCCACGCTGAGCCACGAACTGCGCACGCCTCTCACGCCGATCATCTCCTGCACGCACCTGCTGAACGCTGACGGCATGCTCTCGCCGGAGGACTACAAGAGCGTGCAGGTCATCGACCGCAACGCGCGCGCCCTTTCGCGCATGATCGATGAGCTGCTGGACCTGTCCATCGTCACCAACCGCAAGCTGCGGCTCATCCGCGAGCGCACCGAGATGAACGAGTGGACCCACGCCACGCTCGAGACCGTGCGTCCCGAGTGGGAGCGCAAGCAGCTCGACCTTCACTTCGTCCCGAGCGAGGAGCCGATCGATCTCGACATCGACGCGACACGCCTCACGCAGGTGCTGACCAACCTCCTCACCAACGCCATCAAATACACCGACCGCGGCGGGACGATCACCGTGCGCGTCACCTCCGGCGAGGACGGCGTGCGCATCGCCGTGACCGACACCGGCGCAGGCTTGAGCAAGGGCGAGATCGACCGGATCTTCGAGATGTTTCACCAGGCGCGCACGCCGCACACGCAGGGCGTCGGCGGCCTCGGCGTTGGTCTGGCCGTGGCGCGTTCCATCGCGGAGTTGCACGGCGGCGGCCTGCTCGCGGAGAGCCCGGGCCCAGGCAAGGGCGCGACGTTCACCCTCTGGCTGCCGCGCCTCAGCGACTCGCAGGTGGTCGACTTTTCCGTGCCCAGCCTGACACCGCTGCCGGACACGGTCGACCGCCGCCTGCTGCGCGGTCGCCGCATCCTGCTCGTCGAGGACTCGACCGATACGCGCGAGGCGCTCGAGCGGATCTTCCGCCGCCGCGCCTGCGAGGTGACTTCCGCCGCGAGCGCGGAGGAAGCGCTCGGCCTGGTCAACCGGACGCCGCCGGACATCATCATCTCGGACCTCGGGTTGCCGGGCATGTCGGGCATCGAGTTCATGACCGAGGTGCGCAAGCACCCCGAGTGGCGCGACGTGGTGGCGGTCGCCCTCAGCGGCCTCGGCCGGGACAAGGACTTCAAGGCGGCGGCCGATGCGGGGTTCAACGCCTACCTCCTCAAGCCGGTCGACATCGCCTCGCTGGACCAGACGCTAGCTGACGAGCTCCAGAAGCGCATGGCCAATGGGTATACCTAGGGGTGCCTAATTTCTCCAGGGGGGCCTATAATTTTAGGAGATATAGAATTGGCAGGTGATGCAGGTGAGCCGGATCAATGCTCGCTGTAGGCACTTTCGCCGTCATTTGTTTTCTCGCAACGACGCAAAGATCGCTATACCCGACTCCCTATTCAGCTACACAGGATCGAATCAACAGTGAGTTGGCAACCGAAAGACGCTTGTGGTCGCGAACTCGGTTGATGTTGCGTGAATCACCGAGCCCGTCGCCCGACGGTCGACGGCTACCGCGGAATACACGGACAGATCGGTCTGTAATGTCGGGCTTCAACCGAGCCCCGCGCTCGGAGATCGCGGGCTACCGCTGACGGGGCACTTTCTTTTCTTGGAGGGACGAGGGTAAAAGGGGACAAGCAATTTTATCGCTCGCAACGAGCGCCCATCCGTCGACCTAAAAAGTGCGTGGGCGTTTTTTCGTCTGTCGCCGCTTGGCTAAAATGCCGCGGTTTGGGGCGCTGGGTTAGTTGGCGGAGGAGCGGTTGAGGACGATGCCGCGGAAGGAGTAGCCGGCGAGAGGCTCGTCGCGCAGGTGGGTGAGCCGGAAGGTGACGCGGTAGGTGTGGCCAATAGCGAACGTTTGTCCGTGGGGCTTGAGCTGGACGTCCCAGTTGTCCGGGTAGACGCCACCACCGTGAAAGACGACGAGATGTTCGTCGTGGTTGATGTCCGCAACGGTGCCCACGAACTCGACGACCTCACCGCTGAAGAGCCGGTGGAAGCGCTCTTGCGAGAGCGTCACACCGTCCAGGCAGCGATCGATAATGGCGTCGGGATGGAAGTGATCGGCGTGCGGCGGCGGCTGGGTCGAGGCGGCAGCGGGCGGGGTTTCCGGCGCAGGCGTCGGGGCTGAGGCAGCGGTCGGAGCCGGTGCAGGCGCGGGAGCCGGGGCCGGGGCAGCGGGCGGAGCTGGCGCGGGTGCAGGCGCTGGGGCCGGAGTAACGGACGGAGCTGGCGTAGGTGCGGGAGCTGGGGCTGGAGCAGCGGTCGGAGCAGGCGCAGGAGCCGGGGTTGGTGTAGCGGACGGAGTCGGTGTAGGTGCGGCGTCTGGAGTCGAAGGTGCGGGAGCCGAGGTCGACGGTGCGGATGCCGGGGCTGAAGCAGAGGACGGAGGCGTGCTCGGAGTTTGGTCCGTCGGCGGCGCGAGTGATGGCTGGGCGGGCGCTCCACTGGCTGGGTTGGTGGCAGCACTGTCGGGAATCGGAGCCGGGGCTGGTGCGTTGGTCGTCTCCTGCGCCTGCGCGCGTGCGATGAAAAGTCCGGTGACGACAAGAGAAGTAAGGATTAGGCGCATGGGATGAAAAGTTCTAAGCGGCGGACAGGGTTCACTGCACGTCGCCGTTCTTTCTAGAGCCAACTGCAAGCAACATGAAGTCAAAAATAGGGGGGCGGCGAAACTGCTCTCACTTTACGTTCAAGCGTCCCTAACGGGACGCGCGGCGTCGCCGATTCTTTTCCCAGCACTAAAGTGCCGGGCTACGTTCAATCGTTCCTACGGAACGGCAGAAAAAGGGGACTGGCATCTTTTGTGTGTTTTCACCGCGACGTCGCGCATTTGCTGAGTTATTTCGCCGACAGAGACCTCTGCAAAAGGCGAAGCGCGCTCCTGGCATTGGAGGACGGACCCGGTCCGTCCTCCTTTTAAGAACGAGGCCAACCGAGATCGCTAGTAGTACTCGATGACGGGGTGGGCGGCGGTGTTGGTGTTGTCGCGGGAGATGAAGTTGACCCAGTTGTTGCTGCCGGTGACCGTACCGTACATGCGGATGGAGAGCAGGCCACCGGAGATGGCGGCGGCCTTGGCTTGGGTGGTGATGTCGATTTCGACCGGTGTGCCGGCGGTGTAGCCGGTCACGGTGGCGAAGGGTGTGCCGGAGCTGGCGGGCTTGGCGTTCCAGGTGATGCCGCCGGTGCCGGTCTCGACCCACGTGTTGGTGGCGACCGTGTCATAGCAGATGGTCGTTGCCGCGGGCCCGACTGTGTCGGGTGTGAGCTTGAGCTTCACGCTGGTGGTGTTGGCCAAATCGGCGACGTTGAAGCGCAGGTAGCTCTCGCGCTGGTAACCGGTCGCATCCAGCTTCACCGCGAGGTCTGGATCGGTGCCGTAGTTGGTGTTCGCGTACATGCCATCGCGCACATAGGCATCGGCCACGGGTTCGCGCGTGCTGGGGGCGTTGGTGTAGACGATCACCGGATGCCACGAGGCGGTGGCGTTTTCCTTCGAGGCGAAGTTCAGCCCCGCGTTCGCGTCACTTGGATTCGACAGCGAGTAGATGTGCAACGAGAGCAAGCCATCGAGCCCGGCCTGTGCCTTGGCCTGGCTGGTAACGTCGAGCACGACCGGCTGCCCTACATAGTAATCACCCGTGATGGTGGTGAACGGAGCATGCGGACTGGGATTCAGCGAGCGGCTGTTCGTCCACGTGATCGTGCTCTCGCTCCAAGTATCGTTCGAAAGCACCTCGTAGCCGAGCTGCAATGCGGTGGAGGCATCGGTGCCGACATAATCCGGCACGAGCCAGATCTGCACGCTGGTGGCGTTGGCCAGACCGCTGACGTTGAACCTCAAGTAGGCCTCGCGGTTATAGCCGGCAGCGGTGCTGGCCTTCACCGTCAGGTCGGCGGAGGTTCCGTAGTTCGTGCCTGCGTAGGTCCCATCCTGCACGTAAGAGTCGGCGACGTCCTGGGCGATGAACGGCACCTGGACGCTGACGAGATTGGAGTTGGCGCTTTCGCCCGACGGATTCACCGCGGTCACCGCGTAGTAATAGGTCGTGCCCGCGGCTGCGGTCGTGTCCGTATAGGTGAGCGCGTTGGTCGTGGTGCCGACCGTGGTGAACGGTCCCGCGCTCGAGGTGGCGCGCTTGATGTTATAGCCGTTGGCGCCGTAAGTGACCGGCCACGCCAAGGTGACGCCCGGATTCGACGGCTGCGCCACCATGCCGCTGATGGCGGGGAGCACCGCGCTGGAAGTGACCAGGAATGTCACGCTCGTCGGCGCGAGCGTGACCGTGGCTGCACCGCTGGAAATACTGCCGTTCGCGGTGTTGACCATGTTATGGGTGGCATCGCTCTGGAAGGCAGAGAAGCCAGTTCCCACAAGGCCGTTCACCGTCATCGACGTGGTGCTGCTGGTCTTGTTGACCAGCATGGTGACGCAGGCGTCGCCCGCGGGATCCCAGAAGCTCGCGAGATCGACGAGGGTTTCCCACGTGTTTTGCGCCGTGTTAATCGTAGTGTAGTTGGTATCGCTGCAGGTCATCGAATGGACCACCCAGCCGGGCCGCACTGTCGTCCACAGTTTCTGAAAACAGAAGTAACGCTCGCTGTAGACGGGCGCTTGCGTGCCGGCCAGCAGGGTGGTGCCTTGAGGCGTCGAGGCGCTGTTCCAGGCGGCCCACCACGTCCAGTAGTTGTAGGGAATGTCGATGAAGTTGCTGGCCATGTGCGCCATCGCATCCAGGGTCCAGCCGTTCTCCGTGCCACCGTCGTTGCTGTTGCTGTCGATCGACCATTCGGTGATCCAGCCGTCGCGCGGATAGTCCCGCTCGCCCTGCCGGATACCGAGCCAGATGTTCTCGCCGTAACCGTGCGTGGCGTAAGCGCCGAGCGCCGCGCTGAAGGTCGGGTCAGTCATCATCCCAAAATTGGGGCTGGCACCGAGGAGCTGGATGTCGTCGTCGGTATCGGTCGCTTCGGGCCCGACCACCTCGACGGTGCTCATGCCGTTGGCGACGAGGGCCGCATGCATGTCCTCGACGAGCTTGCGCCAGAGGCCGTAGCCGCCGCCGGTCTGCGTGTCGTGGACGTAGTCGCAACTGGGATAAGCGGTGGCGAGATCGGGTTCGTTTTGGACACTGATATTGACGGGGAGCCCGACGCCGGCGGTCTGCATGGCCTTGATGACCGTGATGTAGTAATTCACGTAGTAGGGCTCATCCGCGACGAGGAGGCAGCCGCCGTTGATGCTGCCGTTGGTCTTCCACTGGCCGGGCGGGCTCCAGCAGGACATGATGTAGTTGTTCACGCCATGGGCCTGCGCGATCTTGATCTGGTTGACCATGTCGGTGACCGCTGCCGGGTTCAAAACGACAGCGTTGGTTCCGGTCAGATCCGTGCCGCTGACGTAAAGCCGGTTGTCGAGGCTGACGCGGATGTAGGTGATGCCGAGGTTGTAGATGGCATCCTGAATGAGGGGCTTGTCGAAAATATCGGCAGTGTTGTTCGGCTGTGATGAATCGAAGTAGGACGGATAACAGCCCCACCCCTTCACGGTCTGCGCGCCGGTGGCATTGATTGATGCGCTGTCCTGCGCACGAACTGAGGACGCGGCGGCGAGGATGAAGGCCAGTGCCAAGCTGAGGAGATTCCAACCGCGCTGGCGAACCGAGAAGAAACCAGCGACGGGGGCGACTATCTGACGGGGAGTGCGAGTAGTCATAGTCTCGGGATAGAGGTGTGGCGCTTAAATCACAATGGACGCGTTTGCGATTCTTTTGCACTATTGTCGTTAGCAGGTGGTCCCCGAAGCCGCACGGATTAGGGATTGCTGAGGCCGTCGCGGCGCGGCATGTTCGCTGGCAAAAGGTGAACGCGACATCGGCTAAACAGGCGGTTTCAACGTGGCCGGCGGCGGCGCTGGTGGTGTCGAACATGATCGGCACGGGCGTTTTTACGAGTTTGGGTTTTCAGGTGGATGACTTCACGAAGGGCGGCGCGAGTTTGCTTTCGGGGAGCGTGTTTCCGCTGATCATGCTGTGGATTGTCGGCGGGGCGCTGGCGCTGTGCGGCGCGCTTTGCTACGCGGAGCTGGCAACGGCGCTGCCGCGTTCCGGCGGGGAGTACAATTTTCTCTCGCGCATTTATCATCCGGCGGTGGGTTTCTGCACGGGGCTGACGTCGGCGACGATTGGGTTTGCCGCGCCGATTGCGATCAGCGCGCAGGCGTTTGGGAAATATTTCATCCGCGCGTTCCCCGAGGTCGGCCATGTCGTCCCAAACAACACGGAGCACGCGCTGGCCTTGGCGCTGGTGCTGCTGGTCACGGCGGCGCATCTGCGAAGCCTGCGGTTTACGGGCACGTTTCAGTCCGCCGCGACGGTGATGACGATCCTGTTGATCCTGACCTTTATCGGCGTGGGGTTCAGCTTCGCGCATCCGGCGCCGATCACTTTTGCGCCGCACACAGTTGATGCGAGCCGGGCCATCCTGGCCGCGTTCTGGGGTTCGCTGATTTATGTGATGTACTCGTACTCGGGTTGGAATGCGGCCGCGTATATCGTGGAAGAGGTGCGTGATCCGGCGAAGGCGCTGCCGCGCGCACTGATTCTCGGCACGACGTTCGTGATCTTTCTTTACGTGGCGGTGAACGCGGTGTTTCTCTACTCGACGCCGCTGGCCAGCCTCGCGGGCAAGCTTGATGTGGCATTCGTGGCCGGTGAGCAGATCTTCGGCAAGGCGGGCGCGCGGCTGGCGAGCGGGCTGATTTGCGTGGGTCTTGTCGCCAATGTGAGCGGGATGATCTGGGTGGGCTCGCGCGTAACGGAGGCGATTGGCGCGAGGTATCCGCGGCTGGGACTGCTGGGCCGGACGTCGCAGGCGCGCGTGCCTTTTGTGGCGCTGATTTATCAGTTCGCGATCATCTGCGTGCTGCTGTTTTTCGATCCGGAGAGCGTGATGAATTACGTGGGATCGGTGCTGTGGTTCTGGTCGTTCCTGGCGGTGGTGGGAGTGATTGTGCTGCGTTTTCGCGAGCCGAATCTTACGCGCCCGTACCGGACGTGGGGTTATCCGGTGACGCCGGTGATTTTTGGGATCATCACGATTTTTTGCCTGCTGCAGAATGTCCGCGATGATCCGTGGCAGAGCGCGATCGGCGCGGCGACGGTGCTGGTGGGCATCCCGATTTACCTATGGGCGAGCCGGGGTGTGCCGATGGAGCGGCTGCGAGGGGAGACGGCCCCGGAATCGTGAGGCCGCTTCAGGCCGCGGGGGCGGGCTGGTTGAGCATCTCGCGGACTTTGTTGGCGAGGGCGGCGGGGGTGTAGGGCTTGGCGATGAATTCGACGCCGGGCTCGAGGACGCCGTGATGGGAGATGGTGTCGTCGGTATAGCCGGAGGTGAAGAGAACCTTGATATCGGGATTAGTGGTCTTGAGGTTGTCGGCCATTTCCCTGCCGCCCATCTGCGGCATGATGACGTCGCTGATGACCAGACGAATCGGCGGCATGACGTGCGTGCGGGCAACGCGGAGCGCCTCCTGGCCGTTGGAGGCGGTGAGGACGTTGTAGCCAAGCGAGCTGAGGATGCCGCGCGCGAGATGCCGGAGGGACAGGTCGTCCTCGACGACGAGGACAATTTCCGTCCCGCGCGGCAATGGGCCGGAGGGGATGGGCGCCTTCGCGTCGTCGAGCGCCTGCTCGACGCGGGGAAAATAGACCTTGAAGGTGGTGCCCTGCCCGAGCTCGCTGTAGACGTCGATGTAGCCGCCGGATTGCTGGACGATGGTCTGGCAGGTGGAGAGGCCCAGGCCGGTGCCTTTGCCCTTGGGCTTGGTGGTGAAGAAGGCCTCAAAGAGATGCGCCTTGATGTCGTCGGTTATGCCCGTGCCGGTGTCGCTGACGCTGAGCATGACGTACTCGCCGGGAATGACGCCGGCGTGGGTGTTGGTATAACTTTCGTCGAGGGTAACGTTGTTGGTGGCGATGGTGAGCTTGCCGCCATCGGGCATGGCGTCGCGGGCGTTGACGACGAGGTTCATCAGCACCTGCCCGATGTAGCCGGAGTCAGCCCGGACGTGGCCGGTTTGGTTTCCGGAGACGATCTTCATCTCGATGTTCTCGTCGATGAGCCGCAGGAGCAATTTGTCGAGTTCCTTGACCGTGTCGCCGAGATCGAGCACGACGGCTTGCACGTTTTGCTTGCGGCTAAAGACGAGGAGCTGGCGCGTGAGCCCGGCGGCGCGATCGGAGGCGTGGCGGATTTCCTCGGTGTATTTGAGCAGGGGGCTGTCCGGCGGAAGTTCGCCGGTGATCAAATCCTCGTAGCCGATGATGACGCCGAGGATGTTGTTGAAGTCGTGGGCGACGCCGGCGGCGAGCTGGCCGACGACCTCCATTTTTTGGACCTCAATGAACTGCGCTTCAAGCCGCTGGCGCTGGACGACGCCCTCCTCGAGCTCGGCGTTGAGGATGTTGATCTTGTCCGCGGCGAGTTTGCGCTCGGCGGTGTCGCGGATGTTGCATTGGATGAGCCGCTTTTGATCGACGAGATAGGCGCTGCTGATGAACTCGACCTCGACGCGGCGGCCGTCCTTGGTCTCGAGCGGCATGCCGGCGTAACGGACGCGATCGGTGGTCTGTAAGTCGGTGAAGGCGATCTTGGAGGCGTCGGTGCCCTTGAAGGGGCCAATCTCCCAGAGTTTCCGGCCCAGGAATTCTTCCTGCGAGTAGCCCAAGAGAGCGACCATGAAGGGATTGGCATCGACGACCTGGCCAGTGGCGGCGTCGAGGACGAGGATGCCGTCCTGCGCCGTTTCGAACAATCGCCGGTAACGGAGTTCGGAAGCGCGCAGGGCTTCGACGGTGCGGGCCTCGGCTTCCTCGGTGCGGAGGTCGGCCTCCTCCGTGCGGATGTTGGCCTGATCGGTGCGCGTATTGGCCTGATCGGTGCGCTTCTCGGCCTGCTCGGTGCGGGTGTTGGCTTGGTCGGCGCGGTTGTTGGCCTGCTTGGTCCGCTCTTCGGCCTGCTCAATTTGCGTGTCGTGCCGGGGGGCTGACGCGGGGAGTTCCCCCTCTGCGAATAAGGGCTGCTGCAGGGCTTCGGTGGGGTTTGAGGAGTCCACAAGGCTGGGTTCGCGGTACGGCTAAGTGAATGGGATTGGCGTTTATTTCCCGGACAGAGCCCTGAATCCCTCGTTATCCCAGCGCGCGCAGGCGCGAAGGGCTTTCAGAAACCCTAATAGAATAAATCTAATATCCGCCCGTTAATATAAGTTACAACCTAATTGTTAAATTTCCGGCACGACGCTGGACTTGTGGCCTTATAGTATCTATCGGCGGGAAACCCGCGGATACTGATGCTTATTTCGCATTTGGGAATTATGGTTTCATTCGTCCTCATAAGTTCCTATCCGACTCTACTACGAGCCTTGATCTTGGAGCAGCGGGGTCCTAGCCTCTGGCGACTCTGCCATGACCGCACTATTTCGCCTTGCTGTTTGCCTGGGTTGCCTGGGCCTGATCCTGAGCGCGCGCACGAGCGCGGATGACACGCATGCCGTGCCGGTCGCGCAGCCGGTGGCCACGCCCTCCGCGCCGCCGAAGGCGCTCCCGGTCACCACGCCTCCTGTTGTACAGCCGATGGCCACGCCCGCGACGCCGCCGAAGGCGTTGCCGGTGCAGGTTGCGACGCCAGGCAGCCCGACGACGCCGGCGGACCAACTCGCGGCGATCAACGCTTCGGCGAAGGGACTGGCGGGAATTCCGTGCGGCGGGGCGTGGGAATCGACGCCGGAGTGGAAGAGCTACAAGAAGTCGCTGGATGAGCAGTGGACGTATCTCGACGAGGTGCGGCTGAAGGCGATGCGGACGTGGGGTACGACGGAGCTGGCCGACTTGCGCACGCAGAGCACGACGGTTTTCTATCCGTTCAGCGGGCCGGATGTGCTTTATGCGGACACGTTTTTCCCGAACTCGCGCGTGCTGCTGATGGCGGGGCTGGAACCGGTGGGGACGATGCCGGACCTGAACACGCTGCAGGCGCAGGGGAAGCTGGGGCCGTACCTGGACTCGATCTCGAAGTCGCTGTTCACGATTTTAGCGGCGAGCTTTTTCAAGACGAAGGACATGAAGGTGGACTTCAACAACCAGCTCGTCGATGGGCTGACGCCGGCGATGATCGTATTCCTGGCGCGCGGCGGCTATGCGATCACGGACATCCAGTACGTTTCGCTGAATGAGGATGGCGGCGTGGGGCCGCGCAGCGAGCACGGCAAGCCGGGCGTGCAGATCACGTATGCGGACGGGCGGCAGGTGCTCTATTTCTCCGCGGACTTGAGCGACGAAGGGCTGAAGCACAACCCGGGTTTTGTGAAGCTGATGGCGAAGCTGGCGCCGGGAATCACGTACCTGAAGGCGGCGTCGTACCTGTGCTATTACGATGATTTCTCGACGATCCGCGACGCGATCCTGGCCGACAGCCTGGGCGTGGTGGAGGATGACTCGGGCATTCCGTTCAAGTATTTCGACGTGGCGAAGTGGACGGTGATTCCGTACGGCGACTACACGGGGCCGATCGATCTTTTCAAGGAACGCAAGCAGCCGGATCTGACGCTGTTTTACCAGAAGACGCCGCACGCGCAGTTGCCCTTCGGCAGCGGGTACAAGTTCCACGCATCGGTGTCGTCGCTGCTGGTGGTGAAGAAGAAGAGCTGATCGGCCCGATTTGTTTCACACGGAGGCTCGGAGGAAAATATTCTCCACTACTGCGGACCTGAAACGCGATTGCGGATAGCTTCCTAG
>FSYS01003184.1_pt1 | contig 19540 bp, 16 predicted proteins | sample 1638491 | NCBI WGS metagenome assembly FSYS01 (sample SAMEA3914788, study PRJEB12502) | metagenome | biome: forest; material: soil | place: Canada | collected 2011-07-03 | depth 0.1 m | reverse complement strand
GTGCTGCGCGTGCTGGATAAAGAGTCGATGTCGGAGAAGTTCAAGCAGCTGTCGCTGGATGTGGTGGGGTTTGCGGAGAAGGATCTGACGCGTTTCCGCCGCTATATTAAAGAGCCGTACGGGATGGTGCTGGTGACCGGGCCGACGGGTTCGGGTAAGACGACGACCCTGTATGCGGCGCTCAATGAGATCAAGAGCGAAGAGGATAAGATCATCACGATCGAGGACCCGGTCGAGTATCAGATTCGCGGGATCACGCAGATTCCGGTGAACGAGAAGAAGGGCCTGACATTTGCGCGTGGTCTGCGATCGATTCTGCGTCATGACCCGGACAAGATCCTGGTGGGCGAGATCCGCGATGCGGAGACGGCGCAGATTGCGATCAACTCGGCGCTGACGGGACACTTGGTGTTTACGACGGTGCACGCGAACAACGTGGTCGACGTGCTGGGGCGCTTTTTGAACATGGGCGTCGAGCCGTACAACTTTGTGAGCGCGCTGAACTGCATCCTGGCGCAGCGGTTGGTGCGGCAGGTGTGCGATTTCTGCGTGAAGGATGTGCATTACACGGATGCAGAGCTGGAGGTGAACGGGCTCAATCCGTCGGAGTGGCAGGGCGTGTTGTTCAAGGAGGGGCCGGGGTGCATCGAGTGCGGCGGGACGGGGTATCGCGGGCGCTCGGCGATTCATGAGCTGCTGGAGCTGGATGACGAGATTCGGGAGATGCTGCTGGAGAAGCGGCCTGGGTCGGAGATACGGAAGAAGGCAAAGGAGAAGGGGATGTCGTTCCTGCGGGACTCGGCGTTGGAGCGGGTGCGGGCAGGGATTACGACGCTGCGGGAGATCAACAAGGTGACATTTATTGAGCAGGGACGGTAAAGGGAATATTGGGTCGATTTCCGAAACGGCACGAAGGATCGAACGTCCAACGCCTAAGCAATGCAACCTTCACCATCGCAGGGTACTCTAGTTAGAGCTTCATGAATCTTCTTCCCCAAGCTTCCGGAATTCGCCCGCGTGTGGCCTGCGAGATTATGCCGCAGGGCGTGGTGGCAGCGCGCTCTGCCGATGCTGTCTCGCCGCTGGCTGCGGTGGCGCGGGTGCTGCTGACCGAGGGTGCGGTGGTTCCCAGTCTGAAGCCGGGAAATATTGTGGACCGGGTTGCAGTGGCAGCTGCGATTCGCGGCGCGCTGGAGCAGATTGGTGAACGGGCCAATGCGCGCGACGCGAACCTGACGCTGGTGATTCCGGACTCCGCGGTGCGCGTGCTGTTGCTGGACTTTGAGGCTCTGCCGAGCCGGGCGAATGAGGCGCTGCCGCTGGTGCGCTTTCGGCTGAAGAAGCTGCTGCCGTTCGATCCAGATGACGCGATGGTGACGTACCAGATCATGAGCACCAGCAAGAGCATGGTGCGGGTGCTGGCGGTGGCGATGCCGCGGGATGTGCTCAGCGAATACGAGACGGCGGCGCGGGAGGCGGGGTTTGAACCGGGGGCGGTGTTGCCGAGCACGCTGGCTTGCCTGGCGGCGCTGGACGATGCTGAACCTTCGCTGCTGATCAATGCGAATTCGATTGGGGTGACGGCGGCGATCGTGCGCGGAGGGGTTTTGCTGCTGCATCGCAGCGTGGATCTGCAGGAGCACTCGGTGACGACGTCGACGCCGCTGGCGGGATTGCCGCTGGTGGATCCGCATGATTCGGCGGCGGAGTGGGCGGCGCAGGAGCCGCTGCCGGAGCATGGGCGGAATCCTTACGCGGACCAGTTGGTGGATGAGGCCGCGGTGCAGGATGTCGATAGCATTACGGGAATGAAGGTGCCGGAGGTGTACCTGGAAGGACAGGGGAACGTGGGTGCGTCGGATCTGCAGCCGGTGCCGTTGTCGGGTGAGATTGCGCAGGCGGTGAGCGTGGCGGCTGCGTACTTCGAGGACACGCTGGCGGTTGCTCCGACGGAAGTGCTGAGTGCGGGCTCGTTGGGCGCGGAGAGGCTTGAACGAATTTTGAAGTCGTCGGGCGTGGGCGAAGAAGATGGGTTGCGGGTGCGAGAGCTGGTGGAGACAGCGGCGCTGCTGCCGGAGGCGGTGAGTGCTGCGGCGCCACGGGCGTGGCTTTCGGGCGTGCTGGGGGCGCTGCGAGCCTGATGCGGATTACAGTCAATCTCGCTACGCGGCCGTTCATTGAGCTTCGGCCGATCTTTCTGCGGCTGCGCATCTTTATGGCCGTGCTCGGCGTGCTGGCCGTGGGTGCGCTGGTGGCGAGCCACATCTTACAGAAGAAGCTGGATGCTGCCGAGGCGCAGATCAATGCGGTGCATAGCAAGGTGGTTACGGCCCAGGATGAGAAGCGCAAGAACGAACAGCGGATGCGCGAGCCGGATAATGCGGCGGTGCTGGCGCGCGCGCACTTTTTGAATGCGCTGTTTCTGCGCAAGAGCTTTTCGTGGACTGCGATCATGATGGACCTGGAGACGGTGCTGCCGGCCGGGGTTCAGGTGACGTCGATTGAGCCGGAGCCGACGAGCGATGGCGATGTGATGATTCGGCTGCGGGTGTCGGGTGATCGCGACCGGGCGGTGCAGCTGGTGCGGAATCTGGAGAGGTCGAAGCGGTTTCTGGCGCCTCGGCTGACGGGTGAGGCGACGCAGGCGAAGGAGGGTGCCGCGCAGAGCAACAACTTTGCGGCGATGGCGAATAATGGAGCGCCTGCGGGCGTGGAGTTTGAGATTCTGGCCAGCTACAATCCGCTGCCGCAGGGCGAGACGTATGGGAATCAGCGAGCGGAGAAGAAAGAGAAGGCGGCGGCCTCACACATTGCCGTTCCGAGCGGAAGGCATCATGGCGTGAAGCCGGCTGCTGAGAAGTCAGCCGGGAAGCCGGGGAAGGGGGTGGCGCGATGAGTATGGCTGCCATTGTTCCTCCGCCGGAGAGTTCGTTGCCGGAGCGCCGCGTGCCTCGCCTGACAGCGCGGGCGAAGGCGCTGATGACGGCGTTGAATCTGCATCTCGCCGGGGTTGGCGTGCTGGCGCTGCTGGATCTTTACCTGGTGATTCACCTTGTGTTTCTGTGGCAGGGACTCAACGCCAACAACGCGGAGGCGCTCGATCAACAACATGTGCAGCTGATCGCGGCACAGCTGGCGGCGAAGCCTTTGCGGGGGTTGGATAAGAAGCTGGTGGCGTCGACGCACGATGCGAATACGTTCTATCAGACGCGGCTGCCGTACGCCGACTCGCAGATGCTGGCGGAGATTGGACGGCTGACGACCAAGGCGGGGGTGCGCTGGACGCACGCGCAATATGCCAACAATCCCGCGCTTACCGGCAACTACGGACTCACCGGGATCAGTATCGATGCGAGTGTGTCCGGGGATTATCGGCCGATTGTGGAGTTCATCAACGCGGTCGAGCGCGACAAGCTTTTCTTCGTCATCAATAACATCAACCTTACGGGACAACAGACGGGGCAGGTGAATCTGCGCATCCGGTTGACGACGTATCTGCGCCCGGCGAATGCGGATGAGCTGTCTGAGGAGGTGTCGGCGGCTACGGCCAACGATGCGGGGAATGGGGCTGGGAACGGTGACGGCGGGACGGGAGGCAAGCCATGAGCGCCGCTCCAGCGAGGGATAAAAAGCAGATCGTGGTGGTCTCGATCTTTGGGGTGCTGCTGCTGGTCTTTGTGGCGTATGCCTACAACAGCTTCTTTGGTGGAGCGCCGAATCCCGCGGCGACACAGGCGCCGGTGACCGAGCCTGCAGTGACGCGGTCGGGTAGCCGTGCGGAGACGGAGGAAGCCGCTACTCCGGTGAGCAATGCGCGGGCGGGGCAGGCCGTAGCGCCGGGGATTGCGGCGAAGATGATGGCGAGCACGTCGGCGAGTCTGGATCCGACGCTGGATGAGTCGGCGATGTTGCGGACCGAGAGCCTGGTGTATTCGGGTAGCGGGCGCAATATTTTCTCGGCGATTTCAGCGCCTCCGCCGATGGTGATTCCGAAGAATGTTCCGAGTGCGCGGCCGGGAGCGGCAGGTCCGGTGGCTCCGCCGGTGCCGACGGGGCCACCGCCACCGCCTCCGATCAATCTCAAGTATTTTGGGACGGCGGTGCGCTTGAACGGGAAGCGGCAGGCGTTCCTGCTCGACGGCGAGAACGTGTACCTGGCGTCGGAGGGAGATATCGTTGCGCGCAAGTATCGGATCGTCAGTATCAGCCCGACCAACATTCGGGTGGAAGACCTGGTGAACAACGATACGCAGGTACTGCCGTTGATCGGCGGAGGCAATCTTGACGTCGGAATGCCTCGGATGCACTCGAGCGTGGAGGCTGTTCCTCCGAGTCCGGCGCCGGCCAGTCCGTCCAGTCGTCCTTCGGAGAATTTGTCTAATAATTCAGCCGGTAACATGCCCAATCGTCCGCCTCGGGGTGGATTCAGGGGTGGGTTCCAGAGTTCGTCGCAGAATTAATCTCGATTGCTTCGTCCAATCCCTATGCACTCGTTCCGCCAACTCGACCGCAAGCCGCTGGAGGGCCGCAGCGCTCGGGCGCAGCAGGCGGCATGGATGGGCGAAGAGGGGTTTATGCTGCTGGCGGCGGTGGTGATGGTGGCGCTGCTGTTGATTGCGCTGTCGGTTGCCGCGCCGGTGGTCGCGCGCCAGTTGCGACGCGATAAGGAGATCGAAAGCCAACACCGGATGAACGAGTATGTGCGCGCGATTCAGCTGTATCAGCGCAAGTTTGCCGGGCAGTATCCGGCCTCGATCAAGGTGCTGGAGAACAGTAACAACGTACGGTTTCTGCGCCATGTGTACGTTGATCCGCTGACGGGGAAGGCGGACTATAAGCTGATTCACCTGGGCGAACAGAAGACCAAGATCCATGTGTTCTTCGGGCAGGAGCTGGATGGGCTGGCGGCCAACCTGGGGTCGGCTGCGGGCATGCAGGCGAGCGGCGGGGGGATGCCGACGGCGGGGATTGGGGGCGGGGCCTCCACTATCAGTTCAACCAGCGCACTCAGCGCGGGCTTTGGGGGCGCGACGATTGGTGGGAGTACCGGCGCGGGTGGTTTGGGGGCGTCGACGACGGGGACTTCGGACAGCAGCAGCGGGACGTCCGGTACCGGCGGTACGGGGACGGGAGAGACGGGGACGAGCGGGACGGGGACGAGCGGGACGGGCAGTACTTCGGGGACGAGTAGTAGTAGTTCGTCGAGCTCGGATTCGTCGGTTGGCAGCCTGGGGGTGATTGTGGGGGTGGGGACTTCGAGGAGTGGTACATCGATTACGAATCCCAATGCGCAGACTACCTATGAGTCGTGGGAGTTCTGGTATGACCCGCGCATCGAGATGCTGAAGCAGGGCGTGAATGTTACGGGTGGGGGGATGACGGGTGGGGGTGGCACGCCGGGCGGCGGCATGGGCTCGCAATCGGCCAGCAGTTATGGGCAGAATGCGGTCACGGGTGTATCGAATTCCACGACCAACAGCACGACCGGCAACACAGGCAGCACGGGGACGAGCACGTCGGCGAATCCGAACAGCTCGGTGCCGAACCCGTTTTAGTTGTGAGAGTGGAAGTGGTTAGTGCTTGATGATCCACATCGCCCAGCTGGCGACGATGACGGCGCTGACGAAGAGGACGAAGCAGAGAGCACCGAAGCGGATCATCATACGGGGTGCGGCGCGCTGGGTGATGCCGAAGACCACGGAGATGCAGAGCGCGAAGATCAGCATGGCGGAGAAGTGGGTCAGCATCAGAGCGAGGCCTTTCTGCCGTTGGCCAGCGAGTGGGCGTCGACGGCGGCGATGATGTTGAGAAGGCCTCCGACGACCAGGAACTTGGTGCCGTAGTCCGCCAGCGCATTTACCACGGACGGTGCACCCCAGCCGAAGAAGCGGGCGAGGACGTAGAGCAGGCCGGTGCCGAGCTGTCCGACGAAGCCGAGCATGTCGAGGAGGTCGCCGGTGTTGGGGACGTAAACTTTGCCGGCCAGGGCGAGGCCGGTCGCGTACATGGTGATGATTGCGGCGAAGATGAGGAGCGCGCGCACCCATTTGCCTACAAGAAAGTGTCCCGCGCCGGGGATCAGCCAGCCGGCTACGAGGACCAGGGCGGGGAACATCGACTTTTCGCCGGAGACTGGTTGCGCGACTTGGGGTTGCTGCGTGGATGAGGCCATCGTTGTCGATTCTATCAGCGGTGTTGGAGAGCCGGGTTCAAATTCGCAGCAGCTCGCGCTGTAGGGGGCCGGTGACGATCGCGCCGCCGGGGCGGGTGATCATGTTGACCTCGCTGCGGATGCCGAACTCGCCGGAGAAGTAGATGCCGGGCTCGACGGAGAAGCAGGTGTTGGGTAGCAGAAGGCGCTCGTCGTGGGTCTCGAGGTTGTCGAGGTGGGCGCCGTTGCCGTGCAGGGAGACTTCGATGTTGTGGCCGGTGCGGTGGGTGAAGAAGTCGCCAAAGCCGGCGTCGCGGATGACGGCGCGGGCGGCGTCGTCGGCCTCCCAGCCGGCGATGGGGCGGCCTTCGGTGTAGGCGCGCTGAACGGTCTCGATGGCGGCATCGCGGGCGTCGCGGACGGTGTTGAAGATGAGCTGCTCGCGGGGGGAGGGGTCGCGCCCGATGACGCCGGTCCAGGTGATGTCGTACCAGATGGCGGAGGGATCGGGCTGTTGCGGATCGTCTGCGTCGGCCAGCTTGGCCCAGATGTCGATGAGGATGAAGTCGCCGTTGCGAAGGATGCGGGCGGTGGCGCTGGTGGGATCGTAGTGGGAGTCGGCGGAGTTGGGACCGGCGCTGCAGTTAGGACCGTGGTCGGTCCAGAGACCGGCCTTCTCGATCTCTGCGTTGAGGAACTCGACGACATTGAACTCGGTGATGGTGATGCCGCTGCGTACGTTTTCGCCGATGTACTTCCAGCCGGCGGCGAGGACGGCGTCGAGTCGCCGCTGGGCTTCAAAGTGGGTGGCGATCTGGTGCTCGGTGAGGACGGCTTCGAAGACGCTGACGAGGTCGGCGGAGCTGACGACCTGCTTGCCCAGGGAGCGGACGAGCTCGACGGTTCCGGCGTCGACCATGGAGACGTACATGATGGCGTTGCGGGGCGAGTATTGCATGGCGATGGTGGAGGCGCCGTCGAGGATGGCTTCGAGCTTCTGCTCGAGTTCCTGCCAGGAGGAGTAGGCGTCCTTGCTGCCGGGGAGGGGGTCGAGCTTGCCCGACTCAATGCGATGAACGAGTTTGCGGGGTTCGCCCTCTGCGGGGATGAAGTAATACCAGCGCCGGGAGACGAAGCTGTGCTCGTCGAGACCGAGGATGCGATAGGCAATGGGGTCGCGATGGTGGTGATCGTAGAAGAGCCAGCCGTCGAGGTGATGCTGGCGGAGCGCGGTTTGAATCGCCGAAAGATCCATGGATAGTATCTTAGCGTTCGTGCCGGGGACGCGTCCTGTGTGAGGTCTGTGTGAATCGTTGCAAGGGTTTCGGCGCGAGCGCGACAGACCGCATCCTATCGGGAGAGGTTTCACCCAAGGAGAGTTTTATGGCAACTTCGTCGCGCTTTGCATCCCAGCATCGAGTGCTCTTAGCGGGCAGTGAAAGAAAGCCACTTACCGCTGACACTATTCCGGCACGAGCAACAGCCGCAAAGGTTTCGACGGAGGCCGCGAAGGCTTCCACGGAGATGGGGCAGATCACTGTGTCGGTGATTCTTGCGCCGAAGACGCCGGTCACGATGCCAGTCGACGGGGCGCCGGAGCGGCTCACGCGCGAAGAGTTTGCGAGTCGCCATGGAGCCGATCCTGCGTCGGTGGCGCTGGTGAGCGCGTTTGCGGAGGAGTTTGGCCTGACGGTGGAGACTGCTCCGGCCGGCCACTGCACCGTGCATCTGAGCGGCAGTGTTGCTGACATGGAAAAGGCGTTCGGGGTCACCCTCAAAACGGAGACGATTGATGCTGGGACGTTTCGCGTGCGCGAAGGGGGAATCTACCTTCCGGAAGAGCTGCAGGGGCACGTCCTCGCGGTGCTGGGACTGGATAACCGGCCGCAAGCGAGGCCTCCCTTTCGGGTAGCGAAGCCGCACGCCGACAACGTTTCGTATACGCCGGTGCAGGTAGGTGCGCTGTACGGCTTTCCCTCGGGGGCAACGGCGAGCGGAGAGACGATCGGCCTGATCGAGTTAGGCGGAGGCTATCGCGAAGCCGATGTGACTGCATATTTCCAGACGCTGGGCCTGCCGGCGCCAGCGCTTACGGCGGTCGCGGTCGATGGCGGGAAGAATACTCCGGGGGATGCGAGCGGCGCGGATGGCGAGGTGATGCTGGATATCGAAGTCTCCGGGGCGATTGCGGCGGGAGCGAAGATCGCGGTGTACTTCGCGCCGAATACCGACCAGGGATTTATCGACGCGGTGACGACGGCGGTACATGACGCGACGAACAAGCCGAGCGTGATTTCGATCAGCTGGGGTGGGCCGGAGTCGAGCTGGACGGCGCAGGCGTCGACTGCACTGAATGCTGCGTGCCAGGCGGCGGCTGCGGTGGGTGTGACGATTACGGTGGCGGCTGGGGACGATGGGTCTACCGATGGGGCGACGGGGAATAACGTGGATTTTCCGGCGTCGAGCCCGTATGTGCTGGCGTGTGGTGGAACCACGCTGCGCGGCTCGGGCACGACGATTAGCAGCGAGGTGGTGTGGAATGAGCTGTCTAGCGACGAAGGCGCGACGGGCGGCGGGGTGAGCAATCTGTTTGCTCTGCCGACGTGGCAGGCGAACTCGAAGGTGCCTGCGCCGACGACTTCGGGTGGTGGGCGCGGTGTGCCGGATGTGGCTGGAGATGCCGATCCATCGACAGGGTATGAGGTTCGGGTGGATGGAGAGACGACCGTCATCGGCGGCACGAGCGCGGTGGCGCCGCTGTGGGCGGGGCTGATTGCGCTTGCGAATCAACAAAATGGGGTGGCAGCGGGGTTCGTGAACCCGACGCTGTATGCGGCTGGGGCGGCGAAGGCTTTCCACGACATTACGCAGGGGAATAATGGGGCCTTCTCGGCGGAGCCGGGGTGGGACGCTTGCACGGGGCAGGGGAGTCCGGTGGGAAGCGCGATCATCGAGCTGTTGGGCGCGGCGGCGGCTACTACAGGATCGTCGGGGTCGGGATCTTCCGGGTCGGGAAAGAAGAAAAAGACAGGGAAGAAGTAGCCGGGCGGGATCTTGCATCGTGGCACCCGACAAGGGCGCCGCTTGACAGTGGTACTTCGAGGCTGCTAAAAATTCCACCGTTGCACAATCGTTTGCGCAATGTGAGCAATCGTTTGTGCAAGGCCAGTTTCTATGACACCTACAGCAACACTTCTTGGAGGCAATATGCCGTACGCGCGCCCATCTTTATCCAGTTCGAGACCAGTGATTCGTGGAGCCTCTGCGCTTCGCCAATGGCTGCGCTGCTCAGCGCTCTCGACACTGGTTCTATTCGCCATGATGTTTACGGCGAGCTTCGCCCATGGTCAGTTTCGGACTTCAGTGCAGGGCGTCGTCACCGACCCCACGGGAGCGGTGATTCCCGGCGCAACTCTTACGCTGAAGAACAACTCGACCAACGAAACGGTGGTTCGGACCAGCGATGCTACCGGCGTATTTAACTTCAACGCTCTGCCTGCCGATACCTTCACGCTTACGGTGGATCACGCGGGCTTCCAGGAGAAGGTGCTCAATGACCTGACCTTCATTCCTGAGCAGGCTAACTCGCTCACCGTGGCGTTAGCGCTGGGGGGAACCAAGACGGAAGTGACGGTGAACGCTTCCACGGTTTCGGCGATGGATACAGAGACCGCGAACACCGGTGGAACGATCACCGCCAACGATTTCGCGCACATGCCGTCGTGGAACCGCGACCCTACGACGTTGACCCAGTTGATACCGGGTGTGATTAGCGACGGCGCGCAGTCGTCGGGTGGTGGTGTTTTTAACTCGCCTGGCATTGGAAGTAACGCGCAGGGTTCAACTGCGGGCGGTGCAGCGCCAACGGAGAACGGCCCACCGGTCTTCTCCAACGGCGGACAGATGGAGAACAACGGCATCACCATCGACGGTATCAGCACCTCCAGCGCGGTCTGGGGTGGCAGCACGGTCATCACTCCCGATGAAGATTCGGTCGCCAATGTCAGAGTGGTCAGCAACGGTTACGACGCTGAGATCGGTCGCTTTAGCGGCGCGCAAACCATGATCACCTCCAAGAGCGGTACGAATCAAATCCATGGGAGCCTGTTCATTGGAGTTCACCGTCCGGGGCTGAATGCTTATCAGCACAAGCTAGTGGAACCAGACATCACGACCAACCCGGTGAGAGATCCTGCCCGCTTCAATCAGTACGGCGGCAGCGTGGGCGGCCCGATCTGGAAGAACAGGGTATTCGCCTTCTTCGACTATGAGACTTCGCCGCAGAATTCAACCACCACTGGTTCAGGCTGGTACGATACCTCCGCCTTCGATGCCCTGGGACCGGCTGGCAGCATCTCCAACACGTTCCTGACCTTTCCGGGAGCAGGCGTCGTCTCGACGAGCGTTCTGACCGCAACCTGCGCGGGCGCCGGCCTCCAGGAAGGAGTCAATTGCGTAACCCTTCCCGGGCAGGGCTTGAATATTGGCTCTCCTCTGAAAACGCCGCTCGGAACGCAGGATCCTACCGCAACCGGCACCACGGCCAATCCGGGCATTGGTGGCGGTCTTTCCAACGTAGCTGACATTGCGGACTACGCGGTGACCAGCCCGTACTCCTCCTACTACACCGATTACAACGGTCGCCTGGATGCCGACGTCACCAAGGCAGATCACGTTGCGTTTGCCATCTACTGGGTGCCACAGGGCAGTAGTTCCTACAACCCTAATTCTCGTGCGTACAATCTCTTCCATCACAACCAGATCAACGATGCATTTTCCGGAATCTGGAACCACACCTTCAGCCCGAGTTTCCTAAACGAAGCGCGCGCCAATGCAGCCGGCTGGCGCTGGAATGAGATCGCAGATAATCCTCAACAGCCTGTAGGGTTGCCCGAAGACACGGTTAACCAGATTGGCTCGATCACGCTTGCCCAGTTTGGCTCCTCCTTAGGCAGCATTCTTAACCAATGGACCTTTGGCTATAAGGATGTTGCGACCAAGATTGTAGGCGAGCACACGATTAAATTTGGTGGAGACTTCACCAGCCTGCACTACCTCAGCGATCCCATTGGACGCCCGAACTACAGCTTCTATAACGTCTGGGACTTTTTGAACGACGCTCCGGATACTGAGTCTGGAAGCTTCGACACCGCAACAGGGTATCCCGGTGGTGTTCGCCAGGATTATCGGGAGAATCTGTTTGGCGCGTTTGTGCAGGATGATTGGAAGGTCCGGCCAAATATCACACTTCACATGGGCGTACGCTACTCCTACTTTGGAGGGCTGTATACCAAGCAAAACAACTTGAGCACAGTAGAGATGGGTACAGGGGCAGACTACTTTACCGGGATCAAGGTTCGGATCGGTGGCGATCTTTGGACGCCGCAGAAGGCCAACTTCGGACCGCAGCTTGCCTTTGACTGGAGCCCCATGGCCTTCCACGACAAGATGGTGGTGCGTGGCGGCTATGGTCTGAACTACAACCAGGAAGAGCTTGCGATCTCGACCAGTGCGGAGCAAAATCCGCCGGTCCAGGGCTACTACAACTTCAGCTTCGCCAGCCCTACCAACCCCGGCACCAATGGGGCTGACATCCTCTACGGGATTTCGAGCAGCCCGACATCCGTGACTGGCTTTGCGTCGAATCCTCACACCATCACCGGCTACAACTCCAATAATCTTCCCACTGCCGGCAATGCCAATCTCTTCGCCTTTGGAAACGCATCCACGGGCGGACTTCCGACCCAGTACATCCAGCACTACTCGCTGGATACCGAGTACAACTTCGGGAATAACTGGCTCGTGGCCTCCCTGGGGTATCAAGGAAGCACGGGACACCATCTGATGGTGCAGTACCTTGCAAATGCAACCGCTCTGGCTCGTGGCCTGACGTTGAACCCCGCAGTAACGCAAGTGGACTACTACGGAAATGAAGGGGACTCCAGCAACAACGCCTTCTTGGCTGAAGTCAAGCACCCGTTCTCCCATCACTTCCAGGCGGACGCACAGTTCATGTGGGCCAAGAGCATGGACGATGCTTCGCAGCCGTACGAGGAAGATCCCTACTATCCGGATAATCCCTACTATTCGCGCGGTCGCTCCGACTACGATATCGGCAAGTCCTTCAAGGCCTTCGGTCTATGGCAGCCGGTTATCTTCCATGGCAAGAATGGCTGGCTCGAGAAGGTGGCGGGCGGCTGGTCGCTCAGCGGTATCTTCAACTTCCACACGGGCTTTGGCTGGTCGCCTAACTATGGAACCCCGCAGTCGCTGTATTGCTCCAACTGCGGATATTACAACCTGCGGCCTCAGTATCTCGGGGGTGCCGGAACATCTCACAGCAACGCGGCCTTCGAGTCGGGAAGCAACTTCGCTGGTATCTTGACGAATCAAGTTACGCAAACAGCTACGGTCAACGGAAGCACTGGAACGGCTGTTGCTTACTCCAACAAGTACTTCAACGTGCCGAATTTTGAGGCAGCGATGACGGGTGCTTTCCCGAATGTCGCTGCAGCACTTCCTCCGCCACCGGGCGCTGGCCGTAACTCTATGAATGGTCCGGACTATAAGGATGTGGATGCTTCGCTGACCAAGTCATTCGGTTTCCCGAAGATGCGGGTTCTTGGTGACGACGCGAAGATTGAGATTCGTGCCGATGCCTTCAACCTGTTCAACATTACGAACCTCAACCCTACCGGTATCTCGACGAACATCACCTCCTCGAACTTCGGGCAGGACACCAGCATCCTCGGATCGCGCACGGTGAGCTTCCAGGCGCGCTTCTCGTTCTAATCAACGCACACGAACAGCAAGGGGCGCGCTGCGGCGCGCCCTTTGCCTTACCGCCGCGCCTCATGCCATTTACAGTTGATCTACAGCTGAGGTTGGTTGAATACGCTTAGTTAGGCTCTGGTCGATTCGCTCCTATGTCTGAAGAACGCAAAATCAACGCTGTCAAGCACATGAGCTCCGGCCGCAGTTTGAAGGAGCTGGCGACTCATCTGGGTCTATCGCAGACCACGGTCTCGCGCGTCATCAACAATTCGGGAAATACGCACCGTATCTCGGCGGCAACGCAGAAGCGCGTGCTCGATGCTGCGGCCGAGATGAACTACAAGGCCAGTCCGCTGGCACGCGGCTTGCGCAGCCGGCGATCGCAGACGATCGGCGTGATGGTGCCGGAGATTAGCGGCGGCTACTCCGCTGCCGTGCTGAGCGGGATTGAAGATGTGCTGCTGATGAGCGGCTTCTTCTACTTTGTGGTGAGTCACCATCATCGCGAGGAGCTGTTGCGGGATTATCCTGCGCTGCTGCTCTCTCGGGCCGTCGAAGGCATCATTGCTGTCGACTCGGCGCTGAACGTTGAGTTGCCGGTGCCCATCGTTGCGGTCTCGGGGCATTTGCGGACGCCGTCGATTCTGAACATCGAGCTCGACCACAATCTTGCGGCGCGGTATGCGCTCGAACATTTGCAGAAGCTCGGCCACCGACGCATTGCGTTCATCAAGGGCCAGAGCTTCAGCTCGGACACGGAGATTCGCTGGCAGGCGATTGTCAAGGTTGCTGCTGAACTTAAAATTCCGATCGATCCTCACCTGGTGATCGCTCTTGAAGGGGACGATCCGACGTTGGAGCCGGGCCGGGTCACTACTCACAAGCTGCTGGCTGCGGGAGTGCCGTTCACCGCCGTCTTTGCTTTCAATGATCTATCGGCCATGGGCGCGATCGTGGCGCTGCGCGAGGCCGGTATGGAGGTTCCCGGGCAGGTGTCGGTGCTGGGCTTCGATGATGTAGCCGGCGCCGCGACGAACAACCCTCCGCTCACTACGGTTCGGCAGCCACTGCAGGAGATGGGCAGGGCCGCGGCAACTGTTTTGTTACAGCGTATACGCCATCCGAAGGGTGCCGAGCCGCTGACTCCCGCGGCCGAGTCCATCCTTGTGCTGCCAACCTTTGTGGAGCGCAAGTCGACCGCTCCCGCGCCGAGCTAAGCCCTCTGAATTCTGCTTAATGCCCATTGCCACGCTTACTCTCGAACTCGCCATTGAGCATGCACAATCGCTCAAGGACCGGCGCCAGGTGGTTCGCTCGCTCAAGGATACGTTGCGTCACGGATTCAACATCTCCGTGGCCGAGCTGGACGATGCATTGCTGTGGAATCGTGCAACGTTAGGGGTGGTGGCCATCTCCAGTTCTGCGGCGTATCTTAGCGGCCAGTTGCGCGAGGTTGAAGCAGCGGCGCGCCGGTTGGCCGTCGGCCTGGGTTGCGAGATTCTGGACAGCTATATTGAAAGCGACGTATCGCTCGTTGATTATGAAGATGATGCCGATAAAGATCATGATTAATGAAGATGTTGCGTGTTTATGCCGCCAAGAATGCTAACCTGTAGAGTCAACTATGCCTGAGCAACGAGCCAGAACGTATCACCGCGGTCGCGTCGTCAACACCTTTGCCGAAGAGATTACAGCCATGCTGGAGGGCGAACTCTCTGACCCGCGGATAGCTCCGTGCCATGTCACAGAGGTTGTTCTGGCGCCGGGGGGGAAGAGCTGCCGGGTCTTTATTGCGGTCGTCGGCACAGAGCAGGAAGAGCTATCGACGCTGGAAGGACTGATGGCGGCGCGGGGCTTTATTCGCACCGAGATCCGTTACCGCATGAACGTGCGCCATGTTCCGGAGATCACATTTGCCATCGACCGCTCGGACAAGATTAACTCGCGCATGGACGAGCTGCTTGGCCGCATGGAGAAGCGTCGCAATAAACTTGCCGATAAGGTAGCGAAGGGGGCAACGAAGCCGACCGGGCCAGCGCACTAAATGTGTGCGGGGTCCTTTCTTCTCATGAAAAATCAGGTCTCAATCTCAGCGCTGCTTGAACTGATCCGCGAACGTCAGAGCTTCGTGATCAGTTCTCATCTTCGTCCCGATGGCGATGCGATCGGTTCCGCACTTGGTTTAATGCATGTTCTCGAGGCGCTGGGGAAGAAGGCCACGGTGGTTTTCATCGACCCGATTCCTCCGAACTTCCAGTTTCTTTCGGGGAGGGAGCGTGTCGCGCGTACGTTCCCTGTGGCCGATGCCGCTATCTTTCTTGAATGCGACTCGATTGAACGCAGCAGCATCGATCGGATGCAATTTGACGCCACATGTCCAGAGCTAACGATCAACATCGATCATCATCGCAGCGGCCGTGAGTTTGCCGACTTCAACTGGATTGATCCGGAGGCGGCAGCGGTTGGTTGCATGATCTACGACCTTGCCGTTGCGGCGGGCGTTCCGATCAGCCGTGGGATGGCCGAGTGCCTATATGCGGCGATCCTTACGGACACGGGTTCGTTCAACTATCCGAGTACGACAGCGGCGACCTTTGCGATGGCGCAACACCTGGTGCAGTGTGGCGCCAATCCCAACCGCATTGCGGCCGACGTTTATTTCTCGAACCCGGCGAGCAAGGTTCGGTTGCTGGGCATCGCGCTCAGCAACATCCAGATTGACGGCGCGGTGTCGTGGAGTCACGTGACGTTGGAGGAGATGGAGCGGGTGGGTGCGAGCGTGGAGGACTGCGAAGGAGTTGCGAACCATCTGATCGGCATCGCCGGTGTGGAAGCCGCGGCCTTCCTGCGCGAGTTGCCGGAGCAGGATCATTTCCGGCTGAGTCTGCGCAGCCGCAAAGCGCTCGACGTGTCCGCTGTGGCCGAGCAATTCGGCGGGGGTGGGCATCGCAATGCCAGTGGTTGCAGCATAGAAGGGACACTTGCCGACGTCACAGGCCGGATCGTCGCGCAATTACGTGAGGCGTGTTCGACCTTGCTCACGGATACCCCGGCGGTTGAGCCTCCAACACTGCCTTCGATTCTGATAGCCTAAGTCTCGCTTCGCGAATATGCAGCAGGCGAATCCAATAGACCTGCAACGGCCTTCGGCCTGAATCGGTTCGCGAGGAGCAATTGAGCTCTCTGACACTACCTTGACGGACTCTTCCCAAACCGTGCCCGCGCCATCGGAATCAAACGCCGCAGCGTCCTCGTCGACGCCCGCTGGCGGCTGGAACCGCGTTGTCTACTGGCTGCGTCACAATCATCTTGGCTATACCGCGACCGAGTTCATTGTTCTCCTGGTCTTTGTCGGGTTCTTCCTCTTCTATGGCCTGATCCCGATCTTTGGTGGAGATCAGCTTGGACTGGTGGGCGCTGACGAGCCGCGCTACGCGCAGATCGCCCGCGAGATGCTGGCCGCTCATACGGCCACGTGCGACGCAGTGCATGCCAGTATTATTCCCAACAGTCTGCGGGCAGCTTCGCTACACGCCTCATACCAGTGCCTGATGGGCGGCACGGTTACGCCGATTCTGTATGGCAAGCCGTGGCTGGAAAAGCCGGCACTCTATTACTGGCGTGCGATGGGCTACTATCGCGAGCTGGGTGTGTATGACTGGACGGCGCGCCTGGCGTCGGCTACAGGGGCGCTGGCGCTGATCATCCTGGCCTTCCTGCATCTGAAGCGCTTTCGACCGGGCGGGCATCTCGATGCTGCGCTCATCATGGTGTCCGCGGTAGCGATGTTTGCGTTCTCGCGTGGAGCCTCTACGGATATGCAACTCGCGGCGCCATTCTGTATTGGCATGCTGGGGTGGTATGCGTGGTATGAGACCGGCAAGAAATTCTGGCTCTTCGATCTCTATTTTTTCGGCGCTGCGGCCACGCTGGCGAAGGGCCCGGTCGCTCCATTTCTCGCGCTGGCGATCATCTGTCTTTTTCTTGGTCTGCGCCGGGAGTGGTCAGCGCTGCGCCGCACCATCTGGATTCCTGGCATCCTGCTTTACCTGGCGATGGTTCTGCCCTGGTACATCGCAGTCCAACGCCGCAATCCAACGTTCTTCAATGAATTCTTCTGGCAGCACAACATCGAGCGATACACCAGCAACCTCTACCATCATCATCAGCCGTTTTACTACTACCTCGTGGTGCTGGTTCTGGGCTTGATGCCGTGGACAGCGATCTCGGTTCGCGCGCTGATTGATGGCTTCGACACCTCGATCGCGGAGTGGAAGGCGCGGCTGAAGCCCCAGCGCTACGTTGGCCACGTCCGCGCCGGGGATGCCTTTCCCGAGTTTCTCGTTCTCTGGACATTCTTTCCGATCGTCTTCTTCTCCTTTGCCGGATCCAAACTTCCCGGCTACATTCTTCCCTCCATTCCGCCACTGGCGATCCTTACGGGCGACTACCTCTTCCGCATCCGGCGGCCGGGCATCTCGAACTGGTTGCTGTATACGCACGCAGTCCTCACGGGATTTCTGACGTTTGTGATCATCCTCTGCCCGCAGTACATGGTCTACCAGCGCCTGATACCCGCGGCAGGAATTCTTACCTGGGCGATCGTGCTGGGCATCGGGGCGGCCCTGATGGTCGTCCTGGTCACGCGACGCTATGGCGTCCGCCATCTTCGCCTGGTGACGATGATCCCGTTGGTGTTCCTGCTCTACTTCCTGCTGGGGAGAAATGGCCGCCTGCTCGATCTCAACTACTCTGCGCGCCCGCTGGCGCAGGAGATTCAGCATGCCGACCCGAATGCATCGGTGGTTGCCGAGTTGAATGTGCGCCGCGACCTGGTGTATGGCGTGGCTTTCTATCGCGACCAGAAGGTGGTGAGTTATCTGGTCGACGGTGTTCCGGCTGGCGAACACCTGGTCGTCTTCCCGACGCGGGATGAGCCGCTGTTGGAGAATTATCTGAAGGGCAGGCTTACCCAGCCGCTGCTGCTCTATCCATCACAGGGCCTGTCGGTGTACAAGGTCTATGCTCGAAACTAGGAAGAGAAGGAAGAGACGATAGAGGTCGAGCCGCCGTTGAGCCAAACTTTGAGTCACTACGCGCAACTCGAAATCCTGGACCTTCGCCACTTCAGCGCGGCGCAGCTCAGGCCGCTTTTGCGTGACGAGGCGGATCGCTGGCAACGGCGTCTGCACTGGGACTATGGCCGCGCTTCGTCCATGCTGCTCGATTATTTAGATAGCCGCATTCTTCCTGGGTATGTCGCTCTGCAGGCTGGACACATTGTTGGTTACGCGTTCTGCGTGTGTGAGGGGGCAAAGGCGGTGATTGGGGATGTCTACGCCTTTGGCGAGACGGAGTCCACGGTCAACCCGGTGTGCGACACGTTGCTGCATCATCTTCTGGAACTGGTTCAGGCTACGCCGGGTGTCGATCGCGTCGAATCGCAGCTGCTGATGTTTCCCGATGGTGCTCTTGGCGAGACGTTTCGCGAGCGTGGTTTTGTAAGCTTCCCGCGCTGCTTCATGTTGCGCGATCTCGAAGCTCATCCTTCGGGCATGGACGCCGATCTCGCTTCGATTCATCCGGGCAGGAGTTTGATTCTGCAGGCGTGGCAGCCGGAGTTCTACGAGGGGACTGCGCAGCTGATTCATCGCTGCTATGCGAATCACATGGATGCCGGCATCAACGATCAATATCGGACGCTGCACGGGGCGCAGCGCTTTCTGCATAACATCATCCGGTTTCCCGGCTGCGGTGTCTTCCATCCGGAGAACTCGTGGGTGCTGCGCGATGCCGAGACTCCGGTACATAGCAACGGGGATACGGTGCTGCGCCCCCCTGCTATCGAGGCCGTCGTGCTGTGTTCGCGGGTACGAGGCGATGTCGACCACATTACGCAGATCTGCATTGCCCCTTCGCTGCGCGGCCAGGGGCTGGGGCAGATGATGCTGGAGCACTGCGCGCGGGAGGGTGCAACGCGAGGGGTGCGGCAGCTTTCTCTTACCGTCACGGAGGCGAATTTGCCTGCGCGCCGTCTGTATGAGCGCAACGGGTTCAACACCTTGCATCGATTCGAGGCGATGGTTCGCGATGCCAAGGCTGCCAATTAATCGTCTCGATCAAATCACCTCAAAATTTTCTACCATGACTGTTCTCATACGCGAACGTTAGGTACAGGAGGACTATCTTCAATTGCACAACGACTGGACTCGGCGACATTTTCTCGGCGGCGCTGCCGGCGCAGCAGCAACCCTGGCGCTTTCCGGCCGTGCGACTGCCGCACAGGTGGTTACGAATGCATCGCCCCTGCGTGGCCGATTCATTACGCATGTCTCCGTGGTCCGGGTGAACCAGGTGGAGGTCACGCCGACGCGCAACATAGGGCTCGACGAGTCTCCGGACAATAGCCCAGCAAAGATTCGCGCGCGTCGTGAGGCGTTTGCGCGCGGATGTCCTAACGGGCGAATGACCTGGGCGATTAGTTGGCTTGCACTGCAAGACACGCGCGCAGAGTACCAGGAGGCGCGGCGTCTGCTGGCGTCGTTCCATGACCGCTATGGCGATGAGATCACGTTCATCCCCGGTGGCTACTTTGCGCCGATGTATAACACTCGC
>FSYS01003178.1_pt1 | contig 19631 bp, 11 predicted proteins | sample 1638491 | NCBI WGS metagenome assembly FSYS01 (sample SAMEA3914788, study PRJEB12502) | metagenome | biome: forest; material: soil | place: Canada | collected 2011-07-03 | depth 0.1 m | reverse complement strand
GCGTGGACGAAGGCAATGCCTGTCTCACCAATCCCGACGAAGCGGTCGAGTTCGTCAAGCAGAGCGGGTGCGATTCGCTCGCGGCGGCCATTGGCACGAGCCACGGCGCCTACAAGTTCAAGGGCCAGCAGTCGCTGCACTTCGAGGTGCTCGAGGCCATCCAGCAGAAAATCCCCGGCTTCCCCATCGTCATGCACGGCAGCTCCAGCGTGCCGGTCGACGAAGTCGCGCGCATCAACAAGGCCGGCGGCACGCTCGACCCCACCGCGCGCGGCGTCAACGAGAACGAATACCTGCCCGCCGCCAAGCTCGGTGTCACCAAGGTCAACATCGACACCGATGGCCGCCTCGTCTGGACCCGCGTTCACCGCGAGTTCTTCCGCGATCATCCCGAGGCCTTCGACTTCCGCCCGCCCGGCAAAACCTTCATCGAGGAATACGCCAAGTTCATCGCGCACACCTCCGAGAAACTCGGCAGCGCCGGCCAGCTTGAGGCCGTCCGCGACTACGTGAAAAAATAAGGCAGGCTCCCAATCGCGTCCTCGCTCCCGGTTCATCGGGGCGGGGGGGATTGGATCGTGCTGATTTCCAAAGACCTGACCAGTGTAAATGCCTGCTCGTTTGCGCCGCGAAACTGTTTGCGCTAGGGTGCAGAAAATGTCATCGCCAACTTCCGGCCAGTCACACGTCCTCAGCGCGGCGGACCTCGAAAATTTCCGCACCTACGGTTTCGTCCAGCTCACCAACTGCTTCGACACCGCGCCCGGCAGCACCGCGCATCGCTGGGCGCAGGAATCGTGGCAACGCAATGGCATCGATCCCAACGACCGCGCAACGTGGCCCAACGATAAAATCCACATGGCGGGCTCGGAATTCCAACTCGTGCGCGAGTTCTCGCCCAAGGCCTACGCCGCCATGTGCGAGCTTTGCGGAGCGGAACAGGTCGACCCCGAACAGACATGGAACAACGGCTTCATCGCCAATTACGGCCTCGGCCGCGACAAGGAATGGCTCGCGCCCGGTCCCGACGTCTCGGGCTGGCACGTTGACGGCGACTGGTTCCTCCACTTCCTCGACAGCCCCGAGCAGGGCCTGCTCGTCGTCGTGCTCTTCAGCGACATTCATCCCAAGGGCGGCGGCACCTACATCGCGTGCGATTCCATCCCCCACGTCGCCCGTTACCTCGCGCAGCACCCCGAGGGCGTCGAGCCCAACGGCTTCCCCTGGCGCGAACTCACCCACAAATGCCGCGACTTCCGCGAGACCACCGGCAAGGCCGGCGACGTCTTCCTGCTTCATCCCTTCACGCTTCACACCTCCAGCTTTAACCATCGCCCCGAGGCGCGCCTCATGATCAACCCCTCCGGCATTCTGCTCTCGCCCATGCGCTACGACCGCAGGTCCGATGGCACCGCCTACGCGCCCATGGAGCAGGTCGTCCTCCGCGCGCTGGGTGTGGACCACTACGATTTCCAGCCCGCCATGCCGCGGCGGCGCATCGTTTCCCCGGGCCAACTTCGGAGGCAGGCGCTGCTCGAGAAGGAAAAAGAGCGTCTGGCCAAGGCCACGACTTAGAGCGGTAGCCCCCAACCTCCGAGCGCGGGGCTCAGTGCGTATTCGCAACCGCGTAAAAGGATCGCGAAGAAAATATCTGCAGGCTCACGCCGCGCGCTGCGCCGGATAAAGCTCCGGCACCGACTCCGGATTCAGCAACTGACCCAAATCGCCCGCCACATCCGGCTGCTCGTCCACGCGATACCACGAATAGTGATACCGCTCTCCTTGGTCCGCGCCCTCGCCAGTCACCGTATGCACCCACGAATCCGGCAGCGCCGACCCATCCAGCAAATACCAGTGGCGCGTGATCGACCGCACCAGCCACGGCGACTCCGTCACGCCGATCTTCCGGATCACGGGCAGGAGAGCAAAGCCCGTTTCCTCCTTCAGCTCACGCCAGAGCGCCTGCTCCGGCGTTTCCTCCGAACGGATGCCGCCGCTGGTTATTTGCAGCGGCGCGTCCGGATCATACCGGCGGCTGTAGAGCAAAATCTGCGGCTCGCCGTCGAGCTGGCGCACAATATACGCGCCCACTTTTTCGAAGAACTGGTTGAACGTATCCATCCTGCGTTCCAATTAAGCGAATCATTGCCACACCGCAACTGAATTGGGTCGCCTCTTCAGTGCCTGTCGCGGAAGTGAATTGAAGTGACTCGAAAAGGAATCGACAAGCACGCTGGCAATGGCTATTTCGCTACCTCATTTGCTGCTTCGAAGCAAAATGTAAATTTAGAAACATGAAAGCCATCTTTGCGCTCTCCCTTAGTTGGGCAATCGTCAGTTTCTCAGCGGCCTTTGCCGAGGACAATCCCGTTAAGATCACCAAGCGCGCGCCTGAGCAGACGCTGGGTAGCGACGGCCTGCCCAACGGTGTCTGCATGAGCACTCCCGGCACGAGCATGACTTTCGTCCGCATGAACGGTGACCAACTCGTCCTCAAGGGTGCCGATGGAGCGTTGTACGTGATCAGTGTGACCGCCACCGACTACACGCCACCCGCGACTGCGCCGAAACCGGTTCCCACGGTCCCCGCTGCTTCGCCTGCTTCGTCGTCGCCTGCCGTCACAGCCGTGTCTCCCGCCAGTCCAACTCTGGCTCCTGCCGGAGATGCAACTGCGCAGAAACTCAGCACGGCTTTTGGTGTGCCTCTTTTCGCGGACGCCCATTTTTGGGGCGATTCTGTTGCCGACGCCGCCAGGCGGCTCAAAAGCCTGGAGCCCGCCAGTAAGACCGGCAACGAGGTGTTCTACGACATCATCCAGGCCGGCAAGTCGTCCACCATTCTCAACTGCCCATGCTATGGCATGGGGCTGGAAGGCAGGAATGGAGCCCCGACCTACGTCACGTTTCTCTTCCTGAACATGGTTCAAAGTCCCGACGCGCAGAATCGCCTGGAGCCGTCCGACGACGAAATCAAGGAGGTCAACCAGACCGTGACGCGGAATATCGCGGCAGATCAGGAGATGATCAGCGATGCCTTGAGCGCTGTCCTCGGTCAACCTTCGGTGCGCAATGCCGGCCTCGCGGGGGAGAATGGCCGCGAAGTCCGCCGCTGGAATTGGGAGGACGTCGCCTTCCTCCTCAGTTGTCGCCCCGGTGCGTATCTCTTCATGGAAATCATGCCGGTCAAGGAGGCCAACCGTATCGAAACTGGCACTGCTCCCACACCTGACAGTGCCGCCGACAAGTTTGCGAAGCGAGTCGCCCACGCGCCGAACGGTGATGTCTCGCTCAACGACGTTCCGGAAACGAGCGAATATCCATTGGTTGGCGAGAACGACATGACTCAGTGGCAGCGTTATCTCCATTACATGGACGTCCCCGGCGATGCCTATATCCTCGGTGTCATGGAGGGGCACAGCTTTACCAAGTTCGGCACGAACTGGAATGCCAGCATGGCGCGCTCGGCTCTCAACGACTACCTCTCGGCTTACCATTGCCACGTCGAGGCCATCAAGGACTTCGTCACGCTCGACCTCGTTGAAAACTCGATCGACCAGGGCGTTCCTTTGATTTGGACCGGATTTCTCATCGGTGAGGATGAGCAAAACGCCCACGCGCATGCCGCGGCGCGGCAGGGTGAGTTCGACGTAGACACCTACACGGCGCAACTGGAGAAAGAGGACTTGGATCGGGCGCGCGTCAAAACCACACCTCAAGCCCCGGATTCAGATGCCGGCACCCTGCTGGTCGTGGGCTACAACAAGGACACCCAGGAGGTCGCCCTGCAGGGCTTGAGCAGCGGGGGAAAATCGCCCTTGATGTGGGTTACCATTCGAACGATGAAAAGGATCGCACCCCAGGGACTCCGTCGTCTGAACTGGGAATCCGAAAGTGAATAAAGCCCGGCGACGGACCACTTCGCGGTTCGAAATGACTTCAGGTTGCGCCGTGAATTTCATTGCCAAAACCCGCCAACCAGCGCTTACTTGCAGCGTCGAGAGATTGACTGAGCTAACTCTCTCAAAATCAACCAATAGTGGCAGAATCTAAGAAACACCACTACTAATAGTGGTATTTCCTTGCCACCAGTAGACCCCGGCGTTACAAAAAGCGCCATGTATCTGAAGTCGCTCCACGTCGTTGGTTTCAAGTCCTTCGCGGACCGCACCACCCTCGAATTTCACCCCGGAGTCACCGCCATTGTCGGCCCCAACGGCTGCGGCAAAAGCAACGTCCTCGACTCCATCCGCTGGGTTCTCGGCGAGCAATCGGCCAAGGCCCTGCGCGGCGGCGAAATGAAGGACGTCATCTTCTCCGGCACGGAAACGCGCCCCCCGCTCGGCATGGCCGAGGTCTCGCTCACCTTCGGCGATTGCGAGAAGGAACTCGGCACCGCCTACAACGAAGTCACCATCACGCGCCGCGTCTTCCGCGACGGTGCCAGCGAGTACGAGCTCAACAAGACCGATTGCCGCCTACGCGACATCCAGGCCATGTTCATGGACACCGGCATTGGCCGCTCCGCCTACTCGATCATGGAGCAGGGCAAGATCGACTCGATCCTCTCGTCACGCCCGGAAGACCGCCGCGCGATTTTCGAGGAAGCCGCCGGCATCACGAAGTTCAAGAGCCAGAAAAAGGAAGCGCTGCGCAAGCTGGAAAACACCGAGGCCAACCTCATCCGCCTTGCCGACATCATCCGCGAAGTGAAGCGGCAGATCGGCTCGCTCCAGCGCCAGGCCGGCAAGGCCCGCCGCTACCAGACCGCATTTGATGAGCTCGCCAAGCTTGAGACCAAGTTCGCGAGGCACCAGTTCGACCTCTACTCCGGCGAGATCTCCAAGCTCCAGGTCGAGGTCGACGGGGCGCGCGAGAAGCAGGAGTCGCTCGACGCCGGCGTCACCACGCAGGAGGAGAAAGTCGCCGCCGCGCGTTCGGAGCTTCACGCCGTCGACACCGAGGTCCAGCGCGTGCGCGACGAGCAGGCTGCTGTCCGCAACTCCCTCGAGCGCGCCGAGCAGCGCGCCGCCACCAATCGCGCCCGCGTCGATGAATTCTCCGCGCTGCGCGACCAGGCGCGGCAGGAAATCGCCGGCACCGAGGAAAAAGTTCGCGTCGCAGGGGACCAGCTCACGCATCTCAACGAGCAGGTCGAGAAATTCACCCACCTTCGCATCGAGACCAAGCGCCTCCACGAGGAAGTGCAGGAAGCGCTGCAGATGATCAGCGCGCGCGTCGGCAACGTCGAGTCCGAGCGCGCCGAGGTCGAGGAGCAAAAGATTTCGCAGGAACGCCTGCACCAGCGGCAGGAGCAGGAGCTCGCCGCGCTCGAGCTGCAGCAGCGCAATTTCCAGCTCCGGTTGGAGACGCTGCAAACCGAGCAGACCGCGCTCGCGCTGAAGCGCGACGAGGCGCAGGCCGCACTCACGGCGCAGCAGGGCAAGCTCGCCGAGGCGGAAGTGTTGCTTCGCACGCGCCGCGAGGCGCTTGACCACGCCCAGCAGGCCCGCCGCGAGGCCGAGGGCAAACAACGCGAAGCCGAGAAAGCGCGCGGTGAAATCGCCCGCGGACACCAGCAGCTCCAGGCCCGCCGCGACGCGCTTTCGCAGCTCGCCGATTCGCATGCCAGCGCGCCCGAGGCCACGCAGCGCCTGCTCAAGTTCGAGGAGGAAGCGAAGAGCGAGCTCCACGGCACGCTCTCCTCGCACATCGCGGTGCAGTCCGGCTTCGAGACGCCGCTAGCGCTGCTGCTCGGCGACGCGGTCAACGCGCTCGTCCTCACCGATGACAACGCCGTGCAGGCCTGGCGCGCGAAATTGTCCGGCAAGGAAAAGTGCGCCTTCGCGCCTTTGCGCGGGGCGCGCCCCACGCCGCTCAAGTCGAGCGCCGCCACGCATGCCACCCATTTTCTCACCGCCGAGCCGATCGTCACCGATCTCGTCGCCTCGCTGCTGGAGGACGCGCACGTCGTCGATGATCTCGCCGCCGGTTGGCGCCTCAAGGCCGCGCAGCCGCAGAGCGTCGTGGCCACGCGGGCAGGGGAGCTCATCACCCGCAGCGGCCTGCTCCTCGTCGGGCAGGAAGCCAGCGCCTCGCTCACCGTCCTCACGCGCCAAACCGAGCTGCGCAAGCTCGAGGTCGAGCTCGTTGATCTTCTTGCGAAGGTCGATGCCGCGCAGGCCGCCGCCGATGGCGCGCGCGCCGCGATGGAAGAGAAGACCGGCCTCGTCGAGCAGGAACGCGCGCTCGTCCAGGAATCCGAGATCGCGCTCGCCACGCTCCGCCAGGAAGAGCGCGCCGCTCAGACCGCGCTGACTCAAGCCACCCGACAGGTCGATGATGCTGCGCGTGAAATGACCCGCCTGCAGACGCAGGAGCAGGTCGACCACGACCGGCACGAGAAATTGCACGAGGCCATGTCCGCCGCCGCCACCACGCGCGACGAAGCCCAGTCCCGCATGCGCGAATTGCAGACGCAGCTCGACGAACTTGCCTCCGAAGAAGAAGCAAAGGCCAACGCCGTCACCGAGTCCCGCATCGAGCTCGCCACCCAGACGCAGCAGTGCGAGGCGTGGCAGCAGCAGCGCGAGCCGGTCGCCAACCGCCTGCAGGAACTGCGCGAGCTCGTCGAACTCCGCACCCGCGAGGCGCGCGAGCATGACGAACGCATCACGCGCGCCCGCGAGGAAATCACTTCCTCCGAGCGCGAGCAGGCCGAGAAGACCGAGGCGCAGGCGCGGCTCAACGGTGAACTCGAGGTCGCGCTGACCAAGCGTTCCGAATCGCAGGCCAAGATCGATACCGAGGACGCCGCGCTGCGCACGCTCCGCCGTGAGGCCAACGAGGTGCAGTCCGGACGCTCCGAGAACGAAGTGCGACTCGCCGAGCAAAAGCTCTTCCTCAATAACCTGCGCGAAAAAGTCCGTCGTGATTACCATAAGGAACTCGAAGAACTCCCCGAGCTCACCGAGGAGGACGCGTCCACCGATTGGGCCGCGCTCGAAATCTCCGTGTCGGAAAAACGCACCGCGCTCGACGCCATCGGCCCGGTCAACCTCGAGGCCATCACCGAGTACGACGAACTCGAGCAGCGTTACGCCTTCCTCACCGGCCAGGAAACCGACCTACTCAACTCCAAGGAGCAAATCCTCAAGGCCATCCAGGAAATCAACCGCACCACGCAGAAGCTCTTCGCCGAGACCTTCGAGCAGGTGAAGACCAACTTCCAGGAGATGTTCACGCAGCTCTTCAACGGCGGCAAGGCGTCGCTCAAGCTGCAGGATGAAAACGATCCGCTCGAGTGCGGCATCGACATCGAGGCCAAGCCGCCCGGCAAGCAACCGCAGTCGGTCACTCTCCTCTCCGGCGGCGAGCGCACCATGACCGCGGTCGCGCTGCTCTTCGCCATCTACATGGTCAAGCCCAGCCCGTTCTGCGTGCTCGACGAGCTCGACGCGCCGCTCGACGAATCGAACATCAACCGCTTCATCAACATCCTGAAGCGCTTCGTCACGCAGTCGCAGTTCGTGGTCATCACCCACAACAAACGCACGATCAGCATCGCCGACGTGCTTTACGGCGTGACCATGGAAGAGCGCGGCGTCTCCAAGTTCGTCTCCCTTCGTCTGCAGAAGCACAACGGCACCACAGAGCACGCGCCGTCGATCGCGGAGTCGGTCGCATCGTAAATCCGCGCGCGCGACCGCACGTCGCGCGCGCGGTTCTTGGACGCACGGGTTCCTGCCCGTCCGCCGAACCTGACCCATTGCGCTTGTCCTCTCCCGCCCAGTTGTTTATGATCTGCACGACAGAAAATCTTTTCATGGTTTTTTGGATGATTATTTGAATAGTCGATTCGCTTGCTGTGTCCAAGAAGCGGCGACATTCCATAACTGCGAAAAGCCGGACAAGAACTAGGGATAATGCCGATAAATTGAGCAGCATGATCGACGCCTCGCGCCTCCTACTGATCGCCCCCATCGTGACCGCCCTCGGCTGGGCGTCGTTCCTCCGCGCCGATAACGATGTGACGGTGGTTTCCTCGAGCACCACCACCCCCTCGTCGACCAAGAAAACCACCGACACCAATCCCGACGGCACGCCCGTCGTGCACAAGTCCTCGCACAAAAAGAAGACGCCCAAGCAGGTCGCCGATTCCTCTTCGACCTCCGCCACCGGTACCACCACGCCGCCCCTCACGCACACTTCCACCGGTTTCACCTCGACCATGCCGCATCAGGTGCAGTTTCCGCCGGTCAGTCGCTCCTTGCCACCTGCTAACGCCAGCATGCTCCCGGTCCGCCAGCCGTCCGTCTCCGCAACCGTCGCGACCGCCTCCACCGGCACGGCCGCGCCCGCCGTTGAGACCGGCCTGCCCGTCGCCAAGTATCCCGGCGTCTCCACCTACCAGCCGGCGGCGCACAGCTATATCGCCAGCAACGTCCCCGCCACGCTCGCCACCTCCGCCGTCGCCTCGTACCAGGTGCCCAATCGTCCCGCTCCCGCGCCGCTCAGCGACTTCAATTTCGTCAACCCCAAGGCCAACCACAACATCTACCCGTGGCGCACCTACATCCTCACCACCGAATTCTGGATCGGCGAGGGCTCGACGCCCATCAGCTCCACCACCAACGTGCAAAGCTCGTGGGACGAGGAGTGGATGCAAAAAAACCACGGCACGGACAATCCCTATAACCGCAACGGCTACGCCTCCGGCAGCCACGCCTCCACGCTCAATCCCTTCTATTGCGCGCTCCCCTTCAACGATCTCGCGTTTCCCGACGTGGCGCGAAATTGGCTGCCGCACGGCTGGTATCGCCGCCCGGAGGACGGCAGGCAGCTCTCCGCCTGCCAGCACCGCTGGGTCGAGATCAAGAATTCGCGCGGCGACATCTGCTTCGCGCAGTGGGAGGACGTCGGCCCGCTCACCTACGACGACGCCCCCTACGTTTTCGGCGGCGCGCGTCCCCGCGGCCTCGGCACCGACCACGCCGGCCTCGATGTCTCGCCCGCCGTCTTCGAGTACCTCGGTCTCAGCGACCGCAACCGATTCACCAACTGGAAATTCGTCGACGAAGCCGAAGTCCGCCCCGGCGCGTGGCTCAAGCTCGACGAGCAGGCCGTCATCTTCACCGCGCTCGAGCAGCTCAAGAATCGCCCGCTCCCCTCCGCGCCGATCCAGCGCTCCGCCGAGCCCATCGTCGACCCCAATCTCGACTCCAACAAAAAGAAAGTCGAAAGCGCGAATTGATGCGCATTGGGTAGTCCGTGCGCTCCGTGTGCGGGACGAGAGGGTGAACGCAGTCTCGATCAGGCTTCGCAATAACGAACGAGCCCGTCGTACCGACTTCCGCGGCTACCGATCAATATCCGTCCGCTTCTCCCCACTCAACGCGCTCAAAAACCGCGTCGTCTGTCGGCGCAAACCTTGGAAAAGCAAATTCTTCGTCCGCGCGTAACCGTACCGGTCCTCCAGCAACTTCACGCGCTGGTCCGCCGAAAGAATGATCATCTTCAACTGCAGCTCCAGCTTCAGGTGCTTTCGCGTCTGGGCCGAGCGCAGGCAGGCGTTGAGCTGGTCGCTGAAAAGATCCTCCGTGTGAAACGCCTTGCGCATGATCTCGAACACCGACTGCTTCATGTCGGTCGGCTCCACGTCCGGAATCAGCATCATCGGGCTCGTCGGCCCCTCCGCCCCCACGGCCACGGGCACTTGACCCTCCGTTTTACCCTCCACCTCGGCGCCGCTCGAGCGGGAGAGACTAACTAACACCTCGAGCTGTTTGTCTAAAAGCGAGATGTCTTGGTGAAGCTGTTCCCGACACGACGTGAACAGTTCGACAGATTTTATCGACCCCACCACACGGGGGTGACGCTCCAAGGTTGCGTAGGTCTGATACAGCTCCATCGCGCTGAGCAACAAGTCGTTAAGCTCATTGAGCTCCTGCTGCGTAGGCAGCATCGGAAGCGCGGATGAATCAAACTTCATTTGGAACCTTAACTATTTATTGCATGTTATGTGCCAAGTTTGCAAGTGCCAATTCTTACGCTATTTTCTTTGACATTGTTTCCCTACCTTAGCACATAAGGGCCCCGGTCAAGGTCACTCATGCGTCGTCCGTACTCCCTCTTGGCCGCGCTGATCGGACCCGTCGCCATCGCCCTACTTACCATATCGGCATGGGCCGCCGAACCCATGACCCCTCCCGCGCCGCCGCCGGGGTCCGACGACGCCAACAACCTCGCCATCGCGCAGGCCGAAACGCGCGCCCGCGCCGCCGAGACCGCACGCAACATCCCCGCTCTCGTCGCCGCGCTCAATGACGAGGCCGACGCCCACCTGCGCCTCCATCACTTCGATGACGCCGAAAAACTCCGCCTGCGCGTCCTCCATTTGCAGGAACAATCCGCCGGCCGCGACTCGCTCCCCGTCTCCGACGCCCTCCTCAACCTCGGCTGGTTCTACGCCGACATGGCCCGCTACGAATCCGCGCAGGAAGCCCTCGACCGCTGCCAGGAAATCCGCCTGCGCCTTCTCGGCCAGAACGCCGCGCCCACCGCCGAGGTCCTCAACGCTCTCGGCGCGCTCGAGGAAAACCGCGGCAATCTCGATCTCGCCCAGGCCTTCTACGAGCAGGCCATCGCCATCCAGCGAAAAGTCCTCCCGCCGCAAAGCTCCATCACCGCCAACACGCAGAACAATCTCGCCACGCTCTACTGGATCATGGGCGACTACGCCTCCGCGCAACAGCTCTTCACCCAGGCACTCGCCGTGCGCGAGAAAGCCGACGGCCCCGACAGCAGCGGCGTGGCCAGGACGCTCAACAACCTCGCGCTCCTCGACGTCAGCCTCGGCGACTACGACGAGGCCGAGGATTATTTCCAGCGCGCGTTGAAAATCCGCACCGCGCGCCTCGGCCCCGACAACCCCGCCACGCTCACCACTCTCGGCCAGCTCGGCTTGCTCTACGTGCGGGAAGGGGACGACGCCCGCGCCGAGCCGCTCCTCGTCCGTGCCGCCGCGGGACAGGAAAAAGTCGCGCCCGCCGACGACCCCGACGTCGCGCGCACGCTCGAGGAACTCGCCATGCTCTACGACCGCCGCGGCGCCTACGCGCAGGCCGGCCCGCTCCACCAGCGCGCACTCGACATCCGCCGCCGCCTGCTCGGCCCTCAGCATCCCGAGTTCGCCGAGAGCCTCGCTGCGCTCGCCCGCCACGAGCATGCGCAGGGCAACCTCTCCGCCGCGCTTCCGCTCTACCAGCAGGCGCTCAAAATCGACGACGAAGCGCTCGGCCCCAACCACCCCGACACGCTCGCCGTCGCCGCCGACCTCGCCTTCCTCCAGGTCGAACTGCGCCAGCCCGCCGACGCCACGCGCCTCGCCCACGATGTCGCCGATGCGCAATGCACCGCGCTCAACGGCGTCTTCACCTTCGCGCCTGAGGCGCAGCGCATGACCTTCGAGCGCACCATCGAGCCCTGCGATCTCCCCGCGGCGCTCGCCGACGCCGACCTCCTCGCCGAGGCTGTCCTGCGCACCAAGGGCGTCGTGCTCGACTCGCTCCTCGAGGACGAAGCCCTCACCCGCGCCGAAAAGGATCCCGACGTGCGCGACCTGATGGAGAAGCGCCGCCAGATTCTCGCGCAGCTCACCGCCTCGCCCGACGATCCCGCCAGCCAATCCTCCGCTGCGCCGCTCAGCGTTGCCGACCGCCGCGAGCTCGAGCAGGAAGAGCAGCAGCTCGAGTCCAGCCTCGCAGGCAAGGGCGTCGGCAGCGGCGCAACCCGCCGCGCTCTCGGCACCGACGTTTCCGACGTGCGCGACGCACTGCCCAACGGCGCCGCCCTCATCGAGTACGTCGCCTATCACCACTACACCGGCCGGCTCACCTTCGAACCCTGGTACGGTGCGGTCATCCTCGCCAACGGCGCGCCCACCCAATGGGTGCCGCTCGGCCCTTCCGCGCAAATCGACGCGCGCGTCCGCCTCGTGCAAAAATACATGCGCCGCCGCGTGCGCGACATCGCCGTCGCCGGCGTGCTCCACGGCCTCTACGCCTCGCTCGCCCAGCCCGTCATCGCCGCGCTCCCGCCCGGCACGCACCGCCTCATCATCAGCCCCGACGGCGAGCTCAACTTCGTCTCCTTCGCTACGTTGCTCGACCCCCAGGACCACTTCCTCGCCTCCGACTTCGAGGTCAACTACGTTTCCAGCGGCCGCGACCTCCTGCAGCACACGCCGCCACTCCCGCGCGCCAAGCGCGTCGTCGTCTTCGCCGATCCCGATTACGCGCATCTCCCCGGCGTCGCATCGAAAAACGCGCATCCCTCCACACGCGACGAAGACACGCTCCCGCCGCTGCCCGGCACAGTCAATGAAGCGGTGTTCCTGCAGGCCGAGGCGACCCACGACGGCATCGAGGCGCAAGTCTTCCGTGGCATCGCCGCCTCCAAGGCCAACCTCGCCCAGCTCGACTCGCCCTACATCCTCCACCTCGCCACGCACGGTCTCTATCTTCCCGCCGACATCGTGCCCGCGACCGCGAGCAATAACGCCCGCGCCAGCCTCATCGCCCAGCCCATGACCCGCAGCATCCTCGCGCTCGCCGGCGCATCCGTCACCCTGCGCGACTGGCGCAAAAGAATCTACCCGCCTTCCGACAACGACGGCCTGCTCACCGCCCAACAAGCCGCCGCGCTCAGCCTCGACCGCACCTGGCTCGTCGTCCTCTCCGCCTGCGACACCGGCAGCGGCGAGGCCGAGAACGGCGAGGGGGTCATCGGTCTCCGCCGCGGCTTCGCCGAGGCCGGCGCGCAAAACCTGCTCATGACTCTCTGGACTGCCGATGACGCCGACACGGCCGCGCTCATGCAGGCCTTCTACCGCGAAGCCCTCAAGACCGGCGACGCTCCCGCAGCGTTAGCCCGCGTCCAGCGCGCCAGCCTCGACGCCGCCCGCCAAAAATTCGGCCTCTCCGAAGCCGTAAAAAAAGCCGGCCCGTTCATCCTAAGCTACTAGTCAGGGGTCTCCTGGAGGGACGGGCTCCCGCCCGTCCGCGGCATTCGCGGTATCGTCCGCTAAATAAAGTCTCCCCGTCCTATTCGTCCCATAACTCGTATAAGTCCCACAAGTCCTATTCGGGCAACCCTACTTCTTCATCCCGCCCGGCCGCGGCAACCGCTGCGTCGTCTTCGCCTTGAAAATCCCCGTCGTGCGTTTCGGATCGTTCCCGCACTGCGCAAGGGTGGGAATGGCGCGCAGCGCCTCCGCCGCGTTCGGCCAGCGCTTGGTGGCATCGCGCTCAAGGAAACGCGCGATCCACCGCTCCAGCCGCACGGAAATATCGCGCCGCAGTTGCTTCATTGGATGCGGCGTCTTCTTCAGGTGCGCCTCAATCAGCTCCGTCACGTTCTCGCCGTCGAAGGCGGGATGACCGGTCAGCGCCTCGTAGAAAATGCAGCCGAGCGAGTAAAGATCGGTGCGATGATCGATCGGCAGCCGCTGGAATTGTTCTGGCGCCATGTAGTGCACCGATCCCATCAGCGAATTGAAATGGTCGATCGACTGCGGCTGCGGCGCGTCGAGATACTTGGCCAGGCCGAAGTCCAGGATCTTCACGTTGAACGCCGCATCGCTCGCCGCGCGCGCCACCATGAAGTTACCCGGCTTCAGATCGCGATGAATAAGCCCGAGCGCGTGCGCCGCGACGATGGCGTGAAGGCTCTGCTGCGCGAACAGGAAAAAATCCTCGAACTGCAGCGGCCCGCGCACCAGCACATCCTCCAGCGTCTCGCCCTCGATCAATTCCATCACGACGTATGCGCCCTGCGCATCAATGCCGTAATCGAAGATCGTGACGATGTTCGGATGCTGAAGACACGCGGTCGTCATCGCCTCACGCCACGTCTGCTCGACCAGCCGCCGGTCGTTTTGGTTGACCTGCATGCGCACGCGCTTGATCGCGACCGGCCGTCCGTCGAGATGATGATCCAGTGCGCGGTAGACGTCGCCTAGGCCGCCACTGCCTATCAGCTCGCGGATTTCAAAGCGGTCGGCCACCCAGTTTTGCGGGGTGGGCTCTAGCGGAATTTCCCCCTCCGATGTCATCTGTATAATATAGCGCGAAGCGCAGCGGGTTGGAAAGGTCAGACTCCCGCGCCGTCGTTATGTCTATTTAACCGGTGGGAGAGGGGGATGGTTGCGGTGGCGGCGTTTTTCCCGATTCCACCTCCGCGCGATACGCCATCAGGCAGGCGATGCGCGAGTCGAAAATGCGGTCCGCCCCGACTAGGTCGACCAGCCCGAACCGCGACAACGGGCGCGCGCGGTCCGTTTGCACGCGGGCCAGCGCCAGCACCACACCGGCCTTCGTCAGCTCTCGGTGCAGGTCGGCCATCGCGCGCGCGGCGGTGAAGTCGATGCCTGTGATCGCGCTCCCATCGACCACGAACCAGCGCACCGGCGTCGGCGATTCACGCACCAGCTTCATTACCTCCTCCGCGAAAAAATTCACGTTGGCGTAAAAAAGGTCCGAGCCAAACCAGAACATCACTAGCCCCGGCTCCATCATCTTGCCCGGCACCGCGTCCTCCATGCGCCAATGATCGACCGCATCGTGCAGGATCACCGCCGTGTGCGGCCGGTAACTGCGCCGCACGTGCTGCGCCAGCGAAAGCACCATCGCCAGCAGAATGCCCTCCTCCACGCCGACGAAAATCACCGTGGCCGCCGTCACCAGTGCCACGTAGTACTCATTCGGCCGCTGGCGGCGGATTTCCATCAGCCCATGTAGATCAACCAGTTTGAGGCCGATTAAAAACACGATGGCGGCCAGCACCGGATTGGGCAGAAGGCCCAGGGGCTTGGTGAGAAAGAGCAGCACGAGCAAGACCACCACAGCCGCGGCCACGTGAGACCACTGGCTTCGCCCGCCCGCCGCATCGACTGATGCCGTATTCGTCGGGCTGCCATTGACCACGAACGTGCCGCTGCACCCCGCCGCCGCATTGGCCAGGGCCAGGCCAACGAGGTCCACGTTCTCATTGAACGGCTCCTGATAGCGCAGCGCATAGGAGCGCGACGTCGCCGCGCTCTGCGCCAGAATGACAATGAAGCAGGAGATCGAGATTGGCAGCACCACCTCAGCGTCGCTCCAGTGAACGTCAGGCAGACCGAGGTGCGGCAGCCCCCCCCGTATCGCACCGGCCACGCGCACACCCAGGCTGGTCCAGTGGAACCACGTGCAGGCCGCCGTTGCGCCGATCATCGCCAGCAGCGCGCCGGGAAAACGCGGCACGAATTTCCCAAACCCCACGATGACGGTCAGGACCGCCAGCGCGATGTAGAGGCTGGGCAGATTGGCCTGCGGCAGGCGCGCTAAAGTAGACGCGAGCTGTGCGATCGGTCCGTTCCCGCTTTTCTCGAGGCCAATCATCCCCGCCAGTTGCGCCAGGGCCACCTGCACGCCGACGCCCGTAAAAAAACCAACCAGCACGGTGCGCGACAAAAAGTCGGCCAGAAAGCCGAGCCTGAGGATTCGCGCCGCAAACAAAATGCCGGCAGAGATCAGTGCGACAAGGCTCGCCAGCGCCACGTAGTGCGGCGAGTAGGTCGCGACGGAGAGCGAGGCAAGTCCAGCCGCGACCATCGCCGCTGTCGCGGAATCAGCGCAGACCGCCAGGTGCCGCGACGAACCAAAGAAAGCAAACGCCAGCGCCGGCAACAACAGCGTGTAAAGCCCGGTGACCACCGGCATGCCGACGATTTTCGTGTAGCCCATCACCTGGGGAATCGCGATCGCGGCCAGCGTGATGCCCGCCAGGATTTCCGGCCCAATGCGCACCCCATCCGGTGGCCGCAACCCGTGCAGCCACGCCAGTGCCGTGCGTTCCTCTTGCGAAGGCGTGGAGTCGGGCGGCGAAGTCATCGTTGACATGTGGCACCAGAAGCTGACGTCCGGCGGAGCGGAACTCCGGCGATCCTTCGCGACCGCAGTCTAGTAGTTGGTGTTGCCGCCCGACATGGCGCGGCCCGTGGTCGTGCCCGGCGCCGGGGGCGCGGCTTGGTACTTGTCAAAGTGGAGGACCGTTTCGCCCGGCTTGCCCATGTTGAGCTGGTCGCGCGCGATGCGCTCGACGTAGGCCGGGTCGTCCTTCATGTGCTGCGTCTCGAGCTCGAGCTGCTGCTGGTTCTCGTACGCCGCGGCGATCTCGCGCTGCAGCTTGGCCTTCTCATCCTTGTACGTCTGCTCCGTGTTGAGCACCGGCACGAAAAACAAGCCGACGACCGCGATTAGACCCAAAATGATCCCGCCCTGGATGACCGGGACGAGCGTGGCCCAGATGTTCCCGCCGCTCTGTCGCTTGAGCGGGATGCTGGTGGGGTCGAGGAACCGCGGCGCGGCCATGGTTTACTTGAGCGTGCCTCCGAAGACAGCGTTGTCGCCCAGTTCTTCCTCGATGCGGAGGAGCTGGTTGTACTTCGCGAGGCGGTCAGTACGAGAGAAGGAACCGGTCTTGATCTGGCCCACGTTCAGCGCCACCGCGATGTCCGCGATGGTCGTGTCCTCGCTCTCGCCGGAGCGATGGCTGAGGATTGACGTGTACCCATTGCGCTTGGCCAGCTCGACCGCATCGAACGTTTCCGTGAGCGATCCAATCTGGTTCACCTTCACAAGAATCGAGTTGCCCACGCCTTGGTCGATGCCCTTCTGCAGGAACTCGACGTTGGTGACGAACAGGTCGTCGCCGACCAACTGCGTCGTCTTGCCCATCGCGTCGGTGATCTTCTTCCAGCCGGCCCAATCGTTTTCGGCCATGCCGTCCTCGATCGAGATCAGCGGGTAGCGCTTGGCTAGGTCCTGATACAGCGAGATCAGCTCTTCCGCCGTCTTCTTGCTGCCGTCGGACTTCTTGAAAATGTAGAGGCCGGTCTCCTTGTCGAAGAACTCGCTGCTGGCCACGTCGAGCGCGAAGAAAATCTCCTTGCCCAGCTCGAAGCCGGCTTTCTTCACCGCCAGCGCCAAAACCTCGAGTGCGTGCTCGTTGCTCTTGAAGCGCGGCGCGAACCCGCCCTCGTCGCCGCCGCCGGTGCCCAGCTTCTCGTCATGCAGCACCTTCTTCAGCGAATGATAAACCTCCGCGCCATAGCGGATCGCCTCCGAGAACGTCGGCGCGCCCTTTGGCACGATCATGTACTCCTGGAAATCGATCGGCGCATCGGAATGCGCGCCGCCGTTGAGCACGTTGGCCAGCGGCACGGGGAGAGTCTTCGCGTTCGGCCCACCGAGATACTTATAGAGCGGCAGCCCGACCGACTCCGCCGCCGCGCGCGCCGTCGCCAGTGAGACACCCAGGATCGCGTTCGCGCCCAGCTTGCTCTTGGTCGGCGTGCCGTCCAGCTTCAGCATGGTCGAATCGACCTTCAGCTGCTCCGTCGCGTCCAAGCCGATCAGCGCCGGTGCGATCTTCTTGTTCACGTTCTCGACCGCCTTCAGCACGCCCTTGCCGCCGTACTTCGTCTTGTCGCCGTCGCGCAATTCCAGCGCCTCATGCTCGCCCGTGCTTGCGCCCGACGGCACAATGGCCCGGCCGCGCGTGCCGTCCTGCAGGAAAACTTCAGCTTCGAGGGTGGGGTTGCCGCGCGAGTCGAGGACTTGGCGGGCAATGACTTTGGTAATGGAGGTGCAGCTCATGATACGTCGCAGTTAGTGTTAAGAATTATCGTTCGGGATCGACAGGTCGACCTTGTGCGGCTCGATCTTCTCGATCTTCACCTGGCGGTGCCCGCCATCCTGGGCGGGCAGCTCGATCTGTTCCCCGACCGTCTGGTTAAGCAAGGCCCGCGCCACCGCGCTCTGGTAGGAGATGATTCCCTTGGAAACATCGGTGTCCCACGCGCCCAAAATCGTATAGCCGGTCGTCTCGTTCGTTGCCACGTCCTTGAACGTCACCAGTGTGCCCAGCGTCACCTTCGACGTGTCCGGGTTGTTGAACTCCTGCGCCTCGGCCCGGGCCAGATCCGACTCCAGCTCGGCCTTGCGCCGCGCCAGGATCGTCTGCATCTCCTTCGCCGACTTGAACTCGTGGTTCTCGCGCAGATCGCCGTAGCCGCGCGCGATCGCAATGTCCTTCGAGTTCTGCGGAATCTGGTTGCGGTCGAGGTCCTCCATCTCCGCCTGGCGGCGCTTGAGACTCGGCCACGAGACGATGATCTTCCCCTCGTTCTTCTCCGCCGGGGCCTGCTTGTCCGTGCCGACCACCATCGACTGCACATCCGGGTAAAGCTTGATGATCGCCGCCAGCAGCGAGCGCTTGTCCAGCTCCTCGAAGACCGGGCTCAGCAAAATTGCGCGCGTGATATCGCGCACGTCCGCGAGCGGCGCGTCCTTCAGGATCGCCGCGATCAGCACCTTGTCGCCCAGCACCAACTCATAAAGCTTCGTGCCCTTCTTGATCTCGGAGAACTGGTCCTTCTCCAGCACGGAAAGGATCGCCATGAACAACTGCGGCTCGATCAGCGACCCGTAAATCTCCGGACGGTTCTTACAAAGCCAGAACAGGAAATCGCACGTGATGTTCCGCTCGCGGATGTAGCGATTCACCGCCGCCTGCACGTCCTCCGGGCGACCGGCGGCTTGGAACGCCTCCGTGATCACCTCCGCCACGCGGCCATTCGCACGCGGGATCAGGCCGAGGAACAACGCGGGCCACGCCTCCGGCAAACCGGTGCGCAGCGCCTCCAGCAACTTCGGCTGGCGCGAACCCGGCAGGGCATCCAGCAGCGTGCTCAAGCCCGGCGCCGTCTGCGGCGTCAGCGTCGTGATCGCCCACGTGCCCGTCTCCCGCTCGCGGCCGGCGTTCGCAAAAAATTCATCTCGCGCCAGGGCGATCTCCACCTGCATCGGCAGTTGCGATTTCGGCACCTTCGTGATCGTCGTGTCCAAGATCTCCGCGACTTCGTTCAGCACGGAATCCGACTTGATCTCCGGCCAGTACTTCGACACCGCGCTCAACGCGACCAGCAACGCCTTCGGCCCATTGGCCAGGCGCAAATTCTCCAGCGCGGAATCGCCCATCGCGCTCGGTGCGTCGAGCTGCCGCAGCGCCTCGTTCTTCTTGCCCGGAACGTAAAAGTGACCGTTCTTCTTCAGCGCCCGCTTCGCGCCCTCCCACCACTTCTTGTAATCCGTGGCCGAAATAACATCCGGCGACAACAGCGCCATGATATGGTCCGCCGTCGCCTGCGCGCCGAGGCTGCGAATGCAATCGGTCACCACCGCTACGGGATCCTCCTCCGTCTTCTTCTTGAAGCCCGCCGCGTCCTCCGCCTTTTGCACCGAAATATGGTCCGGTGGCAGCGGCGTCAGCGATTCCGCCGCATACGCGAACTGCATGAGATGACCGGACTTCGACTTGAAATCGATGACCAGGCTCTCCGCATTGAGATCCCAATCTTTGACACGGCCAAAGCCCCAACTCTTGTGCGTACAGTATGTTCCGGGCGCCAGCTTCCTCAGCTTTTCAGCAATCGCGGCGGGTAAATTTTCAGGCAGGGTCACAGGCAAAACTTCCGAATCCATAGGCACCCCACCATCGTGAAGGAGCCCGCCGCGAATTGCAACGCTTTT
>FSYS01003042.1_pt1 | contig 19820 bp, 25 predicted proteins | sample 1638491 | NCBI WGS metagenome assembly FSYS01 (sample SAMEA3914788, study PRJEB12502) | metagenome | biome: forest; material: soil | place: Canada | collected 2011-07-03 | depth 0.1 m | reverse complement strand
TTGGTTCTACGCGCCGGCTTTGTTGATGCCCATCGCCATGAGCTGATTGCAGAACACTTCACCGGAGGCGAGGGGATGGCCGCGCAGCAGAAGCTGATATTTGTGCGTGCCGAGCGAACTTTGGTCGCGGATGGTGATCGGCGGAATCATCGCGCCCATTTCCTGCGAGAGGGTGCGGCGCAGGGCGAGCACGCGGTCGAGCAGGTTCTGCATGTTGCCCTGGACGAGTGGCAGGAGACCGAGGCCGATCTCAAGCGTGAGCACTTCGCCCGGCTTGGGGATGAATTGCGCCGGCTCGTTGGCCTTGCCGTTCTTCGGGTCGACTTTCTTGCCGCCGATGGTCTGGCTGACGCCGTTGCCCGCGGTCGCGCCGGCTTCTGCCTGTTGCGGCAGGAGGCGTGAGAGCCCAACGAACATTCCGCCCATGACGAGCAGCACAAACTTGGGGAAGCCCGGCACGAGCATCATGCACCAGAGCATGACGCCGGTCATGCAGACCACGCGCTTGCTCGAGAGCAACTGGCGCATGAAGTCCTCGCCGAGGCCCGCATCCGAGCCGGAGCGCGTGACGAGAATACCCGCCGCGGCGGAAATCAGCAGCGCGGGGATCTGCGAGACGAGACCGTCACCGACGCTCAGGAGCGAAAAACGCTGCACCGATTCCTGCGCGCTGAGGTCCATCTGCACGATGCCGATGACGAAGCCGCCGATGAGGTTGATGCCGGTGATGAGCACGCCCGCCATCGCGTCGCCGCGCACGAACTTGCTCGCACCGTCCATCGCGCCGTAGAAATCGGCTTCCTTCTCGATGGCCTTGCGGCGATCGCGCGCGTCCTTCTCGGAGATGATGCCGGCGTTGAGGTCGGCATCGATGCTCATCTGCTTGCCGGGCATGGCGTCCAGGGTGAAGCGCGCGGACACTTCCGCGACGCGGCCCGCGCCCTTGGTGATGACGATGAAATTAATAATGGTGAGGATGATGAAGATCACCAACCCGATGACGAAGTTGCCCTGCACGACGAACTGCCCGAAGGCCTGGATCAGGTTGCCCGCGTCGCCCTGGGTGAGAATCGCGCGCGTCGTCGCGATGTTCAGGCCGAGGCGGAAGAGCGTGATGAACAGCAGCAAGGTGGGGAAGACGCTGAAATCGGTCGGCTTCTTGATGTTCGAGATCAGCATGATGACGAGCACCGCGGTGGCGATGCTCAGGCTCAACAGCATGTCGATCAGCCACGTCGGCAGCGGCAGGACGAGAATGAAGATGATCGCGATCATCCCCATGCTGAAGAGGAGATTGCCGCGGCGCAGAAGCGCTTCCCAAGTGACACTCTTATTCATTAGTCGTTATCCTGGTTCATGATTTCGTTGAGCTCCGACTTCGTCATGAACGGATTCGGATCCGGGTCGGAGGAAGAGAAGCCTTGCTTGAAGAGCGCGGCCAGCACGATGGCGACGGCCTGGTAGAAAATGGCAGGGATGGGCTGATCGACGCGGCCGTACTTATAGAGACCGCGCGCCAGCGGCACGTTTTCGCGCACCGGAATGCGCAGATCGTAGGCGGCTTCCTTGATGCGCAGCGCGCTCTTGCGAATGCCCTTGGCGAGGACCACCGGCACTTCATCAACGCCGCGGCGGTAACGCAGCGCGACGGCGTAGTGCGTCGGGTTCGTGACCACGATGGTGGCGTCCTTAAGATTCTCGAGCATGCGGCGCATCGTGGCCTTGCGATGCGTCATGCGGCGCTTTTTGACGAACTCCGGCGACATCTCCTGCGAGCGCCGCTCTTCCTTCATTTCCTCGAAGGTCATCATGTGGTCCTGATTGAATTTCCAGCGCTGCCAGAGGACATCCACGATCGCCAGTGCGACGAGCGCCGCGATGATGCGCCAGCCGAACGACCACGCCACGGTCACGTACGCCGCGCCCAGCTCGGTCAGGCTCACCGGCCTTTGGAAGACCGGGCTGTTCTGGATGTCCTTCATCGCCGCCCACGCGAAGGCCCCGATCACCGCGAGCTTGGCCAGGTTCTGCCCCGTCATCGTCAGTTTGTTGGTCGAGAATAAATTTTGGAAGGCTGACACCGGATTGAGCTTCTCGAACTTGAGCGAGAATGCGTCGTCGGCGAAGTTGATGCCGACCTGCACCGCCTGACTGACGAACACCGCCAGCGCAATCGCGCCGACAAAGAGCGCGATCCAAAGCCAAAGGCCCGAATGAAAAACCGTGCCGACTTGCGCGCTTGCGAGTGTCGTCGACGGACGGCCGATCTGCGTGAACGAATTCGCCATGATCGTGCGCAGGTACTCGACCATCATGCCGCCACCCATGGTGAGCAGCCCCAGGCCCACGGCCAGCGTGATCGTGGTCGAGACGTCGGTGCTCTTGGGCATGACGCCTTCCTGGCGGAGTTGCTGCCGCCGGCGCTCTGTCAGGTCAAATTTTTTCTCGCCTGCTTCGTCGCTCATGACATCGCCTTGAAGTAGTCGGCCGCGGCCGGAAGCATCCGCTCCATGCCGAAGCGCGCGAGATCCAGCAGCAGCGGCAGGAACACCACCACGCCTGTGCCGCCGATGGTCACGCGCATGCTGAAGCTCTCATTGAAAACGTTGAGCTGGTGCACCGAGCGTGAGAGAAAGCCCAGGCCCATCGTGACGATGAAGCAGAGCAGCGAGATCGGTGCGGCGATGATCAACCCGGCGGCAAAGACCTCGCCCGCGAGCCGCACGAAAAGATCGATAGATGGCTGCGTCACGCCGGAAGTGCTGCCCAGCGGCAGCACCCGAAACGATTGCTGGATGCCGACGATCAGCGCAGAGAGATAATCCGACATCCAGAAAAACGCCAGGCCGACGAACATCATGATGCGGCCCATGACGCCACCGGAAATTCCCGCGGAAGGCGCGAGCTGCTGCGCGGCCGAAAGCGAAAGTTCGTTATCAATAAGCCCGCCGCCGACCTCCAGCGCGATGAGTACCAGGCGCGTTGTCAGGCCCAGCCCGAGACCGAAAAGGAATTCCGACACCAGCGCGCAGGCCAGGCTTACCCAGCCAAGGTCAAGCAGCGGCGGCTTCGCGACAAGCGGCGTCATGAAAAGCGAAAGCCAGACGATCACCGCCACGCGCACCAGCTTCGGCACCTGCAGGTCGATCACGCCCGGGGCGAGCGTGAGAAAACCGGTCAGGCGCGAGGCCAGCAGCCAGAACGCGATGATGTCGATCGACAAATTCATGGCACGAACGTACCGGCGCGCGTCAGCATGATTTCAAACAGAGAGCCGAGCTGCTGCAAAATCCAGGGCGCCATCAGCCACAGGCAGAAGCCGCAGCCGAGCAGCTTCGGCACAAAGGTCAGCGTCTGCTCCTGGATCGACGTCAGCGTCTGCAGCAAACTCACCGTCGTGCCGATTACCAGCGCGGTCAGGATAATGGGCGCCGCGACCATAAGTCCGGTTGTCAGGCACAACTTGATCATTTCGTGAATCGAATCCATGGCGTGTATTCCTTAAACTTGAAAGCTCTGCACAATTGAGTGGACCACCAGCGTCCAGCCGTCCACGAGGACGAAGACCATCACCTTCAGCGGCAGCGACACAATCGGCGGCGGCAGCATCATCATACCCATCGACATCAGCACCGAGGCCACGACCATGTCGATGACCAGGAACGGCAGCAGCACGAACATCCCCATCTGGAAACCGGTCTTCAGCTCGCTGAGCATGTAGGCCGGGATGATGATCGCCGCGCTCAGGTCCTTCGCCGAGTTCGCCTGCACCGGCGGGTTGCACATCGACATGAACAGCGCGAGGTCCTTTTGCCGCGTGTACTTCAGCATGAAGCCTTTCATGTCATCGAGGCCGCGATCCAGCGCCACCTGCGTCGTGATCGTGCCGGCCTGCATCGGGTCGAGCGCGTCGCGCTTCACGTTGTTGAACGTCGGCGCCATGATGAAAAAGGTGATGAACAGCGCCAGCGACAGGACGATCTGGTTCGACGGTTGTTGCAGCGAAAGGCCGCTGCGCAGGAACGACAGCACGATGACCACGCGCACGAACGACGTCATCATGATCAGCAGCGACGGCGCCACGCTCAAGATCGTGAAGAGAATCAGCAACTGCAGATTGATGCTCAGGTTGCCGTTGCCGCCCGGGCCGTTTTGAATCGAGATCTGGACTTGCGGATTGGCAGGGAGCACCGAGTCCGCCGAAGCCAGTCGTGGCACAACAAGGAGTGCGAGGAAAACGAGGAAGGGGAGGAGCTTGCGCAGTTGCATCGATTTCCCCATGCACGCGATGTGCCGAGGAAAAATTTATCCTTAAGTGGCTGAACTTCAGGCTAATGCGTTTGCAATACTCTTGCTATTGCGGAAGAAATGTCCATTTGGAGGACTCGAATGGGAAAAATAATCCCTCTTAACGCGGACTACGGCCAATCTACAAGTACACATCGGCGTTCGGTGCTCCTGAGCTTAGGCAAACGTGGGTCGGGAAGGGGACGGCGCGGCATTTGAACTCGCCGCGATTGCGATTATCTTCCGAGTGAGAGCATCGTAGGCGCGATGCAGCGATCTCCGTTCTCATGCCCCCCAGGCCCACCATCCGCGATATTGCCCACGAGGCGGGTTGCCATTATTCCACCGTCTCTTTGGCGCTGCGGGACCACCCTCGTATCCCGGCGGAAACACGCACGCGCATCCACGAGATCGCCAGCCGCATCGGCTATCATCCCGACGCCGCGCTGGCCGCGCTCTGCAGCTACCGTACGATCAAGCGGCCCGTGCGTGAGCACGCGGTGCTCGCGTGGCTCACCAATTATTCCCACCAGAACCAGTGGAAGGACTCGGCCTGCAATTGCGACTACTTCAACGGCGCCGCCCAGCGCGCCGCCGAACGTGGCTATAAGCTCGAGCCCTTCTGGCTGGCCGCGCCCGGCATGACGCAGGAACGCATGAGCCGCATTTTGTGGACACGCCGCATCCAGGGCGTTCTCCTCCCGCCCCAGGAGCGCTGCATCTCGCTGCAATTGGCGTGGGAGAACTTTTCCGCCGTGACCTTCGGTTATTCCCTGCTGCACCCGCGGCTGCACCTCGTTTCCAACCACGAATATCGCAGCATGGGCGCGCTTTTCGCCGAGCTCGTGCGACGCAATTACCATCGCGTCGGCCTCGTGAACCTGCGTGACCAGGATCAACGCGTCGACCACAACTGGCTCGCCGCCTACCTCGTCGAGCAGCAAGCCCTCCCGCGCCGGCATCGCCTCCCGCCGTTGCTCATGGAGGGCTGGGACGATGCCGAGTTCAACACCTGGGTGAAGCGTCATCGACCCGATGTCGTCGTGACCAAGCTGCCGAATGTCCTCAGCAGCCTCCGCCGGGCGGGCTACCGTGTGCCGCAGGACGTTGGCGTCGCCTTTCATTCCCTCGATGAGAACAGTCCCGGTTTCTCGGGGATGAAAAAGAATTCGTTCCAGATCGGCGTCATGGCTGTCGACCTCGTCGTAGATATGCTTCATCGCGGCGAACGAGGCCTGCCGGCGCGTCCCTCGCTGCACATGGTGGAAGGCTCTTGGGCCGAGGGCAGCACGCTGCGCGAGGGGCCGGATTCTTCGCGGCTCGAGCTTCAGCCCGAATGGGGCTCGGTGGAAGCGCCGGCGCTCGCAACGGCTTGAAACGACCACCTGAGTCAACAGTTTGACCTGACTCGCCCTTTTACTCGCGGTTGCTTGCGACGCATCTTAGGGCTGCCGGTTCGTTCCTCAAAACAGGAGACCGGCCCGAGAAACCTGCCTCCTTCTTTTCCTTATGCCCCTCGTCAACATGAAGCCAATGTTGGCCGCCGCCCGGCGTGATGGCTGGGCCGTGGCCGCCTTCAACCCCGTCGATTACGCCTCACTCAAGGCCATCATCCAAGCCGCAGCCGAGCTCGATGCCCCCGTCATTGCCCAAACGTCCGCCAAGACGGTGAAGTACTACGGCCACGAGGCCATCGCAGGCTGGGCGCGCGAACTCGCCGGTGCCGTTTCCGTCCCCGTCGCGCTCCATCTCGACCATGGCAAGGATGTCAAGCTGCTGGAAAAATGCATCGAGACCGGCTGGACCGCGGTGATGATCGACGCCTCGGACAAGCCGTACGCGGAAAACCTCGCCGTCACGCGGCAGGTGCTCGAGATGGCCTCAAAGCGCGACGTCGGCGTGGAGGCCGAGATCGGCGAGATCGGCGGCGTCGAGGAAGACATCGTCGTGGCGGAGGAGAAGAGTCATCACGCCGACGCGGAGCAGGCGCTTCAGTTCGTCCGCGAGGCGCCCGGCCTTGCCGTCTTCGCGCCCGCCATCGGCACCGCGCACGGCATCTACAAGCACGAGCCCAAAATCGACTGGGAAACTCTCACGCGCATTTACAAAAGCAGCGACGTCCCTCTTGCGCTCCACGGCGGCACGGGCCTGACGGATGAGATCATCCAGCGGTGCGTCCACCTCGGGTGTGCGAAGGTCAACATCTCCACCAACCTCAAGCACGTCTTCATCGACAGCTTCGCCGCCTACCACCAGACCAATCCCCGCGACTACGAGCCGCTCGCGGTGCTCGGCGCGCAGTTCGCCGCCATGAAGGCATTGGTCACCGAAAAAATCCGGCAGTTCGGCGGCGCCGGCCGGGCGAAAAGCGTCAAGGCATGAGTACCATGGAAGCCCTGATCTTCGACTGCGACGGCGTGCTAGCTGACACGGAGCGCGACGGTCATCGTGTCGCCTTCAATCGTGCGTTTAAAGAAGCCGGGCTGAACACGACCTGGGACGTCTGTCTCTACGGCCAGCTCCTGAAAATCGGCGGCGGCAAGGAGCGCCTGCGTGGCTACTTCGACCAGTACGGCTGGCCCGTGGCGGAGCCGCAGCGCGATTCGCTGATCAAGCAGCTCCACGCGCTGAAAACTGAGATTTTCATGCGCATCATCTCCTCCGGCGAACTTCCCGTGCGCACCGGCATCAACCGCATCGTCGACGAGGCCGCCGCGGCCGGCGTGCGGCTGGCCGTTTGTTCGACATCAAACGAACGCGCTGTCAACGAGGTCGTGCGCGTGCTGCTCGGACCAGAGCGACAGAAGAAATTCGCCGGAATCTTTGCCGGCGACATCGTGCCGAAGAAGAAGCCCGATCCCTCCATTTACCTTTTCGCCGTGAAAAAACTTGGCCTCGACCCCGCGCGCTGCCTCGTCGTCGAGGACAGCCGCAACGGCCTGCTCGCCGCGAAGGCCGCCGGCATGCGCTGCGTCATCACCCAGAGCGCCTACACGATCGAGGAGGACTTCTCCGAGGCCGACGCCGTCTACCCCGAGCTCGGCGATCCGCCCGGGCCGCACGTTACCTTCGCCGATCTCCGGCGCGTCGCGGAAACCGGAACCCCTTTATGAAAACCATCCCCTTCTCCGACATCGAACGCGCGGTGCAAGTCATCGCCGAAACCGCCATTGCCAACGAATCCTATTTCTCCGAGCTCGACGGCAAGTGCGGCGACGGCGACTTTGGCACGTCGCTCGCCACCGGCTTCCGCATCGTCCAGAAAGAATGGCCGGACATCGACCGTACCTCCGTTGGCGCCTTCTTGGGCAAGATCGGCATCATTATTACCAGCAACGTCGGCGGCTGCTCTGGCCCGCTCTGGGGCACGGCGTTCCTGCGCGCCTCGGGACTCACACGGAACAAGCAGGAGATCACGCTTGCCGACCTCGCGCAGATGCTGCGCCGTGCCATAGAGGGCATGATGGCCCGCGGCAATTCACAGCTCGGCGACAAGACCATCCTCGACGCGCTCGATCCCGTCGCGAAAGTCATCGAGGAACGCGCCGCCAGCGCCAATCCCATTCCGGACGCGACCCTCCTGCTCCAGGCGAAGGACGCAGCCGAGGCCGTCGCCGAAAAGACCCGGCCGTGGACCGCGAAGCGCGGACGCCAGGCCTTCACCGGCGACCGCAGCGCCGGCACGCTCGATCCCGGCATCGTCGCCGTCGGCGTTTTGTTGAAAGCCCTTTCCGAGGCATTCCAGCACGCCTCGAAGCCGTAACCGCAGTCAACTCCACCCTCCAAGATCCACCTCACCACAACCCCGCGACCTATGAAGAAATTCGTCAACAATCCCGCCAACTTCGTACCCGAAATGCTCGAGGGCCTCGCCCTGGCCAACCCCAAGACGCTCAAGTGGGCGCCGAAGCACAACATCATCTACCGGGCCGACGCGCCGAATCCCAACAAGGTATCGGTCATCCAGGGTTCCGGCAGCGGTCACGAACCGGCGCACGTGATGGTGGTGGGCAAAGGTATGCTTGACGCGGCCTGCCCGGGCGGCGTCTTCGCCGCGCCGCCCATGGACTACGTGCTCGAATGTACGCGGTTGATGAATTCGCCCAAGGGCGTGCTGCACCTCATCAACAACTACCAGGGCGACCGCATGTGCTGGGACATGGCGCGCGAGGCGGCGGAGGCCGAAGGCATCAAGATCGCCACGGTGATTGTCGACGACGACGTCTCGGTCGAGAACAGCACCTACACCACCGGCCGGCGCGGGGTGGCGGGAAATTTCTTCGTCATAAAAGCTTGCGGGGCCGCGGCCGAGGAGGGCCGATCGCTCGAACAGGTCGCGGAGATCGGCAAGAAGGTCAACGGGGTCGTCCGGTCCATGGGACTCGCGCTCACCGGCTGCACGCCCCCGGCCAAGGGCAAACCCATCTTCGAATTGGCCGACGATGAAGTTGAGATCGGTGTCGGCATTCACGGCGAGCCCGGCCGGCGCCGCGACAAGCTCCGTCCCGCCGACGATCTTCTCGACGAAGTCTTCGAGGCCGTCTCTTCCGACCTGCCGTTCAAGTCAGGCGACAAGGTTGCGCTTATGCTCAATGGCCTGGGCGGCACGCCGCTCAGCGAGCTATATGTGCTCTATCGCCGCGCCGCGCTGAACTGCGAGAAGAAGGGCATCAAGGTTGCGCGCAGCTACGTCGGCAACTACTGCACCGCGCTCGAGATGGCGGGTATGTCTCTGACCATGGTCCGCCTCGATGACGAGCTCGAGAAACTGTTGGCCGCGCCGGCCGAGATCGGCCTGCACATCTTCTGAGTCGAGGCGCGCGTGGAGGGACGCGCCGCGGTCGCGTTCAAAGTCAAACTGCCGTCGCGCACTCACGCGACGGCACACATGACACTAAAATTTAGAGCGGAAGCTGAAACTTCTCTTTCAGCCGATTCGTCACAGGCGCTTCCGGCTTCGGTTCAATTTCCTGCCAGCTCACGCCGCCGCCGACCGTATAGGCCAGCAAAAAGGTCTTCTCTTCCGCTTCGATCAGGCAAACGCCGGTGCCCTTGTCCAGCCAGCGTTTTTGCAAAATCCGGAAGGATGCGCCCAGCTCCTTGCCCAAGGCCTTGCGCTCGGCCGCGTGCTTGCGCGACCAGAGCCAAACGCCCAATAGACCCGCGAAAAGCAGGCCCAAAATCACATAGCGAACGGAATCGTACATGGCGCGCGAGGGTTAGCTGTTGGCCAGCTCGGTAATCTTCACCGCGAGGTTGTTCTTCACGAGGACGATCTCACCGCGCGCGATCAGCCGACCGTTGATGCGGATGTCCACCGGCTCCTCCTGCAGCTTGTTCAGCTCGATGACCGAGCCGGCACCGAGGGCGAGCACATCGCGCACCTCCAGTTGTGTCTGGCCCAGCTCCACGCTAAGCGAGACAGGAATGTCCATGACGAGATCGCGTTGGGCTGCGGGAAGGGTGTCGGTTGGCATAAGTTATTCGAATTTTCCGGTGATGGTGATGGTGGTCTTTTGGGGATCGCGTGCAACGCGCCCCGTAAATTTCGCCCTCTCGCCGAGCCAGACGGCCGCGGTCGTGCATTTCTTGTTGTCGAGCATAAGCACGTCGCCCAAGCCCAGGCCTTCCAGGTCCCGCAGCGTCATCTGGAAACCCTGCCAGCGGATCGATACCGGCACCGGCACCGAGCCCAACGACGACTTCGTGTCCTTGGCCTTGTTCGCGTCCTCCGCCTTCACGTTCTCATCGGAGGCGAGGGAACGGATCAGCAAATCTTCCACGGAGGTGATGGGCACCACGAGCCAGAGCGTCGCCTTGGACTCGTTGAACGCCACCTCGATCGCCACACGCAGAATCAGCGCGTCCGGCTGGTGAATCAATTGGTAATTCAGATTGCGCACCTGGCGCATCACCTCGGGTTTCAGCTCGGCATGCGGGCGCCAGCTCTTCGCGTAGTCGCCCAGGAGCTTCTCAGAAAATTCCTGCAGGATCGCCTGGTCCAGCTCGGTCAAATCGTTCAGGTCGCCCTCGGGCAGCGCGCCGGAGCCGCCCATCATGCGGTCCACCATCGCGTGCGAAAGCGCCACCGGCAGATCGAGCAGCCAGATGCCCGGCTGCGGATGCATGCGGAACAGCACGCACTGGTTTTCCATGCCGCGCTCCGCGACCATCTCGCCATAGGTCTGGATCGCGACCGACTCGAGGTTCAGTGTGAAATCCAGCCGCAGCAAATCGGTCAGGCTCGACGAGGCCGTCTTGAGAAAATTGCGGTGCCAGCTCTCCAGGCTCTGCTGCCGCGCCGTGCTCAGCGTCGAGGCGCTGGAAAAGTGGTGGCGTTGACCGTCCGTGGCTTCCGCCGCGGCTGTTTCAACTAGGGGATCGGCGACGTCGGCGCTCATGTCAGGTCAGTCCTACTGCACGAGCAGGTCGGTGAAATAGATGTTGTCGACGCGGCCTGCCTTCAGCGTCGGGTTGATGATGCCCAGCAATTCCGTGCGCAGGTCGCCGCGGATGTCGGGCGAGGTGAGCTGCTCCAGCGTCTTGGTGGAGAGCACCTGCTCAAAAGTGTCGATGACCCGCGCGCGATTCGCTTCCAGCTCCTCCAGCACGGCCGGGCTCGCATCGAAGTAGGCGCCCGCCCGTGCGAACCGGTTGCCGCGCGTGTCGGCGATGTTCACCGTCACTTCCTCGATGGTGAACTTCGTCACGGCCTTGCCGCCGGTCGACGCAGTATCGGCGGCGGAGCGCTCCGTTTTCTCCGGGGTCGCGGTCGTTGTGGCCGGGTTGACCACGGCATTCGTATCACTGGCGGCGGGAGCCGTCACCACGCTCGGCGCAGCGGAGGCTTCCAGCCGGCTCGGCAGGACGAAATAGGCCAGGGCGAAACCGACGCCGCCCAGCACCAGGCCCACGGCCAGCGCCGGGATCAGCGAGGCCATCAAGCCAGGCGCTGCCGCCTTCTTTTCCGGGGCTTTCTCGTCTGTTGCGGATGCGTCGTCAGCCATGGCCGTTTTCGTTTGGAGGGTGATTACGACTGCTTCAAGTTCGTGACCGTCTGGAGCATGTCATCGCTGACCGTGATCAGGCGCGCCGAGGCCTCGAAGCCGCGCTGCGCGATGATCATGTTCGCGAACTCGGTCGAAAGGTCGACGTTGGACGCTTCCAACACACCGGTCTGGATCGTGCCGGTCCCGGCCTGCGAAGCCTGGTAATATTGGTTCGTGCCCGCCGCCGCCGCGTACTGATAATAGTTGTTGCCCACGTTGACCAGGCCGTTGTTATTGCTGTAATTTTGCAGCGTGATGTAGCCAATCGTCGCGGTCGAGCCGTCCTGGCCCGTCGCCGTGATCGCTCCGGTCGAGTCAACCGCGAAGCTCACCACCGGCGTGGCTGCGCCACCGACTCCGGTAATGGTCGCGGGGATCTGAATCTGATCGGGGGGCGAGCCGGCCGTCGGGCTCACCGGGGCGGTCGTGCCCATGGTGCCCATGAGGTAGGCGCCATCCGGCGTGCGCAGGAAGCCGTTGCTGTCCTCGACGAAATCGCCGTCGCGCGTCAGCAGGTTCTGGCCGCCGACCGTCTGCACCGAGAACCAGCCGTTGCCGTTAATGCCCATGTCCGTCGGGACGTTGGTCGTCTGGAAAACGCCCTGCGTGAAGTCGGTCGTCGTGCTTTCCACGTTCACACCCAGGCCGACGCTCAAGCCGACCGGGCGATTGACCGTCGCCGCCGTGCTCACCTGCTGGAACGACTCGGTGAAGTTGGCGGTGCTCGCCTTGTAACCATCGGTGTTCGCATTCGCGATGTTATCGCCGATGACGTCCATTTCCGTTTGATTGGCGAGCATGCCGCTCACACCTGAGAACAATGACTGGATCATTTTGGTTTTCCTGGATGGGCCGGCTGCTGCGAAGAGAAACCGGATTGTTGTTTTTGTTGAGTCTTACTTTTAGTTAATCGTTACGAGGATGTCGGGGGCGTGGTCGAATTCGAGCCGGTGCCGGAATTCGATCCCGACTGCGCCGCGGTCTGCGCCGCTGCGATAGCCTCGGCCTGCGATTGCGTGACAGAGACCAGGTCGCTCGCCGGGTACTGCTGGCCGTTGACCGTGACGTAGAGGGTCGCGTTCTCGATCTGCGCGCCGGTGACCGTGCCGCTGACTTCCGCGCCGTTGTTGTTCAGCACAACCGTCGACCCGGGCAGGCTGCTCGCGAGCTGCATCGACTGCTGCTGCGACATCGTCTGCATCGTGGTGATGTTGGTCATGCTCATGAGCTCTTCCACATAGTCGCTCGTGCCGCTGCTGCCGCCGCCGTCGGAATCGGCCATCGGATCCTGGTTCTCGAACTGCGCGACCATGATCTGCAGGAAATCGGCCTGCGTCAGCGAGCCGTTGGGATTGCCGGAGGCGTAGGTGCCGCTCGAGGTGCCGTTGCTACCGGAGACTGGAGGCGTGGTGCTCATGATTTAATTGATTTTAGGCGGCCGTGGCCGACCAACTGATTTGTTTGAGATCGGAAAGCGCGACCGGATGTCCGTTGATGTGGAGTGAGACGCCGTTGTTCGTCATGGTGACGCCGTTGACCACGCCGGTGATGGCATGTCCCGCGTCATCGGTGGCATCGACATGGCGGCCGGAAAGTCCCTTGGCCCACGATTGCACGTCCTGCGTGCTCATCTGGTTCCACTGCGTCGAGCGCATGATGCCGCTCGAGGTCGAAAGCGTCGCATTCGCGGCCGCCGAGCTGGCGCTGTTGAACGCGGAGGAGAAGGGAAGCGAGTTGGTCGGCGCAGGGGCGGTCGGCTGCTGCGGCGCGAAAACATTCGCCACGCTGCCGACGACTCCGCCGACGACGCCTTGCACCACGGGAAGAGCGGCCATGAGCGGGATCACGCCACACCTCCCGCCGTCACGAGGCTCGAGGCAAAGGATTCCGCTTCGGCCTCCGTCGAGTCATCCTCGTACGAGGATTGATTCTGGCGCTGATTCTGGGACCGATCGTCGGACGAAGGGTAATTTTGGTTTTGGCCGTCGCGGTTCCAGTTCGGGTTCGAGCCATCGCTCGAAGTGGTCGATGCGGAAAGGGAAGAAGAGGATTCGATCTGCGCCGGCAGCCATTTCACCGAGACGCCCAGGTCGTTGTCTTGGCGTAGCGTGGAGATCTTGTCCTGCACCCAGCTCAAGGCGGCCGGGTCGTTCGTGCTCAATTGCGCGCGGTAGGTGTCGTCCTGCTGTTTGGAGACGTACACGTTCACGATCGCGCCGGGGGGCGTCTGCAACTCGATGGCCACGCGGGTCGGCTCGGCCGCCGTGCTCGTGCCCGTGGCGTCGTTGAGCTGCGCGATGTGGACGACCTGCTTCAGCGCGTCCTCAAAGTCGTTGTTCGAGCTGAGGAGAATGTTCACCTCAGGCGTCGAGCCTGAGGCCGCATTCGCGTTCGCGAGCATGTCCGGAAGATTCAAGTCCGTGTTCATCGTTGAGCTCTTATCATCACGGCCCGTGCCAACGCCCGAAGTCGGGTCCGTGGCGAGGCTGTCCGCGCTGCTTTTCGAGGAGCCGGTTTGTGTCGCAACCTGCTGATCTGCCGGGTTGTTACCGACCGCCGTCACCGCCGAGGCGGTGAGGTTCGACGAGGTGCTGGCGCTCGTGCCAGCCGCGTCGCCCGCCTGAAGAAAACTCCCTTCGGTGGTGGCACCCGCGGATTTTTTTTCCTTCGCCGTGCCGGCCGATGCGGCGCCCGCCGAACCCGAAAGTGGCATTTCTGTCCGCGTCGTGCTGCTCGTCGGACTCGCCAGTGCGGCCGCTGCCGCCTGTGAAGCAAGGGCCGCGGGCGTCGTCAAAGCCGCGGCGGATGAATTTGCCGCCGTGGCGGAAGCCGAGGCGAGTGTCGCCGCCGTGCCCGATGAAGGCCGTGTGATCGCGTCAACCGCCGGCAAGTTCTGCGAACTCGCCAACTGCGACGCGTGCAGCATCGCCTGGATCATCATCGTCGACATATCGGATCCCGCCGCGACCGGCGTCGTGGTCGTGGGAGTGCCCGCCGGGTTCTTCGTCGCGTCCAGCGGCGTCGATTTCCCGCGCCCGCCTGAGGTCGGGGGCGTCCTGGCGGAAGTCTGGCTCGTCGCGGCGGCGAGCACGGTCGTCGTCAGCGAGATCGTATCGCGCAGGGGCGAGCGTGCATTCTTCACCGTCGCCGGCGCGACAATGATCATCGAGCGTGTGACGGGCTGCTGCGCTGCCGGCGTCCCGTTGGAGGACGTGTTCGTCGCGGGAGTCGTCGTCTGGGGCTTGGAAGTGGAATTCGAACTGCCGCTGGGCATGGCCCCATCATCGTCCTGCTGCTGCATGACGTCCGAGAAGCTTTGCGATTGATCGTCGTCGGGTTGCGGCGCCGGAGGAGTGGAAGAGGCGGTATTTTGGGAGAACGGGAGAACCGAAGAGGAAGAGGTACGGGAAGTCATTTTAGTTGGAGGTAGTCGCGGTGATGACGTTGACGGGTTTGGCTCGGGGTAATTGGAGATCGGCATCGACGCTCAGGTCGGAAGGCGAGGCAGGTTGCGCGACCGGAATCGTCGCGGGATCCACCGGCTGATTCAGCGCTGCGGCGGTCGCGCCGGGCGTATTCGTGTCCGGCTCCGTCACGTCAGTCGTCCGGGGATTGCTCGTCTGCGCGGGAGCCTTAGGTGCGGGCTCCGGCGGAGGAGCGAGCGGCACGGGAGTCGCCGGCGCAGTCGTGTCCGGTGCCGGCGCGGGAGCTGGCGTCGTTGTGCCGGTCGCAGGTGCGGGCGTGCTTGAGTCGGTCGCCGGTGCGCTCGAATCAGTCGGGGCCGGAACTGGCGCAGGCGTCGATGCATCAGGAGCCGGGGCCGGCGCCGGCGTGGTGGCATCCGGGGCGGCGGCAGGCGCAGCATCGGGCGTGGGTGCGGTGGACGGGACGGGCGCAGTCGCGTCGTTGCTGATTGAGTCATTGATCGCGATCTTGCTCTTGTCGATCACCGAGCCGGTGTTGCCCAGTGTGCGCAGCAGCCGCGCCGAATCATCGGGATATTTCGTCTTCCACGCGCCGACCAGCTTCGCCAGCGGTTTCGTGTCCATCACCGCAAAGAGCTTCGTCAGCGTGTTGTCGTCTGTCGCGCGGATCAGTTCGATCGCCTGGTCCGGGCCCATTGCGTAGTAAAGCTCGGCCTGCCTCTGCAATTGCTCCTGCTGGTTCGCCTCCACCACCTGTAGTCGGCCCTGGAAATCGTTGAACATCGCCTTGAACTTCACGTGAGTGGCATCCAGCGCGTTGCGCTCCGCGGCGATCTGGTCCTCCTCCTGTTGGAGTTTCGCCTCGCGCTCGATCACCCGCTTCTCGCGCTCGGACAGCGCCAGGTTCAGCGCCATCATCGATTCCGACGTCTTCCTCAGCGTGTCCATGCTGATCGCGTCCGGCGTCGGCATCGGCACGGCCGCGCCGGGCGGCGTCACCGTCGTGGGCGCGGGCGCGGCCACGACGACGGGCTTTGGTTTCGGCATCATCTTGAAGCCGACGGCAAATCCACCTCCCATGAAAAGGAGGCCAAGAATTCCGGAAATCAGTGCGTTCTTCATAGTCCTCCCAGGCCCATCGCGTAGCGCGAGGTCACGAGTTCATCGATTTGGTTGCGTTCCTTCGTGTCATGTTCGTGGCGCATCAGCACCCGGCCCTTCTCCAGCAGCGACGCGACCTGGTCGCGCTCCTGCTTCGTGCGAATCGTCTGCTGCATCGCTTCCTCCCGCGCCACCGTGGTCAATTGGATTGCGCGTCGCGCCAGCGTCATGCGGCCGTGCAGATACGCCGCCGCTTCATCGAGCGCCTTCAGTTCCTCGATCGTCTTCGCCGTCGCCTTCGCGTCGTGCGTCGCCTTCACCCGCGCCTGCAATTGCAGCAGCCGCGCCTTCTGGTTGTTTTCCTCGGCGATCTTTTCCTGCAGGTTCACCTGCTCGCGCTCGAGGAGGTGGTCGCGGTAACGGTGCAAAATCGAGAGAGACTTCTTTTTCATGATTTGCGGTTTTCAACAGGAAAACATGAAGGAATGAAGACGTGAAATTGAGGGAACGTTCTCCCCTTTGTGTCTTTTCCTGTTTTCATTTTTTCATGTCTTCCTGTTTGAATTTTATTTTCTGGAGGGGGACGTCAGCAGTGCGAAAAGCGCCTCGAAGGTCTTCCCGATCGGTGCCTTGTCCGAGATCGGCTGGCGCAAAAATTCCATCAGGCGCGGGTAGACTTCCATCGCGCGGTCGAGTTGCGGGTTCGTGCCCGTCTTGTACGCACCGATGTCGAGCAACTCGCGGTACTGGCGATGAATCGCCAGCACGTGGCGCGCGGCGGCGATGGTCTTCTGCTGCTCGGGTGTGATCAGGTCCGTCTGCAGACGGCTCAGGCTCTCGAGCACCTCGACGGCCGGATATTGGTTCTCCGACGCCAGCTTGCGGCTCAGCAAAATGTGGCCGTCCAGGATCGAGCGCACCGCATCGCTGATTGGGTCGTTCCAGTCATCGCCCTCGGTCAGTACCGTGTAGAAACCGGTGATCGCGCCGTGCTCGTTGCACCCCGCCTGCTCCAGCACCACAGGCAGAAGCCCGAAGACCGACGGCGGATAACCGCGCGTTGCCGGCGGCTCGCCTACGGCGAGGCCGACTTCGCGCTGCGCCATGGCGAGACGCGTGAGCGAATCCATCATCAGCAGCACATGCTTGCCCTGGTCGCGGAAATGGGCCGCGATGGTATTCGCGGTAAAGGCCGCCTTGATGCGCACCAGCGCGGGCTGGTCCGACGTCGCCACGATGATCACCGAGCGCTTCAGGGCCTCAGGGCCGAGGTCCTTCTCGACGAACTCGAGCACTTCACGGCCGCGCTCGCCAATCAGCGCGATCACGTTCACATCCGCCGAGCTGTGGCGGCTGACCATGCCGAGCAGCGAGCTTTTGCCCACGCCGCTGCCGGCGAAAATGCCCAGGCGCTGGCCGCGCCCGCAGGTCGTGAACGCGTCGATCACGCGCACCCCCGTCTGCAAAGTTTCCTTGATGCGCTGGCGCTTCGAGGGGTTCGGCACCTCGCGCACGATCTTCTTCTTCGTCACGCGGGGATTGATCGGGCCCAGGTCGTCAAGCGGACGGCCGAGTGGATCGAGAATGCGGCCAAGGACTTCGGGGCCGACCGGGATTTCCAGCGGCTGGCCGGTCGAGCGCACCGTCGCGCCGACTGAAATGCCCTCGAGCTGTTCCCACGGCATCAGGCACACGCGTCCATCTCGAAATCCAACCACTTCGGCCAGCGTTTCCTTGCCGCCCCGCGTGGTGATCGCGCAAGCCTCGCCAAGGGCCGCGGGCGGACCCTGCGACTCGACGGTCAGGCCGACAACTTTCGCGACGCGGCCCACCGGCCCGGCGCCGTGTAGGCGTTGCAGCTTCTCCTGGTAACGATGAAAAACTTGGCTCGTCATTTATTTCTCCAGCGCGTGGTGGATCTGGCGGATGCGCGACGAATGGCGTCCGTCGACATCACCGAGATCACTCTTCAACATGAATTCGCCCGGCTTCAACGTGGCGCTGGGCTGCAGCGTCCAGTTCGAGTCGCTGGGAATCGCGCCGCAATCGGACAGGCGCTGCTGCAACTCGTCGGCTTCGCCGGGCGAGCATTCCAGCGTCAGGCGTCCGGCCTGCTCAAGGTCGCGCAGGAGTTCCGTGACTTCGTTGGCGACTTCCTCGGACGTGAACGGATGCTTGCGGAAGACCCGCTGCAGCGCGCCGTGGATCAGGTCGGGCAGGTGCTCGCCGACGAGCGCCTCGTATTCCTTGTGCAAGGTTTCCAGCGTGCGGACGAGACCCTGCACGCGTGCGGTCTGCTTCTGGGCTTCCCGTTTCGCTTCCCACTCGGCGCGCAACTTGCCTTCCTCGTAGCCTGCGGAGTAACCGGCGGCGTGCGTGTTGTCGGCGGCTTGCGGCACGGCCTCGGGCGATTTCTCCGCCCGCTTGATCGAGATGGGGAGAACGATATCAAGAGGCATTGCCGTCCTCCGATGAGAGCGAGATGTCGCCGCGGCGCTCGATTTCGAAGACCTGTTCCATCACCGCGGAGCGCGCGGTTTCGACTTCCTTCTTCTTCACGTTGGTCATCATCTTCAGGTTTTCCTGCAGGCCCTCCGCGGCGCGCTTGGTGATGTTTTTCAGGACCATCTCCTTGAACTTTGGCGCGCAATCCTTCATCGCGATCGCCAGCGTGTTGAAATCGATTTCGCGCAGGATGACTCCGATCGTCGCCGCATCCAGCGTGACCAGGTCGTCGAAGATGAACATCATCTTGCGGATCGAGGCGGACAGTTCCGGGTCGGTCTCGGCCAGGGCGTTGAGCGCGTCGGTCGCGGTCTGGCGGTCGAACTTCTTCATGATCTCGGTCACGAACTTGGTGCCGTCGGCCGAGACGTAGTCGCGCGAGGCCGACTCGGGCCGGCGCGCGAGCAGGCCCTTGATCAGGCGGTCGAGCACATCGGGCGAGACCGGCTCCATGCGCGCCATGCGCAGCATGACGTCGGCCTTGAAGCCGAGCTCCAGGCCCTTGAAAATTTCCGCGCAGTTGTCGTGATCGAGCTGGGCGAGGATCAGCGCCCAGGTCTGCGGCTGTTCGCCGCGCAACATCTGGCCGACCGCGGAGGCCTGCAGGTTGCGCAGCTCCTCGACCATCGGCGAGTGCGACAAATCCGGTGCGACCCGGCCGATGACTTCCTTGGCCTTGGCGGCGCCGAAGGATTTCTCGAGGACGTTGTGCGCCTTCCCGACCCCGCCGAGAGTGGACGTGACGCCTTCCAGCGTGACCGACGAAAATTCTTCCAGCAACGCCTGCTGCACTTCCGCGGAGAGAAACTCGATCTTCGCCATCTCGGTCATGATCGCTTCCATTTGGCGCTGGTTGAACGCGGACAGAATGACTGCCGCTTCCTCGGGCCCGAGCACGACGAGCAGGCCGGCGAGTTTTTGCGTTTTGTTCAGCGTGGCGATCGGGCTGACCTTTTCAGGAGTGGCGGCGGGCATGGTGGTGTTAGCTCAGGGGTGGGGTGAGGGTGGGCGCGAAGGAAAAAGTCGGACGGTTCAAGGCACCGCTCAGGGCCAGCTTCGGCGCGAGCACCGGGTTCGGCGTCGGCACCGGGCCGCGCTGCGCGTCCCATTGGTCGCGCACCTTGCGAATGGCGACGAAGGTCGTCGTAGTCGATTTGCCGCTGCCCAGCCGCCAGTTTTCTTCGGGGCATTTTTCGTCGCGCAGGAACAGCCGGAAGTGCCCGGGCAACTTGTTGCCGGGTTCGCCGAGCCGGATCACCAGCGACCCGGAGGAGCAGGTAAAGAGTTCTTCGTTGGGGCGTTTCATTTGGTGGCGATGGAAGTGGAGTTGAATTGGCGCTTCATCAACTTCGTGCTGACCATCCGCATGCGATCCGTCCACGAGAGCGTCTCGTCGTACGCGAACTCGACCGCCGCCTCGTCCTCGACGCTGAGCTCCAGCTCGGTATCGATT
>FSYS01003134.1_pt1 | contig 19897 bp, 14 predicted proteins | sample 1638491 | NCBI WGS metagenome assembly FSYS01 (sample SAMEA3914788, study PRJEB12502) | metagenome | biome: forest; material: soil | place: Canada | collected 2011-07-03 | depth 0.1 m | reverse complement strand
CAGGAAATCTACAAGGCGTGGGTGAAGCAAATCCTCACCACGCCCGATCCCTACAACGGCAAAACCCTCGCGCAGGAACCCGCCGTCGCCATCTTCGAAATTCAGAACGAGGACAGCCTTCTATTTTGGTCGTTCGATCCCGCAAAGTGCGGCATAGGACCGCGCCAAAAGCTCGAAAAAATGTTCGGCGACTGGCTCGAGCAGAAATACAACCGCCGCCCGGATCAAATCCCCCAAGCCTGGCCCAGCGCGAAACTTCCCGACGACTTCGTCTTTCCCTACGATCGCGGCCCTTCCACCCATACCTCTGCCTCCGACATGATCCCCCTTTTCGGCCTCTATGCCCCCTGGTTCATGAGCAGCCAGGGCTTCGCCAAGCAAACCCCCGACGTGCAAAAGCGCTTGCTCGACCAAATCCATTTCTACGCCGACGTTCAGCGTAAATTTTACGAGAACATGCACGGGTGGTTGCGCTACCTCGGCGCCAAATGGCCCATCTCCGCCAGCAACTGGATCACCGTCCCCGGCCTCCAATCCATCGAGCGCTATACCTATTCCGGCGTAGAAGTCATCGACAAGCACGGCTACTTCGGCGGCAAGCACACCGGCCCGTCCTCCAGTTGGTCCGTCCGCCCCGGCCATTATTATGAGGACAAAACCGCGCTCAACGATGCCGCCTCCGTCCCGTTCCAATACGTGCGCCTCCCCGGCCATCCCCACATCCAGTCCGAGATCGCGTGGAACCACCCCAACCGCTTCATCGCCGAGGCCGCCCCGCTCATCAGTGCCTACGAATCACTCCAGGGCGTCGACGGCATCGAAAACTTCGTCGCCGACAGCGGCAACTGGGCCAACAACGGCGGCGGCATCTGGCCCTACATGATGCCCGGCGAAATCGGCCAGTCCTACGCCGAAGCCCTGCAATACCGCCGCGGCGACCTCAAGCCCGGCGACACCGTCGTGCGCGACGTCATCTCCGTCGACGACCTCCTCAAGCTCAAGTACACCCCAATGGCCGAAGGCCAGAGCGCCGATTTCCACGCCGTGCAAGGCTCCGATGCCGGCCAAACCAACCCGCTCGCCAGCTTCGATCCGCTCGCCTTCTTCGCCGGCCGCGTCGAGCGCTCCCTCGATCCCAACGTCCACCCCATCGCCGCCGATCTTTCGAAGAACATCGACCGCGACAAAAAAATCATCACCAGCACCACCGGCCAAATCACCTGGGACTACGGCCGCGGCCTCCTCACCATCAACTCTCCCACCAGCCAGGCCGCCGTCGGCTACCTCGCGCAAGCCGGCCCCATCAAGCTCGGCGACATCACCATTACCTCCGGCAACGAGTACGGCTCCATCCACGTCATCAGCCTCGACGGCCAACCCCTCGCGACATCGAAGAAAATTCTCGTGCAAGCCTTCACCGAAGAAAAAATGTCCGGCTTCACCGCCGCCAACGGCATCATCAAAGACCTCGGCCGCCCTCCCATCCTCGTCCGCAACATCGACGCCAAAATCACCATCCCCAACGCCGCCACCCTCAAAGCCACCGCCCTCGATGAACAAGGCTACCCCCGCGAGTCCGTCACACCCCAACTCGACGGCACCACCGCAACGATCCCGCTCCCCCAAGACACCCTCTATACCCTCCTCACACGGCCCTAAATGCAGTGGCAGCCGTTGGACCCCTTTTCGGTGGCCCGGACAACTTGTTGTCCGGGTGGCGCAGCGAAGCGCAGCCACAGGAAGCCACCGGAAAGGTTACGCAACTCCCGGTGGTTTTCCTGCAGGCTTCGCGCGTCCGGGCAATGAGTGGCCCCGACCGCCCTGCAGTGGTAGCCGTCGACCGCCGGGCGCCGGGCCGCAAAATATTCGCAAGCGCAGAAACACCTCGAACAATCCGACGCCCCGTCGCGTCAGCGACTCATAAAAACTCCGTCATCCTGAGCGAAGGCGAGCGAACAGCTTTATTTCTCAAGGCCGGTCGACCGAGCCGAAGTCGAAGGACCTCTAACTAGAATTCCTCAGCCGCCTCCCATCCCCAAGTCAGTCGCGCCACAGCGCACTCACGATTCGACAACTCCCCCCCTCCATCGCATCCGCAAACTTCCGCATCAACCGCACCAACTCCTCCACGTCCCGCGCCGGCCAGGTCTTCAACACGCCGCGCCAAATCGCCACGCGCCTCGGCTCGACAAGCGTCGCGCGGCGGGCTCGGCGATGCAGCCTCAATTAGGTTGCTTGTCGGACTGCCCCGCGGGCTTGGCATCGGGGTGCGATTGCGGTGAGGGCTTGGCCCCTCCTTCAGGGTGAGGTTGCGAATGCTGCGCGGGTTCCGCATGAGGCTTCGGCGAGACCTCCGCTTGAGGGTGGGACTGGGACGGCACCGCTTCGGGACGGGGATGCTGCGTTGGGGGTGCAACTTCGGGACGAGTCTCCGTATGGTATACCGGCGGCTGAGGTTTGATCACGGCCGGCTTGTCGTCGTGCTGCATAACGGCCTCGTGGTTTTCGACCGGGGGCGGGTTCTGGCTCGCGGGAGGACTCTGCCTTTCGGTGTTGATTTCCGGGCTGGGCGCGACGGCTGGTTTGTTTTGGGCCGAACGTGCCTGCTGCTCCTTGACGGAGTCTTGCCGGGTCAGGGGCTGGCTGCTTGCGTGCTGTTGCGCCACGCGTTTATAGGATGTCGGCGTGGCTGCGGCGGGAGTGGTGGGTCTGCCGCCATTAACGCTGGCCAGTTGGCCGCGATCTTTTGCCGCGGCGTGAACATGGGCGGCTTGCACCGAAGTGGGCGGGATGTGCCGCGCGCTGGCGAACTGCTGCTGTTGCGCTGACGGTTGGGCCTGGACGCCTCCAGCGCCGCCATTGAAGCTGATGTTCCCTGCCTGGCGGACGGCCGAGGGATCCGCGTACCTGTTCCTCATGTTGCCCGAGCCGATGTTGTTCACCGACGTATTATAGAAGAAATTTCCGTTCTGCCAGCGACCACCCCCATAGCCGTCGCCTCCATAGCCGTAGCCATAATCGACGCCGCCATAGAAACCGACCTCCGTGCCCCAATATCCCGGGTAGAAGGCATAATTATTTCCGCTCCATCCCCAGTAACCCGGTGTCCACAACAAGCCAGCCTCGGGCGGCTGGACCCAAGTCCCCGGCACCCAGTAATAGCCATAATCGCCATAAGCCCAATATCCCGGCGTCCACAGGTAGCCATCATTCGGGCATGCCGGCTGTTCGTAAACGGGAAGCGGCGGTGGTGCGACGTCGATGGAGATGGACACTTGGGCGAAAGCCGGTGTCGCTATTAAAGCCAGCACCGCGATAAAGAGGTGCCCGGCCGGGAGTCGTTGAAAAAATCTCATACTTCCAGAGTAAGCCCGTGGACATCTCCAAGCTATGGGGTCATCACCCCATACTCTTCAGCTTTGCGCCACGTAGCGTTGATGAAGGCGTTGCGCCCTTGTGACCAAATCGGCACGCGCCCCGGCTCGACAAGCGCCGCGCGGCGGGCTTTAGTTTGCGCATGGCCCTCGAGTCGCAACGTTTTTGGCTGACCTTTGATGAGGACAACAGCCGCAAGCCGCTCATCCACCAGATGAGCAAGGAATTTGACGTCGTTTTCAACATCCGCAACGCCTCCGTCACGCCGAGCATCGGCATCATCGCGCTGGAGCTCGAGGGCGAGCGCGAGGTCATCAAGAAAGCCGTCTCCTGGCTCGAAACCAACGGCGTCCAGGTCGAGCCCGTCGAGATCAACACCATCGAGGGGTAGGGCAGGGGCGCTTTGCCGCCGTCTAAATCACCTGCCAATTCTAAAACTCCTATATTTATAGGCCCCCAAGGCCATTTAGGGGAGCGGCCGTAACCAGTCGAACGCCGGCCCCGGCAGGTTCCGCAGGACCATGAAGGCCACCATCAGCCCGAAGATCCCTGCGCCGGTCCACAACACCCGCCGCGGCTGGACATGCACCGCCGGCCAGGCGTTGGTCCGCCACGCCGCCCGCGCCTGCGAGGCCAGCAGATAGAGCAGCACCGGCAGCGCCGCCACGAAGAGGACGTTGTCGTGGAGAGCCAGGAGCAACCGCCCGTGCAGCAGCGCATGGAGCGCCCGCGTCGCGCCGCAGCCCGCGCAGTAGAGGCCCGTCGCGTTATAGAGCAGGCACTGCGGATAGACCGCGTTGCGGCTCGGGTCAACCGCGTAGACGAAGAGCGCCGCCGCCGCGCAGGCGCAGGTGCCGAGGACGATCTGCCCGCGCGGTCCGAGGAGGCCCGGCGTCGCGCGTGGCATCGGCGGCGGCTCGTCCGCAGCCGCGCACGTGGGGAGAAAGTGCGGAGCGGACATGGCGCGAAGGCGAGGGGACTACTCCGAGTCGTTCGAGGTCTGCTCGGTCACGGTGAGGCCGTGGCCCTTCAGGATCGACGGCGCGAACATGGCGACGAGCGCCGCGACAATGAGCAGCGCCACGCAGGAGAAGATCAGCCCGGAGACGGCCAATCCCATGCCGCCCTGCTCGCGGTTCTTGTTCACCTGCACCAGCCCGATGACGCAGAGCACCACGGCGATCAGCGCAGGGAACAATCCGATGCCGCAGGCGAAGGCGAAGCAGAAGCCCACCAGCGACAGCGCGAAGCCCCACGCGCACCAACTGTTCGTCGGCCGCATCGGGGGATAGGCGACGGGATAAGCGCTGAGAGCTCCACCCGCCGGGTAGGCGGGATGCGCCCCGGCCGCCGAGGGAAAAAGCGGGTGCGCCGTGGCTTGCGAGGGCGCGGCCGGATTCGGTGCGGGCACGGAGCCCGGCGTCGGCGCGGCGGGAGCCGGCAGCGTCGCGGTCACGGGGTAAAAAGGCGCGGGTGCGCCGGAGGTAGGCGCGCCCGGAATCGGCGGCAGCGCGGCGGTGGCGGGGAAGACTTCGCGGTAGCGGCGCCATGCGAGATTGGCCGCGCCGGGGCCGGTGTGCTCGATGACGAAAGTCTCGGGCGTGATCGCCCCGTTCGCGGCGAGTCCCTGCAACTGCTCCGCGGAAACGGGGCCGAGCGGCTTGGCCTCCGGGCCTGCATAATACCATGGCATGTCTTACCAGTAGCATGCGCTTCTGGTTATGTCAGCCCTCCCGGTGCGGAAATCGCCGCCGCGTTCTTTACAGCCGCCGGGCCGCGCCACAATCTCGGGCATGCTCTGGTTCGTTTATGCATTGGCCGCGGCGGTCATCTGGGGAATCAACTACGCCGTCAGCGGGCGGCTGCTGGAAAAGGGGCTTTCCCCGCAGGCGCTCTTTTTCCTCGACCTCATCTTTGGCACGGTGGCCGTTGGGGCAGTCATCACCTTCACGGGCAAATGGCCGGCCACGGTCGCGCAGGTGCGCGGACTCTCGGCTGGCGACCTCGGCTGGCTGCTCCTTGCGCTGGTGGCGGCCACGGCGGCAGGCTTGCTCATCTTCCTCTCCATCGGCGCGAAGAACGCCACGCTCGCCTCGCTCATCGAGGTGACCTACCCCATCTTCACCGCGTTCTTCGCCTGGATGCTCTTCCGCCAGGCCACGCTGAACACGGCCACCGTTGTCGGCGCCGCGCTGATCTTCCTCGGCGTCCTGATTGTGGCCCAAGCCAATGCCTCACGATAGGGCTAAGGCGGCAGCCCCCTCGGACCGATAGGGTGAACGGGAGCAGAATCGGCCTCTTTCCGCTGGATTTTCGGGAAAGCGGCCGCTATGCTACCAGACCATTTGTCTCTTACGAGCGACGCTATTACCCGGATATAAAAGTCATGCCTGCATCACAGAATGCCTCTCACGAGCGCAGCGGGATCCTCCACTGGATCGGGCTGGGGCTCATCGCGGCCCTGGTTTTGACCGGGAATGGTTCCGCTCGCGCCCAATCGGCCAACGATTCCTCGCTCTCCGAGCGCCACGGTTCATCCGACAGCAAGCACATCATCCGCCGCCAATATTCTCCCGAGGAACGTGTGCGCTATCAGCTCTGGGACTACATGTGGAGTCCTCAACCCGACGAGCCGATTACGCGCATCGAGGTGCGCATCGGCGAGCAGAAGGTTTACGTTTACCAGGACGATCACGTCGCCGGCGTCAGCCCCACCACGACGGGCAAGGATGGCCACGACACTCCCACCGGTCACTACTCCGTCCTGCGCAAGGAAATCAACCACAAGTCGAATCTGTACGGCGTCATGGTCGACAAGAATGGCTACATCGTCGACGCCGACGCCAAGGCTGGCGACTCTGCTCCGTCAGGGGCGATCTACGATGCGGCTGACATGCCGTACTACTTGAGGATTCGCGACGACGGCACGGGTTTGCACGCCGGTTACTTGCCGGGTTACCGGGCCTCCCACGGTTGCATCCGCCTGCCCAACGCCTTCGCCGAGCTGCTCTACTCGAACGTCTCGGAAGGTACGCCGGTCGACGTAGTGCCGTAAGACGGCTGCCCGTCCTACATGTCTTGGGCGATGGCGCGCAGTTGCTGGTACTGCTCCAGCGCGTGGCGGAGGAAAACGACGTTCGCTTCGACTTGCAGCTCCAGTTCCGCGCGCAGCGGTGTCTCGAACACGATCTCGAACGGTCGCGGCCGAGTTTCTGGAGCGGCGCAGAGCATGCCCGTGTAGCCTTTCCGGATCAGCCCATTGCGCGCCGTAAAATTGTCGATCTTCGCTTCGCAATTGCGCGGCACGATCTTCTCCGCCGCAGCCAGCGCGGGCTCGACCACGTCCTGCGTCACCAGCGCGCCGAGCGCAAACGCGTAGAGCCCGGGCGAGTCCTCATCCGCGTGGAGCGAGATCAGGCCGTCGAAGCGCAGTGTGCGAATCTGCTGCTCGAGCAACTGCACCTCCGGCTCGCGCGAGCCCGTCCAAAACTCGCGGTTCAAATCGCGGCCCCCGCGTGAATGGCGCGTGCCGTCCTCAAACCCAGTCGGGTTGCACAAAGGGTAAACGTAAATTTCGTAACCGCGCGCCTGTTCCGGCGTCCGCGCCAGCTCCTGCAAAAACCGAACCGCAGCCAAAACGCCCGCCGTTTCATCGCCATGTATGCCGGCAAAAATTCCCACGCGATAGTAATCGCCGCCGCCGCGTGGACCGACAAAAAGAAGTTGCTCCAGCGCGTAGCCATCCAGGCCAACGGCCCAGCTTCCCAGCGTCGTTGTCAGCCACGGCGCCTTCGCGCGGTGCAACGGAGTCAGGATATCACGAAAATTCTTTCGGCCCGTTCGATCTTTGGCAGAATGGGAAGACATCGCGGGGCGAGTCTCGGGCAAACGAGGTGGAGGCGCAAGCCGTGACATTCTAGGATATTGCAATACTCTATAGGCTTTGTCTAGAATTATAACCTACTTCACTTCAAAGTCATGCCTGCCACTGCTCAACGTCTCGCTATTTTTAATGAGTCAGTCATCCGTGAAATGACGCGACTCGCCAACCAGCACGACGCGATCAATCTCGCCCAAGGCTTTCCTGATTTCGAGCCTCCGGATTCCCTCATTGAGGCCCTCATCACGGCCTCGCGCGGCCCGCATCACCAATACTCGATCACTTGGGGTGCCGCGCGCTTTCGGCATGCGCTCGCCGCAAAAATCGGCCGCTTCACCGGCCTCGATATCGATCCGGAACGGCACATCGTCACAACCTGCGGCAGTACGGAAGCCATGATCGTCGCCATGATGACCGCGTGCAATCCGGGCGACAAAGTCATCGTCTTCTCGCCCTTCTACGAAAACTACGCCGCCGATGCGATCCTCTCGGGCGCGGAGCCAATCTACGTTTCCTTGCGCGCGCCCGAGTTCACCTTCGACCGCGACGAACTCCGCCGCGCCTTCGCGCAAAAGCCCAAGGCCATCGTGGTCTGCAATCCCTCCAACCCGAGCGGCAAGGTCTTCACGCGCGAGGAGCTGCTTTTTATTCTCGAGCTCGCGCGCGAGCACGACACCTTCGTCCTGACCGATGAGGTCTACGAACACATCGTCTACGCGCCGCACACCCACATCGCCTTCGCCACGCTACCCGGCGCGTGGGAGCGGACGTTGACCTGCGGTTCACTTTCGAAAACCTACTCGATCACCGGCTGGCGACTCGGTTACGTCGTTGCCCCGACGGAGGTCATCGCCGCCGCGCGCAAGGTGCATGATTTTCTCACCGTCGGCGCCGCCGCTCCGCTGCAGGAAGCGGCCGTCACCGCGCTCGAGTACCCGCAAAGCTACTACGACGAATTGCTCGCCGAGTACACGCGCAAGCGCGATCTCTTCCTCGGTTACCTGCGCGAGACGGGGCTGTCGTTCACTACGCCGCAGGGCGCCTATTACACGCTGGTCGATATTTCCAGCGCCGGATTCGCCAACGACCGCGTCGCCGCGGAGGAAATGACCAAGCGCCTCGGCATTACCGGCGTACCCGGATCGAGTTTCTTCCGCGAACCGGAGCACCGCTACATCCGCTTCCATTTCGCGAAGAAGGACGAGACGCTTCACCGCGCCGGCGAACGGCTCGCGGCGAAACTCGGCGGATTCACAGCATAAGATCGCCGGGATCGGTCAGGTCGCCGGATAGTGAGACGCAACGTTGGCGTCCGACATGCCCAAAAGCTCCCGCGATTCGCGCTTGATGGCTTCGTCCAAGGCGGCCGGTCCTGTTTCGATCACTGGGAAAAAGAGGGAAATCGTCGTGCCTTTGCGCAGTTCCGATTGGACATCGACGAATCCATGATGGTTCTCCATCAGGCCGCACACCACGGACAGTCCCAGCCCCGTTCCCTTACCGCTGCCCTTGGTGGTGAAGAAAGGCTCGAACATGCGGGCGCGCGTTGCCTCGTCCATGCCGGTGCCGGTGTCGGCGACCGTTACTTGCACGTAGGTTGTTTGCTTCGGCCCGGTTGTTTCGTGAGGCAGCGCGCCGGCATGGGCAACGCTCGTCGCCACGAGAAGGATTCCGCCGTCGGGCATGGCATCGCGGGCATTCACAATCAGGTTTGTGAGGATACGATCGATCTGCCCCACGTCGGCCAGGACTTGCGGCAGGCTGTCCTTGATCTCCAAGTGCAGGTGAATGTTATCAGGCAGCGATGGCAGAATGTTGTTTGCGGTGTCGCGGACATCCTGCGTCAGGTCGGTCGGCAACAAGCGCGAATCCGATCTGCGGGCGAAGGACAAAAGCTCTTGCACCATATCGCAGCCTCGGTCGACAGTCTTTTCCATCTGCTCTGTCAGCTTTATCACCTGGTCGGGATCCCTCGCCTTCATGGGCATGAGGGTCAGGCTGAGGCGCAAAATCTGCAGCAGGTTTCTCACGTCATGGGCGAGACCGCCGGCCAAAAGCCCGATCGCCTCGAGTTTCCTCGCCTGGCGCAGTTGCTCCTCCATCGCGCGGCGGATTTTTCGTGATTCGGCTTCGCTCAAGGCGCGGCGAACGGCAGGCACCAAGCGCGAGAGGCGATTTTTCAGGACGTAGTCGGTCGCGCCTTCCTGCAGCGAGCGGATGGCGACTTCCTCGCCGATTGTTCCTGATACAAAGATGAAAGGGATATTGGGCTTGCGTTGGTGGACATCGCGCAGCGCTTCCAGCCCGCTATATTGCGGGAGCGTACAATCGGAAAGAATGATGTCGCAATCGGGCTCCTCCAATGCTCCTAACAATTGACCGCGAGTCTCGACACGGCGCACACGACAATCGAATCCGTTATCGTTCAGCAGATGAATGATGAGTTCGGAATCGGCGGCGATATCCTCGACATGAATGAAATGGAGCAGTTCTTTCATACGACACCTGCGAAGCCAGCCTTGGCTTAACAACATATGCGATGTGGAGGACGGTACAAATCGGTGTGCTTATGACTATGAAATTTTTGTAATTTGGTTAAATTCCCTTACAAGATACAACTCTTTGAACCTAAAAGATCAACGCGAATTACGGGTGCGCGCGCGCTGGATCAAAACTTTTTTAGATTTTTTGCAGTATCGAGCAGGATTATATCGATTTTCGCGCAACTCGTTGCGGCAGCTGCTTGAGTGGTCCTCGGTGAAAATGCGTTGTCGGCATTCTCGTTCTTGTTAAGTTCGCTGCGGTGCATTTCGTTGTTTTGATCCCGATCCTCGATGATTGGGTCTCTGTCACTGAAGTCATCGCGGGTCTCGACCAGGCGTTTGCTGCTTCGCCGGAATCATTGTCTGTGCTCATGGTTGATGACGGTTCGACCATCGCGCCGCCAGTGCAGCTTGGGCCCTACAAAAAACTGCGCGACGTTACCGTGCTCAAGCTCAAGAAGAACGTCGGCCACCAGCGCGCGCTCGCGGTTGGGCTCTGCCACATCGCGGAGAAAATCCCGTGCGACGCGGTGCTGATCATGGACGGCGATGGCCAGGACGTTCCTGCTGACGCGGCGCGACTCATTGAGCGCATGAAGCAACTGCCCGTGCCCACCGCCGTCTTCGCCGAACGCGCGCGCCGGTCCGAGTCGCTGGGCTTTCGCGTCTGCTATGCCGTGTACCGCCTGCTGCACTTCATCCTCACCGGGCTTGGCATCCACGTCGGCAACTTCAGCGTGCTGCCGGCTGTCTATCTCGACCGCCTCGCGATCGAGCCGATGCTCTGGAACCACTACGCCGCGTCGGTCATGCGATCGCGCGTGCCCGTCGACCGCTTACCGACCTCTCGTGGCGCGCGCATTCAAGGCGAGTCGCGGCTCAACTTTGTCGCGCTCGTCGTGCACGGCCTCTCGGCGCTCGCCTGCTACGGCGAGATCATTGGCGTGCGACTAATCTTGCTCAGCGGACTGCTTTTCGCCTTCGGGCTAATCGATCTCGCCGCGCTGGTGGGCATCAAGCTCTTTACGAACCTGGCCGTTCCGGGGTGGACTTCGATTTTTCTGGGGCTCGTCTTGGTCGTGATCTTGCAGGTCGCCACACTGGTGAGCAATTTCACTATGCAGATCATCAGCCAGCGCAGCGCGCAGCCGTTCCTGCCCGCACGCGACTACGCGTGGTTCGTCGCCGGGCTTACCACGCTCTATCCGAAATCGGCATGACGACCGAGCGTGCGTACGAGGGCGGCGAACTGGACCTCTTCCTTGCGGCGCGCAACTGGAAGTCGTATTGGTCGCGGAAGATCCGCCCGCACATCGGCCAGAGCGTGCTCGAGGTCGGCGCGGGCTTCGGCGCCAACACGCCGTATCTTTACGGTGAGTCGCGCCGCCGCTGGGTTTGCCTCGAGCCCGACGCCGTGCTCAACGCGCGCATCCCGGAACATCTCAAGGAGTACCCGTGGGCGAAGACGATCGAGACGCGGGTCGGGACGCTGCAGGATCTTCCCACGGAGGAGAAGTTCGACACGCTGCTCTACATCGACGTGCTTGAGCACATCGAAGACGACCGGGCGGAACTCCGCGCCGCGCTCGCGCATCTCGCGTCCGGCGGGCGGATCATCGTTCTCTCGCCCGCGCATCCGTGGCTCTTCACGCCGTTCGACCGCGCGCTCGGCCACTTCCGGCGCTACACGAAGGAGTCGCTGCGCGCCTGCACGCCGATTGGCGCGCGCCGCGTCGAGCTTTACTACCTCGACGCGGTGGGGCTGCTTGCGTCGGGCGCGAACCGGCTGCTGCTTCAGCAAAGCATTCCGAGCGCGGGGCAGATCGCCTTCTGGGATCGCTGCCTGGTCACGAATTCCCTCTGGCTTGATCCGCTGCTCGGCTTCCAGGTTGGCAAGACCGTCATCGGCGTTTGGACGGTCTAGGCGCGCTACTTTCCGATGCGGTGAAGGCTGGTCACGAGCGTGAGGCCCATGCGCAGGATGCTGCGTAGGTTGATGCTGTTGGTCCCGCCTTGCCGATCGCGGAAATGGATCGGGAGATGGCGCCAGCGCAGCGAGCGGTCGCGGCGGAGCGCGAGGGTGAGGGCGACGTTCTGCATGTCGAAGTCGGCGGGGATGCGAGCGAGGGCGCGCTGCAGCGCCTCGGTGCGGATGAGCCGGTAGGGCACGTTCGCGTCCTTGAGGTCCATGCCGGTCAGCGCGGAGGTGGCCGCGCTGCAGCCGGCGGAGATGAGGACACGGAGGAGGCCGTCGTCGCGGGTCTTGCGCAGGCCGAAGAGGACGTCAGCCTCGGAGCGCGCCTCCCAGAACTGGGCGAAGTAGCGTGGGTCGCACTGGCCGTCGGAGTCGACCTGCAGGGTCCACGCCGCGTCGCGGGCGACGGCGAGGTCGTAGCCGGTGCGGCAGGCGAGGCCGTGGCCGGCGTTGGCCTTGTCGACCGGCTCGATGCGGCCCGGGTAGGCCTGTGCCAGCCGCTGCAGCTCGGCGGCGGTGCCGTCGCGGGAGCCGTCGTTGATGGCGAGGAGGACGAAGGGGATGCCGAGGGCGTCGAGGGCGGCGGCCCACTCGGCTGCGACGTGGGCGATGTTGGCCTCCTCGTTGTAGATGGGCATGACGACGGCGAGCTCCACCTCGGCCTTGGCTTCCGGCATGCGCGATGGTCAGCGCGCCGAGGCCTGCCTGTCAATGCGGGTCTCCTAAATCGCCACGGGGGCCTATTATTATAGGAGATTTTGAATTGGGAGGTGATTTAGGCCGGGTGTCATGGCCGGGGCTTCATGGGCGGCGGGCGCGATATGGGCTGGCCGGTCTTTTTCTTGTGGGTGGCCGGATTCAGCTTGAAGGTGATCGCGACGAGGCCCGCGATTCCAAGGATCATGGCCGTGCAGGTCATGACGTTGTAGCCGTCGAGATCGGCTGCGCCGATCTGATCGAGATAGGCGATGCCGGAGAAGCTCGCGGGCTTAAATGCGGGTTGCGATGACGGATTGGAGAGCCCTCCAATGTGGAGCTCACCTGCTTGTGAGGGCGAAGGCAATAGTGCTGACGATTGCGTGGGATCCGGAATCTGTTGCCGCAAGTAGTTTGCTTGGCCGGGATTGACTCGGGCGAGCGCGTCGCAGGCTTGGCGGGCGAGGTCCCATTGCTGCTGTTTCTCGTAGGCGGCGGCGAGGTTGTAGAGCGCGAGCAGATGTTGCGGATTGATCTTGAGGGCGCGTTGATAAGAAGCGATGGCCTCGTCGGTCTTGCCTGCGGTGAACAGATCAAAACCAAGATTGTTCCAAGCTTCCACATTGGCCGGGTCGGCCGCGGTGGCCCGTTGCAGGCTTTCGATGGCCTTGTCCAATTGTCCGTTGTCCTTGTAGGTCAGGCCGAGGGTATTCCACGCCATGGAATAGTTGGGGCGGAGCTGGACGGCCCTTTGCAGGTCGACCAAAGCCTGTGCCCATTGTCCTTGCGCCGATTCGATGGCGCCGAGAGAACCGTAGCCGTAGCCGTTGTCCGGATGTTTTTGCAGAAGCTGCCTCAGTTTTTCCGCTCCATCCTCAAGATCGCCTCTGCTCGAGTAAACTTCCGTCAACGCCTCCCAGTTCATGGAAATATCGGGCATGAATTCAATCGATTTGGTGAAGGCGTCGACGGCGTCGTCAAACCGATGCTGGTAGGCAAGCGAATTGCCGAGAGCGAACCAGGCCGGCCCCATTTTCGGCTCGAGCGCGGTGGCCTTCGTCAGGTTGGCCGCCGCCTCGTCGTAGCGCCTCATTTGCAGCAGAACGTTGCCGAGGTCATACCACGACACCGGGTCAGTCGGACGTTGGACGGTCTCCGCCTGGGCTTTTTCGTAGGCGCTCGACAACTGGCGATCCTGAAGCAGCGCAGTGATAGCATTGCTGGATTTTAGTGATGAGGAGATCGATGGCGCGACGTGGATCGGAGAAGCCGCCGCGACGGGCGCCGAGGCAGGCGCGTTGAACCCAGGCATGAGCGGGATGCGGCTGCCGGTGGCCTTCCATTGGATGCGGGCGGCGGCAGCGTCGACGGCGCGGCTGAGGGCGTCATCACACATCGCTTCCTGATACCAGTCGCCCGAGTTTTTCGGGTCGAGGGCGAGGGCATGCGTGAGCGCGTCCAGCCCGGCTTTCCATTCGGGCGCGCCCTTTTGCTTCGCTTGATAGATATGGGCTGAGGCCAGGCAGCCCCAGGCCACCGAAAGTTGCTGATGAGACATCCAACTCGTCCCGTACTGGATGGCCTTTTCCTCGGCATCGGCCGCCTCGGGATATTTTTGCTGAAAGAAAAGCGTGGCGCTAAGGAGACTCCAGTCGACTGACTTTTCTCCGCCCAAGTCCAGCGACTTGCGCAGGGCCGCTTCCGCCGCCGGCCAATCCTTGCGCTGGCTGTAGATGGCGCCCAGCATGCCGTAGGTCATGGCGTTGTTGGGATCGAGCGCGAGAGCGGTCGCGAAGGCGTGGTCGACCTCGGCGGGATCGGACGACGTGGCGCCCAGCCGTTGCCATGGCTCCAAATAACCGGGCGTGGCCTGGACGGCATGCCGAAAAGCCTGCGCGGCTTCGTCCTTTTTCTGGAGCTGCTGATCAGATTCGCCCAAACCACACCAGGCTCCGCTAAAGCCTGGCTGGATTTCCACCGCCTTTTGGTAAGCCGCCGCGGCCTTGTCGGGCTGCTTGAGATCATAGAGATAGATCGAGCCGAGGGTCACCCAGCCGGCCGCCTGCTTGGGATCCATGGCGAGGCATTTTTGGGCGGTTGCCAGGGCATCCTGTATCTTGCCCTCGCTTGTTTGCAAAAAGGCGAGATTCGCCCAGGCCTCAGAAGCGGTGGGATCGATTTTGAGGGCCTCGTTCAGTAATTTTCCGGCATCGGCGTAGTGCCCGATGTTGGTGCAACCGAACCCATACGCGGCATAAGCCAGCGCACGGTCGCGCTTGTCCTTGAGGAATGAATTCTGCAGGCCGATGACGTCGATCGCCTGGTGATAGTCTTCGACGAGTGGTTCGAACTTTTGCGTGGCCCGAGCGCAGATGGCCAGGAAGATCCAGCCATCAGGATCGTTGGGCAGAATCCGAACCGCCTGTTCCGCGGCGGGTTCGCCGTCGGCGACGTCTCTTCGACCAACGTAAATTTGGGCCGTGTTTTCCCATGCCTGACCCAAGTTGGGATCATTGCGAACGGCGTTCTGATAGCTAACCAAGGCGTCGTCTTCGTTGCCGGTGTCGGCTTGGGTGACCCCGAGATTATTCCACGCGATGGCGTAGGTCGGATCGATTTGGAGGGCTTGTTGATAAGCCTTCAAGGCCTCATCTTTTCGACCTTGGGCGAAGCGCAAAAGGCCGAGGCTGTTCCAGAGCCGGCGGGAGCGGGGTGCGAGCTGGAGTGCGTGACCGAGGGCTTTATCGCTCTCGGGTAAACGACCGAGGTCGAGTAAATTCATTGCATAGCTATTCCAAACCTCCGGGTCCGACGTCCCCAGGTCGATGGCTTTTTGGTAGGCGTCCAAGGCGTCCTTCGGCCGGTGAGCATCATGGAGATTGCCGCCCAAGTTTTCCCAAGCCAGGACATGCGATGAATTGAGAGCCACGGCTTTCTGCAGGGCGGAAATGGCCTGGTCCGTGCGATTGGCTTGGGCATAGGCGAGCCCGAGTTGGTACCAGACTTCCGCATCGCCCGGCTGCTGGATCGATTGCATTTCCAGCTTCGCGATCAACTCGTCGGTTGACGCATGGATTTCGCCCGACGCTGCCGGAGGCGTTTTCTCGAAAGACGAAAGCGGCGAGCTATAAGAGCCCTGCGCTGTGATGGAAAACCCAAGCCACGCGGCCGATACCCAAGCGGCCCGGCAAACTGCCTTTCTAGTGAATTTTGGCAGGGAAGGGATCGAGAATGAAACGTGCACTGGAAACGAGCATGGTTTTGCGCCAACAAACATCCGACGCATTTGCGACCCCCTGATGTTTTCGCCCTGTTGACTTCAATGCCCGGCAGAATAATGGCCAGAAAAGCAAAGGCCAATCACGTTTCGTCGAGGATGGGGAAGACGGATTTGCGGAAGGGGGCGGCCTCAGGTCTTGGGAGGGGGAGCGGGCTGGGACTGGAGGGCTTGGGCTTTTTGTTGCTCGGTGTCGGCGGCTTGGGGTTGCTTGAGGGCGCGGTAGGCGAGGCTGAGGAAGTAGTGGGTGTTGGCGTCGTTGGGGTCGAGCTGGATGGCGGTTTTTAGGGCGGGGACGGCTTTGTCGTAGGCCTCGAGCTGGTAGTAGGTGATGCCGAGTTGGGCGGCGGCGAAGGCGTCGTCGGGCTTGAGGTGGGTGGCGTGTTCGAAGGCGTCGCGGGCGTCGGCGTTGCGGCGTTGCTGGAAGCGGACGACGCCGAGGTTGCTCCAGGCGAAGAGGCTGTCGGGCTGGGCCTTGGTCATTTGGTCGTAGCCGGCGGCGGCCTGGTCGAGGCGGCCTTGCTTGAAATCGTCGGCGGCCATTTGCGCGACTTTCTCCATGCCGGGCGGGATGGCTCCGGCGATAGCGGTCTGGTGGCGGCGGCTGAGCGCGTCCTCGATGACGGGAATCATTTCCTTGTGGAATTGCTGGGCGACGGAGAGCGGCGTTTCGCCGTAGGCGTCGATCATGGTGGGGTCGGCGCCGTGATCGAGGAGCATCTTGAGGATCTCGGGCTGGTTGTAGCTGACGGCCCAATAGACGTTGGCGCGGTTCTCAGCAAAGGGCGGCGGCTGCGGATCGACGCCGCCGTCCAACAGGACGCGCGCCATCTCCGGCTGGCCGTATTGGATGCAGGTGAAGATGCTGGCTTCCTTGGGATTTGCGCCGGCCTTGATCAGCGTGTCGAACATCGCTTTGTTGCCGTTGCGGATGGCGGATTCCAGGCCGGTGCTGGTGACGCCCTTGGAGAGGAGGGTGTTGACGAGATCGAGCCGGTTGGCGTCGACGGCGGCGACGAGGAGGTCGCTGCCGACTCCGGTCTGGATTTTCTTGGGATCGGCGCCCTGTTGCAGGAGCCAGAGCGCGTTGTCGAAATAATGCAGCGTCATGGAGAGGGCCATGGCGGAGTAGCCGGCGCTGTCCTTGGCGTCGGGTGAAGCGCCGCGGGCGAGCGCGTCCTTCATGCCTTGTTGGTCGCCGTTGGCCGCGGCGATGAGCAGCGCGCCATCGTTGGGGTTGGTGACGCCGGGGAACCTTGCACCGTGCTTGATCATGAGCTGGATTGCGGCGCGTTGATCATCCAGTTGATTGCGCGAGGGGTAACGGAACGAGCCGAGGGCGGTTTGGAAAACCGTGTAGTTGATCGGCGGAGTGACTCCCGGACTCGGATAAGACGCGTTTGGATCGGCGCCCATTTGGAGCATCGTCTCGAGCAGATCGAGCGGGAAGGCGGAGTGACAGTAGTTGAAGAGATAAGTGATCGCGGGATTTCCCTGCGCGTCCTTGAGGTTGATGTCGGGGTGATGGCGCAGCAGCGCGCGGGCGGCGGGATAGTGATTGGCCTGAAGAACGATCTTCAAGGGCGAATCGGTGCCGGCCTTGCCGCTGGGATCGAGCCCGGCGGAGATGAGGAGATCGATGGTGCGCTCCTCGCGCGCGTCGTAGGCGCGTTGGTCGGCGGGCGTGAGCACGTTGCCGGGGAAGCCCTGCACACCCATTTGCGCGGGCATGAAGTTCATGGCGTAGGTGAGCAGGCTCCAGCCGTTGGAGTCGGTCCAGTTGATCTGGACGCCTTTCTTGAGCATGAGCTCGAGCGCGCCGGAGCAGTGGGTGCTGCCGGCGGCGTACCAGACGGCGGTGCGGCCGTATTTGTCGGGGATGGTGAGATCGGCGCCGCGCTGGACGAGCAAGGTGCAGACGTCGTCGTGACCGGAGTAGGCGCCCCAGCAGAGCGGCGTCATGCCTTCGCTGTCCTTGGCGTTGATGTCGGCGCCGTGGTCGAGCAGGAGCTCACAAATCTGCAGGTGGCCCTCGCCGGCGGCTTCACCGAGCATGCTGCGGAAATATTTCGGGTCTTCCTTGAACGGGACGCCTTTCTCGAAGAGGTAGGAGGCGACGGCGACTTGATTGCGGCTGAGAGCGCTGAGCAGGGCGTCCTGGCCGCCGTCGGCGGGCTTGAAGCCGGTCTGCTCGAGATGGAGGAGGAACGGCATGTGGCCGTCCTGCGCGGCGTGGCTGTAGAATCCGGAGAGCTTCTTGGCGTTGGCGGCGTCGTCGGAGGTTTGCGCCTTGGCCCAGAGCCAGTCGAAGGTGTCGGGCTGGCCGGCGCCGGCGGCGTAATCGAGCGCGCCGGCGATTTGTTTGGCGTCAAACGGCTTTTGGGCGTCGAGCTTCTTGAGCTGGTCGAGCGGGCCGAGGGCGGCGGCGTAGGTGACGGGATCGAAGGTCGCGCCGGCGGCGATGAGCATGTCGACGATCTCCTTGTTGCCGAGCTTGAGCGCCATGTTGACGGTGGCGCGCCAGTTGTGGGCGTCGCCGGCGGGCTTGGCCCCGTGGGCGATGAGCATGCGGACCATCTTGGGATCCCGGGTGAACCAGGCGGCGTCGGAGAGGATGTCGCCGATGCCGCTCTTGATGTCGGCGGGGGCCATCTTGAAGCCGTGGCGGAGGAAGGCTTCAGCGAGGCCGACTTTGTCCTGGATGACGGCGTTGCGAAAGGCGTATTCGATGCGGCTGTTGTCATCGAGGCTGCCGGGGCTGAAATCGGCTTTGCCGAAGGGATCGTCGCTTTCGGCCTGCGCTTCCTCGGCATAGGCGTAGACGCCGGCGCCGATGATGGTCGCGAGAATGAGGGCGAGCGCAAGGGGCGCGAACCAGGCCTGACGCGAGGTGCGAACTTCGCGCGGGCTGAGGAGGCGGCGGACGCGGTCGAGGAGCGTGCCGCCGGTCGCGGCGAGCGCGAGGTTGAGGGAGAGCGTGCGGCTTTCCTCGAGTGCGGCGAGCGCGGAGGCGTAGGCGAGGCGGTCGCCGATGATTTGTACGGCGAGATCGTCGCAGCAGTTTTCGCGCTCGTTGCGCACGGCGCGGCTGATCCACCAGACGGCGGGGTGATAGAAAAGTAGGGTCTCGATGACCAACTGGAGGAGGTTGATGATGTAGTCGTGGCGACGGATGTGGGCGAGCTCGTGGGCGAGGATGGCCTCGATTTGGTCGGGCGGGAGCGTGGCGAAAAAGGCGGCGGGCACGATGAGCACGGGCTTGAGCCAGCCGAAGACGGCGGGGACGTCGACCTGCGCGGACTCGATGAAACGGATGGCGCGGGTGATGCCGATTTGCGCGCAGAGGGACGTGAGGCGATGACGCCACATTTCGCTGGCGACTGGGCGGCCATTCGCGCGGATACGGCGTAGTTCGAGCCAGCCGAGAATCAGGCGCAGGCTGAGGATGAGGACGCCGAGGCTCCAAGCGAGGACGAGGTAGAGCAGCGATGTCTCGAGAATTTGGGCGAGGTGCGTCTGCGCGGGCGACGCGGTGGTGTCGGCGGCGAGGAGCGGGATGAGTTGCGGCCCGGTTGGTGGCAGGGCGGCATGGAAGGTGGCACTCGACGGGGATTGCATTGGCGCGAGGACGTGCGGCGTGGCGCTTCCTGGTGCGAGCACGAGCCAGGTCACGATGGGCGCGAGGCCGCACGCGGCGAGGGCGGCGCAGAGCACGAGGTAACGCGTCTGCGCGGTGCTGTTGCGCATGAGGCGCGCTGTGAATCTGGCGAGTGCGCCGATCACTGCGCCCTGCCAGAGGAAATGGACGAGGACCCAGCCGAGCCGATTCCACGCTTCGGGCCACCAGTCGTTCATGGCTTTTCCTTGCTGAGGTTGTTAATGAGCCGGCGGATTTCGGCCAACTCGCGGGTGGAGGCTTTTTTCGAGGAGAGCGCCTGGAGGACGAGCTTCGAGGTGGACCCGCCGAAGGCGCGCTTGAGCAGGCCGGTGACGAGTTGGCGCTGGGTTTGGTCCTCGGAGAGGGTGGCGCGGTAGACGTGGGCGCGTTGGGATTCGTCGCGGCGCACGAGGCCCTTTTCGGTCATGATCTGGAGGAATTTCAGGACGGTGGTGTAGCCGGTGTCGTCGCCGAGCTTTTCCTGGACCTGCTT
>FSYS01002730.1_pt1 | contig 20337 bp, 14 predicted proteins | sample 1638491 | NCBI WGS metagenome assembly FSYS01 (sample SAMEA3914788, study PRJEB12502) | metagenome | biome: forest; material: soil | place: Canada | collected 2011-07-03 | depth 0.1 m | reverse complement strand
ACCTGGCGGGCGCCGAGGAGCTGTGGACGGAGTATGAGAAGACGTTCGAGCGCCGCTGCCTGCACGGCCACGAGAAGGAATATCTCGCCTGGCGCGTGGCCGACCAGCGCGAGCGGCACGAGAAGGCGGGCCTGACGCCGTTCCTGCAGGAGCCGAACGTGAAGAACGGCTGCGGAGGCCTGCGCGATTACCAGAACCTGCTCTGGGTCGGCCGGGTGAAGCGCGGCTTCGCCAACACGCAGGCGCTGGTCGACGCGCAACTGCTCACGCCGACCGAGCGCAAGCAGCTCGACCGCGCCTACGATTTCCTGCTCCGCATCCGCACCGAGCTGCACTACCTGCAGAAGCGCGCGGGCGATGTGCTCACCCTCCGGCTCCAGGGGCAGATCGCGGACAGCTTCGGGTACCAGCACCGCACCATCCTGCGCAAGATGGAGGCGTTCATGCGCGACTATTACGAGAATACGTCGCTGCTCTACAATCTCGGCAACACGCTCAGCAACCGGCTTTGCGGCAGCGGCAAGGCGCCGGCGAAGTGGGCGTTTCTGCCGTTCCAGGCCAAGCATCGCGAGGAGATCGACGGCTTCGTGCTGGAGCACGGCGAACTGGAGGCGCTGCCTGACACCAACCCCTTCGCCGATGAGCCGGTCCGTCTCATACGTCTCTTTCTCCTCGCCCAGCAGCACAACGCGGACATCGGACCGGAGCTGAAGCTGCGCCTGCGCCGCCGGCTCTACATGATCGACCGGCGGTTCATCTACCAGAACGCCGTGCGCGAGACGCTGCTGGCGATTGTTTCGCGCAAGGGCCAGGTCGGGCGCGCGCTGCGCATGATGCACGAGCTCGGTTTCCTCGGACGTTTCTTCCCGGAGTTCCGTCCCCTCACCTGCCTGGTGCAGCACGAATTTTTCCATCGTTACACGGCGGACGAGCACACGCTGGTCTGCATCGAGATGCTCGACCGCATCATCGACGCGAATGAGCCGCCGTTCGTGAAGTACAAGCAGATCCTGCAGAACGTCTCCAAGCCGCACCTGCTTTACCTGGCGATGCTGCTGCACGATACGGGCAAGGCGGAGAACGATGCGCGCCATGCGGAGGCCGGCGCCATCAACGCGCAGAAGGTCGCGCGCCGCATGCGCCTTCGGGGCACCGATCTCTCCACGCTCGTTTTCCTCGTCGATCACCATCTCACCATGTCGGAGATCGCGCGGCGCAAGAACCTCGACGACGAGGACACGATCATCGAGTTCGCGCGCATCGTGCAGAGCCAGGAGCGGCTCGACATGCTGATGCTGCTGACTTTCGCCGACACGCTCGGCACCGGCTCGGGCCGCGGTTATTCCGACTGGAAGGACCTGCTTCTCTGGCAGCTTTATCATCGCACGACGACGGCGCTAAGCGGCGTGAAGGAATTCCGCGCCATGGCGGAGAAGGCGCGGCTGGACATCCAGCAGCGACTGCTGAAGAACCTCGACCGCCAGTTCGATCCCGCCGAGGTGGTCGCGCACTTCGAAAACCTGCCGCCGAATTATTTCGAGTCGGTGTCCGAGGACCTGATCCGCGAGCACATCGCCATCGTCCATAACTTCCTCAAGTACCAGATCACGCACGAGGAGGCGTCGCTGGAACCGATCGTGCACTGGCGAAACTTTCCCGAGCAGGGTCACTCGGAAGTGACGGTGGTGACGTGGGACCGCTATCACATTTTCGCGCGCGTTACCGGCGCGTTCGCGGCGTGCAACCTTACCATTCTCAAGGCGGACATTTTCACCCGCGTGGACGACATCGCCATCGAGACGTTTTACGTCGCGACCGATCGTTTCGAGGCGGTGACCGATCCGCGCGACCGCGCCTCATTCGAGAAGATCGTGGTGCAGGCGATGGGCAAAGAGGAATTCGACTTCAACAAGGCGTTTGCCAAGCGCACGACGCGTCCGCGCTATCCGACCTACGATCCGAAGGACCTGCCGACGAAGGTCTCGGTGGACCTGCGTTCCTCGCGCACGCATTCGCTGCTGGATGTGCAGACGGCGGATTATCCCGGCCTGCTCTATCGCATCGCCTGCGCCATTGCGGACTCGGAGATGGACTTGGTCACCGCGCGCATCACGACGGAAAAGGGCGCCGCGCTCGACACGTTCTACCTTACCGACCGCCGCGGCCGCAAAGTTGACGATGAGGAGACGCTGGGGAATCTCATCGAGGAGGTAAGGAAGCGGATTGCGGAGGGGGCGGACAGATAGGACCTATAGGACTCATACGATTATAAAGCCCCATACGACGGCTGCAATAGGACGTGCGGCTGAAGCGCTTTTCGCTCGTAAGGCCACGCGGTGATGGTTATGAGATACGCGTGGCTACCGTGACGAAAACGCTGAAGAAGGCAGCGCGGCCAACGCTTTTCTCGGTCTTCGGGCGGCGTGATCTGCGCTCGCTGCTCCATCCGCAGAAGGCGCTGGACCGGATCCTGGCCGCGGCGGTCCGGTCGACGCGCGCGGACTCGGGCTCGTTCATCCTGCTCAATCCGAACACGGGGCTGCTCGACATCGAGGCGAGCCACGGCCTGAGCAAGCGGGCGAAGAACGTGAAGCTGCGCCCGGGCGAAGGCATCACCGGATGGGTTGCGACCACGGGCCAGCCGTTGCGCACGGGTGACGTGCGCGAGGATAAGCGGTACGTGTCGATCAATGCGCGCATCCGGTCCGAGATGGCGGTGCCGGTGGAAATCCGCGGGCAGATCGTCGGCCTGCTCAACGTGGACTCGAAGCAGGTCGATGCCTTCAGCAACACGGACGAGGAGCGCCTGGTCGATATGGCCTCCGAGGCGGCGAAGTGGCTGGAGCTGGCGTGGGAAATCGACCAGTTGCGGCTCAAGAGCCGTCAGCTCACGAGCCTCGTCGACACGGCGCAGATGATCATCTCGGAAAATAATCTCGAGGAGATTCTCGAGCAGATCACCATCCAAACCTCGCGCCTGATGAAGTCGCACCTTTGCTCGATTTTCCTGCTCAATGATGATGCGTCCGAGCTGATCCTGAGTGCCTGCCACGGCGGCGCGGACCCTTATCGCGACAAACCCAACCTGCGCCTGGAGGATACACTGCTCGGCGGCGTAGTGACGCGGCACAAGCCGGTGGCCGTGGTTGATGTCAACCGCGAGAAGGGCTACATCCAGAGCGACATCGCGCGCAAGGAACGGCTTGTTTCCATGCTGGCCGTGCCGCTGATTTTCACGGACAAGACCATCGGCGTCCTCTCGGTCTACACGCAGCAACGCCATCGCTTTTCCAACGACGAGATCCGGCTGCTGACCGCGCTGGCCGATCTCTCCGCCGTGGCGATCGAGAAGGGCAGGTTGCTGGCGCGCGTCGTGGACATGGAGGAGAAGCTGCGAGCGAGCGAACGGCTCTCCGCGCTGGGCCTGCTCGCGGCGGAGATCGCGCATGAAATCCGTAATCCGCTCACGGTCATGCAAATGCTTTTCCACGCGCTGATGGAATCGCTGCAGCTTGACGCGACCTCGCAGCGCGATGCGGAGCTGATCGGCGAGAAGATGCGGCAGATGAACCGCATTCTCGACCAGGTGCTTTCCTTCGCGCGCTCGTCGGAGCCGACCAAGGAGTCGGTGCGCGCGCAGCAGCTTTTCGACGACGTGTTTTTGCTGACGCGCCACAAGCTGCAGCAGCAGGGCATCGATGTGCGCAGCACGGTGCCGGACGACTTTCCACTCTTACGCGCCGATCACGAGCAGGTCGAACAGGTGTTGCTCAACCTCATTCTCAACGCGGCTGACGCGATGCCGGAGGGTGGCGTGCTGCGCCTGAGCGCGGCGGAGGAGGAATTCGAGGGCGAGCGTTATCTCGTGCTGGCCGTGCGCGACAATGGGCAGGGCATGACGCCGGACCAGGTTGACAATCTGTTCGCGCCGTTCCTGACCTACAAGGATTCGGGCACGGGCATCGGGTTGGCCATTGTGAAAAAGATCATGGAGAATCACCAGGGCAAGGTGGTGGTCGAGTCGAAGCTCGGCCAGGGCAGCAAGTTCACGCTGCTTTTCCCGATTGCCGACGGGCATGGGCGCACGTTGAATGGCGAGGAAGATTGACGCGCGGACTCGCCGGTGTTTTTTTGACTGCGTCCCAACAATTCGGTAAATTCACCTGCGAAATATCCGATATTTCGAAGAGCGGGACTTAGGCACGTCGGAAAATATGCTGCACATTTTGCACCTCGAGGACAGCGCGGACGATGCGTTTCTCATCAAGCACGCTCTGCTTGATCATCAGCTTGAGATTGAAGTGACGCAGGCGAGCAGCCGCGCGGAATATGTGGCCGCGCTGGAATCCGGGGGTTTCGATTTGATTTTGGCCGACAGCTCGCTGCCCGGCATGGACGGGACCGAGGCGCTGAAGATGGCGCGGCAGAAGTATCCGGAGCTGCCGATGATCTCGGTGTCGGGCGACCTTAACAAGGCCCACGCGAAGGAGATGCTGGGGGCGGGCGCTTTGGGTTGCGTGGGGAAAGGTGATCTTTCGCAGTTGGTCGCGCTGGTGCGCAACGAGGAGGAAAAGCATCGGCTGCAGAAGATGAATCGCGGCATGGCGCGGCTGGTGAAGGCGGTGCAGGAGCTGTCGCTGGCGCGCGATTTGGATGCGATCATGGCCATCGTGCGCCGCGCCGCGCGTGAGCTGACCGGAGCGGATGGTGCGACCTTCGTGCTGCGTGACGGTGAGTTTTGCTACTACGCGGACGAATACGCGATCGCGCCGTTGTGGAAGGGCCAGCGCTTTCCGCTGAGCATCTGTATCAGCGGCTGGGCGATGCTCAACCGGCAGCCGGCGATCATCGAGGACATTTACGTCGACTCGCGCATTCCCCACGAAGCCTACCGGCCGACATTTGTGAAGAGCCTGGTGATGGTGCCGATCCGCGCAGAGGACCCGATCGGGGCGATCGGCAATTATTGGGCGAAGCAGCGCAAGCCGACGCAAGAGGAAGTGGAGCTGCTGCAGGCGCTGGCGAATACGACCGCGGTGGCGATGGAAAATGTGCAGGTCTACGGCGAGCTGGAGAAGCGGGTGAAGGACCGCACGGCGGAGCTGGAGGCGGCGAATCGCGAGATGGAGACGTTTTCCTACGCAGTGTCGCACGACCTGCGTGCGCCGTTGCGCGCGATGCGCGGTTTCACCGACATCGTGCTGAAGAAGGACGGCGGCCTGGACGAGGAGAATCGCGGCCTGCTGGAGCGCGTGCGCAAGTCGGGCGCGCACATGAGCGCGCTGATCGAGGACTTGTTGGAGCTGGCCCGGTACTCGCGCGCGGAGATCCGGAAGCGCAAGGTGGATTTGTCCGCGATGGCGCGGGAGATCATGTCGCGCGTGACGTCGACGACGCCGAATTCCGCGGCGACGGTGGAGATCGCTTATGGCCTGGAAATTGAGGGCGACGAGGGGCTGCTTCGCGCCGCGCTGGAGAATCTGCTTTCGAACGCGTGGAAATACAGCGGGAAGAATCCGCGGCCGGTCATCGAGTTTGGCGCGACGACGTCACCGGAAAACACGCGCGTCTTCTTCGTGCGCGACAATGGCGCGGGTTTTGACATGGCGGCTGCGGCGAAGCTTTTCCACCCGTTCCAGCGCCTGCACTCCGAGCAGGAATTCGCCGGCACGGGCGTTGGCCTGGCCACGGTGCGGCGGATCATCCAGCGGCACGGCGGCCGGATTTGGGCCGAGGCGGCGGTGGGCCGGGGCGCGACGTTTTTCTTCGAGCTGCCGGCCTAAGCGGCGGCGTCAGGCTTCGGCTCGGGTTCCGCTTCGGGCGCGGACGGCGCGACCTCTTCCGGCGCGGGCTTCGGTGGCGTGTATTTCTCGATGCGGGCGTCGAGGGAACTGCCCGGCGAAACTTCGACGCGCGCGGCGCGGATGGCGGGCGCGTGCAGGCTGCCGCCGTTCATGACGAAGACCGTCTCGGCCTCGAGCGCGCTGCCGAGGGTGACCTTGCCTTCGACGACAAGGCCCTCACATTGGATGGAATCAAAGTGCACGCTCGCGCCGTGGGAAATCCGCAGCTTGGTCTTGGGGATATTCAGCCGGCCCGAGAAGCGCGCACCGTCGTTGAGCACGATTTCACCGGCGGCGAGGCGTCCGCTGATTTCCACCGCACCGCTGACGAGCAGCCGGTCGCACTCGAGCACCTGCACCTTGACGTCCGCGCCGTGCTCGATGCGCACGGCGGGCGCGTGCAGCTCACCGGAAATACTGCAGCCGGGCATCGCCGCGATCTCTACCGTCGCGCGCAGCTTGCTGAAGACTTTCCCGCGCACTTCCAGATGCCGGCCGGTGGCCTCCATGCCCTTGAAGGAACAGCCCTCGGCGAAGAGGACATCATCGTAGGCGTGGATCTTGCCGGTCTGCACGCCCTTCACGACCTTGTTGCCGAGCTCGAGGTAATGGCTGCAGCGGGTGCACTGGGTCGACAACGCGGCGGAGGGCACGAGGTTCATCGCGCCGCAGGTGACGCAGACGACCTCGCGCATGTCCTTCGGCGCGCGCGCGTTTCGGTTCTCCGCGGCGCTGGCGGCGGCAGCAGTGGCCTTGGTGTTAAGCTTGAAGTAGCGGCCGCACGAGCGGCAGTTGGTGGAAATGGCGGCGATGGATTCCGTCTGCCGCGCGTGGCAATGCGGGCACTCGACCTCTTGGACAGTGGGTTTGCGCGAAAACATCAGGCCCTCCCCATGGCGAGTTCCTTGAGCTTCTGGAATCCGCGCTTCAGGCCGCTGAATCTCGGCTTGCCGGACTCCACACTGGTGGCGGCCACGGTCGGCGCGGTGCTGACCCGGACGCGCGCCTCGACGAGATTGCCGGGTTTGAGGACGAGGCCGCCCGCGTCGATGGTGCCGAGCATCACGCCGCCGGAGGCCACGGTCAGACTGCCGAGCGTCTGCAGGTCGCCCTCGAATCGGCCGGTGAGGACGATGTCCTTGACCATGCTGAGCTGCCCCTTGAGCGTGATGCCCGAGTGAATCTCGAAAGCGGGCTGGTGGGAATCGGACATGGGCGGCGGCGACACTGGTTATATCATAGCCGCACGGCGCGGTGGAACAAGTCCGGCGCAATAACTGGAATGGTATTTTGACATATAGGCGTTAGGATTTTTTCATGGGCTGGCTGGAACGTCTTTTTTCCACCGAGGGGTTCATGCCCCACAAGATGTGCTACGAAGACAATGGGTGGGTCATCACCCTGCACGTCGTTTCCGATGCCCTGATCGCCCTGGCCTACTATTCGATCCCCATCACGCTGGTTTACTTCGTGCGGAAGCGCAAGGACGTGGCCTTTGACTGGATGTTCGTTTCGTTTGCCGTCTTCATCGTGGCGTGCGGCACCACGCACCTGATGGAAATCCTGAACATCTGGGAGCCGACGTACTGGCTTACCGGCTTGATCAAGGCGATCACCGCGCTTGTTTCCGTGGCCACCGCCATCCTACTCATCCGGCTCATCCCCCAGGCGCTGGCGTTGCCAAGCCCGGAGCAATTGCGCAAGAGCAACGCCGCCCTGCAAAACGAAGTCCGCGAGCGCATGGAGGCCTCCCGGAAAGTCGAGACGCTTAACCACGAACTCCTCGAGCACGCGAACAAGGTCCAGGCGGCCAACAAGGAGCTGGAGACCTTCGCCTACTCGGTTTCGCATGACCTGCGCGCGCCCCTGCGCCATGTCGACGGCTACGTCAACCTGTTGCTCGTCGATGCCCCTGCGCTCAGCGAGCAAAACCGCCGCTACATGAGCAAGATTTCCGATTCGGCCCGCCAGATGGGCTTGCTGATCGACAACCTGCTTGCGTTTTCCGGCATGGGCCGCGCCACGTTGCAGCCTGCGTGGGTCGATACCAACGCTGTCGTCGCGGAGGCACGCGAGGAGCTCGCGCCGGAAACCAAGGGCCGCACCATCGAATGGAATATCGATCCGCTGCCCAAAGTCTTCGTCGATCGGAGCCTCTTCAAGCAGGTCTGGATGAACCTGTTGGGCAACGCGCTGAAATACTCGCGCAAACGCGAGAGGGCCGTTATCGCGGTACGGTGCAAGGAAGTCGCGGATCTCTTCGAATTCTCCGTCCAGGACAACGGCGCGGGCTTCGACATGCAGTATGTCGGCAAACTCTTCGGCATCTTCCAGCGGCTGCACTTGAAGGACGAATTCGACGGAACGGGCATCGGCCTGGCCAACGTACGGCGCATCATCACGCGCCATGGCGGCCACACCTGGGCCGAAGGCGAGCTGGGCGTAGGGGCGACGTTCTTCTTCACGCTGCCGAAAGCTCCGCCCGAAAAGTAGTTAAGACGGTGGGTACAAACACGCTCCGGACTGCTGTGCTTGACTTATTGACTAACTAGTCATAAAGTCTGTCGAATCGTCGGGCCTTCCTCCGGGATTTGCCCGTTTGTATTATTGAACGCCTAATCAACAACGCACCGTCATATGTGGATCGTCAAACTTGCCCTTGATCGCCCCTACACGTTCATAGTCGCGGCCCTGCTGATCCTCATTCTCAGCCCGGTTGTTCTTTTGCGTACGCAAACGGACATCTTTCCCAACATTAACATCCCGGTCGTCGCCGTGGCATGGAACTACACCGGTCTCGGCCCCGAGGAGATGGAAGGCCGCATCACCACGCCGTTTGAAAAGATCGTGACCACACTGGTCGACAACGTGCAGCACATCGAGTCGACGACCTACAACGGCGTCGACGTCATAAAGATTTTCCTCCAACCCGGCGCCAGCATCGACACCGCCAACGCGCAGGTCGTCGCCGCATCGGGGCTGGCCGTGCGCCAGTTGCCGGTCGGCATTCAGCCGCCGGAGATCATCAACTTCAGCGCTTCGACCGTGCCCGTGCTGCAGATCGGCCTTTCCGGCATGTCGGAGCAGCAACTCTCCGATCTTTCGCTCAACACCATCCGCACGCAAATCATCACCGTGCCCGGCGCGGTGGTTCCCTACCCGTATGGCGGCAAACCGCGGCAGGTGATGATCAATCTCGACCAGAACTTGATGCAGTCGAAGGGCGTGTCGCCTTCCGACATCCTGAATGCGGTCAACGCGCAAAACGTCGTGATGCCCTCCGGCACGGTCAAGATCGGCGAGAGCGAATACGACGTGCGCATGAATAACGCGCCGCACTCGACGCAGGAGCTGAACGACATCCCGGTCAAGTACATCAACGGGACGGTGATTTACCTGCGCGATGTCGCGACGGTGAGCGACGGCTTCCAGGTCCAGACCAACACCGTGCGCAAGGATGGTCATCGCGGCGTGCTCGTCAGCATCATGAAGGCGGGCAATGCCTCGACCCTAAGCGTGGTCTCGGAAATCCGCAAAATGCTGCCGCGCGTCGCCACCATGGTGCCGCCGGAGTTGAAGATGACGCCGCTGGCCGACCAATCGGTCTTCGTGCGCGCGGCGATCTCAGGCGTGGTGCGCGAGGCGGTCATTGCCGCGGCGCTGACCGCGCTGATGATCCTGCTGTTCCTCGGCAGTTGGCGCAGCACGCTGATCATTGCGCTGTCGATCCCGCTTTCGATCCTGACCTCGCTTATCGCGCTGAGTGCGCTGCACGAGACGATCAACATCATGACGCTCGGCGGCCTGGCGCTCGCTGTCGGCATCCTGGTCGACGACGCCACGGTGACGATCGAGAACATCGAGCGTCACATCGAGCAGGGCCAGCCGCTCTACGACGCGATTCTCAACGGCGCGGCGGAAATCGCCGTGCCCGCGCTGGTCTCCACGCTTTGTATTTGCACGGTCTTCCTGCCCATGTTCCTGCTGGGTGGGATCGCGCAATACCTCTTCACACCGCTTGCGGAGGCGGTGATCTTCGCGATGCTTGCCTCCTATGTGCTGTCGCGCACTTTGGTGCCCACGCTGGCCATGTACCTGTTGAGGAGCCACGAACACTATACCGAACCGACCGGTTTTTTCGGGCGCTGGCAGCAGGGCTTCGAAAGCCTCTTCGAGCGCGTGCGTAACTCGTATCAGGTCACGCTCACGCGCGTGGTCGCCGCGCGCCGCGTCTTCATTCCGATCTTCCTGCTCATCTGCCTTTCCGCCTTCGTGCTCGTGCCGTGGCTCGGCCAGGATTTCTTTCCCAGCACCGATGGCGGGCAGTTCATCCTGCATGTTCGCGGCAAGACAGGCCTGCGTATTGAGGAAACCGCGCGGCTCTGCGACTTGGTCGAGAATGAGATCCGCAAGGAAATCCCGGCGAACCAACTCGACAATGTGCTCGACAACATCGGGCTGCCCTACAGCCAGATGAACACGCTGCATATGACCTCCGGCACGATCGGGGCGAGCGACGCTGATATCTATGTGACGCTGAAAGAAAATCATAAGCCGACCGCAGATTTCGTTCGCGACCTGCGCCGCGATCTTCCGAAGGAATTTCCGGGCGTTACGTTCTCGTTCGTCCCGGCCGACATCGTGTCGCAAATCCTGAACTTCGGCCTGCCTTCTCCCATCGATGTCCAAGTCGAAGGCAGCAACGTCGCGGCCAGCCACGATATCGCGACCAAGCTCCTCGAGCAGTTGCGACAGATTCCGGGCCTCGTGGATCTGCGCATCCAGCAGCCGTTCGATTATCCCACGCTCAACGTCACGGTCGATCGTACGAAGGCGCAGCAGGGCGGCTACACGCAGCAGAATGTCGCCACCAGCGTGCTGAACACGCTGAGCGGCAGCCTGCAGGTGACGCCGATGTACTACCTGAACTGGAAGAACGGGGTGGTCTATAACCTCGTCGCGCAGACGCCGCAGTACCACGTCGATACGATGCAGGACTTGCAGAATATCCCGATCACCACGCCCGGGCATCCCAGCCCTGGCATTCTGGCCGATGTCGCGGCAGTGGGCCACGGGAGCGAGCAGGCCGCCGTCTCGCACTACAACATCCGCCGCGTCATCGACATCTACGGCGCGGTGCAGGACCGCGATCTCGGTGCGGTGGGCCGTGAGGTACAGCGCGTGGTCGACGCCAACACCAAGGACCTACCGCGCGGCACGTACATCACCGTGCGCGGCCAGGTGGATACGATGCATACCTCGTACTCGGGACTGCTGATCGGCCTGGGCTTCGCCATCGTGCTCATTTATCTGCTCATCGTGGTGAATTTCCAGTCGTGGCTCGATCCTTTCATCATCATCACCGCCCTGCCCGCGGCGCTGGCCGGCATCGTGCTAATGCTTTTCTTCACACACACGACGCTGAGCGTGCCGGCACTGATGGGCGCGATCATGTGCATGGGCGTGGCCACGGCGAACAGCATCCTGGTCGTCACGTTTGCGCGGGAACGGCTGCGCCATCATGAGAACGCGGTGCATGCCGCGATCGAGGCGGGCGCGACCCGGTTCCGTCCCGTGATCATGACCGCGCTGGCCATGATCATCGGCATGGTGCCGATGGCGATGGGCTTCGGTGAAGGCGGCGAGCAAAACGCACCGCTGGGCCGCGCCGTGATCGGAGGCTTGCTCTGCGCTACTGTGGCGACGCTCATTTTTGTTCCTGCCGTTTTCAGCATGCTGCACGGCGGCGAAAAGGGCGAGACGCGCCCGCTGGAGCCGCGCTCACGCCGCCACAACGATGAACCGATCCAAGATGGAGTAATGTCATGACCACCCTGCCCGCTCACGCCCTCGCCGACCACGCCGCCAAGCCTTCGAAGCCCGCGCCGCCGACTCCTCGCAAGAAGTCGCGCGGCTGGCTCGGGCCCGTCTTTACGCTTATCATCGCCATCGCGCTGGGCGTTGGCATCTACTACGGCATCCAATCCCGCGTTGGAGCTGAGGCGACTTTGGTCCAAGTCACGCATGAGTCCTCGGTGCCGTTTGTCTCGGTGATTCATCCCACGCCGAACGCGGCCCCGTCGGAAATCGCGCTGCCGGGCGATACGCAGGCATTTATCAGCACACCGATCTACGCGCGCACGAGCGGGTACCTGAAGAACTGGTACGCCGACATCGGCGCGCATGTGAAGACCGGACAACTGCTCGCGGAGATCGATACGCCGGAACTTGACCAGCAACTTCAGCAGGCGCAGTCCGAGCTGAAGAATGCGCAGGCCAACCAGCAGATTTCGCAGGCGACGAATGAGCGCTATCAAAATCTGATCGCCAGCAACGCCGTCTCGCACGAGGAAGCGGAGACGGCGGCGGCGGACTTGCGCTCGAAGCAGGCGCTGGTCGAGTCGGCCGAGGCGAACGTGCGGCGCCTGTTGCAGTTGCAGGACTTCGAGAAAGTGTATGCGCCGTTTGATGGCGTGATCACCACGCGCGACACCGACATCGGCGCACTTATCCAGGCCAGCGACACGCGTGAGCTCTTCCATCTGGCCGCCGTCGACAAGCTGCGCATCTACGTTTCGGTGCCGGAGGTTTATGCGCCGCTGGTGCATGAGAACGACAAGGTCGGCCTCGTGGTTGACTCGTTCCCCGGCGAAACTTTTGTCGGGACGATTGTGCGCAATTCCGACAACATCGATGCCGTGACGCGCACGCTGAATGTCGAGGTGGATGTCGACAACCCGACCGGCAAACTCCTGCCCGGCGCGTATGTCTTCGTTCACTTCAAGTTCGCCTCGACGGCGAGCGCCGTTACCGTGCCGTCCAATGCGCTGCTCTTTCGCTCCGAGGGACCGCGCGTCGGCGTGGTGCGCGACGGCCATGCCCAGCTTGTGCCGATCACCATCGGCCACGATTACGGCACGTCACTTGAGGTTCTCTCCGGTGTCACGGCCCATGACAGCGTGATCGTCGACCCGTCGGATTCTCTGACCGACGGCATGCCGGTCCAGGTCGCCCCACCGGTCGCCAAATCCCCATGAAGACCACCGTTGCCCGAAAATCCACTGGCGCCTGTCCGGGCCGGCCGCGCGAGTTCGACGAGGACAAGGTCCTGCTCGCGGCGGCGCATGCGTTCTGGCAACGCGGCTTTCACGCCACGTCCATCGACGATATTTGCAAGGCGACCGGGCTGCTGCGCGGAAGCCTATATGGCGCCTACGGCGACAAGCACGGGATTTTTATGGCGGCGTTGAAATACTATTGCGAACTGCGCGTGACGCGCGCAGCGGAGAGTCTTTCCGGCACGCCAAGTCGCGAGATCCTACGCCGCGGCCTGGCCTACTACTTTGAGTCGGCCTTTGATCTTAACCTCGCGCGCGCCTGTTTCATCACGAACACCGCACTCGAGCTGGTGCCGCAGGACCGCGAGGTTGGCGAGGTCATCGAACACACGTTTCGTCGCATGTCGACGCTGTGGTCGCAGGCGGCGATCCGCGCGCGCGAGGCGGGGGCGTTCAAGACGAAGCTGGATGAGAAGGCGGTGGGCGATTACCTCTTCTGCATCGTGCAGGGGCTACGCGTGCTCGGGAAAATTTATCGCCCGGACGAACTGGCCGACGTCGTCGATCTCGCGTTACGCGCGCTGGAGTAGGCGCCGCCGGAATTCGCGCGGGCTGACGCCCATCACGCGGTGAAACTGGCGCGAGAAATAATTGCTGTCGCCGAATCCGACGGTCTCGCTCACCTCGGAAATCCGCGCGGATTCTCGGCGCAGCATTTCCGCGGCGCGGCCGATGCGCAGACGGATGAGGTAATCGACGGGAGACCTTCCGACGTGCTGGCGAAAGAGGCGAAAGAGGCTGCTCGGTGACATGCGTGCGACTTTGGCGAGGTCGTCGATATTCAGCGGTGCGGCGTAGTGTTGCTCGAGATGGCCGAGCATGCGGCTGATCTGGTCGAGCGGTCGCTTCCGCGTGACCGGCATGCGCGTATAGGCGCGGGCCAGCCAGCCGAAGATACGCATGAAGTGCGCGGTGGCGAGGAAATGCGCGCCGGCTGTCTTGGAACGCAGCTCGGACTCGAGTTCGCCGATCAATACAGCGAGCCGGCCCAGTTCATCCATGTCGAGCTTGAGCCGGTTCTGGAAGCGCCGTTGCTGGCGCAGGCGCGGCTCGACCTGGAACAGCGCGTGATAGCCGGGCAAGGCGCCGAGGTCCGCGAGGGGCAGGCGCAGGTTGGCAGGATCGTACAGTAAATTGATCAGTGAGAGCTTGTTGGCCTCCGGGTAGCAGTGGTTCATCCCGCCCAGCATGACGAAGACGTCGCCCGCGCTGATGTCGTAAACTTCGCTGCCAACCTGATGCTTGCCTGTGCCGCCAACGATTACCACCAGCTCCTCGAAGTCGTGCGTATGCGGCTGGGACATGTGATGCGATTCGATTCGCATGACATGCAGCCGAAAGCGCGGATTGGGGAATATCTCCGCTGCCTTGAGTTGCGGCAGGCGCTTTCGGGGCATGACCGGATCGTCCTGCTTTCAGGACGCCCGGTCAAGGATGTCGCGGCCTCGTCCTAGCCTTGATCGAGCCAGCGGAGTTCTTCGGGCGTCAGCGTGACCGACAGGCCGCGGAGCGAACTGACCGTTTCGGAGATGAGGCGTGGGCCGATCAGCGCGAAGGCCGGGAACGGCTGGCAGAGCACGAAGGCGAGTGCGATGTTGATCGGCTCGACGCCCTTGCGGCGCGCCAGCTCGATGGCGCGCTCGCGGCGTTGGAAATTATCGTCGCTGTACCAGCAGCGCACGAGTTCGGCGTCCTCCTTTTTGTCCGGATGCGCGCGTTCGGTGAAGAATCCGCGCGCCTGGCTCGACCACGCGAGCAGGCTCATCCCGGTGTCCGCGATCCATTTCATGAACGCGGGTTCCTTCGCGGAAATGCAGTCGGTCCAGACGGGTGAGACCATCCGCGCCAAGCTGAAGTTGTTGCTGACGCAGGTGAATTTCTGCAGGCCCTTTTTCGCTGCGTAAGCCTCGGCTTCCTGCAGGCGCTCGAGCGACCAGTTCGAGCCACCAAAGGCCTTGATCCGACCCGCGCGATGATGCTCGTTGATCACGTCGACGAACTCGCCCACGGGCACCTCGAGATTGTCGCGATGCATCAGGTAAATATCCGCGTAAGGGGTCTGCAGGCGGTCGAGGCTCTCCCGGAATTGCTGGTCGAGAAACTCCGGTGTGCAGAACGGCGTGTGTGCTCCCTTGACGATCACGGCGACGTCCGCGCGAATGTCGCGCTGCCGGATCCAGCGGCCGAGCAGGCGCTCCTGAAGACCGCCACCATAGACATACGCCGTGTCGAAGGCATTGCCGCCGCGCTCGAAGAAGTCGTCGAAGATGGCCGAGGCGTGGGTGATGGTCTGCTGGTTGTCGCAGCCGAACACGAGGCGCGAGACGGGAATTCCGACGCCGGGAATCGTGCCGTAGGTCATCGGCGCATCGGCCCGCTTGTGAAGCGGCTCGCGGCTCACCGTCGGGAAGGAAAACAAGGGCTTTTCGCTCTCGTAGACGAAGCCTGCGGAAGAACGCCAGTTATCGAGCGTGGCCATGTTGCCCAGCGTGTCGGCAACGGTGATGTGCGGGCTCTCCAGCTTGCCCTGGGCGAGCGCATCGCCCACCGAGTCGGCCTCGAGTGCGTATAGATAGTCGTCGGTCTTGATCACGATTTCCTGCTTCTCGCTGCCTTTGCGCGAGAGGAATATTGAAGTTGATCCGCCCTCCCTTGCCATGAGATAGGGGGTCGGGAGATGGAGCGAGCCCTCACTGCCGAAGACGCGGACGCCATTGTCCTGGTTCAGCGCCACGCCCGTGGCCAATTGCGCCAGGATGCCGCCGGGGAATTCCGCCGAGGCGATGGCGTAGAGATCGGTCCCGGTTTCGGGGTGAAGGTTGGCGAATCCCGAGAGCCGGATGGGTTCCGCGAGAGGCTGGCCCTGCGCGACGCCGGCGATGAGGCGCGCGATCGAGGTCGTGTAGCAACCGACATCCAAAATGCCGCCGCCGCCGAGCTCGTTCTTGAAGAGCCGGCCTTCTGCGCTGAAACCCGCTTGAAAACTGAAGGTGGCCTGGATCACGTCAACCTGCCCAATGACACCGGAGCGGATGAGTTCGACAAGTTTCGCCGTCTGGGGATGGCAGCGGTACATGAAGGCCTCCATCAGGAAAACGCCATGCTCGCGCGCGGCCTCGGCCACGACCATCGCCTCGGCGTGGTTCAGGGTCAGCGGCTTTTCGCAGAGGATGTGTTTCTTCGCACGCGCGGCCTTGATACACCATTCCGCGTGCGAGGGATGCGGCGTGCTGATGTAAACGGCCTGCACCGCCGGATCGGCCAGCAGCGCTTCGTAACTGCCATGCGCGCCCGTCAGCGCAAATTCCTTCGCGAAACCGTCCGCCGACGCCTGGGTGCGACTGCCGATGGCGACGAGTTTTCCGGTGCGGGACTTGGCCAGCCCACGGGCAAAGGTATGGGCGATGTTCCCAGTTCCAAGAATACCCCAGGCGATGCGCGATTCGTGATTGCTCATGCCCCAACATTGAACCGATTGGGGAATCCCGGCAATTGGGCAAAAACCAGTTTTTATTGTATTAAACGAAGATTTATGGCCTCTAGAGGCCATTGGATATGCGACTCGTGCAATTGTGGAAATCTCCCCTGCCCTTGCGGCTAGTCACGACCAGTCACGATCACCGACCACAAACGTTGCGGCCGCACCGCCATCTTTTTTACGAACTCGCCCTGGTCTTGAGCGGTAGCTGCGCGTGGCATCTCGGCACCCGCCGGCGCCGCGTGCTGTTGAATTCGGGTGAGGCGTTGTTATTGCCGCCGCGGATGCTGCATGCGGAGGAGGGCGCTTCGGATGAGAGGACACGGATCGCGTGGCTCGGTTTTGATTTTGGCGGCAAGATGCCGCCGTGGTGCCAGCAGCCCATTCCACTGAGCGAGGACGCGCCGGAAATGACCGGTTATTTCGAAGCCATCGCGCGCGAGCACCAGCTTACTGACGCACGCACACAAGTGCGCGTCGGACTCGCGCTGCAAAGCCTGCTCCTGCTTCTGGAGCGCCGCGCCGAGGGCCCCCGTGACCCGGCGGCAGCCCGATCAAGCCTCAATCCGCGCCAGAGTCATGCTGTCGAATCGGCTGCCCATTATTTTCGCAACAACCTGCAGAATCCCCTCAGCGTGGCGCAGGTGGCGGCGTACCACTCGCTTTGCCCGGGACATTTTTCCTCGCTGTTTCGGCGTCATCACCGCATCACGCCGCGCGGATTTTTACGGCAGGCGCGTTTACAGCGAGCCGCGGAGTTGTTGACCGAATCGGAATCCCCGCTGAAGGAGATCGCGGCGCAATGCGGTTTTGTGGATGCGGCCCATCTCTGCAAATCGTTCAAGCAGGAGCGGCGCATGACGCCGACTCGTTATCGCTCCAAGATGCGGCAAAACTTGAAGGCATGACTGAGGTCATCTGGAAGAGGCGACCGAACTGATCCTTCGAGAGGCTCAGGGTGACGGACTTCGAAGACAGGAGCTTTGGCTTCAGAAGGAAGCAGCCGTCTCCGGCATCTGCATGGGCGGAACTTTCTTCGTCTCGCCCAGGATCAAACCCTCGCGGCGCAGCGGGAAGTAGAGGGAAACGCTGGTGCCTGCGCCGGGCTGCGACTGGATGTCGATGAGTCCATTGTGCGTCCGCATCAAGCCGAAAACTTCCGGCAAACCGAGGCCGGCGCCATTGCGCAGGAGCTTGGTGGTGAAGAATGGCTCGAAGACCCGTAGCCGGGTGGCTTCGTCCATGCCGACGCCGTTGTCGGAAACGTTGACGCGTAGGTAGGGAGCGTCGGCGATGTCGGGAAGATAGGCGGGGATGGGATCAAACTGGATGACTTCGGCTGAGATGGTAATCGTGCCGCCCTCGGGCATGGCATCCCGGGCATTGAGCGCGAGGTTCGTGAGGATGCGGCGAATGTGCTCGGGGTCGGCGAAGAGCGCGGGCGCCTCGTCCTCAACCTGCAGGTCAACCTGCACGCTCGAAGGCATCAAAACCCGCAGCGCGCTGGAGGCTTCCGTGAGAAGGGCAATGGTGTCCACACGGACCAACCGCGCCTCACTGCGACGGGCAAAGGCGAGAAGCTGGTGCATCAACTCGGAGCCCTCATCGGTCGTGTCGATTAACTTGTCGACAAGGTCACGTCCGCGCGGCGAATCCTTGCATTCCGCGGCCAGGGAGTGGGCCTGGTTCTTGATCTTCATCAGGATCCGGCTGACGTCGCGGGCCACATCGCCGGCGAGCGCGCTGACCGCCTGAAGCCGGCGGGCCTGCTGCAATCGCTTTTCGAGCGCGATGTGCATCGCTTCTTCCCTCTTTTCAGTGAGGGCACGACGGATGGCGGAAATGAAACGTGCGGGACGGTCCTTCAGCACGTAGTCCGTCGCGCCATTGCGCAGCGAATCGACGGCGGTGTCTTCCGTGATCGTTCCCGAGACGAAGATAAACGGGATGGCCGGTTTTAAGGCGTTGGATATTTCCAGCGCCTGCGTGCCGTTGAACGCGGGAAGTGAATAATCGGAAAGAATGAGATCGCACTCGCTGTGAGTGAGAGCTTCCAGCAATTCGGCGCGCGTTTGCACCCGTTTAATTTCCGGCGCGTAGCCGTTGTCGAGGAGGGAACGCCTGATCAGCTCGACGTCATCCACCGAGTCCTCCACATGCACGATCCGGAGAGGCTCGTTCATATGCGCAATATCGGCTCATCTTTTCACAAACGCAACCGCTGTGTGCTGCACAAAATCACCTCTGATAGTTAATTGCGACAAGCATTCTCAGATTGCTGTTCATTCCTTGGGCGGATTGAGCCATTCGAGATAGATGCCGGGGTTGGATCCTTCAATCAACGTAGCGCCGACCGACTTGGCATAAAACTCACGGGACTGCTCCGCGGCTTGACCGATGATGGCGTAGGCGTATCCCAGCTCGCGGAGTGCGTGCAGGCTGAAAACGAGAAGAGCCTTGCCGATGCCGCGTCCCCGGTGCGACGCACGCACGCCGGTCGGGCCGAAGAATCCGCGGGCGGTCACGTCGTGCGCGGCAAACCCGACCACCTCCCCTTTCTCCGTGGCGATGATGCAGTTGATGGGCTGGCGCGTGAAGGCCACGTCGGCTTCATCGACCCAGCCGACATGGAATTCCTTCCGGATCATTTGCAGCACGAGCGTCTTTTCGTACGCCATCGCGCGCCGGATACGCACGCCTTCGGCCTGGCACTGCGCGACCAACGGCTGCGCGTCCGGCAGGTCGTAGAGCTTGACCAGCATGTCGAGCATGGGAGGCGCCTAGAGTTTTCCGGCGGGACTGCCCTTCGGCAGCAGCGATAGAAGAGTGGGAGAATCGACGAGCGTGAAGCCCAGCTCTTCCAACCGGGCCCTCGTGGCGGAGCTTGAAAGCAGGCGCATGTCAGCGACGCGATAGTCTGAGCTCCACGGCGCAGCGTGGTGTCCCTCGGTGCAGATCGCTTTTAGCTCGGGCATGTCTTCCGCCACGTGGGCAATGATGTGATAAAAGCCGGGACGCGTCCAACCTTGCATTGTTAGCCAGAATTCCTTTTCCGGCACGCCGGACGAACCAGCCAGGTCGGTCAAATGCACCAAGCCCGAGCCGGGCTGATAATCGCGGATCCACACCAGGCCATTCCTGCGGCAGGCGGTGCGGACGTGTTCCTGGAAACGCGTGATGCCTTCGCGCGAATCATCTCCGCTGAGCATGTGAACGTCGGCGTGGGCGGGTTCGATTCCCGCCGCGCGCACGCGGGCGATCTGGGCGTCAAACTCAAGGGCCACTTCCTCGTCATGGGCCGATTTGATGAGATCGGGATAGCTGGTCAGGAAATAGCCGTCGGGAGCGCACAGGCTCGGCGCGCGCGTAATCGGCCCCCAGCGCATCTGGTCCCATTCGCAGGTTAGGCAGAGATGCACACCGACCTTGAGGCCATGCTCCTTGGTGAGCCGGACTGCCTCCGGGAACCACGGGCACGGAGCCATGAGCGTGGTCGACGTGACCACGCCCTCCTGCATGGCGCGTACGATCCCGAGATTCACGGCATGGCACATGCCGAAATCGTCCGAGGTGATGGTGAGATACTTTTTCGACATCAGCATAAAGCCGCCACGCAGTGAAGCGTGGCCAAAAAAGTGGAGGCGGCGGGAGTCGAACCCGCGTCCTAGAACAAGGTCTTGACCGCTTCTACAAGTTTAGCCGCGCTGTTTTTGTCGGGAGGTGGGTTGTGGCGCGGCTCACCCCATCTCCGTAGTCACCATGTTGATTCGCCGCGGAAGGTCGGTGTCTCACCAGCCGCGTCACCCCACTAATGTCGTTGCCGTCCCCTAGTGGAGGTCAAGGCGGCAACGTCGTGCCGTTTAATTAGGCAGCGAGAGCCAACGTATTGTTGTTCTTT
>FSYS01002999.1_pt1 | contig 20514 bp, 16 predicted proteins | sample 1638491 | NCBI WGS metagenome assembly FSYS01 (sample SAMEA3914788, study PRJEB12502) | metagenome | biome: forest; material: soil | place: Canada | collected 2011-07-03 | depth 0.1 m | reverse complement strand
TTCCTTGCGCTTGACGATCCATTCTGCGCGCGGTGTGGGAACGGAATAATCGCCGTTCGAATGTCCATTGGAGTGGCCGTTGTCGTTGGAATGTCCGTTACCGTTGGTGCTCATGTTGTATAACCCCCACTCGGGAGAGCGCAGCATGTGCGCCTATCCGCTGTATATCCGATGAGTATACGCCGGGCTTGGTAAACTGATCCGTGTGAGCGACCCCAACTCTTCCTCAATTTCGGCACCCCTTCCTCTCGGATTTCGCTGGTCGGCAGTGCGTGCCGGCATCAAGGCCAGCGGCAGGCCAGACCTCGCGCTGGCGGTGTGCGATGGCCCGGCGGAGGCTGGCGTAATGTACACCAGCAACCAGGTGGTGGCCGCGCCGATCACCGTCGGGCGCAGGCATCTGGCGGCGACGGGCGGCAAGGTTTCAGCCGTGATTGTGAACGCGGGCAATGCTAACTGCGCGACGGGCGAGCCGGGTATCGAGGCCTGCCACAAGAGCTGCGTGGCGGTGGCGGACGCGTTCGGATGCGTGTTCGACGAGATCTTTCCGTCGTCGACCGGGATTATTGGCGTGCCGCTGCCGGTGGAAAAGCTGGTCGCCGCGGTGCCGATTGCGAAGGCCGCGCTGGGTGACCAGGCAGAGAGTGCAGAGGCGTTTGCTACGGCGATTCTGACCACCGACACGAAGCTGAAGGTCGCGCAGGAGAGCTTCAGCTTCGACGGCAAGACGGTGAATTTGTTCGGCTGCGCGAAGGGTGCCGGGATGATTGGTCCGCAACTGGCGCCGCATGCGACGATGCTGGTCTATCTGTTTACGGACCTGGCAGCGTGCAGCGAACACCTTACGGCGATGCTTGCAACGGCGGTGAAGACGAGCTTCGATTGCATCTCGATTGACGGCGATATGTCGACCAATGACACGGTGCTGCTGCTGGCCTCTGGCAAGAGCGGCGTGGCAGCGCAGGGAGAAGCGGTGCCAGCGTTTGAGGCGGCGCTGCAGAGGGTTTGCGACGCGCTGGCTTACAAGATCGTCGACGACGGCGAGGGTGTGACGCACGTGGTGACGCTTGAGATTTCGGGCGCAGCGTCGAATAAAGATGCACAGGCAATTGCGAAGACGATTGCGACTTCCCCGCTGTGCAAGACGGCGTGGTCGAGCGCCGATCCCAACTGGGGGAGGCTGCTGGCGGCGGCCGGACGCGCCGGTGTGGCCTTCGATCCGGGACAGGTGCTGATCCACATTGGCGGGCTGCCGGTGTTCGAGTACGGTATTCGGGCGGAGGCATTCGATGAGGCGGGGACGCATGCGGCGATGAGCGAGCGGCAGTATACGATCGCGATCCAGATGGGACGCGGGCCGGGACGGGCACGCTTTGTTACCTGCGATCTGACGCATGAGTATGTCAGCATCAATGCGGATTATTCGACGTAATCGGGTCACGCTTTCGGCCGAGACAGCGCATACCGGGCGGGCGGCGAGAACTCCCGCTAATCGAAGCCCTCAACTGGCGCTTCCGCATCGGCCGCATTTATCGTAGAAGTGGAATGTTTTTGTACCGAGGAACTCCTACCATGCCAAGCAACGTCGATGAAGCCGTAAAGCAGGACCAGACCTCTGAAGTAGCGGAGTGGATTGAGGCGTTTGACGACGTCGTAGCGCATGACTGGGAACAGGGCGCAGCGGTGCTGTCGGCGCTGCGGACGCGGGCGCGCGAGGCGGGCGTTCCCGCCACCGGAACGATCACGACGCCGTTCTGCAACACGATTCCCAAGTACGACGAGGTTCCCTACCCCGGCGACCGCAAGCTGGAGCGGAGGGTGGAGGCGCTGATTCGCTGGAATGCGATGGCGATGGTGCATCGGCAAAATAAGAAGGATCCGGGCATTGGTGGGCACATCTCGACGTATTCGTCGCTCGCGACTTTGCTCGAAGTCGGGTTCAATCACTTCTTCCACGCCAAGTATCCGAGCGCGAAGGGCGCCGCGGCAGGGGGAGTAGACCAGCCGGGTGACTTCGTTTACTTCCAGGGACACGCTTCGCCTGGCGTCTATGCGCGGGCATATCTTGAGGGCCGCTTCGATGATGCGCGGCTGAAGAACTTCCGCCACGAGCTGCGCGACGAGCCGGGGCTGTCGAGCTATCCGCACCCCTGGCTGATGAAGGACTTCTGGCAGTTCCCTACCGTGTCGATGGGCATTGGGCCGCTGAATGCGATCTACCAGGCACGGTTTATGAAGTACCTGGAGAACCGCGGCCTGATCGAGAAGACGGATCGCAAGGTCTGGGCGTTTGTGGGCGACGGCGAGACCGATGAGGTCGATTCGCTGGGCGCAATTTCGCTGGGTTCACGCGAGCATCTCGACAATTTGATTTTTGTTGTCAACTGCAATCTGCAGCGGCTAGACGGCCCGGTGCGCGGGAACAAGCGCATCATCGACGAGCTGGAGAGCACGTTCCTCGGCGCCGGATGGAATGTCATCAAGGTGATCTGGGGCGCGGACTGGGATGAGCTGTTCGAGCGCGATCACCAGGGGCTGCTGTTGAAGCGCATGGAAGAGTGCGTCGATGGCGACTTCCAGGCATACAAGGCGAAGGGTGGAGCGTACCTGCGCGAGCATTTCTTCGGCAGGTACCCGGAGCTGCTGGAGCTGGTAAAGGACAAGACCGACGACCAGTTGATCCGGCTGCATCGCGGCGGCCATGATCCGGCGAAGATCTACAACGCCTACAAGCGGGCCCTCGAACACAAGGGCGGACCTACGGTGATTCTTGCGATGACCGTGAAGGGATATGGACTGGGCTCCGCGCAGGCGCGCAATGCAACCCACAACGAGAAGAAGCTGACCGATGAGTCGCTGGTAGAGTTCGTGAACACCTTTGACATTCCGTTGCCCGAGGGTGCGGTGAAGGATGCGGCGTTCTATCGACCGGAGCCGAGCGACCCTGCGATTCAATACCTGCAGGCACGGCGGCAGGAGTTGGGTGGCTATCTACCGGCGCGCGAGGAGCCGGAATCTACGTTTGTTGCGCCGAAAATCGAGTTCTTCAAGGAATGGCTGGATGGCTCGCGCGGACGTTCGGTTTCGACGACGCTGGGCTTTGTGGGCATGCTGCGCGGCCTGCTCAAAGAACCGACAATTGGCAAGCTGATTGTGCCCATCGTTCCCGACGAGGGACGCACGTTTGGGCTTGAGTCTGTGGTCAAACAAGTCGGCATCTACGCGCATGAGGGACAGAAGTACACGCCCCACGACTCGGATATGCTGCTGAGCTATCGTGAAGAAAAGGGTGGCCAGATTCTCGAGGAAGGCATCACGGAGGCGGGCTCGATGGCCAGCTTTACCGCGGCCGGAACGTCTTACTCGAACTATCGCATCCCCATGGTGCCGTTCTACATGTACTACTCGATGTTTGGCTTCCAGCGCATCGGCGACATGGCGTGGGCGTTCGCAGACTCGCGCGGCAAGGGCTTCCTGATGGGCGGAACGGCGGGGCGCACGACGATGCTCGGAGAAGGTTTGCAGCACCAGGATGGTCACTCGCCAATATTGTCGGGGACGATTCCGACGTGCATCACCTACGACCCGGCATATGTGTACGAGATGGCCGTGATCATCCAGGATGGTCTGCGGCGGATGTATGAAGTTGGCGAAGACGCCTTCTACTACATCACCATGTACAACGAGGACTACGCGATGCCCGCGATCCCTGAAGGCGAGGGAGTGCGCGAGGGAATTCTGCGCGGCATCTACAAGTTCAAGGCAGCGGAGAATGGGCCGGCGAAGGCGCAGTTGTTTGGCAGCGGACCGATCCTGAACGAGGCACTGCGCGCGCAGCAGATCCTGGCGGAGAAGTACAACGTCGCCGCTGACGTGTGGAGCGTGACCAGCTACAACGAGCTGCGGCGCGATTGTCTGAGTGCGGAGCGGTGGAATCGCCTGCACCCTGCCGAGAAGGAGCGCACGCCGTTTGTGGTGGAGGTGCTGAAGGGTGCGGCGGGACCGATCATCGCAGCGAGCGACTATATGAAGTCGCTGCCCGATTCCCTCGCCCCGTGGCTGGGAGCTCGCCTGGTTTCGCTGGGCACGGATGGCTTTGGGCGCTCGGATAATCGCGAACACCTGCGCCGCCACTTCGAGGTCGACGCGGAGTCGATCGTGGCAGCAACGCTTTCGAAGCTCGCACGTGAGGGAGTAGTGAAGCCCAAGGTCGCAGAGAAAGCCTTTGCGGAGCTTGGATTGTCCGTCGAAGCGCCTGGCGCCTTCAGGGCATAGGCAGGTGCCCCCAAGGCACGGCTTGCGCTTGGGGATTTTCAATGTTGTCCTCTACCCGTACCGCTACTACTCTGCGCGAGGTCGCCTGGCTTGTCTGAAAATCCGCTTCTTCCCCATCGCAAGCTCCGTGAACTGCATGCCTTGATGCTGCGTTGCCGCGCCCTGGAGCGCAAGCAGAAGTCTGACGGCTCGACGCGCGAAGCTTTGCTGGCTGCAACACTAATGCAGCTGCTGCCTGGCGACCTGTTGAGTGCGAGCGAAGGCGATGCGGCGGCGGGGCAACTGGCACCCGCGGCGAAGAAGCCAGGCATTGGGAGTGTTGTCGGAGGAGCGGCAATCGAGGCGCGGCTTCCGCTCGGCGCGGCCGCGGCGAGAGGTCTGCAGGCTGCTGGCACCGACGGCCTGGTGCTGGCGTTTGCACGGGCTGGCGGATCTGAGCCTGGCTGGGCGCACGCGTTGGGGTGGGCGCAGGAGGCACAGTTGCCGCTGATTCTCGCCTGCGCCGACGCGACCAACGGAGCTCGCTCGCGGTCGGTCAAACGGCAGGAGCCCGGGCTCGACTTCGCCTCCATGAGCCGGCTTGCGAAGCGGCTGAAGCTGCCCGTCCTGACGGTGGATGGCGAGGATGCGGTCGCCGTCTACCGCGTCATGCAGGAGTCAGTATTGCGTGCGCGCCAGGGTGGCGGCCCGGCGGTTTTGTGGGCGGTGATGACTCCTACGAAGTCCCTCGCAGCAATGCCCGCTTCCAGCCAGCCGATCGCTCGGTTGCGGAGCTATCTGTCGGCGCGAAAGATCAGCCTGAAGGCCTGAGGTTAGACCTACAGCTACGTGCTCCCGGAAATTGCGGACCACTGGCAACCCTTTCTACCCTTTGAATTTTCTCTTCATTGGATGGATCGGCGGCGGCCAAACCAGGCTGCTTCCCAGTACACTCAATGCATGTTCTTTCCCAGACCCCATGGGCGTGTGGCCAGATCTCTCTGGCCAGGTGCAGCTGTGTTGGCTTTCCTGTTGACGGGCCAAGTCTCCGACGCCCAAACCCCGGACGTGCCGACTCCAACCCAGACTGCTCCATCGTCCCAGCCCGCAGTTCCAGGATCGATACCGGTTCAGAATGCCGCGGGCCAATCGGTTCCTGCCGCGGTACCGGTGCCGAAGTCCACGCGGCCTGCGCTGCCGCCGTATGCGCCGAACGGCGTAGGACCTCGCCACGATGCGCTGGGCTCGGCCTATATTCCGGTCGACAGCATCGTGTATCCGATGGCGCTGAGGCTGTATTCCATGGGCTACCTGAATACTGCATTCATCAATATGCGGCCGTGGACGCGGCGCAGCCTGCTGCACATGTTGGAGGAGTCCTCGCCCGCTATTATCGCCAGCGGCAATGACCAGGCGATCGATCTGCTGACGAAGCTGGATCACTATATCGCGTCCGAAGGTGCTGAAGACGCGACCACCGAGGTGCACTTCGACCGCGGCACCGTCTATGGCGTGCAATCGGTCTACACGCGCATCCTGGGCATCGGCGGGCAGACGCTCAACGATAGTTATCACCTTGGACAGACGATCTCGCAGGACTATGGCCGGCCGTACGAGCCAGGAGTCAACAACATTACTGGCTTTGCAACGGTGAACGAGTGGTCGCGCTTTTCACTGTATGTGCGCGGAGAGTATGAGCACTCGGCTGCGGGAACCGGCTACTCCAACACTCCCACGGGGAATCCGCTGGCGCCCAATGGCCTGGCGGAGACGTTATCGGATAACGATGAGATTCCCTACTTCGGCTATAACGTGAATCAGACGACGATCCCGGCGCCCGTGATCGCCGCGCAGAATCCGTTCCGTTTGCAGGAGGCGACACTGTCGTTTCATGTGCTCGGCCATGAGATCTCGGGCGGCAAGTCCGACTCCTGGGATGGTCCGGGTCTCGGAAGCGCGATGAACTGGAGCAACAACGCGGAGGACATTTACTCGTTCCGCATCAACCGCGTCGAGCCGCTGAGCATTCCATGGGTCTCCAAAGTCCTCGGCCCGGTGCGCTACGACTTCTTTGTGGGCTCGCTGAAGGGGCACTCCGCTCCGAACGAGCCCTGGGTGCACTCGGAGATGTTCAGCTTCGCTCCGACCTCGAACTTCCAGTTTGCCTTCTCACGCACGGTCATCTGGGGCGGCCATGGACATGGCTGCCTGCCAGTGTTACCCAATGGCCAGTACACTCCCTGCGACGAGCCCATTACGTTGCATACCTTCGTCAAGAGCATGTTCTCGATCAGCGATACCAACCAGGCGCTGAAGTATTCGGTCAATGATCCGGGGGCTCGGTACAGCGACTTCAGCTTCTCGTGGCGTCTGCCGTTCGTCAGCCATCATCTAACGCTGTATACCGATTCCATCTCCCACGATGACGTGTCGCCAGTGAGTGCGCCGCGCCGCGCATCGTACCGGCCCGGCATCTATCTCTCCCAGGTTCCGCGGCTGCCGAAGCTCGACCTGCGCGTGGAAGGCGTCAGCACGGACTGCTCGACGCTGGCCTGCCAGCACGGCAACATGGCGTACTGGGAGGTGGTGCAGCGGCAGGGGTACACCAACAAGGGCAACATCATGGGCGACTGGATTGGCCGCGAGGCCAAGGGCGGCCAGGCGTGGGCTACCTACCATCTCTCCGCCAATGAATGGGTGCAATTCGAATACATGATCAAGCGCACGCCAACGGACTTCATCCCCGGCGGAACGTCGCAGGATCAGTACAAGATTGACGTGGTGAAGCGGCTGGGCAAGGATGTGGAGCTGGATGCATGGTGGCAGGTGGAGCGCTGGAAAGCTCCCATCTACATTCAGAAGCCGGACAACGGCGCGAACATCGATAACGCGGTTGCGTTCCAGCTGACATGGTTTCCCAAGCTGCATAACGACGCGAAGATTGTCACGCCGGATTCGCAGCAGTAGGCAGGAATCGCGAAACGTCTGATGACCAACGAAAGGCCCGCTGGAGCAGTTTCCTGTAGGTGTAGAGCGAAGGGTAGATATGGACGTCGTTTTTCCCCAGGAAAAACGGCTCTGCGAACCGGGATCCCCGACGGGCGTTCTTTGCTCGTTGGGGTGGAGACGATCTATCCGACTCGCAGCAACAGGAAAACTGCTCTACACGCGGGCTTTTTCATTTTCGATGCAGGCGGTGAAGTATTGAACGGAGCGCTCTAAGCCTTCACGCAGATCAACCTTCGGGCCCCATCCGAGCAGCTCTTTCGCGCGTGTAATGTCGGGCCGGCGACGCGTCGGATCATCCTGCGGGAGTGGCTTGAAGACAATCTCACTCCGCGATCCGATGACGGATTGCACTTCCTGGGCGCATTCGAGAATCGTCCATTCCTGGGGATTCCCAATATTCACGGGATCGTGCATGCCACTTCGGGATAGCCGCAGGATGCCGTCGATGAGGTCGGAACAGTAGCAGAAGCTGCGGGTCTGGGAGCCATCTCCGTAGATGGTGAGAGGCTCGCCACGCAAAGCCTGCATGACGAGGTTGGAGATCAGGCGGCCATCGCGCGGCTGCAGGCGCGGTCCATAGGTATTGAAGATTCTCACCAGGTGAGTGTTGACGCCGTGATAGCGCTGATAGGCAGAAACAGCCGCTTCGGAAAAACGCTTGGCTTCGTCGTATACGGAACGCGGTCCGATGGGATTTACATTGCCCCAGTAGGATTCAACCTGCGGATGCACCAGGGGATCCCCATAGCATTCCGAGGTCGAAGCGTGCAGGTAGCCAGCGCCGTATTTCTTCGCGATCTCCAGGGTGTTGAGCGTTCCGGCCGAGCCGACCAGTAACGTTTCGATGCCCAAACGCATGTAGTCCACTGGGCTCGCGGGGGAGGCAAAGTTGAAGACATAATCGACCTTGCCCACGTCGAAGGGCTGGGTAATGTCTAGCTGCTCAAAGAAGAAGCGGGGCTCGTCCTTCAGGTGACCGAGATTCTCGAGATTTCCGGTCGACAGATTATCGACTCCAACGACCTGATGCCCTTCCGCCAAAAGTGCATCGCACAAATGTGACCCCAAAAACCCTGCGGCTCCGGTCACGAGAACAAGTCGTTCTGCCATTCACTATCCGCCTTTCTTCAAACTGCCCTGGGCAGAATCACGATCCAGTTGAAGCAATCAAACTGCCAGCCGTTCGGTTTCGCGCAAGGGCGTCGCCGACGGTCTTCCAATACTGAGGTACGTGAAGCCACTATCGATCATATGTTGTGGGTCGTACAGATTTCGACCATCAATAATAATGGGATAGCGCATCACCGAACGAAGTTGTACGAGATCGATGCGCGCAAACTCCTGCCAGTCCGTGAGAATGAGGAGCGCATCCGCATCCGTCGCAGCTTCCTCAATGTCGGCGGCATAGAGCATCTGGCCGGAGCGTGGCAATTTCGACTCGGCTCGCTCCATCGCTGCCGGGTCGTAAGCCACCACGGTACAACCTTCGGCGAGCAGCATCTCCACGAGATCGATTGCCGGCGACTCACGAATGTCGTCCGTATCGCCCTTGAATGCCAGCCCGAGAACGGCCAATCGCTTGCCGCGCAGCGTCCACAAAGCCGATCGCACCTTGCTCAAAAATCTCTTCTTCTGATTGGTATTAATCTTTTCGACTTCACTCAGAAGGCTGAAATCAACACCCATCTGCTCCGCAACCGACCGGAAGGCAGCAATATCCTTCGGAAAGCAGGAGCCGCCATAGCCAATCCCGGGCCGCAAGAACTTCGGACCGATGCGCGAATCCAATCCCATGCCCCTGGCCACCTGCTCCACATTGGCGTCGGCTGCTTCGCACAGGTTCGAAACCGCGTTGATAAACGAGATCTTCAGGGCGAGAAAGGCGTTCGAGGCGTGCTTGATGATCTCCGCACTCTTCGTGGATGTCTGCAACAAGGTGGGGGGCTTCTCTTGGGAACAGCATCCCGGGATCGCATCGGGTCGCAGATAGTAGTCGCCCCCCGTCAAGGGTGAGTAGATCGCACTCAGAAGACGTGATGCCCGTTCACTGTCGGCGCCCACAACGATGCGATCGGGGTGCAGAAAATCCTCTACGGCTGTGCCTTCGCGCAGAAACTCGGGATTGGAGACCACATCAAACGCGTCCCGACCGACTCCGTTGCGCTCAATCACCTTCCGGATCCACTCGTTGGTGTAGACCGGGACCGTGCTCTTTTCAATGATGACCTTGTACCCATTGATGGAGCGCGCGATCTCACTGGCAACCGCCTCCACATAGGACAGATCAGCGTCGCCGGTCTCGGACTGGGGCGTTCCCACGGCTACGAAGATGGCCTGGCAGCGGCGCGTCGCTTCGCCCAGATCGGTCATAAAACGAACCCGGGTGTTGCGGTATCTCTGCAGAAGCTCGGGCAGGTGTTGCTCGTGGATCAGGGTATCTCCACCCTGCAGCGCGGCCACCTTGCGCTCATCGTTGTCCACACAGATCACAGAGTGACCCATCTCGGCAAAACACACTGCGGCGACCAGGCCGACATATCCAGAGCCCACCACAGCAATTTCAATCGGTTCAGTCATCAACAAAATCCGTCCATAGGAGATACACATCGTAAGTATCTATTCCATTATTATCGCAGAGCAGCGCTGAGCGCCCTATACAGCGCAGGGAGTCCCTATCCCAGGAACGCAGAAGGCCCAAATCGAAGGTTTGCCGGAGGGCCATGTTCGCGTAGACTAGGAACTTAATGAGTCCTGTACCATTTGAGAACCCGCCGGCGGACGCTGAAGTTCCCGCTGCACCTTCAGGAACCCAGCAAAACGCCACCGACACAACCTTGTCGGAAGCCTGGGTCACAATTCGTTCCCGCAAGAAGCTCATTATTGCGGTGGCGGCCCTGGGCGCAATCTACGGCTTTTACGAGGGTGCGACCCAGCCCCGACTCTATACCGCTAGCGGCACCATTGAAATTCGCAGCGGTTCTTCCAATGAATATCGTGTAGGTCCAGCCTCTTCGGGGGGAGAATCGTCGCGACTTCCGACCGAAGTTGCCATTCTCAAGAGCGACTCACTCCTGCTTTCGGTCGCGCGCGATCGCAACCTGGCCAATGACCCGGCATTTATGGGGTCGAGCGGCCGCTATCAGAATGTGGACGATCCGGCGGTTCGACAGCGTGTGGTCGGGGCGCTGCAGCGCGAGATACAAGTTGGCGTGATTCCAAAGACCGATATCGTCGTCATCAGCTGCACCACGGGGAAGGCCCAGCTCTCGGCCGACATCGTCAATCAGCTGGTACAGGATTACATCGCGCACAGCTTCCAGTCGCGCGCGGATGCCACTGCCCGGGTGGCCAGGTTCTTCTCAAGCCAACTGGACGACCTCAAGCAACAGGTGGAAACCTCCCAGGAGCAGATGCTCGAGTTGCAGAAGAAGCTGGGCGTCCTGGGCTTCGATCCGAAGGATAACCAGATCAACTCCACACTGGACGAGTTGAACCGGGCAGCCGGAGCGGCATCGCTCGCACGTATCGCTGCACAGACCCACTACCAGGTTCTCTCGAGCATGGATCCGAGCATTCTGGATCAGGCTGGGAATGCCTATGCTCCGAGTAACGTTTCGTCTCTGCGCAGCCAGCTGAATGCCGATCTCACCCATCTGGCCGAAATCGATACCACCGAAAAATCCAAGAATCCTGACGAGAAGGCAATCCGGAACCAGATTGCGGAATTAACCCGGCAGATTGCCGTCGAAGAAAACCGCATCCTCAGCGAATCGAAGCAGGCCTACCTTGCCGCGCAGGCGCAGGAAGCGCAGACCAACTCCGCGCTGGATGCTGAAAAAGCTGCGGCCTACAAGCTGCGCGACGACTTGCTCCAATACACCCTGCGGGAGCGCGAGTTCGAAGCCAATCGCACCCTCTACGACGGCCTGGAATCACGCCTTCGTACCGCCGGAGTGGAGGCCGGTCTCGAATCAACCGAAATTGAGCCGATCGACCCCGCTTATGCACCCCTGGGGCCAACGCTCAAGCCGCGCACCAGCATTCTGATTACCGATACCTTTGTGATGCTGGTGTTCGGTGTCATCCTGGCCTTCGTGATGGAGAGTCTGGACACCGGTCTGCGCAGTGTTGCGGAGATTGAAGCCGTCTCCGGGCTGCCTTCCCTGGCGCTCATTCCGCGCGCTCGCCGCAGCGTCTCGGACGAATCGTCCCTCTCGACCGCGATGCGCAATCTTGGCACGCTCTCGAGCCCGAAGTCGCAGTTCTCGGAGGCGTTCCGCGCCTTGCGCACGTCGCTGCTGCTCTCGGTTGCGGGCGGTGAGCCAAAGGTCATCCTGCTCACCAGCGCCACGCCTTCCGAGGGCAAGACGACCGTATCGATCAACCTCGCCTGTGTTCTCGCGCAGCGCAATGTACGCGTGCTGATCATCGACGCCGACCTGCGCCGGCCAACCGTGCACCATCGCTTCGGGCTCAACGGAAAGGTGGGGCTCACCTCGGTGCTCACCGGCAGCGTCAGCCTGGAGGATGCAATCCAGACGATACCCGAGATTCCGCAGCTGGATGTACTGGTGAGCGGTCCGGTCCCGCCGTTCCCCACCGAGATGCTCGGATCCGAGACCATGCATCAGCTGTTAGCGCGTTGCAGAGGAATGTATACGCACATCATCATGGATTCACCACCGCTTCTCTCCGTGACCGACAGTGTGGTACTGGCGCGCGATGCCGATGCCGTGGTCATGATCGTTCGTCACGGTAAGTCCAGCAAGCACGCCATGCGCCGAGCCCGCGACCTTCTGGTCCGCTCCGGAGCGCCGATCACCGGTATCGTACTCAATGCCGTCGACCTGAACAGCCCTGAGTACTATGCCTACTATGGCTACTACGGCTACACGGGATATGCCGCAGCTGGTGTAGACAGCGCTGGCTGGGAGTCAAAGAACGATAAGGGAGAGGCTCCCCCAAAATCTGGCAAGGGCAACTTCGGCAAAGGAGATACCGAATGATCCGCATGCGTCGTCACGCTGCCATTCCCCCGGCCCATGTGAGTCGTTTGCTGTGTCTGGGGACCGCGCTCAGCATGCTTCTCCTGGCCGGTCCTCGAAGCGCCTTCGCGCAATTCAGTGGGCCCGCGACGTCGAGCACCTCCGCGTATAACCAGGCGCTCACCCCCACCACCGATCCAGCCATTCTGTATCCCGGAGAGCGGGATGTGGTGCTGACGATTGGCGATGTGATTCAGATCCGTCTGTTTTCCGACCCCAAGTATTCGCACATCGTCCGAATCAATAACGACGGTACCGTGCTCCTTCCTTTAATTGGCATTGTCCACCTGGAAGGGCTGTCGGTGACGCAGGCCGAGCAGTTGTTAGCAGAAAAACTCGATGCCGCCGACATGTATCGCGACCCTCAGGTCACCCTTGAGATCACGGAAGGCCCAAATGCGGTTGCAACGATCATCGGGGAGGTGCACCAGGTCGTCCCGATCGTCGGTTCGCGTCACCTGCTCGATGTTCTCTCCGTCGCGGGAGGTCTGCCGCCCACGGCCAGCCACGTCATCACGATCAATCGTCCTGGCCTGGCAAAACCCATCGTGGTCGATCTGGGAACCGACCCCCTGCTCAGCTCATTAGGCAATATTCCCATCTTTCCTGGCGACACGATCGTGGTCTCGCGCATCGGAATTGTTTACATGCTTGGTTCCTTCACGAGCGCAACCGGAACCATTCCATTGAACGCCTATACGCCTCTAACGCTCACCGAGGCGACGGCCCTCAGCGGGGGCATCAAATGGGAGGGAAGATTCTCCGACCTCCGCATCATCCGTACGGTTGGAGACCATCGCACCGTAGCGGTCTACAACATCAAGAAGGTGCTGGATGGTAAGGCGCCCGACCCGATCCTGCAGCCCAATGACATTGTGTATCTGCCACCTGTCCCACTCAAGCAGTTGATCGACTCCGGTGGGTTAGGGACGGTCCTGGGGATTGTCGACCTCGCGCTTGTCTTCCGCTAAATTGGAGCCTCCTGCGCATGACGGATTCTCTTCATCCACCCAGCGTTGGGAGCGAACGCCGCAAGGTGCGCCTGGCGTACCTTGTGAGCCATCCCATTCAGTATCAGGCTCCACTGCTGCGGCGTATCGCGCTTGAGCCCGATATTGAACTTACCGTTCTGTTTGGCTCGGACTTTTCCGTACGCGGCTACAAGGACCGCGGCTTTGGCGTAGAAGTCGCGTGGGATACGCCTCTGCTGGAGGGCTATCACTCCGAGTTCCTGCCTTCGCTGCGAGATACCGGCGAAGTATCCCCGACCACCCCGATCAGCCGCGGCATCTATCGTCGCCTGCGACAAAGCGACGGGAGCCCGGCGTTCGATGCGCTGTGGGTGCATGGTTACGCCAGCGTCAACGCCCTGCAGGCCATCCTGGCAGCCAATGCGCTGGGCATTCCTGTCCTGCTGCGCGCGGAGTCCTGGCTGGCGGACCGGGTGCGCAGTCCATGGACGCTCGCGGCCAAGTCGGCCTTCTTCCGGCTGCTCGGCAAAGGGGTCGCCGCGGTTCTTCCCATCGGCACGGTGAATGCTGCCTACTGGACCTACTACTTTGGCAGCAGCGTTCCGCAGTTTCTGATGCCCTATGCGGTGAACAACGACTATTTTGCAAGCCTGGCAAAGGTAGCCGAACCGCGCGAACAGGAGCTGCGCACCGAGTTGGCGCTCTCCGCCGACCGGCTGGTCATTCTCTTTGCCTCCAAGCTTCAGGAGCGCAAGCATGCGGACCACCTGGTCGAGGCTTATTCCCGCTTTATCGCAGACCGAGCACCTCAGGATCGGCCGTACCTGGTGATTGTCGGCGACGGCGAGCAGCGAGCACGCCTCGAGGCCCAGGTACTCGATCTAAGGCTGGACGACGTGCGCTTTGCAGGCTTTCGCAACCAATCGGAGCTGCCTCGTTTCTTTCAGCTCGCGGATGTCTTCGTTCTGCCATCCCGGCACGAACCTTGGGGACTCATCGTGAATGAAGTCATGGCGGCTGGATGCCCGGCCATCGTCTCCACCGACGTCGGCTCTCACGCCGATCTGATCACGGATGGCATTGAAGGTTGCGTCTTCCCTGTCGGCAACATTGCCGCACTTGCCGACGCACTCCACCGGGTCTTCGCCACCCCTGGCTCCGCCGCGCTGATGGGAGAACACGCGCGCAGGCGTATAAGTACATGGACCTATGAAGAAGACATCCGAGGTTTACGAAGCGCTCTTGCAGCCGTAACACGAGTCATGCAGGACTGGTAGTCTGGTGTCACTTCTTGTCTGATCATCTTTCAATTCTTGACTGATCATCTTAGCTTCGTTGGGGACTGATAATCTTAGGTCTATTCGCTCGCTGGCCACGGAGCGCGATTGAATCTTCATCACGGTATCCATGAGAATTCTGCACATCGTCGGCTCCATCAATCCTGCAGCCGGTGGTCCTACCGAAGCAATTCGGATGATCATCCGCTACCGTCCACCCGGCTATGAAGCGGAGGTGGCGACTCTGGACAGTCCGGATGCTCCCTTCCTGAACGAGTTTCCCTTCAAGGTGCATGCGCTCGGCAAGCGGAAAAAGTCCTGGTACTCTCCTCGGTTGATTCCATGGCTGGAGGCAAACCGGCATCGTTTCGATGGCGTCATTGTGCATGGACTGTGGGAGTTCACCGGGCTTGCAGCGCTGATCGCCGTGGCGAGACGCAAACCGTTCCTGGTCTTCACGCATGGCATGCTCGACCCTTATTTCAAGCGTCGCTACCCGCTCAAGCATGTCAAGAAGTGGATGTATTGGCTGCTGGCGCAATATTGGATTCTGCGTGCGGCCTCGCGCGTGATGTTTACCACCGAACTGGAACGCGATCTCGCCACCAAAACCTTCTGGCTCTGGCACTGGAATCCGATGGTCGTCTCGTATGGCGCGGATCCTCAGCTGCCGGAGATCGATGAGCTGGTGCCCGCATTCTATGAGCGCTGTCCTGAACTGAAGGTGGACGATCCTGGCCGCAGTTACCTGCTCTTTCTTTCGCGCATTCATCCCAAGAAGGGATGCGACCTGCTGTTGCAGGCTTTTGCGAAGGTCGCGCCCACTCATCCCAAGTTGCATCTGATCATGGCGGGTCCTGACGCCGTCGGCATGCGCAAGGAGTTGCAGGAGATCGTGGATGACGCGGGCCTCACCGATCGCGTCCATTGGCCTGGCATGCTCAAGGGAGACGCGAAGTGGGGAGCGTTCGCCGTCAGCGACGCCTTCATTCTACCGTCGCATCAGGAGAACTTTGGGATCGCGGTTGCCGAGGCGCTGGCCTGCGGGCGACCCGTATTAATCTCCGACCAGGTCAATATTGCCCCTGAAATTGCAGCCGACGGCTGTGGCCTCGTCGAGCCCGACACCCTCAAAGGCACCATCCGTCTTCTGGAGCGCTGGCTCGCTCTGAGTCCTGACGAGCGCGAGGCCATGCAACAACAAGCCAAACTCACCTTCGCCAGGCGTTACGATATGCGCAGGAATAGCGCCCTGATTCTGAGGATCTTTGAACAGCTTCGGGCGCAGTCCCCCGCACCCATCGTCCACGAGGCGAATTGAACCATGGGACGCCAGGCGGATTACCGTGCAACCGACCACATCCCATCCGAGAGTCACGCGGACGCCTACACACGGCCGGCGTTCAGCGTTGGCAACCGATTCCGCCGGCTGGTCTGGAATATCTGCTGGCTGCTGCTCTATCGCATCTCTCCGCGACCATTGCACGCGTGGCGTGCGTTACTGTTACGCCTCTTCGGCGCGACGCTGGGAAGCGATTGCCACTTCTATCCGGCTTCGAAGGTCTGGGCTCCCTGGAACCTGATCTGTGCGGACCATGTCGCAGCCGCCGACGGGGTTGAAATCTACAACCCCTCGCCCATCCAGATCGATACCCACGTCATCCTCTCGCAGGACTGCTATGTGTGTGGCGCAACCCACGACTATAACCACCCCGACTTCCCGTTGATCGCCTATCGCATGCATATCGAACGCTATGCATGGATCTGCGCCCGTGCTGCGGTGGCCCCGGGAGTGCATGTTGCTGAGGGCGCCGTGCTGGGCATGGGCGCCGTAGCGACGCGCGATCTGAAGCCGTGGACGGTCTACAGCGGCAACCCCGCGCTAGCCATCCGCGAAAGAACACGCACCATTCCTGTGGACGGCCCTGAATTCGGGACCAGGGGCGACGCATGATCTCGGTGCTCATCCTCACGCACAACGAGGAGCAGGACCTTCCTGGCTGCCTGGATTCGGTGGCATGGTGCGATGACATCCATGTCCTCGACTCTGGGAGCACGGATCACACCGCGGAAATAGCGCGCCAGCGAAGCGCCACCGTCACTACGCGGCGCTTCGACAACTATGCGGCGCAACGCAATGCGGGGATGCAACTTCCCTTTCGCCACGCATGGGTTCTGGTGCTGGATGCCGACGAACGGCCCACGGCAGAGCTCTCCGCCGAGATACCTCGCGCGATCTCCGTTGCGCCAGCCACTGTTGCCGGCTTCCGCATTCGCCGTCGCGACTATCTTTGGGGAACATGGCTCAAGCACGCGCAGTTGACCCCTTATTACGTTCGTCTTTTGCGCGTTGGGTACGCGCAGTACACGCGGGACGTGAACGAGGTGGTCGAAGTCAACGGCGAAATCCGTGAGTTGCAGTCACCCTTCAATCATCTCGCCTTTTCCAAAGGCATCACGCATTGGATGGCGAAGCACAATGTTTACTCCACAAAAGAAGCGGAGTTATTGGCCAATGGCAATGCGACCCACGGAGCGTCACTGTACAGCGCTCTGTTTGCGACGAACTTCCATGAGCGCAGAGTCGCGCAGAAAGCCATTTTTTACGAGCTCCCTGCACGGCCATTGATCAAGTGGTTCTACATGATGTTCGTTCGCGGCGCTCTGCTCGACGGCTCCGCAGGCGTGATGTACGCAACCCTGCACAGCTTCTACGAGTTCCTGATCGAGGTGAAGTATCGGGAGCTGATCCGCCGGCGCGAGGGCAAGCCGCTCTGAGCCGACGGATGTCCCTTACTTAGCCGCGCAGCTTGGCCAACAGATCCGTTGGGTGCACAGGCTTGGCGAGGATCTCGAACTCGTGGCCCTGGGTGCGAGCGCGTTCGAGCAGATCGGCGGTAGCGGCCTGACCCGAGAACAGCAGAATCTTGCACTGCGGGAGCCGCGCCCGCGTCTGGATCGCGGCCTCGATTCCCGTCATGCCGGTCATGATGACGTCGGAGATCAACATATCCGGATGGAACGTATCCAGCGCGTCGATCGCCTTCTCGCCGCTATAGACGGCGCGAGCCTCAAAGCCCGCCTGGTTCAGAATAATTGCCAGCGTGTTGGCGATCACTTGTTCGTCGTCTGCGACTAAAACCCGGGGCTTCGATTGATTCATTGTCTTATCTGCCATGAATAGAGATCCTTGATTCTTCTTTCGTGATTTCTTAAGCTTCGTGCCCGGGAGCTGCAGCCGTCCTGGCTCGACTTGTTTGACGCAAACCGCCGCGTACCATCATACGTGGATGCGGTACAGCGACAGAGTGCGACACCCTGATCTGCCAGGCATGTTCCTTCGATGCAACCACGCCCGCTCCGCGCTGCCTGTCTCCACAATCTATTCCAATCAAATTTCGTACACCGTACACAGTGATACTCTTGCGATAGCTCGAATGGTCGACCTTCACCATCATCTGCTGCCAGGCCTGGACGACGGGTCTCCGAACCTAGAGACGTCGGTGGCTATGGCCCGCATCGCCGCCGAGGATGGCATCACCCACGTGGTCGCTACCCCCCACGCCAACAACGTCTATAGCTTCGATCCGGACCGCATTGCCAGGCGCATCGAAGCTCTTCGCTCCGCCCTGGCCGCGGAGGCAATTCCGCTCACGATCACCTCGGGCTGCGACTTCCACCTCAGCTATGACAACATGCAGGACGCCGTCGCCAACCCCAAGAAATATACGCTGAACAGCGGCGACTACCTGCTCGTGGAGCTTCCCGATTACGGGCTCTCCCCGCACCTCGACGAGGCGTTCTACGAGCTCGGCCTGGCCGGTATGCGGCCTATCCTTACGCACCCTGAGCGCAATCCGACCCTGCAGCGAGACTCCAAGCGCCTTGCCGACTGGATGCGCATCGGTCTGCTTACCCAGATCACGACCAGCTCCGTACTTGGCCAGATGGGGCGGGAGGCCGAACGCATGGCTCACCGCATGCTGGCCGACCGCTGGGTCCACTTTCTTGCCACCGACGCGCATAATACCGAGTCACGCCCACCACGCATGCGCGCTGCCCACGACGTGGTCGCTAAAAAATATGGCGCCGCCTATGCCGACCGGCTCTGCACCACCAATCCCATGGCCGCCTATGAGGGTCGCCCCCTTCCCCAGCAGGACGAGCCTCTCCACCTCTACGAAGAGGACCCCAAGCTCACACGGCGCTGGTGGCAGATCTTCTGGAAGCAGAGAAAAGTGGACCACGATTGAGATGGCCGTCCGAATCTCTCAAAGGCTTACAGCCCGAGACCACCGTCGACCGCCAGTAGTTGCCCGGTAATGAAATCCGGCCCGGTGGCGAAGAACAGCACCGCGGCTGCAACGTCTTCGGCCCGCCCATTGCGCTGTATCGGGGTCTTCAAGGCAAACTGCTCATAGGCGGGGTTCAGCTCGCCCATCACAATCATTCCTGGCGCCACGCAGTTCACGCTGATCTCCGGCGCCCACGCCTTCGCCATGGTGTACGAGAGCATGTGCAGCGCCGCCTTCGACGTGCAGTAGTGCGCATGCGTAGCCCAGGGATGGATGCCGCCCAGTGAGCCGATATTCACGATTCGTCCATGCGCTGCCTTCAGAGGAGCATGTGCCGCCTTCGCCACCAGGAAGGGTCCGCGGGTGTTCACCTCGAACATGGCGTCCCACTCCGCTACACTGATCTTCTCCAGCGGAACGGTCTCGAAGGCGCCGGCGTTATTTACCAGCACGTCAAGACCTCCTAAACCTTCGACGGCAGCGGCCACCGCCGCGACCACGCTTGCTTCCTGGCGCAGATTGCAGCGGACAGCCAGTGCCCTTCCACCGAAGGCTTCCAGCTCCGCTACGGTAGCGAGCGCTTCAACCTCCGACTCGCGATAGGTGATGGCGACATCGGCGCCGGCCTCGGCCAGGGTCAATGCCAATGCCCTCCCAATGCGCCTGGCGCCGCCGGTCACCAGCGCCCGTTTGCCGGCCAGGGGGCGTGCCGCCGGAAACGGCTCCAGCCTATGCGCGTCGCTCACTGTGGCGTGCTCGACGGTGGATTCTGAGGTGTCTGCGGAGTTTGCGGAGTGGGTGGCGGTGCCAGGGGCTGATCTCCCGCAGGCTGCGCTGGAGGAAGCACCGGATGCGGCGGCTCCTGGACACCCGGCTTCACCTCTGCCGGCTTGCCGGTGCTGTCCTGATACATCGAGACCTGCGCCCGGGGGCGCAGCAGCTTCACCTCGAGCGCCTTATTCGCGCCCACAACGCTGATGTCCTGCGAGTAGGTCGCGAATCCAGTCGCAATCACCTGCACGTCCACATTGCTGCCGACCTCAATCACGTCGATGGTGGCCTTGCCTTCTGGGTCGGTCTTGACTTCCAGATTGCCGTTGTCCCGGCCATTCATCGTGGAATGAAAGACCACGGCGGCATTGGGCAGCGGCTTGCCGTCAAAACCCTTCACCACGGTCACCACGATGTGCGACAAGGGCGGTAGCGGCTTCCATTTGCGTCCGTGATCGTCCTGTTGCGCGCCTGCAACCGATACTATCCCTGCAACCATCGCCAAGCCTGCGGCCCAGCCCAACATTCTGCTTCGAAACACCTGCTTCATGGCCTGATTCTATCCCGCGGAGGGGTTTCTTGGCTCCTAAATGAGCTAAACAGACCTCTATCTTAAAATCTTAGCGACTTTCACTAAGCTTTCATCTCCCAGCCATTGACTCTCATACCCTGAAAGGCATAGATTAGCAGTCGGCAGTAGAGAGTGCCAACTGTCCCGTTTCGCTCCTTTGGGGCTCCCACGGGCTGCCCCGGCCTCTCACAATGCAACCCACAGCAGTCTGACAACAGAAATCAAGGAGAAGCATCAACATGGCAGCCACTTCATTTACGCCGTTGCACGATCGCATTCTGGTTCGCCGCCTCGAAGAGGGCGAAAGCATCCGTGGCGGCA
>FSYS01002519.1_pt1 | contig 20819 bp, 10 predicted proteins | sample 1638491 | NCBI WGS metagenome assembly FSYS01 (sample SAMEA3914788, study PRJEB12502) | metagenome | biome: forest; material: soil | place: Canada | collected 2011-07-03 | depth 0.1 m | reverse complement strand
GCGACCTTCGGCGTCCTCTCCTCCATGACCCTCCGCCACCATCCCACTCCGACGCCCGAGCCGGATTTCGCGGACGAATCCATCCCCCAGTCCGCCACACTCGCTCGCGCTTCGTCGCCTCCGCCAGCTCCACCCGCAGCCCCCCGTCCGCTGCGTCCGTGGGTGCGAAGATCCCTGGCCATCGCCGTCTCCCTCGTACTTGCCGCCGCAGCCATCCAATGGTGGTCTATCAGTCACGCGGCCAACTCCCCCGAGCGCCGCCTCTGGGCCCCCATCCTCCAGGAACCCGGGCCCGTCCTCCTCGTCATCGCCGACCTCTCCGCCAGCCTCGACCAGAGCCCGCAAGCCTCCGCCAAACGCAGCGGCGAACTCTCCGACCTCCTCCGCCTGGGTGAGCTCGTCAACTATCGCGACAGCCTCGCCCAGTCCGGAATCGTCGCCTTCCTCTCCCGACACAACAAGCCCTCCACGCTCGAGCTCTCCAGCCAGGCCAGTTATCCCGACCTGCAACGCGGCGCCAGCGTGCTCATCGGCGGCCTCGACAATCTCTGGACCATGCGCCTCACCGAGCCCCTGCGCTTCCACTTCGTCCGCCGCGGCTCCACCTACACCTTCGCCATCGAGGATCGCCGGCACCCCGAAACCGGCGGCTGGAGCGTCGATCTCTCCCAGCCCTCCGACCGCGACCGCGAGGACTACGCCCTCATCGCGCGTATCTTCGATCAGACCACCGGCCGCCCCGTGCTGGTCGTCGCCGGCCTCGGCGCCAACGGCACAGCGGCGGCCGTCCGCTTCCTGCTCGACCCCAGCCGCACCGCCGAGCTCGTCGCCCACGCGCCGGCTAACTGGGACCGGCTCAACATGGAGGCCGTCCTCCGCACCCAGATCCTCGACAACCACGCCGGCCCGCCCGCTCTGGTCGCCTCCACGTTCTGGTAGACCGCAGCCGCGCCTTCCCATCCCCACGGCCGGCGAATAAAGTGAGAGTGCAGCGCCGCAACTCCGCACCTCGATCTCAAGCGATGGAGTACTCGTGATTTCCAGAAGAACCTTCCTCGGCGGCGCCTCGGCCGCCTATGCTGTTGGCGCCACCCACAGCAGCGCACTCGGCAAGATCCTCCCCGGCTCCCAGTCGAGCCAGGCCGCCACCGATCCCGCATCGCTCGTCGATATCCGCATCGGTACCGGCGGCCACGGCCACACCTTCCCCGGCGCCACCGTCCCCAACGGTGCCGTTCAGCTCAGCCCCGACACCTTCAACGATCAGTGGGACTGGTGCTCCGGTTACCATCTCGCCGACACCTCCATCATGGGCTTCAGCCACACCCACCTCAGCGGCACCGGCTGCGGCGATCTGCTCGACTTCCTCGTCATGCCCGGCACCGGCGAGCCCAAGCTCGTCCCCGGTCCGCGCAGCAACCCCGACGCCGGCTACCGCTCCCGCTTCGATCACGCCGACGAGCACGCCGAGCCCGGCTTCTACTCCGTCCTGCTCAAGGACTACGGCATCCGCGCCGAGCTCACCGCCACCGAGCGCACCGGCCTGCATCGCTACACCTTCGCCACCGGCAAGGCTGCGCCCAAGCACGGCCACATCCTCGTCGATCTCGACCACAGCTACCTCACCAACGGCGAATCCTCCGTCGTCACTGCCTCGCTCGCCAGCCCCGCGCCCGACACCCTGACCGGTGGCCGCACCACCCACGCCTGGGGCGACGGCCGCCAGATCTTCTTCACCATGCAGTTCTCGCAGCGCCCCACCCGCACGGTCTTCTATCAAGAGGGCGTCGAGGTACCCGCAGGCACGCCGCCGCTCACCGGCAAGTCCCTCAAGTGCGTCGTCTTCTTCGACCTCACCCACGATTCCGTGGTGCTCGTGAAGACCGGCATCTCCGGCGTCAGCGCCGAGTCAGCCGCCAACAACCTCGCCGCCGAGCTACCCAACTGGGACTTCGAGCGCGTCCGCCGCAGCGCCCGCGACAAGTGGAACCAGCAGCTCTCGCGCATCCGGATCGAGACCGCCAACCAGACCCACCAGCGCATCTTCTACGCCGCGCTCTACCACGCCTCCATCGGCCCCTCGCTCTTCGACGACGCCGACGGCCGCTACCGCGGTATGGACAAGCAGATCCACCAGCTCGAGCCTGGCCAGCGCAACTACACCACCTTCTCGCTCTGGGACACCTACCGCGCCGCCCATCCGCTCTACACCCTCATCTCCCCGGAGCGCGTCCCCGACTTCGCCAACACCCTCATCCGCATGGCCGAGCAGAGCCCCGCAGGCATGCCCGTCTGGCCCCTCCAGGGCTGCGAGACCGGCACCATGACCGGCTATCACTCCGCCGCCGTCATCGCCGAGGCCATCAACAAGGGCATCCCCGGTATCGCCACCGAGCGCGCCTACAAGGTGATGATGCAGCGCGCCATGGTCGACAACTTCCAGGGCCTCGGCTACTACCGCACCAAGGGCTACATCCCCTGCGACCTCGAAGGCGAGTCGGTCAGCAAGGCCTTCGAATACTGTTACGACGACTGGTCCATCGCCCACGTCGCCAGCAAGCTTGGCCACACCGACGATGCCGCCATGCTCGTCGAGCGCTCTCGCAACTACCGCAACTTCTACGATCGTTCGATCTACTTCGCGCGCCCCAAACTCGCCAACGGCCAATGGGCCACGCCCTTCGATCCCATCGAGATGGGCCACTCGACGCGCTGGCGCGACTTCACCGAGTCCAACTCCTGGCAGGCGACCTTCGCCATCCAGCACGATGCCGCCGGCCTGATCGAGATCATGGGCGGACAGGAGAAGTTCCTGACCAAGCTCGACCAGCTCTTCGAGCAGCCCTCCATCCTGCCGCCCGATGCTCCGCCCGACATTGCCGGCCTGGTCGGTCAGTACGCCCACGGTAACGAGCCCTCGCATCACATCGCTTACCTCTATGCCTTCGCGGGCCAGCCGCACAAGACCCAGGCCCGCGTGCGCATGTTGATGGAGACCATGTACGCCGCGCTGCCCGATGGCCTCCAGGGCAACGAAGACGTCGGCCAGATGTCGGCCTGGTACATCCTCAGCGCGATGGGCTTCTACTCCGTCGATCCGGTCAGCGGCAACTACATCTTCGGCACGCCGCTCTTCGACCGCGTCACCCTCGAGCTCGGCCATGGCAAACAGCTCGAGATCGTCGCCCACCGCACCTCGCCCACCGACCAGTACATCCAGTCCGTCACCTTCAACGGCGAGCCCTACACTAAATCCTGGTTCAACCACCGCGACATCGCCAACGGCGCCCGCATCGTCTTCCAGATGGGCTCAAAACCCAACCTTGACTTCGGCGCACACCCCGCCGACATCCCGCCGTCACTCACCCTGGCAACCGCATAATCAATTCGCACCACAACGGTTACAAATACGAAAAGGGTCCTGTGCAGGCATAGGACCCTTTCGTCTTACATCCGATACCGAGCGGGATCCCTCGCCCCGCGAGGGGCCTCGACGAGGGCCCCCCGACTAACTCCGCACCACAACGAACCCATCCCATCTCGGCCGCAAGCAATATGTCGCTACACCTTAGACAGGTTGAGCCGTCAGCGCATGCAGCTCATTGGCCAGCTCCTCCACTCGCGCCGGCAGCGAGTCCCACGCGAACATAAACCGCGCACCGCCGCCGATAAACGTGTAGAACTGCCACCCACGCTCTCGCAGCGCCGCGATCGTAGCCTCCGGCATTTTAAGGAACACCGCGTTCGCCTCGACCTTGAACATCAACTCCAGCTCCGGGATATCCGCGATCTGTTCCGCCAGCTGCCGCGCGCAGGCATTGGCATGGGCCGCATTCTTCAGCCACGATCCATTCTCCAGCATCCGCACCCATGGCGCCGCCAGAAACCGCATCTTCGAGGCCAGCTGCCCCGCCTGTTTGCAGCGGTAATCGAAGTCCTCCGCTAGCTTCGGATCGAAGAAGATCACCGCTTCGCCCACGGCCATGCCGTTCTTCGTGCCGCCAAAGCACAGCACATCGACGCCCGCGCGCCACGTCATCTCCGCCGGGCTGCAGCCCAGGCTCGCGCACGCATTCGCAAACCGTGATCCATCCATATGCAGTCGGAGCCCAAGCTCGCGACACACCGCAGCGATCGCGCGAATCTCCTCGAGCGCATAGACCTCGCCCGTCTCCGTCGGCTGCGTGATCGTCACCACGCGCGGCTTCGGAAAATGGATATCGCTGCGCTTCGTCGCGATCGCACGCACCGCCTCCGGCGTCAGCTTTCCATCGGCCGAAGTCGCCACCAGCAGCTTCGAGCCATTCGAAAAGAACTCCGGCGCGCCACACTCATCCGTCTCCACATGCGCCGAGTCTGAACAGATCACGCTGTGATAGCTCTGGCATAGCGCGGCCAGCGCCAGCGAGTTCGCCGCCGTTCCATTGAACGCAAAGAAAACCTCGCACTGCGTCTCGAACAGCGTGCGAAACGCATCGGCTGCCTTCGCCGTCCAGATGTCGCCACCGTAAGCGGTTTGGTGGCCCTCGTTGGCCTCGGCCATCGCGGCCCATGCCTCGGGACACACGCCCGCATAGTTATCACTGGCAAATTGCTGGGAGAAATTCGTCATCTTGAAATGGAAGCCTCGTATCCGTAGTTCGGTCAGCACCATCAAAAGCGAGACTGATCTGCGGAAGCCCCGTTGGTTGCCGGCCGGCCGCATCTCCCCAAAAGGGACGCCACCTTGCTCGGGAGCAGGTTGGCGTTGAGCGCACAGCTCAACTCGTGATGCCTCCTCAAGCATAGTGGATGGCCCATTGCGCCCGCAAGCGAGGTCCAAGCGCCGCGCCCGCCGCCGTTTCCCAAATCACAAGGGGACCACTGGGGTAAGCGTTCGGTGGTCCCTCATTCGCGATCATCGCGCTGCATCCAGCCAAGACGAATCGCGAGCAATCGCGAAGGTCTGGCTGCTTAGTTCGCCGTGTTCCACAGCTCCAGCTGCTGCTCATACGCGCGCTCCGCAGCCACCTGCCGAATCACCGTGACGCCGTTCTGTCCCAGCAGGAACGTAGTTCCCGTCTCCGGCCGCGCCACCTGCCTGGTCACGCTCGCCACGGTCCCTACCACATGCGGAGCCGCCGCCGTCTCCACCACCTGCACCGACCGCGGCTCGACCGCAGGCCCAGCCATCGCAGGACCGGTCTGGGAGCTCGACGATAGATAGCCCGCGTCGCCCAGCGGCTCGGTCGCCGTCGGCAACGCGCCCGTGATCGTGCTCAACTTCGGTGCCTTCGCCTTCCGCAGATCGATCACGCCGTTGCCCGAGCCATCGCGAAATGCAACCAGCTCACTGTTGCCAATCGCACCCACAAAGTCAAAGCTGCCCCGCGCTCCTGTCTCCACGGAGGCATCGAGCCTGATCCGTGCCGGATCCGTCACGTCATATACCGACAGCAACGAACCCTGCCTCTGCTCTACATAGAGAAACGTGGAGCCGTTGTCATCCCCATGCAGCATCAGGTCCTGTGCCCCAGCGGTCGCGGCGATCGGCTGCACCACAAGGTTGGTCTTGACATACGCATCGGCCTGATTGAAGGCAACGGTGAGGGCAAGTGCTGCGCTAAAAAGGGCGGTCTTGGCTGTGAAGTTCATGTTCGTTCTCCTTGTCACTTACAAGTCTGTCCCTCCAAAATCCCCCCGTCCAAGTACAAATTCTTATCGGGTATTAGCGTGACCGAGGGGCAGTGCTGCGCTGCTGCAACCGCCATCCTCACGGCTCAAAAATCTTTCGCCATTTACGGAACCACGCGGCCCATCGCCGCGTAAAGGCTCTTGAGAGATCTTCCGAAATTCGACGCCGTGCGTCTGCTCTTTTTTGGCGCGCACGGTGTCTCAGAAATGAGGCTGTATGAAAAAACTCCTCGCTGCCGCATGTCTCGCGGCCTGCGCGTTCCTGCACGCCTTCGCGCAAACCGCCTGTCACGGCGCCAAGCTCAGCGGTGTCGTTCGCGATAGCACTCGTGCCCTTATCCCAGGAGCCACCATCACCCTCGATCAAGCGCAGAGCGCCACGTCAGGCTCGGATGGAACCTTCGTCTTCCCTTGCGTCGACGCCGGTCCGCATCACCTCTTAGCGACCGCGGAGGGCTTCGCTCAGCGCGATCTCTCGCTCAAGGCCCCGCATCCCGAAGCCCTCGATCTTATCCTTCAGCCCAAAGAGGTCGACACCCAGGTCGACGTCAATGGCGACGACACCAACGCCGCTAGCACCGCCACCAGCGGTCCCTCGCAAACCATCTCCGGCAGCCGTCTGGAGTCCCTCGCCGATGACCCCGACGATCTCCTCCGCGAGCTCCAGCAGTTAGCCGCTGCAGCCGGTGGCAATCCCACTAACGCCACCATCGCGGTCGACGGCTTCCAAGGCAGCAGCGCCCTTCCGCCCAAGAGCTCCATCGCCTACATCCAGGTCAACCCCGACCAGTTCTCCGCCCAGTATCGCGAGCCCCCCTTCGGTGGCGGCCGCGTCGAGATCTACACCAAGCCCGGCCAACCTGCCTACCACGGCGCTCTCTTCCTCACCAACGGCAGCCCGTGGGAGAACGCCCGCGATCCCTTCTCCACCAACAAGGCCGCCATTGGCAAGCAGCGCTACGGCTTCGAGCTCACCGGCCCCATCCGCAAAACCGGCAGCGACTTCTCCCTCACCCTCGAGCATCGCAGCATCGACGACTTCGCCGTAGTCAACGCCATCACGCTCGACCCCAGCGGCAACTCCATGGCCACTGTCTCCAACGTCGCCACCCCGCAGCGTCTCTGGCTCGGCACCGCGCGCGTCGACTGGCAGCTCAGCCCCAAAAACACCTTCCTCGTCAGCTACAGCGCCAACGTCAACCACCTCGAGAACGTCGGCGTCGGCGGCACCTCGCTCGCCGCCACAGGCTACGACAGCGAAAAGTACGAGCATATGCTCCGCTTCAGCGATGTCACCACCATCTCCTCCCACCTCATGCACGAGGCCCGCCTCAGCTTGCGCTGGGATGGCGAGGACGACCTGCCCGTTTCCACCGCCCCCCAGGTTCAAGTCGCCGGCGCCTTCACCGACGGGGGCGCCAACATCGGCCTGCAACAGCTCCACGAGCTCAACATCGAAGCCGACGACGACGCCATCCTCACCACCAAAAAGCACACCCTCAAGTTTGGCACCCAGCTCATGATTTACAACGAGCACCAGCAGCTCACGACCAACTTCAACGGCACCTATACCTTCGGCGGTGGCACCGCGCCCGTGCTCGACGCCGGCAACAATCCCGTCGCCGGCCAGACCGAAACCATCACTGGCGTCGAGCAGTACCGCCGCGCCCTGCTCAACCTCGCCGGCGGAACCCCCACCGCCTTCAGCAACGTCGCAGGCTCGCCCACCGTCGACTTTACCCAGTTCGAGGACGCCCTCTTTGTGCAGGACGATTGGAACGTCGGTCACAACGTCCATATCGCCGCCGGCGTGCGCTACTTCATCCAGAACCAGCCTCTCGTACTCGACTCCATGACGCCGCGCATTGGCATCGTCTGGTCTCCTGGCAAGAAGGGCACCTGGACCATCCACGCCCACGCCGGTATGTTCTCCGGCCGCTACGGTGAAGGCGACGAGGCCGAGGTCCTGCGCGAAGACGGCACCGCCCGCATCACCAGCACCGTCTATAACCCCGTCTACGGCAACCCCTTCCTCAACGCGACCACCATCCACAGCATGCGCCAGTTTTCCCCGCACCTCACCAACCTCACCTGGGGCGCGGAGAACATTGGTGGCACCCGCTCCCTGCCGCACGGTTGGAACCTCTCCGCGGACTACTACATCGGTCGCATCTGGAACTATAGCCGCACCGAGAACATCAACTCACCCTTGAACGATGTGCCCACAGGCCCCCGCCCCGGCCCCGCCAACCTCGACATTCTCCAGATGCAGAACAGCGGTCAGGGCAGCGTAAACGCGACCTTCCTCGGTGTCGAGCAGCACGCCTTCAAACACCTCCAGTTCTTCTTCGGTGGCGTGCGCGTCCAACTTGTCGACGACACCGACGACAGCGAATTCTCCACCCCGCAAAGCTCCTCCAGCGACGCGGGCGAGTTCGCCCATCGCACCGGTCAGCCCGCCTGGAACATCTTCGGCAACGGCACCTTCACCTTCCCCAAGAAGATCCAGCTCAGCGGCGACTTTCACGGCGGCGGCGACGCCCACTACAATATCACCACCGGCTTCGACAACAACGGCGACGGCGACTTCAACGACCGCCCGCAGTACGCCACGGCCGCCACGCCCGGAGCCATCGCCACGCCCTATGGCCTGCTCGTCGCCAGTGGGGGCACCGGCGTCTTCCCGCGCAACAAGGGCGTCCTGCCCTGGACCTACTATCTCGACACCAACCTGCAGCGTGCCTTCACCCTCACCCGCAACGCCAAGGCCGAGCACCAGCAGGTTGTAACCGTAAATGTACGTTCTTCCAATGTCCTCAACCACACCAACGTCACCGCGGTCGGCGGAGTCCTCGGCTCACCGCTCTTCGGTGTCCCCTACGCCGCCGACAACGGCCGCCGCATCGAAGCCGGCCTCCGCTACAGCTTCTAACCTTCCCCGCCGGACCGGAAGAGGAAGCCAGATCGGACAACTGTCGTTGTTGTGAATGCGCCGTGCCCCATTCATGCCGCGCCCTTGCGGCATGAATGGGCATCGTTTGCGCCAGCAAACGATTGACAATCCCCGCCTCTGCCAAGTTCCGCCCATCCCCGCGAGAGCCGTCCCTTAACGGCTCTCTGAACGATCCGGCTTTAGCCGCTGAGGGCAATCCGTCGGGTGCCCGTTCACGACTATCTACCCTTTGCCCGCTGACCCCTACGAGGAACCCTCATCCTGCAGTAGCCGAGCCCGCGCCGCAGCCAATTCCTGCGCCTCCATCCAGCCACGCAGAATCACCACCGCCGCCACTTGATCGATCACGTATTTTCGTTCTTGCCGCTCGTACCCGGCCTCGTTCAGAATCTCGTGCGCCGCTACCGAACTCAGCCGTTCATCCCACAACTGCACCGGCAGCCCCGAGCGCACGCGCAGCTCCTCGGCGAACTCCTGCACCTTCGCCGCCCAAGGGCTTACCTCGCCCGACATGTGCAGCGGATTACCCACCACAATCTCCACCACCTCATGCTTGCGAACGAGCCGTAGCAGGCTCCGCAGATCCTCCCCGCGCGTCTTCCGCCACACCGTCAGCAAGGGCTGCGCCGTGTACCCCAGCGGATCCGTCAGCGCCACCCCAATCCGCACCTTCCCCACATCTAGCGCCATCACCCGACCGCTCACCATAGCCCCAGTTTACCGCCCGACAAACCGCCGCTGCTGACCGCCCGTTCCAGCTGGTTCGTCTCCTTTGTTTTTGTCGTCTGTTCTTGCCCCTTGCTTTGCCGTTGCCTGTCCTTGCTGTTGTCTGTTCTTGTCGTTGTCTGTGTTGTCGTCCGTTCTTGCCTCTTCCTCGGTGACTTGGTTACCCGCCTCGCCTCGCCGCCTATAAACCCAACGTTATCGGCGCAAAAAAGGAAACGGCGGCCGCGCAAAGCGCGGCCGCCATCGAAGCAACAGACCCGGCTAAATGGAGAGGTTCAAAACCCGATTGAGCCGCTGCACGAAGCTGGCCGGATCCTGCAGCGGCACCCCTTCCATCAGCAGCGCCTGATCGAACAGCAGCCACGCCGCATCCTCCGCGATGCCACCGCCATCCGAGGGCCGCGCCAGCAGCTTTTTCACGATCTCGTGATCGGGGTTGATCTCGAGCGTCGGCAGCAGCGCCGGAATGTTCGTCTGTCCCATCGCCCGCAGCATCTGCTGCATCTTCATCGAAGGCTCGTGCTCATCGGAGACGATGCACGACGGGCTGTCGGCAAGCCGCACCGAGGCGCGTACATCCTTCACGCGATCGCCCAGCGTCGCCTTCAGCTTGTCGAGCAGCGGCTGCAACTTCTCGGTCTGATCGGGCTCCGTCTCGTCCTTCAAGTCCTCACTCGTCGAAGCCTTATTCACGGCCTTCAGATCGATCTCTCCGTACTTGTCGATGCCCGAGAAGACGATTTCGTCGATGTCATCATCGAGGAGTAGAACCTCGAGATCCTTGCGCTTGTAGATCTCGAGCAGCGGCGAGGTGCGCAGCAGCCCCTCCGCTCCGCCCGTGATGTAGTAGATGCTCTTCTGCCCATCCTTCATGCGCGACTTCACATCAGCAAGGCTGGTAAGTCCTTCCGCCTTGGTCGACTTGAAGCGGATCAGATCGAGCAGCGTCTCACGATTCCCATAGTCGCTGTGCAGCCCTTCCTTCAAGAGCCGGTTGTACTCGGCGATGAACTTCAGATACTCCTCGAGCTGATTGGTCGCGATGTTCTTCAGCTCGGAGAGAATTTTCTTCACGCTCGCCGTGCGAATGCTCGTGAGGATGCGATTTTGCTGCAGAATTTCGCGGCTCACGTTGAGCGGGAGATCCTCGCTGTCGATGATGCCACGCACGAAGCGCAGATACGCAGGGAGAAGCTCCTTGGCATCGTCTGTGATGAAGACGCGCTTTACATAGAGCTTCACGCCCACCTTGTACTCCGCCTGATACAGATCGAACGGAGCTTTGGAGGGAATATAGAAGAGCGTAGTGTACTCGAGGCTTCCTTCGGCCTTGGTATGGAACCAGAAGAGCGGGTCCTGCGAGTCGCCGGTGATCGACTTATACAGCTCTTTGTAGTCGTCCTCCGTCAACTCACTCTTAGACCGGCGCCAGAGCGCGCTCGCAGCATTCACCTGCTCGGTGACGCGCGTCTTCTCCGACTTCTTCTCCTCTGCGTTCCACTCACTCTTGTCGTAGGTCAGGAAGATGGGGAAGGCGATGTGGTTGGAGTACTTCTTTACGATCTCCTGCAGGCGCCAACTATTGGCATAGTGCGCGCCCTCTTCGTTGAAATGCAGGAGAATCGTGGTGCCGGCGACGGAGCGCTCCGCGGGCTCGATGTCGAAGCCGGTCTTGCCGTCGCTGGTCCAGCGCCACGCCTGCTCTTCGCCGGCCTTGCGCGAGACGACCTCGATGCGGTCGGCGACCATGAAGGCGCTGTAGAAGCCGACGCCGAACTGGCCGATGAGGTTCGAATCCTTCCTGGCGTCGCCGGAGAGTTGGGAGAGGAAGTTTTTGGTTCCGGAGCGAGCAATGGTGCCGAGGTGCGAGACCAGGTCCTCTTCGTTCATGCCGATGCCGGTGTCGGAGAGGGTGAGGGTCTTCTTCTCTTCGTCGAGCTCGAGGTCGATGCGGGGCGTGAACGGCAGTGCCTTGTAGGCATCATCGGTCAACGTCAGATGGCGCAGCTTATCGAGGGCATCGGAGGAGTTCGAAATCAACTCGCGCAGGAAGATTTCCGGATGCGAGTATAGCGAGTGGATGATCAGGTGCAGCAGTTGGCTAACTTCGGTCTGAAATTCACGTTTCGACATAGCTCTCTATTATCAACCTCAAAAGAAATATAAATAGGGTGATCCCGAGCGCAAACCGGGCGCGGCCCATCGCGTGGCGCCCACGGCGAGGCCGCCGGGCGCAATTCGTTGATTCGAAAGTAACATGATGAAAGCGAATAAAGGGAGAAAATTGTTCGATAATTCTCCCTTTTTCTCTGGTTTGCCCCGGGATTTGTGGGCAGTTGTGGGCGATTTCCTCATTTGCGGGGTTTTGGGGAAAATGACGGTTTTGGCAGGGGTTTGTGGTGAGCTGTCGTGAGTTGTGGACAATTTCCGCCGAGGATTGCCGTTTGCTTCGGTTTTGGTGCCGGTTTCTTTGGCCTGAAACGAGGCGCATTGGTGCGAAACGTGCGGTAGAAGATGGAATACTGGGTGGCTAATCCGACAGCTCTGCAATGTGCAGACGGCTTTCCGGGGGGCGGACCCTCGGCTTGCTCTGTGAGAGGGGACGGGTGTGCGGGGGCGGAGGTTGGGCCTTCTTCAGCGGCGCCGGCCTCTTCCACCCACGTCCCAGAGGCGAGACGTGGAGCACCCGGTTTCATTCCGGCAAGGGATGGGTCAATGGGAGTGGGGGATGCCCGATCGCGGGGCGGGCGGGTGGCGCGTTGTACGGACGGCGGCGCTGCGAGTAAGCTGTCGCTTGTGGCACGGTGATGGTGGCCACATGGAGAGCGCTCCGAAGAGAGAGCGGCCAAGATTCAATTGCTGAAGGAAAGTGGGGCCATGGGAAAGTGGATGTTTTCAGGGCAGCGTGCTGCCTGGGGTTCGCGGGCGGCGGTTCGATTGGGTCTGATGGTGGGATTGAGCGCGGGGGTAACCGCTTGCGCGTTTGGGGCGAGTGCGGCGAGGCCGGACTTTGGGCCGAACGTACTTCTCTTCGATCCATCGATGCCGGCGGCGACGATACAGCAACAGATCGATGCGGTCTATGCCACGCAGCAGCATAGTGAGTTTGGTTCGGCGCGGAACGCGTTGTTGTTTTTGCCGGGCACCTATCATGTGGACGTTCCCATCGGGTACTACACGGAGGTGCTTGGGTTGGGTGCCTCTCCGGATCAGGTGCACATCGAAGGCAACGTGCATGCCGATGCGAGCCTGGGGAATAACAATGCCACGACGACCTTCTGGCGTGCGGCGGAGGGCTTCTCGGTAACGCCGACGGGCGGCACGATGCGGTGGGCGGTGTCGCAGGCCGTGCCGCTGCGGCGGATGCATGTCGAGGGCAACCTGGTGCTGCACGAGAACGGCGGGTGGGCGAGCGGCGGATGGATGTCCGATACACGGGTCGATGGCAATGTGGGAGCAGGGCCGCAGCAGCAGTGGGTCTCGCGCAACAGCGAGTGGGGCAGCTGGACGGGCGCGAATTGGAACATGGTGTTTGTCGGTGTGCCGCAAGTGCCCGCGGGGAGCTGGCCTGTACCGCCGTATACCAAGATCGCCGAGACGCCGGTGGTTCGCGAGAAGCCGTTCCTCGAGGTGGATGGGCCAGGGAATTACAGCGTGCGGGTTCCGGCGCTGCAGCGCAACAGCGCGGGGATTTCGTGGCACGCGGGCGTGACGCCGGGCCGATCGATTCCGCTGAGCTACTTCTACATTGCGCGGGCGGATCGCGACACGGCGGCGACCATCAATGCGGCGCTGGCCAAGGGCAAGGACCTGTTGCTGACGCCGGGCATCTATGAACTGGCCGATGCGCTCCGTGTGACGCGTCCCGATACCGTGGTGATGGGGCTGGGGTTTGCGACGCTGAAGCCGGTGAACGGCACCGCCGCGATGACGATTGCGGATGTGGATGGGGTGATCGTCGAGGCACTGCTCTTCGATGCGGGCGTACACAAGTCGCCGGTGCTGCTTGAGGTGGGGCCAGGGGGAAGCAAGGCCGATCATGCGAAGGACCCGACCTCGCTGCACGATGTGTTCTTTCGTGTGGGCGGTGCGGGGCCGGGGAGTGCCGGGGTGAACCTCGAGATCAACAGCAACGACACGATCGTCGATCACACGTGGATCTGGCGCGCGGATCATGGCGCGGGCGTGGGCTGGACGAGCAATCCGAGTGCGAACGGACTGGTGGTGAACGGCAAAAATGTAACCGCGTATGGTCTGTTTGTCGAGCACCAGCAGGAGTTTCAAGTGCTTTGGAACGGCGAGGGCGGCAGGACCTACTTCTACCAGTCGGAGATACCGTACGATCCGCCGACGCAGGCGAGCTACACGAGCGCGCCGGGGACGAATGGCTGGGCGTCGTATAAGGTCGCCGATGGCGTGACCCGCCATGAGGCGTGGGGGCTTGGCGTGTACAGCGTCTTCACGCATCCGGGTGTGGTGCTGAGTCGCGCGATCGAGACGCCGAAGCGGCCCGGGGTTCGTTTCCATGACATGATCACCGTTTGCCTGGGGAAGAATGGCGGGATCAGCAATGTCATCGAAGATGCCGGCGGAGCGACGTCGGTTACTCCTCGTGTAACTCCGAAGGTTACACTTTTCCCGTAGTGTCTTCGCCAACCTTTGCGGCGCAACTTGAACCAACGCACGCTCTCTCGCTGTCGCTCGCGTGCGTCGAACGCTCTTCCCGGGACCCTGATCACTCTATGCACTCGAATCGCAGATACCTTGCCTTCTTTGCCGCGCTGTTGCTGGCGGCGGTTACCAGTCTTAACGCGCAGAAGGTCGCCGTCTATCAGACGACGCCGGACCTGACGCTGGCGCTGCATAAGGAGCATCGGCCTTCGTTCGCGGCGGGCTCCATTGCGGACGTCAACATCGCGGTGGACGACGAGAAGAAGTTTCAGACGATGGATGGGTTCGGCGCGGCGATGACCGACTCCTCCGCGTGGCTGCTGGAGGAGCAACTGACGGCAGCGCAGCGGCGCGCGGTGATGCGCAAGCTGTTTGATCCACGGCATGGCATCGGTGTGAGCTTCGTGCGCGTTCCGCTGGGGGCTTCGGACCTGTCGCGGAATCATTATAGCTACGACGATATGCCGGCGGGACAGAGCGATCCTGGGCTGCAGCACTTCTCGATCGATCATGATCGTGAGTACATTCTGCCGGCACTGCGGCAGGCGCTGAAGATCGATCCTGCGATCAGCATCATGGTGACGCCGTGGAGCGCGCCGGCATGGATGAAGACGAAGGATTCGATGAACGGCGGGCAGCTGCGCACGGATGTGGGGAAGGACTTTGCGGACTACCTGACGCGCGCGGTGAGCGGTTATGAGAAGGCGGGCGTGCCGGTGAAGTACCTGTCGCTGCAGAACGAGCCTCTGTATGAGACGAAGGACTATCCGGGCACGTTGATGCACGCGGATCAGGAGACGGCACTGATTCATAACTATGTTGGGCCGGCGCTGCACGATGCGGGATTGAAGGTCAGCATCCTAGCGTATGACCATAACTGGGATCATCCGGAGTATCCGCTGGAGGTGCTGTCTGACCCGGTGGCGGCGCAGTATGTGGCGGGGTCGGCGTTCCATTGCTATGGCGGGAATGTGTCGGCACAGGGTCCGGTGCATGATCGTTTTCCGGACAAGGGACTGTGGATGACGGAGTGCTCGGGCGGGTCGTGGCAGAAGGGGAATTTGTTGGCGGCGACGGAGAAGCTGGTCATCGAATCGAGCCGCGAGTGGGCGAAGTCGGTAGTGCTGTGGGGCCTGGCCCTCGATGAGAAGAACGGGCCGTTTGCCGGTGGATGCAAGACCTGCCGAGCATTTGTAACCGTGGACAGAAGCAGCACGCCGCATAAGGTCAGCTATACGGCGGACTTCTATGCGATTGGACAAGCGAGCGAGTTTGTAAAGCCGGGCGCGGTGAGGATCGACTCGACCGACCTCGGTGGAAAGAGCCTGGAGACGGTGGCGTTCGAGAATCCGGATCACTCGGTGGCGCTGTTGGTTCTAAATAACGCAGCCACGGTTACAAATTTTTCCGTGAGCTGGCATGGCAAGAACTTCCAGACGACGCTGGGCGCGGGCTCGGTGGCGACGTACTCCTGGAGCGCGAGGTAGCGTAGGGCCGTTAGAAGGAAGTGAAGGCCGCGATGTTTGTTCGTCGAGAGATCGACGACGGGCTTCGCGGCCTTTTATGTTCGCGGCTCTTTTTCAGTCTATGTTTGCGACGGGGCGGTTGTCGGCTCGCGCTGCAGTGGGAAGAGAAACGCGAGAAGGAGCATGAGGAGCGCGGCGGCGGTGGGCGCGATCAGGCCCATGCGGAGCGAGGCGCGCTCGTTGGAGATGACGCCCGTGAGCCAGGGGATGCAGGCGGAGCCGAGCCCGGCGATGAAGAAAATGCCGCCACTCTCTTTGAAGTCGAGCGCAAGGGCGAGCAGTAGGGGATAGACCGGGCCGGCACCGAAACCGATGCCGAAGGCGGCGCAGAGGAGCCCGAGGCCGCCGGTGGTGGCGATGAGCAAAAGGGACGAGGCCGCGATGAGCCAGAGACTGCCGCGGAGGAGATGCTCGCTGGTGATTTTTATTCCGGGCAGAGCCCAGAGGAAACGGCTGAGCAGCAGGCCGGCCCAGAGACAGGTGGGTGCTGCGATGGTGACGGTGAGGCCGAGATGGATGCGGTCGGCATAGGTGGTGAGCCAGCCACCGATGGCGGCTTCGACACCGGAGACGAGGAAGGTGAGTAGGACGAGATAGAGCGGGACGCGCTGCTGCGATGCGGACTGTAGGGATTGCTTCTTCAGGCGGAGGTCGGCGGGGAGGGCGCGGATGGCCCAGAGGCTGAAGGCCGCGAAGCAGAGGCCGAAGGCGATGAGGAGCGGCTTCGGGTCGCCGTTGGCGATGGCGCGCAGAGCGAGCGGGGGACAGAAGAAGGCTCCGACGGCCCAGGCGAGATTGAGGCGGATGAGGGAGACGTTTTTGGAGTCGACGTTCTGCTGGCAGAGGACGCTGATGGTGGTCATGGTGATGCCGAGGCCGAGGCCGAAGAGCAGGAAGAGGAGCTTGAGAAAGGCGACTGGGAGACCGCTCAGGCCGAGCGAGGAGCCTGCGATGAGGAGCGAGCCGAGGGTGAGGATGAGGCGCAGCGGTCCACGCACGAGGAGCGCACCGACGGAGGAGCCGAGCCAGGCGAGCAGAAGGAAGAGGCCGGCTTGATCGTCCTGCAGGTGGAGGCGGGTGAGCAGCGAGGGCAGGATGATGCCGGGCAGAGCAACGCCGACGCCGGTGGCTGCGATGCCGAGGTAGAGGGGGAGGACGGGGAGAGAGCGGCTCGGAGAGGACATGGGCGGTAGTGAATGAGCCTTGAGGCAACAGCGAAGAGCGTGGACCGCTTGCATGGGGTGCGAGCGGTGGTGCGGCCTCGGTCTGAGAGTCGTGTGCTTAATTTCAGGATACATGGATGGGTTGTGCGGGGCGCGGGCGGTTATCGGAGCTTGCTTTAGGAGCGTCGGCGAAGGCCTGCGTGGGACTTACGTGGGACGGGGGATGGGGCGTCTTGACAATTGTGAAACGGCTCGTGTCAAATGACTGACGGTTTCATATAAGCACAAAGACAAACGTTTGTTCTCACAGCAGAGCACGCGAAAACGGAAAGCAGCGGAATAACTTCGGAGGCTTCATGGGCCCGTTCAGGTCTGTACTAAGAATCTTTACTTTCATCATTTTCTGCACCCTCGGAGTTGTAGGGAGTTCGGCACAAAGCACGGGATCGGGAGACATTCGCGGCGTGGTCACGGACTCGACCGGCGCACTGCTGCCCGATGTAACGGTCACCATCGTCAGCAATGACACGGGCGTCACCAAGGTGCTGACAACCAATCACGACGGTTTGTATGACACCGCAGCCATCGTCGTCGGCAATTACAGTGTCACCTTCGAGAAAGACGGATTCGCGCCCTTCGAGCGCTCGTCGATCACGCTGGTGGTCGGTACCTCGACGGTAAACGCAGCGCTCAAGGTTGGTTCGGCGAAGGATGAGGTCGTGGTCACGACCGACATTCCGCTGTTGAAGACGGAGAGCGGCGAACAGTCGACGACGCTCGAAGCGAACTCGATGGCACTGCTGCCGAACGTCGGTCAGGATTGGGAGAACTTCACGATCATGATGCCGGGTACATCGGGTGCGGCGGGTGTTAGCAATGGTTCTACCGCTGCCAATCCCGGACAGGGGGTCTCGGCGAACGGCAACCTGCCGTACAGCAACGTGCTCGCGGACGGTGCTTCGACGACGCTGTCGCACAGCCAGAACTCCGACGTGAACACGTTTGAGACGGTGTCCGAGCTGCAGGTTTCGACCTCGGCGTTCTCGGCGCAGTACGGCATCGGCGGCGTGATTTTCAACCAGATCAGCAAGGGCGGCACGGACAAGTTCCATGGTTCGGCGTATGACTACTTCCAGAACAGCTCGTTGAACGCGGCGGAGTATGGCTTCGGCAACACGGTCCCGGTTCCTCCGCTGCACTACAACAACTTTGGCGGATCGATCGGCGGTCCGGTGGATCTCCCGTTCTGGAACCTGAAGAAGAAGGCGTTCTTCTACTTCAACTACGACCAGACGATCAACCACACCAGCTACGGAAGCTATAACAGCATTCCGACGCAGTCCGTGATGGCCGGCAATTTCGTGAATCAGCCGACGATCTACGATCCGACGACACAGACGATTGCGTACGACGCCGCGGGCAATCCGTATCCGGTGCGTAAGTCGTTCCAGAGCGAGTACGGCACGAACGCGATTCCGGCGGGCATGTTCGACACGGTTGCGGCGAAGTTCCAGCAGTTCTATCCGACGCCCGGCAACACAATTCCTGGCAGCCGCTTCATTCCGGGCACCATGAACTCGGTAGGCATTCTGCAGAACAATCTGTACTCGACGGTGAACGAGACGGTTCCGGCGCGGAAGTACTTTGGACGATTCGACTATGACATCACCTCGCACAACCGACTGACGGCTTCGGTGACGCAGCGCGACCTGCCGGCGCTGTATCCGAACGCGGTGACGGCGTGCCCGATCGGTTGCACTGAACTCGATGTGGAGAGCTACAACGCACAGGTGACCGATGTCTGGTCGATCAGCGACCGGACCATCAACGAAGCGCGTTTGGGGTACACCTACCAGGGCAACTTCAACGACGACGAAGAGATGAACCGCGGCTATGCGGCGGCGCTAGGCTGGCAGTTTGGGAAGGCCGACCAGATTCCCGCGATCCAGTTCGTCACGAACTATCCGTATGCGTGGATCGAGCCGGAGATGAACTACTTCTATAAGGAGAACGTCTTCGATCCGTCCGATGTAGTCACGATGATTCGCGGCAAGCATGTCATCCACTTTGGCGGCGAGCTCGAGGTGCAGCGCGAGGATTCGACGCAATATCCGAACGTGAATGCGGGAACGATGCAATTCTCCGGACAGTACACGCAGCAGTGGACGGTCAATCCGGCGACAGGTCTGGCTTCGCCCAATTCCAACACCGGAGTCGACTATGCGGACTTTCTGCTGGGCATGGCGCAGAACTGGAGTGCGAGTGTTACGCCGGAGTACGGCGGCCGTCTGAAGAGCCCGCAGATGTTCATCCAGGACGACTACAAGATCAAGCCGAACCTCACCTTGAACGTCGGAGTGCGGTATCAGATCCGTCATGGTTGGAACGAGGTTCACGGTAACGAAGCGGTGTTTGATCCGACGGTGAACAATCCGGCGACCAATACGCCGGGCGCCTACTGGTATGGCAGCACGGCTGCCAATGGACGGAACTCGCTGCAGGCGAATGTCTGGAACACGGTTCTTCCGCGCGTTGGCTTCTCCTGGCTGCCGTATCCGACGATGACGGTGCGCGGCGGGTTTGGAGAGTATGCGTATAACTGGAGCATAGATACCTATGGTGCTGGCATGGGCGCGGCCGATGGTTCGTCGGGCAGCATCAGCGACCAGACCAACGGCATCAATCCGGTGGTGAAGCTGGACGGTAGCGGAGCGAACCTGCCCTACTCGGCGTTCTCGACCAGCCCAACGCGCTTCAACGGTCAGAACGTGAGCTATAACGAGTACCACACGCCGATGCCGGAGATCTACCAGTGGAACCTCGCGATCCAGAACCAGATCGGAGCGAACATGGTGTTCGAGCTGGCATATGTCGCGAGCCACGGCAAGAACCTCGCGTTCCCGGTGGATATCAACCAGGTTCCCGAGAGCAAGCTGAGCCCGAACGATAGCCCGAGTGGTCGGCCCTATCCCACCTACGGGAACATCGACGGGAGCACGAACAACGCGATCTCCAACTACAATTCGTTGCAGGCGTCGGTGACGCGCCGTCTCTCGCACGGGGTGAGCTTCAACTTCAACTACACGTGGTCGCACTTCCTCGACGATATGGACTCGTCGGGCTGGGGTGGTCGCGGCGGACCGCAGAACTACCAGAACTCGTACGATCCGCGGGCGAACTACAGCAACTCGAACTTCGACGTGCGCAATGCCTTCAAGGGCAACGTGGTTTACGAGCTGCCGTTCGGTCTCGGCCGCCAGTTCCTGAACAAGAACCGGCTGCTGGACGGGGCCGTAGGCGGATGGCAGGTGAGCGGCATCGTGATCCTGTCGAGCGGCAATCCGTTTAGCGTGACCTCGGGTCAGAACACGTACGCGCAGGACGGCGCCTCGTTCCCGAATTGGACGGGCATCAGCACCAAGCCTGCCGGTGGGCGCACGCTCAACGAGTGGTTCAATCCGGCGGCGTTCTCTCTGCCGGCGAACGGAACCTTCGGCGACGTGCGACGGAACAGCGTCTACGGACCTGGACTTGAGATCGTGAATCTTTCGGCTGGAAAGAAGTTCACCATTCATGAACAGGTGAAGCTGCAAATCCGCGCGGATGCGACGAACGCCTTCAACCATCCCAGCTTCGGTCTGCCGGGTAATGGAACGGCAGAGCTGTCGACGGGAAGCATGCAGGCTCCTGGCCAGGCGTACAGCGCGACGGCGGCGGGTGGTCAGCAGATCACGACGACGACGGAAGGTGGACGTAACGTGCAGCTGGGAGCTCGCCTCGAGTTCTAAGCTGACCTCAACTGAAAAAAGGAAACGGACGGCCTGATGGCCGTCCGTTTTTCTTGGGTGCGCCCAGCATGGGCGCACTCCAGCGGGGGCAAGTCCCGTCGCGAGGTGGTCACACCGATCGAAGCGAAGCGCAACTGTATGAGGGCGACCGAGTGTGGGGAGGAAGCGTGGAGCGAAACTGCGGGCCGATGAACAAGAACCGGATAGAAGGCGGTGCCAACCAGGGCGAGCGGGCAAGAGACCGCGAAGCTCTCGTGACCAAGGGGAGGCGGCGTAAATCCGGCGGTCGTGCAGTGAAGGAGTGCGTTCTTACCTGGGG
>FSYS01001845.1_pt1 | contig 20920 bp, 17 predicted proteins | sample 1638491 | NCBI WGS metagenome assembly FSYS01 (sample SAMEA3914788, study PRJEB12502) | metagenome | biome: forest; material: soil | place: Canada | collected 2011-07-03 | depth 0.1 m | reverse complement strand
CGATGGGACTGGGCATATCGCGGGTGAGCAGGTGGCGTGGGTGGAACTGCGTGGGCCGATGGATTGCACGGTGTACACGCAGGTGCAGTGGGCCAAGCTTCTGGAGCGGCTCGGCCCCGATCCTCTGAATGGCGACAAGCCGGATAAGGCGTTCGCGAAGATTGCCAAGAGCAAAAAACCGGTTGCGGCACTGTTGATGGAGCAGGATATTTTCGCCGGGGTTGGCAACATCTATCGCGCGGAGCTGCTGTTTCGGGCACGCCAGAGTCCATTTACGTTGGGCAAGGATGTGCCGATAGAGGTGCTGAGGAAGATCTGGAAGGATGCCGGACCGCTGATGCGCGCGGGGATGGTGGATCGCCGGATTGTGACGACGCTGGCGAAAGATCGTCCGCATAAGACCGGGCAGGCGTTGAAGGAAGAGGCGCATTATGTCTATCGGCGGCAAGGGAAGCCCTGCTGGATTTGCGGGACTAAGGTGATGAAGATGGAGGGTTTTGCGGGGAGGAATTTGTTCTGGTGCCCGCTATGCCAGGCGTAGAGAAGGAAGACGCTGGTGATAGGCACGTTGGTGGAGTAAGTTTGAGAGATATCTATGGCGACACAGACAAAAGACTATTACGGCACGCTTGGCGTAAAGAAGACGGCGACGACGGATGAGCTTCGCAAGGCGTTTCGCAAGCTCGCGCGGAAGTATCACCCGGATGTGAACCCGGGCGACAAGAAGGCTGAGGAGAAGTTCAAGGAAATCTCCGAAGCCAACGACGTGCTGAGCGACGAGAAGAAGCGCAAGATCTACGACCAGGTCGGGTTTTACTCCGATAACATCGATCCCGCGACGGCGGAAGCGTATGCGCGCGGCGGCGGCAGTGCGGGCGGGGCTGGGTTCGGAAGCGGTTTTGGTGGGGCGCAGGCCGGCGGCGGGCAGGGTGTGCCGTTTGATTTTGGCGGCTTCGATTTTTCGGGATTTCAGGGTTCAAGCAAAGCTTCGCGCGCTGAGAGTGAAGGCTTTGGTGGAAGCTTTCGCGATGTTTTTAGCGGCATGTTCAATGGCGGCCGGCACGCGAGAGGCCCGCAGCCGGGGACTGATCTCGAGTACCAGGTGCAGGTGGATTTCTGGACCGCGATTCGCGGCGGCGTGACGCGGCTGGAGATTCAGCGGCAGGAGCAGTGCCCGACGTGCAAGGGGCGTGCCGTGGTTGGCGGAAGCATCGAGTGCCCGGAGTGCCATGGCAGCGGCCAGGTGACGCAGATGGGCGGGCGGATGAAGTTCAACATCCAGTGCCCGCGCTGCGGCGGCAGCGGGAAGGTGCAGAACGAGTGTGCCACTTGCGACGGTGCAGGTGTGATCACCAAGCGCGAGCCGCTGGAGTTCCGGATCAAGCCGGGGACGCGCGATGGCCAGCGGATTCGGCTTGCCGGCAAAGGCAATGCCGGGACGGAGGGCGCGTCTGCGGGTGATCTGTATCTGATCATCAAGGTTGGGCATCACAAGCTGTTTCACCGCTCAGGCGATGACATTCACGTAACCGTGCCGGTAACGGTAGTGGAAGCGGCGCTGGGAGCGAAGATCGATGTGCCGACGATCGACGGCGTGGGCACGCAGGCAGGCCGTGCGCAGTTGAAGATTCCTCCGGGGACGCAGACCGGCCAGAAGCTCCGCATGCGCGAAAAGGGTGTGCCCAGCGCCACGCGCGAAGGTGTGCGCGGCGATCAGATTGTGGAAGTGAAGATCGTCGTGCCGAAGGTGCAGGATGAGCGTTCGAAGGAGATCCTGCGCGAATTGCAGAAGCTGAATCCGGAAGATCCGCGCGAAGAGCTGCTGGCAGGGGTTTGATCACGGCATGAGGGCTCTCCTTTCGAGCCCCGATGCTGACGTGGTCAATATTGCACAGAAGATCCCGATCAAAACGCAGAAAGTACTTGTGCCGGAAAATGTCTGCGGCGAGGTATGCAGGAAAGCGCGACACGGTAGCGTTAGTTGGCGCTGGACTCGGGAGCTTCGGGCATGATGTATTTGTCGACCAGTGCGTTGGTGAACTGCATGGTTCCAGGGGCGAGTCCAGCGACGCGAGCGGCAAGCCAGGCTTGCGGGGTGATGGTAATTTCGGCGCACCCTTGCTGGACGGCAGAGTAGATTTTGTTGGCTGCGTGTTTGGCTGTGGTGGAGATAATCGGCGCGTTGGCCATGAAGTCGAACCAGCGGCGTTCGAACTCGACATCGCCGACGAACTTGGCGTGGGCTTCGCCGCCGGTGCGCATCAGCCCCGGACAAACGGTGGTGACGCGGATGCCTTTGTGGCGAAGCTCGGCGTGCAGTCCCTCCGAAAAGCCGACCAGCGCGAACTTCGCGGCTGAATAGGGCAGCATGTGCGGTACGGCCAGTTTGCCGCCGATCGAAGCAACGTTGACGATCGCGGCGCGGCGCGAGCCTGTGAGCGGTTGCTGCGTGCGCATGTGCGGCAGTGCGGCCCAGGTGGTGTGGAGCGCGGCGAAGAAATTGACATGCATGGCCCGCTCGAAGGCTTCGGCGGTTTGCGATTCGATGGGGCCGACTTCGATGATGCCGGCGTTGTTGACCAGGACATCGATGCGCCCGAAGCGGGCGATGGCTTCAGCGACGAGGCGGCGGCACTCGGCGGGTTGGGCGAGGTCGGCGGCGACGAGGTAGAAGTCGTCCGGGGCGAGGTGCGGGTGGTCTTTAACGAGCTTGGACTGCGCCTGTTGCAAGTCTGCGAGGTTGCGAGACGCCAGCACCAGCCGGACGGGCTTTCTCGCAAAACGGTTGGCGATGGCGAGGCCGAGGCCGCGGGAGCCACCCGTGATGAGCACGACAGCACCGGGTGCGAGCGGTTTACCCCGCAGCGCGCGGATGGCGGCGGCTGCGAGGAGTGTGGTGCCAACGGCGGCCACAGCGGCTCCCGTTATTCCGACTGCGGCGGTGGTCAGGAGAACGGGCTTGAGCGTTCTGAGCAAGATACCCATGAACGGATTGGATGCACGGAACGGGCTGGCGGCGGTATCCTGAACACGATGGCAACCAAGCGTAAGTCAAAGGGCGCGTACATGATCTCGTCGGTGGCGGAGATGTATGCGATTCATCCGCAAACGCTGCGACTGTATGAGCGCGAGGGATTGCTGCGGCCGTCGCGGTCGGACGGCAATACGCGGCTCTATACCGATGAGGACCTGGAGCGGCTGGAGTTCATCCTGAACCTGGCGCGGGATCTGGGCGTGAATATTGCAGGAATCGCAATCATCCTCCAGATGCGCGAGCGCATGGAGGAGATGAACCGGCAGATGCAGGGATTCGTCGACTTTGTGCGCACCGAAATGCTCACCCGTATGCAGCAGGCCGAGCCCAAGGCAGGGTTGGTGCCATTGCGGCGGCCACTCCGGCCAAATACGCGCGATAGCGGTAAAAGCTAGATCGTAGCTACGATCGGCTGCATCCATTCCGGGGCGGAATGGATGCGGGCAGCTTTGCGAGTTGCAGCGTGGGCGCCAGCATTAGGATCGGCTTCGAATTGCCATCGTTCCATATCTGGAACGATGGCGGTACTTTACACTGGATGAAGACGCAAACCGCCTCAAAAGTTCCTCCGAGGTCTGGGTTTGCCTCCATTTATTTTCTGATGCACATTCTTTTGCGAATCTTGTTTTTTGTCGCCCTGACAGGCAGTGTTACGTCTTCGATCTACTGCGGCATGGTGATGGTGGCGGCGATCCGTTTCGGTCTGCGGCGGCGGCGTGAGCTGCGGCAGCCTGCGGACTTTCTGCCTCCGCTGAGCGTGCTCAAGCCGCTGCATGGCACCGAGCCGGGTATGGAGCGGAACCTCGAGACGTTTTTTCAGCAGCAGTATCCGGACTTTGAGCTGCTCTTCTGTGCACGGCAGGAAACCGATGAAGGTTTGCGGCTGGCGCGGAAGGTTGGCGAGCGGTATCCAGCGGTGAACGCCAGGTTTCTAACCTGCGGCGAGCCGATGCCGAAGTTTCATAACGCGAAGGTCTATTCGCTGGCGAAGCTGGATTCGGTGGCGAAAAATGACACCTACATTACGAGCGATGCGGATGTGCGGGTGCAGCCGGATTACCTGCTGCGGATGGTTCAGAACCTGAAAGACCCGCATGTGGGGCTGGCTTCGTGCGTGTATCTGGGCACGGCGGGCGAAGGCGCGACGCTTGCGTCGCAGCTGGATGCAGTGGGCAAAAGCGTGGAGATGACCTCGGGCGTGCTGGTGGCCGATATGATCGAAGGTACAAAGTTTGCGCTCGGCGCGACGATGGCCACGCGGCGGAAGAGCTTTCAGGAGGTAGGCGGCTTTGATGAGCTCGGGCAGTTTTATGCCGATGACTTTGTGCTCGGCAACCGGCTGGCCGCGCAGGGCACGGGCGTGCTGCTGGCGACGCATGTGATCCGCTTGATGGTGCAGGATTCGCCGTTCTGGTTGAGCTTCAGAAATCAGCTTCGCTGGATGCAGAGCACGCGCCGGTCGCGGCCGTGGGGGCATCTCGGAAGCGGGCTTACGTTTGCGATTCCGTTTGGCTTGATGGGGCTGGTGTGGGGGCTCTGCACCGGGCGTGCGGCGGTGGGCTTGTTTTGGCTGGTTGTGATGATCGTCAATCGCTGGCTGCAGGCTGGGTCGATTTTGCTTGTGATGGGCGATCCGGGATGGTGGCGCGGAACGTTGATCTACCCGCTGCGGGATTTCCTGGGCTGGGCGCTTTGGGTGGGCAGCTATGGCGGCGAGAGCTTTTACTACCGCGGGAAGGTTTACAAGATGAAGCAAGGCGGCCGGGTGGAGTCGCCGGAGTAGCTGCGGGGAACGAGCTACGGGTGTTTCTGATCGAATGGTTGTGCATTTACCGTTGTCTTCAGCAGACAACGGTCGACTTTGTCGCTCCCGGTCCGCTGCAGCAGTATTTCGAGGCGACGATCTTGTTCTACCCAGCGGCCCCAGTAGAACCCTGTGTGTTGAGAATTGGGTAGAAAGCCGGGGCCGCAAGCATAAGAGAACACCGTTCCGCGCGCCGGATCGTTCGGTCCCGAGCCAAGCAGGTTGCCCGTGCCGGAGCCATTTTCGTGGGGATTGAATTGCTGGCGATCGGTCGAGATAACGTGGAACCGCACAGGATAATCGGGATTGGGATTGGTGAAAGCTACGTCCGGCGCGTTGTAAAGATGAATCAGCCGCGTGGAGAGTCCGTGAGGGACAGGCGTCGCATCTGCGGGATCGAAGGCTTTCGGCTCGAGCGCGATTTGCAGGGTACACGTGTCTTTGTGGTCCGAGCCCACTCGACCCATTAGCAATTCGAGCTTGAAGGGCTGCTTCTTCCACCGAGCTTCGTACGACTGCGCTGCGATTTGGTTTGCCGTGAATGGGACCGAACATTCAAAGGTGTAATCGAAACCTTTGCCCGTTGAACCCTCAAGAATGTTTCCGCTTCCGTAACCGTGATATTCGCCTGTAGCACCGCCGAAGCGGATGGTCGCGATCTGGACATGCAACGGGAAGTCAGGATTCGGATCATCGACCGGACCATCAGGCGCTTCGTAAATGATGGGCAGCCTGACGCGCGGACTCCGAAATGTCGCCCACTGAGCTGACGAGACCGTAGATAAAAAGACAAAGAAGAGAACGACGGTTTGTCTCATGCTGAAGGTCCTCGGAACAATTTGAGTTTGCCCGATTTTTCATGCAACTGCGACGGTTCTTTCTATTAATATCCGGTGACTGCCCATCTCTTGGCACCGATTGGCCGCGGTCAGCGGTTCGTGAGAATTGTCTTGCCACCGGAACGCGCGAAGTCGGTCGCCTTGCCGTAGGCGCTCAGGTCGGTGACGCGGGCCTTCGGGTTGTAGGTGAGCAGGAAAATGCGGTTGGGGCCGGCCCATAGTTTTCTAAGGTCGGCATCGTTGGCGAAGATGTGTGGGCTATCAGGCCAGAAGCTGCCAAACCACGGGCCATTGATGTGGCCGTTCACAAGCGTGACTGGCTGGCCGGTGTAGAAGAGCAGCGTGGAGCCGGAAGTGAGCTCGCCGTCTATGAGGATGAGATCGCCGGGCTTGCGGGCAGCGTCGATGGCAAGCGCGAGGTCCTTCGAGCCGAGGATGGGGTAGAAGCGGGCAAGTCCTTCATGCGCGGCGAGCAGCACTCCGGTCATGCTTGCGGCGACGACCAGGTTTGCGACGAAGGTTCGGCCCCGGCGGCGGATAAGGTGCGAGACCGGCCCGAGGAAGAGCATGCACAGTGACACGGTGAGCAGCGGGCCTCGGAAGAAACCCATGGCAGAGCCGGTGAGATCGAACACATGCCCCAGCGAGAGGTTATACAGCGCAGGGTTGGACGAAAGCGCGGTGTTCAGGTCCAGGCCGGGCGCTGGATCGTGTGCGGTGAGATAGAAGTATCCGCAGAGAACGAACAGCAGCGTGCCTAATGGAACGAGAAAGAACAGGGAGCCTTGCAGCGCTTGGCGCCGTGCGCGGTCGTGGAGGTTGGGCGCGGAGGGATCGCTGGTGCGGAAGCGAACGTCGGCCGCTGCGAGAAGCGCTCCGACGAGCAGGGCAAGCGCCGGTAGTGCAGGGAGGTGGTAGTACTCCTGGCGCGAAGAAAGCGTGAAAAAGCCAAGAATGATGCCGGGCCAGAGCAGCAGCGAAAGAGCGGCTTCATAGCTGCGGGATTGGTTGATGAGGGTTTCGGCGGAGAAGTCCGCGTCGGAGTCGAAGCGAGTGTTGGAACGCTTGCGTCCGCGGAGGTCGCGGAAGGCGTTGAGCAACGCCGCGGGAAGGAACGCAGCCCACGGAACCAGCCACAGAATCAGCAGCAGCCAGAACAGCGGAATGGGTACCTGTCCGTAATCGTGCGGGATGCGTTTGCCGAGAAAACGCGCGATGTGCTCGTTGTAGAGATAAAACCAGGCCCAGCCCGCGCGTGCCGGAAGGCCGAGGCCTGCGGGCATCGCAATCGCTGGATTACGCATGGCTGCGAGGATGTGCCACGGCGCGGCAATGATCGCGAAGATAAGAGTCGCCGCAGCGAGATGGAGTTTCAGCAGCAGCCTGAGCTGGCGTGTGATGGCCAGGTAGAGGATGACGAAGAGCAGCGGGAAGACGATGCCGATCAGCCCCTTGGTGAGGACGTCGAGGGCCATGACGGCCGCGAAGCCGAGCATGGGGAGTAGTGGCCCGTTGGACACCCGGGTCCCAAAAGCGGGATCCGGGGCACCCGGATTTGTGTTGATGCGATCGAGGGCTATGAGGAAAAGGTGGACGCTGAGGGTCATCCACAAGGCGATGAGGATGTCCGGGATGTAGAAGCGCGTGTAGAGGTAAGGGCCGATGGAGGTAGCCATCGCCAGCGCCGCATACAGGCCGGCGCGGTCGGAGTGCGTCGGTGGTGCGATCAACGCAAAGAGGCGAATGCCGAGCGCATACACAGCCAGCAACAGCGCGAGCACGCCGAGCGCCAGCGGCAGCCGCGCGGCCCAGTCGTGGATGCCGAACAGATGCATGGAACCGGCGGCCATCCAGTACATCAGCGGCGGTTTGTCGAAGAAGCGTATGCCGTCGATGGTGGGCGTCACGAAGTCGTGGCGCTGCAGCATCTCCCGCGCGATCTGGATGTAGACGCTATCGACGTCGTCGAGGAGGCCGGGGGTAAAGAGGCCGCCAAGTTGGAGAACCGCCCAGGAAAGGAGAATGAGGGCGACGGAGCGAAGGCTCCAGCGGCGAGTCGGGCTGTCGTTCGGTAGGTTCACTGAATGTCGTTCGTCTTTATGGTCGAGTGCGGGGGCTGCGATGTCAACGGCCTGTCGGTAATAAGGGCTTTGCCGGAGGTTTCGGCAAGAACAATCTGCCGCGCCCCGAGCAGGTGATCGACTTCGTTCCTCTGTTCGAGCGGAACGAAAAGAATTTTACGCGGCCCCGTACCCCATTGAGCGAGCAGTTGCGCGTGGGTGAGGAAAATCGGCGGCGCATCGGCGAACGTGCCGCCAAAGAGCATGGACGTCGTGCGTCCATCGACCAGCAGGACGGTGCGGTTGAGATAGAAGGGAATCGATGAACCGAATGCCTGGTCGCCGTAGATTATGAGCTGATCCGTGGGCGAGATTCGGCCGTCGCGTTCGAGCTGCTGAACACGCGCTGCGAAGTTCTGCGACGAAAGCATCGACGCGAAGCGCACCAGGGCGATGTGCGCGGCGATAAGGAAGATCGCGCTGGTCATTGCGACCGCGAGCGTCGCCGCGAAGTGCTTGCGACGCGAGCGCAGCAGCCACGCGACTGCCGGGCCGATGGCGAACGTGAGCGCAGCGATCGCCGCCGGTAGACGCAGCGCGGCGAAGGACGGCCCGGTAAGGTCGAAGAAGTGGGACGTGGAAAGTGTGTAGTCGCCCACACCGCGATGTGCAAGCAGCGCGCCGATGTCTGGCGTGAAAGGCAGGTGGCGCGACGTCCACAGGCCATAGGCGAGTGCAGCGGCGATGCTAAGGCCAAGCACGGTAAAGGCGGCCTGCGCGAAGCTGAACGTGCGTTGCAGCGTAACACCGGCGGTATAAGCCTGCTCGGCCAGCGCGAGCGATGCAGCCAGCAGCATCAGCAGGGGCAGGTAGATCGGGAAGGTGTAGTACTCCTGGTTGGTCGAGAAAGCGAAGAAGAGCAGAACAAAGGCGGAGAAGATGGTGAGCAGCAAAACGGTGCCGCTGGAGAAATCGGTAGCGAGCGGCGGCCTGCGATTGTCTTTGTGCCGCGCCAGTAGTTCCAGTCGCGAGAGGGGTTTGCCGTCTGCATTGCTTTCGTGGCGGGTGTGCATTTCGCGGCGTTTCAGATAGGCGATCGACAGAGCAGTTGGCGTGAACAGGCTCCATGGGAAGAGCCAGATGAGGTGTTGCGTCCAGTAGAGCGCGGCGGGCAGCTTGTTGTAGTCGCGCGGAATACGGCGGCCCAGGAACCGCAGGTAATGCTCATTGACGAAGTAGAACCAGAAGAAGCCGTGGCCGCCTGCGCCGCCGGTGTTGCGAAGGCCGGCGAGGATGTGCCAGGGCGCGGCGATCGCGAGGAACAGCAATGTGCCCGTGAATGGTTTCAGTCTATGGAGATTGTGGAGTTGGCGGGTGAAGGCAAGGTAGAGGATTGCCGTGCCAAGGAGAAAGACAATGGCGATGAGGCCTTTGGTGAGTACGGCGAGAGCCATCATGGCCCAGAAGATGTAGGCGTAAGTGGTTGGTGCTGACATTGCGCGGACCCAGGTCCGAGAATCCGGAGCCTCCACCCCACCGAGCATAAAGCCGCTCGTTGGGGACCCCGGACCCGGGGCACCTGATGTTGTGACTGGTTCGAGGGCGCGGAGCAGAGAGTAGAGGGCGGTGGCGAGGAAGAGTGAGAGCAGCACTTCTGGAATGAAGATGCGCGTGAACAGGAAGACGCCGGCTGCGGTAAGCGTGAATAGGCCGGTGTAAAGAGCCGCGCGTTCGTCGAAAGCGCGGCGTGACCACACATATCCGAGCAGCGCCAATGCGAGTGCCGCAAGCGCCAGCGGCAGATGAATTGCAAAGCTGTTCGCTCCGAAAGCCCGCAGGCTCAGCGCGGCGAGCCAGTACGGCAGCGGCGGCTTTTCGAGATAGCGTATGCCGTCCACGTGCAGCGTCACCCAGTCGCCGGTCTGGGCCATGGTCTGCGCCGCCTGCGCGTGCGTCGCGTCGGCATCGTCCAACAACGCCGGGCTGTGCAGCGACGTCGCATAAATCGCCAGCCAGAATCCGAGCAGCAGAAGAATGTGGAGAAGTGGCTGGTGGCGAGAATCGGCTTGCCGCGGTGCGATCCCTGCGGAGACGGGCGAAATCGTTGGCTGTTCAAGCGCGCTCATGCGGTGCGATTCATCGATCTGGTTCTGGAATTTCTCAAGCGGCCTTAGGTAGCATCTTACTAGGTGCGGGCATGGGCGCGTGATGCACAACTCGCCGCTGTATGGTGCTAGATGTCGCTCGGTGGGCTTTGTGCTGCGGGCGAATTTGCTTTGCCAAAGGATGCAGACGCCCTATGCCTACCTTCGCGGCCATTGATATTGGATCGAACTCCTGCCGTCTGGCAATCGCATCAGTACAGGCCCACAATCTTAAGACGCTGCATGAGGACCGCGAGGTGACGCGGCTCGGCGAAAGTGTCTTCGAAACCGGCGTCATTTCGCCCGAAGCCATGGCGGTCACCGTAAAGGCTCTCAAACGCTTTCACAAGGCGGTGCAGGCGCACGTTGTGGATAAAGTGCGCGTCGTCGCAACCAGTGCTATGCGCGATGCGCGCAACTCCGAGGCATTTCGCGCCTGGGTGAAGTCTGCGACCGGTTGGACGGTGGAAGTGATCTCCGGCCTTGAAGAAGGCCGTCTGATTCACCTCGGCGTAGTAACGCACGAGCCCGGCGCACGCGGAAAGTGCCTGATGATCGACCTCGGCGGCGGAAGCTGCGAGGTCACTCTGTCGGATGGCGGACGTATCAAGCAGATGGTCAGCCTGCCACTGGGCGCGGTGCGCTTGCAGCAGGAATTTCTGCGCGTCGATCCGCCGGCCAAGGACGATGTCGCGAGGCTGCGCAAGTTCATCGACCGCGAACTGGGCCGCGCCCTCAAGAAGATGGGCAAGCCGAAGGTGTCGATTGTGATTGCGACTTCGGGGACGGCTGCGGCGTTGGCCGAGGCCAGCAGCTCTATGGCGCTGGGGCTTGAGAGCAAGAAGGCGGCTAAGAAGAGCGCGAAGAAGTCCGTGCCAGTGAAGCGGGTGAAGATTTTGCAGGCGGAAACCGCGGATGTAAGGAAGCTGGCGGACCGCCTGCTGAAGATGAACGACGCCCAGCGCGCGGCGGTGGCTGGCATCGGGCCGCGGCGTTCGGAGATCATCTGCGGTGGCGCGCAGGTCTACGCTTCGCTGCTGGAGCGCATGGAGCTGAAAGGCTTTCGCTACTCGCCCATCGGCCTGCGCGATGGCGTGCTCGCGCAGATGCTCGCGGACGTCGACATCCGCGCCAGCGTGCATCGCACGATGGAGGCAGAGCGCTGGGAAGGCATCCTCGAAGTCTGCCGCCGATACGGCTTCGATCCACGGAAAGCCGAGCCGGAACGCCAGCATTGCGTTCAATTGTTCGATCAGTTGCTGAAGGTGCATGAGCTGCCGCCGGAGTACAAGCTCTGGCTCGAAGCCGCGGCGATGATGCAGGAAGTCGGCAAGTTCATGAACCACCAGGGACACCATCGGCACACGCAATACATCATCGCGAACTCGGAAATTTTTGGCTTCACGCCGGCGCAGCGAGCGATTGTGGCGGCGATTGCGCGGTATCTCGGCAAGAGCCGTCCGGAGCCCATGGACCGCCCAATGCGCTATGTGCCTGTGGAAGAGCATGGGCATGTGCAGCGCGCCGTGATGCTGCTGCGTATGGCGCAGGCGCTGAATCAGGACCGCGCAACCGCAGTGGTGAAGGTGCGGACGAAAGTCGATCCGAAACGTGTCGTGATGAAACTGATCCCTGCCCGTGGAGGCGCGGAGCTGGAATCCTGGTCACTGAAAAAAGAAGCGGGCTACTTCCGCGAAGTCTTCCGCCGCGAACTGGTTATTGAAGTCGCGTAGAGCGCCCGCACGATGCGCGGATCGAGCAGCCACTGCAGCGTGGCCGGACCGCGCTGGAGATTCAGGCGGGCAAGCGAGCCCTTGCGCAAGCGCACGCGCGGATGCGCAAGCTCGTCTGGTGCTGGCAGGGAAGGCGCAATGAGCTGGCCCAGAAACGCTGTGATGTTGGGATTATGGCCGACAACCAGCAGGTTTTCGTAGGCCGAGCACTCGCGCAGCAGACGCTGGAAGTGCGTGTAGGTTGCCGTAGGCGCCAGCGCGTTCGAGACAAGAATTCTGGACTCATAGCCGGTCTCTGTGCCGACCAGTTGCGCGGTCTGCATGCTGCGCTTCAGCGGGCTTGAGACGATCAGGTCGAAGCTGGTCTTCATCGCGGTGAGCACATGCGCCAGGTGCAGGCAATGGCTCTTGCCGTCCTTGTCGAGAGGGCGTTTGAGATCGAGCAGTGGATTGACGCGCTTGGTACCCGCGCTGGCGTGACGGAGAATATAAAGATTCATGCTGGGTCAGGCTCTTTTTCTTTGGCTGGTTGGCCGGGTTCATGGTGGAAGACGCCTGGGTCGGGCTCAGGGAGCGACGGCGCGGCGGGTTCCGGGTCGGGGAGCGGGTCGTGGCTCGCGGTGTTGCGCTGGCGGGCTTCGAATGCGTCGATTTGCCAATCTTGCGGCATAGCCAGTTGGATGCGCATGGATCGAGCGAAGCTCCTTCAGGAGATTCTACTGACGACGCCAGATTTCTGCGTAAAGAAGCCCAAAGAGCTTTTCATGCCGGACCACACGGGTAAACCCGGCCTGCCGAAGCGCAGCCTGCGGATCAGGAAGCGATTGAACCCGGAGCCCGGTGAGAATCCCAAAGGCAACGTAGAGCGTCCGGATGTAAAGCTTCGCGAAGCTGCCAACGATCGGACGCTGTGGAACCTCGAAATCGGAGATCACCCAAAGCGCCCCCGGCTGCGTGTGCTCCGCAATCTTCTGCGCAAGGGATGCAACCTCGGGCTGCGTAAGGCAGTCGAGGAAGAAGTGCGTGACGACGAGATCGGTGCCGGGTTGCGGTGTGACGTCGAGCGCGGAGGTCTGCATCGTCTGCAGCCGAGGCGACGGGCAGCGATCGCGCAGAAGACGCAGCATGCTGGCGCTGATGTCGACGGCAAGAGCATCGAGCGTGGGGTTCTGTCGTATCAGCTGAGCAAGAAACCTCCCGTCTCCGTCTCCGAGAACGAGCGCCTGACGGCAGCCCGCGAGCTGCGCCAGAAAGTGCGTGCGAGTGCGCTGCAGTATTGGACCAAGCGAGAGATATTCCGCCCAGCGATACACGCGTGCGACGCGATCGAAGTTGGGTTGCGAGCTCATCGCGCGAAGGGAAGCAGCAGCAGCGGTGTCAGGAGCGCCAGGTCGGCCGCGGCGCGGAGGCGGATCGGCGAGAAGCGATGGCGCAGGACATGGAGGAACAAAAGCAGCATCGCACTCGTTCCCGACGCAAGCGCAAGGAGCACCATCGGCCGTCGCTCCCCGGCCTGGATTTGCAGCGCTGCGACGAGGCACGCCGTCAACGCCGTGAGCACGCTGATCATGCGTAGATGCCGCGTGGCGAAGCGCGTCGTCCAGTGCGCGGAGTCACGCGAGCCGGGGTGCTCCCACGCGTAGAGATACAGACAGTTGAGCGTGCAGACGGCAGCAAAGAGGATCGCGCCGGGTGCAAGGGCGAGGCGCAGACCGGGTGCTCGCGCGACGGTTGGAATGAAGATCGCGGCGGGAAAGAACAGTCCCACGGCCAGCTCTTTCGGCAGTCGATGCGTCGGGCTTCGGTAGATATGGATCAGGAAAAAGTAAGCGAAGAGAAGACTGGCCAGCAGCGCGTAAAGACGCAGCGCCGCCGGATCGAGGCGCGGCAGCAGCATGGCGAGTGTGATTGAAGCGCAGACGATGCCGGCCAGGAAGAAGCCCTTGTACCGATGATGGAAGCGGTGACGCTCTTCTAGTTCAAGTAGATGGTTGTGCGGTGGATTCGTATCGAGCAGCCGCGCATCGAGCAGGCGGTCGGTAGCGTAGAGCATCCACACGGCCAGGAACATTGGAGCGGGGGCAGTCGGGGACAGCGTAACGCCGGAGCAGTGTGCGACGAAGACTGTCCATAGCGCAGCGACGCTCGGGGCGTCCAGCGATAACAGATGCCACAGCGCAAGCGGCGTGTAAGCCGACCGGCGTTGCGGTTTGGCAGGCACAAGCGTGAGCTTTTGCGTTGAGGGACTGGGTGTGCGTGCAGGCAGAGACATCTCTGCTTTCCATGCTACTTCGTCAGACCCTCGGTTCCGGCAGCCGATTCCGCAGCGGACGAATTCGAGCCTGTCTGCCGAGAGCCGGTGGCCCAGAAGCCCGGGTCGATATCCGCGAAGATGCTGTCGCGGAGCTCAATAGTCGCAAGCCGTTCATGCTGCTCCGCGCTGAGCCAGCCTTCGGCATCAAACGCTCGCCAGAAGAATTTGAGCTCCTCGAACTGATCCATGTGCGTCGTAAACCGCAGCTCGGCATAGTCTCGCGCGGCGCCGGTCGTGATGAGGAACTGCCAGTCGGAGGACTCAAGCAGCAGCAGCTCGCGGCAGAGCTGCTTCACAATCCGCTGGCCGAGTTCGGTCTCCTGCCACTTGCCTGCGGTGCAGACCTCGCGGGTGTACAGCTCCGCCGGGTAGAGACGCCCGTAAGTCCATGATGTTTCAGGATTTAGCCAGACCTGATTGGTGCCTTCGGCACCCCACGAGCCCTCATGCATGGCAATAAAACCGGCCCGCGGATAACGGTCGAGATAGTTCGAGCAGGAGATCAACTGCAACCCCTCCGGATCTTCATGCAGCAGCCGCGCCACAGCCTCCAGCCACATCGGGCCCTCAAACCACCAATGCCCAAAGAGCTCGGCGTCAAACGGCGAACAAAGGATCGGTGGCGTTGCCGTGTTGAGGCACTCCTGCAACGCGTCGCGCACCAGAGAAATAAAGTGTGCAGCGTGCGTTCTCACCCGCTCGGCAGCCTCGTGCGGGTTATACGGCTGCTTGTCGCCCATATCCACGCCCGGCCCGGTCACGCGCCAGTAACGGTGCCCACCCGGCCAGCGCTTCTTGTGGAAGTCCAGATAGTTGCTATCGCCGGGATAGCCCGACTCGCCCGACCACACCTGAATGCCGGTGCGTGGATCCCGCGGGAAAACGGTCGCGGCATGCTTCTTGTCGAGCCCTTCATACGGCCCAGCGACGTAGTGCGGCTGGTAAAGCATGCGGCTGTTCGACGCGGATCCGCGAAACGGCGGATTGGGCTTCTTGCCATAGGGGGAACGAGTCGGCTCGGAGTCTTCCACCAGATGCGTGTCGACGAAAAAGAAATCAAGCCCACTTTCGGCTAGCGCCTGCTCGACGCCGATGCGCTCAAACCCGGGGGCAATGGCCGAACCGTTGGCATTCGCCACGGGGTAATTCCAGAACCCCGAAGGCCGGTACCCACACTCCGGCGCCCAGATTCCACGCGGATGCTTGCCAATGTGTCGCTCATGCGTTTTCACCGCAGTGCGAATCTGCGCGCGAACGCTCTCATCGGTGCCGAGCAGCGGCATATACCCATGCGTGGCCCCGCAGGTAATGATGTCGATCAAACCCTTGTCGTTGAAGTGCCGGAAGCTCGAAATGATGTCGCCGTTGAGATATTGGAACTGGTCCAGCGTGTCCTGAAAGAAGCGCTGCCAAAAGCGCGCGGTTTCGGCATAGCCATATTCGCCGGTGAGCTGGAAGAAAGCTTCATCCTCGCGGGCGGACAGAATTTTGCGCTCGACATAGCGAGGGAACTCGGTGATAAAAACCGGGTGCGCCAGTTGCTCCAGCAGGATCGGCGAAAGATTGAGGTTGCAGTGCAGGGCAATCCCATCGCGCTCCAGGCTGCCAAGCATGCGAAGCAGCGGCAGATAGGTTTCGGCAGCGGCCTCCAACAGCCACTCCATGCCATGCGGCCACGTACCGTGGTTTACGACGTAAGGAAGATGGGCGTGCAGCGTGAAGCTGAGAAAGCCAGACGGTTTCGGCTCACCGGCTGCGCCAGGCTTTTTGGAAGCTGACTGAGATGCGGCGTTCAAAGTGTCCCTTCCCGGGGGCTGAGGCGGAGTGCAAACTCCGCGGGCGTTGACTGGGAGTGGGGCACACCCCCAGTCAACTAAAACATTTTTGGTGACTGCATCTGATGTCAGTAGATGCAGCCGCCGTCCAGGTAGTTGCAGTTAACGGGTCTGCAGCCCGGGTTCCGGAGGGCCATAGTTGGACGGCGTTTGCGAACTCTGTAACGTGATGGAGTTCGCCAGGTGGAAGCGGATCACGGTTTCCGACGGGATGGCCACCTGCTGCCCGCGCGTTGAGCCCTGCACAATCGCCCCGCCCCCTGCACCTGCGCCCGCGCCGATGGCCGCCCCTCTGCCGCCTCCGAAGATGCCGCCGAGCACCGCGCCGATAGCCGCACCGCCGCCGATCTTCTCGGCGGTATTCGTACCGCGGCCTTTGCCTTCAACCGTGTAGGCGTCCGTGCTGATGGCCACGGTGTGGCTGTGCCGGGTAAGTGCGGTGAGCTTCAGCGAAAGCAGTGAGTGGCCCTTGAAGTGGCCGGCATCATGCGCGGCAACAACGCGTCCGCTGACGGCAGCGCCAGCCGGGATCGCAACATACCCGTCGGCGACGACTTCGTGCGTGACGACTCCGTTGAACGGCGTGCCTTCCTGCGTAACCGCGCTATCGAGCCCTTGCGTGATGCGCACAGGAATCGAGGCGCCGACGGGAAGCGTGACCTCATGGAAAGCCGGCGGCGGAGGCCCGGGCGCATTTTCGCTGGGCGGCGGTAGTGGCTGGTTGTTCGCGATGGCGGTCTGCTCCTGCGGCGTCGTCTGGCGCGGCGCGGTGGGGGCGTTGGGCGAGGTCACGGTCGGAGGTACGGGGATGCCGGCGACGGTCAGGCCGTTCACGACTTCCTTCACGCCCTTCACCTTGGCGGCGTCCTCGGCCGCCACGGAGCTGGCGGTCTCATCGCTGACGTCGCCAGTCAGGGTTACGACGCCGGCTTGCACGGATGTTTGAACGGGCTGGTTGCTGATCGAAGGATCGGCGGCGAGGGCGGCTTTCACGTTGGTGGTCAGCGTGGGGTCGTCGACGGTAGTCTTGCAGCCGGAAAGCGGCAGCAGCACAAGGGCCGCGGCGCTCAGGGCAAAACGGCTGATGCGCCGAACGAAGGTGTGACGATAAAACATAGTCCTATCTCCAAAAAAGGCCTTAAGATCCTTCATTGTTGTGAGATGCGCGAGATGGACCGCGCGGGCAGATGGCAGGATATATCTATAACGGTTGCTGCCACGCAACCCCTGCTATGCTGAACGGCATCCAGAAGTAGGTGCGAAATTTTGTGTAGGTTGGCAAGCCAGCCACTAGAATTTAGAGCGTAAAGTAAAACAGCATCGATTTGGATGAGGAGAGCACAATGGCTGATCAGGACAACGGCGGTGGAGTTGGCGGATTTGGATGGTTTCTCGCGGGGCTTGGTATCGGTGCGCTGGTAGGCGTGCTGTACGCTCCAAAGTCGGGCAAGGAGACGCGCGAGGAACTCGTTGCGCGTTCGCTCGAAGCTCGAGACAAGGCGAACGAGATGTACAACCAGGGCCTGCAGCAGGCGACCCAGTATGTGCAGCAGGGCAAGGAAGTGGCTGGCCAGTACGTGCAGCAGGGCAAAGAAGCCGCGACCCAGTATGTCGACAAGGGCAAGGAGTACTACGACAAGGGCCGCACCCAGTGGACGCAGTATGTGGACAAGGGCAAGGACATGATCCAGACCCAGGCTGAGGCCGTACATGCAGCGGTTGATGCGGGTAAGGATGCGTACGTGAAGACGGCAACAGCAGGCGAACCGGCTCAGAAGTCGTAGCCGTCTGTGGCAGAAAATCCGGGGCCGGTCGATGCCGGCCCCATTGCTTTGCGGCACCAGATTTGCACGCTCTCTGTGAGAGACAATAGAGCGTGCCGTGTTGCTCGAGGCGGATCAAGGGCGCACAGAGGAGTGTTTTCATGCCGGTTCCTGGCGGTTTAGCGACGTTTTTCCTGCAGGCGAGCGGTCTCGACGGACGCGATGTGCACTTGCTGATGATTTTTGCCGGTGTCATCGCCCTGGCCATGGCGGCGCAGGCCTTCGGCGTGATTGGCAGCGCGCTGTATGCCTGGAAGATGCTGAAGAAGGTGGAACACCTCAGCGACAGTTTCGAACAGAAGACCACGCCGGTAATGCTGAAGGCCACGGCTTTGCTGGACGACCTGGGGCCGAAGATTCGCAGCGTCAGCGAGAACGTCGAACAGATTTCCTATACCGTCCGTGAGAAGTGCGATGAGCTCGGCGAGACGCTCACGCAGATCAACCGGACGGTCGGCGAGGCGAATTTCAGGACGCGGGCGCAGGTGGGCAGGGTCGACGGAATGGTGAGCGATGCTCTCGATACGACCGAGGAAGTTTCTCGCGTCGTGCAGGAAGGCATTCGCATGCCGGTGAGGCAGATTGCCGGGATCATTGCGGGGTTCAAGGCTGGGCTGGAGACGCTGGCACAGCGGTCGCCGTTTGGCAAAGGCAAGGGGCGGGAGAATCCTTACGATCTGTAGGAACCTCCATATTCGCTTTGAATTGTCATCCTGAGCGTAGCGAAGGACCTGCTTTCTCCCGTTCTTCGCCCGCGCCACCCCAGCCACCGGGTGCCCCATGTCCGGATTTTCGGACGTGGCACCTTTTGGGGTGCCTAGACGATTTGGGGTGGCTAGACGATCCAGCCACCACCAGTCACTTCGTCTCCCTGGTAGAAGACGGCAGACTGGCCGGGAGTGATCGCCCGCTGTGGCTCGTCGAACGTAGCCTCGACGCGGTCGGCACCAGTAACCCGGAGGGTGGCTGCCGCCGGCTCATGGCGATGCCGGATTTTGATCGAGACGCGGATGCTTTCGCTGGGCTCGGGAATCGATACCCAGTTGAGGCGGTTGGCGACGAGCGTGCGCGAGAGCAGCTGGTCGTCCGTGCCAACCTGTACCGCGTGCGAATCCGGGTGAATGCTGAGCACATAGAGCGGATTTGGCGAACTGATGCCCAGACCCTTGCGCTGGCCGACCGTGAAGCCGTGGATGCCTTCGTGGCGGCCTAGAACCTCGCCGCCGGCAGTAACAAGCTCACCCGAGCTGTCAGGCAGTTCGCGGCCCTGCTCGTCGAGGTAAGCCTTGAGGAACTGCGAGTAGCTGCCGCCCGGAATAAAGCAGATCTCCTGCGAATCCGGCTTCTGAGCCAACTCAAGACCGTGGTCCGCGGCCATGGTGCGCACAGCGGGCTTCTGCATCAGGCCGAGTGGAAAAAGGGTTCGCGAAAGCTGGGCCTGTGTAAGGCCGAAAAGGAAGTAGGTCTGGTCCTTTGACCTGTCGGCTGGGCGCGAGAGAATCCAGCGGCCGCGCTCGGCATCGAAGTGGTTTCGGGCATAGTGGCCGGTGGCGATACGGTCAGCCCCAATGCCCTGCGCGGTGACGAGAAGCTGGTCGAACTTGAGATGGTTATTGCACAGCGTGCAGGGTATGGGCGTGCGTCCGGCAAGGTATTCGTCGACAAAAGGCCTCACAACCTCGTTTTCGAAACGCTCCTGAGCATTTACAAGGTAATAAGGGATGCCGAGGTGCTCGGCGACGCGCCGTGCATCATACACATCATCAATGGAGCAGCAACGTCCCTGGACGGATTCCGGCATGCCTTCGCGGCCGGCCAGGCGTCGCTGGTTCCAGAGCTGGAGGGTCAGTCCGACGAGTTCGTGCCCTTCGGCGTGGAGCAGAGCGGCCACAGCCGAGGAGTCGACACCGCCGGACATGGCTACGGCAATCGTGTTGTTGTGCGGCATTGGCAACTCCCTTCTAATAATCATAGACTTGTCGGGGAAACAGGGTGAAATTGTAATCAGGTATCCTACACGTGTCAGACAGGACTTAGGCTCTTGTGTGGGGCTAACGAACAGGCAATGGAGAAGCGGTCTCAGATCGGGATGACGGGCAGGTGGGCGCTCCCATTTTTGGGCGTCGCGTGCGCCGTCGGCGTGGCGTCGATTTACTTCAATCAGCCGCTGCTGCTGGTGATGGGCAAGAGCCTGGGAAACAGCTCTGCGCGCGCGCTTGGGTTGGTCGCCGTAGCGACGCAGCTCGGCTATGCAGCGGGCATCCTGTGCTTTGTGCCGCTGGGCGATGTGGCGGAACGCCGAGCCCTGATGATGCGCATGTATGCCGGCGTAGCGGTCGCGCTGCTGCTGGCTGCCGTGGCGCAAAACATGGTGTGGATGATTGCGGCGAGCGCGTTGATCGGCTTGATGGCGTCGGTGACGCATGTGGCCCTGCCGATGGCGCCGGATCTGGTGCCGCATGACCGCCGGGGACGCGCGATCGGAACAGTGATGACCGGCTTGCTGCTGGGAATCCTGCTGGCGAGAAGCTTTGCCGGATGGCTGAGCCGGTTTGGCGGATGGCGCACCGTATTTGTTACCGCTGCGATTCTAAACGCGGCGTTTGTTCCGCTGATGTGGCGAGTGATGCCGCGCATGAAGCCGATGCAGTCGCTGAGCTACAAGATGGCGATGAAGTCGCTTTGGAGTTTGTTCCGCGATGAGCCGCTGTTGCGCGAGGCGGGTGTGATTGGCGCGTTGACGTTTGCGTCGTTCAGTTGCTTCTGGACGACGCTGGCGTTCCTGCTGCAAAGCCATTACGGAATGGGTCCTGGCGTTGCAGGGACGTTCGGTGTTGTCGGTGTTGCGGGAGCACTGGTTGCGCCGCTTGCAGGACGGCTGGCGGATAGCCGGGGAACCCGATTCGTGGTCAGTGCTGCGGGTGCTGTGCTGACGACTTCGTATATATGGCTGTGGGTGTCGGAGTGGTTGACAATGTCGACGGCATGGCACATGGGAGCTCTGGTGGTCGGCGTCGTGATGCTGGATGCGGGCGCGCAGATGATGCAGATCGCCAATCAGACACGGATTTTCGGGCTGGGCGCGGACGCGCGCAGTCGGCTGAACACGGTCTACATGACGATGTATTTTGTTGGGGGCGCTGTTGGATCGGCGCTGGCGAGCATGGCGTGGGAGCGCTGGCAGTGGGATGGTGTGTGCGGCCTGCAGCTATGCCTGATTGCCGCAGCGGGTCTCAGGCATTTGACAGGCTATAGCCGACGGCATCGGCTGCCGGAAGTGCACCTGCCGGCGGGTGAGCGCGAACCTGCGTAGGTTCAGGGGCGCTACACGCGG
>FSYS01001487.1_pt1 | contig 21059 bp, 14 predicted proteins | sample 1638491 | NCBI WGS metagenome assembly FSYS01 (sample SAMEA3914788, study PRJEB12502) | metagenome | biome: forest; material: soil | place: Canada | collected 2011-07-03 | depth 0.1 m | reverse complement strand
GCCCATGGCTGCCCCTGGATGTTTCCAGTAATATAACCGATGGGAGACTTCCAAGGATGCCCTGAGAGGCGAGGGGGCCTGGTTGAGACCAAGGGGAAACCTGAATGGCCCGTCAGCCCCGTTTCCCGATGCGGTGCGGGATACCTACGCCGCCGCGGCAAGGGCGCCTGGGGCGCTGACGGCGATGCTGAACTGGTATCGTGCCGTCGAGCGTCGTCGCCGTCGGATCGTGATCGACAAGGGCGGCCGGGTCGATGCGCCTGTGCTGATCATCTGGGGCGAGGCTCACAGTGCGCTCGGCCTCAAGATGCTCGAGGGCGTGGACCGGTACGTCGAAAGCTTGGCGTTTCACCCGTTGTCCGGCGTGTCGCACTGGGTGCAGCGGGAGGCTCCTGGGGCCGTGAACTTCATCCTTGCCGCATGGCTGCGCAAGCGGTCGCTATGAGATACAGGGGGGCTCCCTGCCGGCCGGGCAGCTCCGGCCAAAGCCGTCGCGGGCCCTCCAGGTGGAGATCCCGTCAGCGCCACCGGTCAGGCGCGGGCGGCAGTAGCGCTGTTCGAAGGTCGCCCGGTGGGTCGCAAGGGCCAGGGCGCCGCCCCCGGGCGCGGGAGGCCTGGCTGGTCCATCACGCGCGCCTGAGGCTCGTCAGAAACCATGAACGTGGCGCCTGTTGCGGCAAGTCGTGACCCTATCCCGCTGTCGCGGTGGTCGCGGACCCCGCCTCGTCATGCCCGTGGGCGTCGGCCTGCTCCGCTTCGTCGCTGTCGGCGTCGGCCTCGCGCTCGACGACGCCGGTCCTGGCGACGCGTTTGTGGCCCAGGCCGTGATCGAGCATGCGGCGCACGCCGCGCCCAGCGATCAGCATCTCGATCATGAAGGCCATCAGCGCCGCCACGGTCAGGACGATGGCGCCGCCGAACAGCCAGAACAGCAGGTTGGCCCCGGCCGAGCCGCGCACCGCGCCGAGAAACAGCGCCAGGGCCGCGCCGCAGGTCGAGGCGCCGGCGAGGGCGGCGAGGATGACAGCCCAGTCCAGGGCCTGAGATCGCAGGCGCAGCAGGCGCAGTTTCAGGTGGTGGTCAGGCGCGTTGCGTCCCTGTTCCGCCAGCTTGTCGGCTTGGTCCGAGACGCGTCCCAGCCGGGTGGAGAACACGTTCACCAGCGCGGCGACGCCGGAGAGCAGGAAGACTGGTGTAAGCGCCAGCTGAACGATGTGGGCGGCGCTTTCGAGCGCCGGATCGGATGTGGTCACTGGCTTCTCTCAAGCTTGCGAGGCGATCCCACGGCCCTGCTCCCGGCGCCGCGGATGAAGCGCGTTGCCCCAGGGGCGCTACTGACCCGGCGCAAGCCGACTACGCTGGTGCGCCGGGCCGCCGCGCTGTAGGCGCCGCACGGAAGGTCACGGCGTCAGCAACTGAGAGCGGCGCAACCGGCCCAAGTTGAAAAAGGTTTCGCTAGGGAGGTTTGAGGCGTCCCAGCGCAGCTCAGATATCGGGGGGCGCTGTCGCCGCGCCGGGACAGATGGACAACCCGATTGTGCAGTTGCGGTTCCGATAGGTCGGGTTCAGGCGCGTCGCTCGCGCGCCGGTCCCGGTGTTCGGGCTCGGACGCGCACCTAGCCGTCGCTCCGGATCAAGCGTCGCGGACGTTGAGCCTGGCCTTGCCCGAGACTGGCCGGCGGGCGGACTGGCTGCGGCGAAGGATCAGGTGGAAGGTTTCGCGCGCCACCGTGGCCGGGGCTGACGCCAAGGCGCCCAGGGCGGCGCTGTCCGAGCCGAGCGCCGAGGTGACCTCCACGCGTCCGTCTACGACGCGCCATTGCGCCGAAACGCTCGAGCCATCGAGCTTGATGGTGAGCTTGCCGGCCTTTTCCGCACCCATGTCCCGTCCCCCGCGTTGGCGCCTATGGCAGCGGCGAAGCGTCCTCCATCGCCCGAGTCGCCAGAGTCTTAGCCAGGGCCGCGACCCGCGCCTATGCGGCGGGATGGCGTAAGGCCAAGCCTCCAAAGGCGGGGCGGGCGGGCCTCGCGGCACAGGCGTTGAAGCGCGGCTATCAACCTGGGTCCTGAGACCTGGCCCGTCACGTCCGCGAACCCCTCCCGTTTCAGTCGCTTGCGGATTTCGCCGACGCTGACGCAGGTTCCGGTGCGGGCGAGTTCGTAGGCGCGTCCAAGGGCAGTGGGCCGCAAAGTCATGACGCAGCATATACGCTGCGGACCTGCTTGGGGGAGTTAGCTTTCGCAGGACCCGTCGTTCGGGACACCCCAAGCGACAGCCTCAAAGACAAAGCCGCCAGCGCTTTCGGCGCGGTGGCTTTGCAACAACCCCTTGTCACCGACTGGTTTCGAGAGATGCAGCAGGCGCCCGAAACGGCCATTCAGCCTGTGGGCGGGATCATCGCCTGGTAGAGCAGAAACGCGGATGCGACGAAGCTGGCGGCCCCCAACAGGATCAGCACCGGGTCAAGATTCCGCGCCAAGATCAGGCAGGTCAGGCTGAACTGAAGCAGGCCAAGTGCGGGAATGATCGGCGGCGCTGGCTCGCGCCGGCGCCATCCGCGGACAACCCAGGCCGCCGCGACGACGATACCGGTCACCAGCCCGGTCAGAATGAACGCCGATGTCGCGGCGTGGCGGGCGGGATCGAGGCTGAGCGCCGCAAGTTCAGCGGCGAGCAGCGTCCCGCAGACGCTCGCAAAAATCTTTAAGTGGCTTCGAGTCATGGCCTACCGCCCCCTTTGCAGGATTGGTAGGAGTCATCAGCCGGGACGGCGGTTTTGGGGGACTCCATCCCCATGAGCGCCGAGGTAGCATCGCAATTTTGCGTCGTCGATGTCTTAGAGGAGGCCTGGCAGCGTCCAAAGCTCGCCCAGGTCGGGGGGGCGAGTGCTCTAGGTGCGGCCGTGTTTCCTACGCCGATGATTTGGCCTGAACTCGGACTCGGCGCACTATCAGGACATGGCTCGGGCTCATTCAGAGCGGAAGACGGCGAGGCGCCTGCAGTATGGCGCGCTACCTTACCGCGTGCTCGACGGGCGCCCCGAAATCCTTCTGATCACGTCGCGAGAAACGGGCCGCTGGGTAGTGCCGAAGGGCTGGCCGATGAAGCGGCGCTCTCCGACGCAGACGGCCGCTCAGGAGGCTTTGGAGGAGGCGGGGGTACGTGGCGAAATCTCGCGCGATCCGATCGGCAGCTACAGCTACGTGAAGCGGCTGCGACCTGATCACGCGCTCGGGTGTGCGGTGGTGGTGTTCCCGTTGCGCGTTTGCGAGATGAAACCGCACTGGCGCGAGCAGCACCAGCGAGTGCGGGCTTGGTTCGAGCTGGGTCAAGCCGCCCTGCACGTCGACGAACCTGAGCTGCAGGATCTAATCAGAGCCTTCGCGCCGTAGTGGATGTGTGGGGAGTCCGAGACCGGCGCGGGAGAGAGCCCAATGCGCGCACAGTCAAGCCGCTGGTCATGGCGCGACGCACCAGGTCGGCTTCGGAGGCGGTGAACCCGCCAAATTCGATCGCCACCTGCATGGCCTGTTCCTGGAATAGCGAAACGCCCAGGGTCTTGCCGAGCACCGTCTCCAGTTCGGGCTTGGGATAGACGGCGCGAACCGGAGGGGGGCGAGGCCCAGCCGCTGTCGGCGCAATCGACCCCAAGGGGCGGGGACAGGCGCGAGACCTCGCCGACCACGGCGCCCAGGCCGTGGCGCAGGGTTTCCTCGCAGTAGGACAGGACGCTCTTGTCGTAGCCGGTCTCGACATAGATCACCAGCTCACGAAATAGCCGCGCCCCTTGTTGAAGGGATGCGCGGCCTGATCGCGAGGCTTATGGTCTAGAGTGGGGCGGTCATGTCCGCGTTTGTGTCCCGGAGGTTGCCGGCATAGGCCGCAGCGGTGCTTGCGATGAATGCGCCGATAAGCATCGATAAGGCGGTAAAGAAGCCGAGGGCCGACGCTGCTTTGCGCGCCTTATCGGCGGCTTCACGGACTGAGGCTAGCGCGGTGGCGACGCGCTGTTGCGCTTCCGAAGCCGACAGGCCGGTTTGTGCTTGGACCTCGCTTGCCAGGTAGGACCTGTCGTCCGCCCGCAAGTCGCCGCCTTGAGCCAGCAGCCTCGATACCTGAGCCTGAATTGCGGCGTTAGCGCCTTCCTTTGGGTTCGAGGTGCGCAGAAGGGTGTCGGTCGCATTATTGAGTGCAACGGTTGCGGCGCTCGTAGTCGCGCCCGCCCCAGACGACGCCGTGGCCAACGCCACCGCACATACGACCGCCGTTGAGATAGCCCAGGCAAGAAGGCCGTGGGCGGTGTCGCGGAAGACCACCTCATGGGTGTGGATGCCGGTCCACCGTGTCCGTAGGCGGCCCGTGATGTAGCCGCCCAGCGCCGATGAAAGCCATTGCGTGACGATAAGCCAAATTCCAATGCCGATGGCGAAGGTCGTTGGCGTCGGGGCGGAACCGGGCCACGGTGAGGCCGCCGCGAAGCCGAGCCCAGAGCCAAGAGCGACGAGAATCAGCGTTGTGGCGATCGCTACGGCAGCGCCGGCGAACACAGACGCCCAGTTCACGGCCGACGTTGAGCCAACCACCGCCGTCGCGACTTCAGAGTCGCGAGCGAATACCGTTGCCATTCGCTGTCCCCTCAGTGCCAGAGGAGGAGAAGAAGGATGATGACCGGAATCGGAACCCCAAGGAACCATAGTAGGATCGGCATTTTACACCTCCGCGCTGCAGCTTCCGCCGCGTGAACATTGCCCCCGTGTACAACTTGAACGGACTAGACGCGTTCTTGATCCATGATGGGCAGAAATGTGGCGGCTGGAAAATGGATGTCAGATTCCGAGGAAGACGCGAAAAGGGTTGGGCTGACTTCAGCCAGAGAGCATCAGCGCGGCGCCGAATGCACCGCCGCACGCCACCGAGCATATTTACCTGTACCGAGCCTCGACAGGCCGGCCGCGGAAAGAAACGCTATGTCGCCAGCGTCGAGACCGGCGCGATCTTGGCCGCTGGTTGGTGGACAGTGGTCACATGCATAACGCCATGGATTGCGCGCCCTTCCACCCGCAATCGATCCGACGGCGTCGGCCTGATGGCTTTGTGTTGCAATAGACGATGCCGGCCCAGGCCAGACGCTTTACCGCCCGGCGGCGGCGCACGGCCGTTGTACAACGCGATCGCGCGGCGGCTTCCAGGTGGCGGGGCTACTGGGCGCGGCTGCCGGTCGGTTGAGTCTGAGAGGCGTCTGGGCAGGAGAAGGCCGGCCGCGAAGACGGCTAGGATCGTGAGATGAAGTTGTGGCGCGTTAGCGGCGTGATCCATGAGAACGGGGATAACGGCCCCAAACTGGGGATTTCGAAATGGTTCGCTGTAGAGGGCGACGCGCTGAGGTGGATGCAGGCTCAGCGCTGGGCGGTCGGACCGGAAAGTCCAACGCTTGCCCATGTCGAGATTCCAGCGCGCCGTAAAGATCTCGTCGCATGGCTCAATTTCAACGCACGATAATCTTTTTGCATGGTGTGAAACATTCTGCCTCCGCCCGAACTCCCCTCTCACGTTGCGGAGAGAAGCCGATGTCAGTCAGTGTTCGCCTCGTCCGAATCGACAATGAGTCGGAGATTTTCAACAGCCTTAGCCGTTTCGACGAGCAGGAAATAATTGTCGATCGAGGCGTGCTTGATCAGAGACCCGGCTTACTGGCTTGGCTTCGCACGCGCGCGCCCGACCTCGATCTGGCGACCCCTGCGATGATTCGCTACGAGCTGGGCGCGGCGATCTTGCCAAGCTGAGCAGCGGCGCGTGTACAGCGGCCTTGGCTCCCCTTTTGGCCCGGGGGGGCGGGATGTTTGACTTTCAGGCCGCTCAAGCGCCGTCACCCGTTGGCCATGACTTTGGCTAGGTAAGCGACGACTCAAGCGTTGCAGATGGCGCTGATGAAAGAGTAGGGAGAAATCAGATCTTTTGCGGGAGCAGGGCAGGTCGGTGATGCGGCGGCAAATCATGCGCTTCCGCCCGCGGTTCAAGGAAGGCGCGGAGTTCAGTCGCGCGACGGCTAGGGCTGGGGTCCAGCGGCCAGCTTAAAAACCCGGAGTCGGCGGCGGCGCCTTGGATGTCGCCGTCCCGGAGTGGTTTGAGAGTCCGGATTGGGCGGAAGCCCGCCCCAGGGGTTTCAGGCCGCCGCCGTGTAATCCGCTCGTTGCTTTGCACGGGCCGCGGCTGGCGCGTTGGGACGCCGTGGCGAGGCTTCGAGCACCGGAACAGTGGGAAGGCCCTCCAGTTGTAGGGCGCAGGACTGCGATAGCGGGAGCCGGCTCTTGCCTGCCGCCGGCTGAGGCCGGTCTCGACCGCACTGATCGCGTCTGGAGACACGCATGCGCCTGCCCCTGCTTCCGCCGAACCGGCTGAGCGCCGACCAGCGACCACTCTACGATGCGTTTCGCGCCCAGATTGACGCGGGCTACACCGGCTTCAAGACCGTGGGCGAGGACGACGCCCTGCTCGGGCCGTGGAGCGTATGGCTTCACGAGCCGGTCGTGGGCGATGCGGTACGGCGGCTGCTCGACGCGGTGGCAGGATTGAAGCGGCTGGCCGACCCGGTCAAGCAGATCGCCATTCTGACGGTAGGCTCCAAGTTCAAGGCCGCTTACGAGCTATACGCCCACGCCGCCGTGGGCGGGCGCGATGGACTGACTCCAAACAAGATGGCGGCTGTCTCGGCCGGCCAACGTCCGGTTGACCTCACCGCAGAAGAGGCCGCCGCCTTCGACGTGGCTATCGCCCTGCTCGACGGCGGCGTGCTGGCTGGGCCGACCTACGATTTTGCGAGAGATGTGCTCGGACAGCCGGCGCTGAACGAGCTGATCTACCTGATCGGCGTCTATGCTTTCGTCTCTACCACCCTCAACGGTTACGACGTGCCGACCGAGGAGATCGAGGGGTCCGAAGGCTAGGCGCCGCTGGCGCGGGCGGCGGCGGACGCTGAGCGGGTCGGCGACGACTGCGGCGGTGTTCATCATGACCCTGGACTCAATTCATGCCTCGAACCCGAAAGCCCTGGGCCTTACGCGCAGGGGTGAATCACCTGAGTCGGCGATCGGGGCGGGGCGGGGCCGATCAGGTCGGATAGCGCCTTGTCCGTGCCGAATTTTATGGTGGGCTGATTCAGCTTGCCGCGAACCGAGATGGGTATGTCGATATGCATCAGCCCATTGTGGGATTGGATGCTGTGGAGGACGAAGGCCAACGATCCGTTGGTCAGATCGACAAAGCCTCGCCCCGTCGCGCCGCCCACCGCGGTGGCGACGTACAGTCGGTCTGTCTGCAGCCGCCCTGCGTTGGCGGTGAAGTCTACCGCGGCGCAGGTCAGGTCCACGGCCTGGCCCTTCTCTCCGAGCTTGGAGAGCAGGGCTTGGCCGTACCGCCCGCTCAGGGCCAAGGCCTTGGTTCGCTGCAGGCGGCCATGGCTAATGCGAAGCGATAGCCGGCCGGTCAAATCCCGCAAAGCGGCGCGAAGCGACGCACCGCTGCCCTTCAGGTCGACGGCGGAGGTCAACTCGCCATCCACGGTGGGCGCAAGCGCAGACTGCAGCTGAGCTAGACGGGCGCCCGCCAAGACGCCTTTCAGGGTGACGCTGGGGATGTTGTGGCTGCCGTCCAGCACCAGGTTTGCCTTCACCTGACCCGGCGCGGTCGAGAAGCCTAGTGGGTTCAGCGCTAGGCGCCCGCCGCTCAGCGTTAGCACAGTAGACAGATCGCGCACGGTGACCGGTGAATCTGGAACACGCGCGGCCGAGATCGCCAGGTGCAGGTCCGCCTTTCGCAGGCCTGCAACGTTGAAAGGTTTGTCCCGGCTGAGGGATTCGGTCGGGACGGCGCCGGATCGACTGCGGGCTGCGGCATGCGGCGGGCGAGGCGAGATCATGGCTCGCACGTCCTGGATATAGAGCGCCTGCGAGCGAACTGAGCCTTTGATCCAGCGCTGGGCGCCGGGCGGGCGATCGGTGCTGATCTCGCCTGTTAGATCGCTTCGTCCAACATGCCCAACAAGGCGAGTCAGGTCCAGCCTGGGCGCATCTCGGTGCAGCCTGGCCGTAAAATCGAACGGCGCCGAGTTGGGGGCCAGCGCCCGGAACAGGTAAGCGAAATCGGCAAGGTTGGGTCCGGAAGCTCGCAGGGTCAAATCGAGCCGTTCGAACTCGAAGGGCTTGCCGCTGACACCCGCCAGGGAAACCTTCGTCGCGCCGTCGCGGATCAGGGCGTCGAAGCTGTAGGGGGCGTTGGGAACGCGGGCGTTGAGCCGGCCGCCGCCAGCCGTCACGGTGAAGGGCTGGCCGGCGATCGTCCCGCCACCTTCCAGCTCCAGCGGCCGCGCAGGGTTGGCTCTGGCGTCATGGGAGAAGGCCGCCATGAGGGTGAGTTGGCGCTCCAGGTTCCAGTAGGATACCCGTCCGTCCCTCGCTGTCAGCCGACCTATGTTGACGAACCCACTGGTTGGGCCACCCGAGCCAAGGGTGAAGTTGTTGTGGCCGCGGCTCAGGCGCACGAGGCGAAGCACCGGGCGCTCGATGATGAGGTCGTCGGCCTCGAAGCGGCCTGCCAGCAACGGCAGAAGCCGTATATGCGCCGTCAAGTGCGGCGTCGTCAGCAGGTCGAGCTTGGTGATAGCCGGCGGGCTGCCGATGACGACGCCATCGGCCGAAATGGTCGGTCTTGAATCGAGCAGGTGCGCGTGCAGGCGGCTGAAGGTGACCTTCCGGCCCATCTTAGCGCCGAGCAAGGCGGCGATCTGGCGGTTGAACACGCCATGATCGACGCCTGCAAGCAGCAGCAGAGGCGCTGCGGTCGTGAGCAGGAGAAGTGCGCCAAACACTATTCCCGCGCGTGCCGCCGGCCGGCGGCTCATGAGGCTCGTGAAACCAAGGTCAGGCACATGTTGAGCTAACCTGCCGAGTGGCGATAACGCCGCGACGTCGGCGGCTAAATTGGTCAAGGTGGCTCGGACTATCGGGGTTCCCCTTCCCAGGGGTCGAGTTCGATCGACAAGCTGGTCGGAAGGCCGATGTTGATCGCGAAGCGCAGACTTCGGAATATCAAGGTAAGGCGGGCGGCGCAGGGCGTCTCTTCCAACCAGGGGGAATGCTGGCAGGAACACCGATCAGCAGGCTTATAAACAGAGCGGCGGGGAAGGGCCGCCGCGAAAAAGCTGGCGTCAGAAGTCGGAAAGCGGACGTCGTGCGACCGGCGGGTTGCTGGACCTACTCCGATCACCGCCGCGGGCGCTTCGCCGTCGTTGGCTGCCGACCTGAACAGCTGCAGATTCTCGAAAGGAGAAGGCTGCAAGGAGCCCACGCGATAGCGTGTGGCGGGAAGCGCCGTTGAGCGACCGCCGGACGCGAAGCGCGGCAAGGCCGGCGCGCCCGTAGGAGCCGCTGTCAGGCGTTGGGGCCGAGCGCGCTCACCGGTCGCTTTCCGGATACGTGGCCAAGTTCCCCGCGGAGCGGGTTCGCGGCTGTTTGCAGGTATTATCAATATTCACTCGCTATTTGATCTCCCGCAAGCATACCCGATCGCCAGCGCTGCAAGCCCCGCGAACGATATGAGAAATATCGCTGAATGGATTGCAATTGAATTTGGTCGAATGATGCGGTCGAGCGCGATCAGGACAAAGCTTATTGCGCCCAGCAACGTTCCAATCGTCTCGCATGCGCGCGCGCGGCGCGCCTGGCGGGCGTCATTATGGCGCTTGGAATAGTCTTTGGTCATGAATTGCTCCCGGCCAACCTGATGTGTTTGTTCGACGAAATAGATGCTGCGGTCGTAGATGCGTGCCGCTGGAATTGGCCCATCTCTTCGCTCAACGCGGTCGATAAGCCCTGTGAGGATTTGATGACTATGGTGGTGTCGTGCTGAGACACTCGGACGAGGTATGTAGCCACCTCGTCTTGATCCGCGGCGTCTTCGCCGCAGCGTACGACCCTTTGTCGGATACGCGCGGCCCTTCCGTCGAGCACCTGCTTGAGCAACCCCACAAACATTTCGCCCCTACCGGCCTGATGGCGCAGTTCAAGGAAGGTCCGCCAGGCGCGATAACGCTCCTTCAGTGGTTTGAGGCCGGCGTGAATGACGAAAACGATGACGGTCGACGCGATGACGGAGGCATAAAGCCCGGATCCGGCGGCCAATCCGACCCCGGCAACGGTCCAAAGGCTCGCTGCGCTCGTCAAGTCCTTGATGGCGTCGTTGCGCAGGATGATCGACCCCGCGCCAAGACATCCGATGCCGGAGACGACCTGGACGGCGATCCGCGACGGATCCGACACCACTCGCGCACTGAGCATCGCGGTGAACCCGTGAGCGGAAACGATTACGATAAAGCAAGCGCCAACGCAGGCCAGCATGTGGGTTCGCAGGCCCGCCGTCATTGCAGGCGCTCCCGCTTCAGGCCGATGACGCTGCCCAGCAGCGCGGCGAGCAAGACACGCGCGATCATGTCCCATTGCGGCAGGATCAACTCACTTCACCTCTAGCCACCGCGCTCGGAAATCTTGTCGCGGAGCCGCCCCGCTTTCAATGGAAAATGATCCGAATACGGAGGAAAGGCGGCGATCTGTATCACCCTTGGCCATATTGGGTCGAACGCGCGATGCACCTCCGAGCCCGAAATCCGATGCCAGCATGGCGCCCTCCCTTTCAGGATTGGCGGCCGCAGCCGCGTCGAAATTCTCCTCATCACCTCGCGCGAGACACGGCGCTGGGTTATCCCGAAAGTGGGGCGATGAAGCGCAGATAACCTTGCGGAGCGGCCGCGCGGGAAGCGCTTGAGGAGGTCGGAATTCGCGGGCGCAGGCCCCTAGGAACCTATCGCGACTTGAAAGCGCGACGCGATGGGCTGATCTGGCCACGTATCGTGGCGGTGTATCCGTTCCTGGTGACCGTCCAGCGGGATCAATGGCGCGACGCCGACGCGCGTGGCCGGCGTCGGTTCAGCCGAGACGACGCAGCGCGTAGCCGAGAAAGAACTGAGTATTTTAATCCGCGGGCTTCAAGTCGAGCGTAGCCGTTGTCGGACCTCGCACTGATCGCGGCATTGGAAGGGGGCGAAGGTTTAGGTCTGTTGGAGAGGCCGTTAGGCTCGCGATAGCGGCGGCGAGTTCACGTTGCTGGAACGGCTTAGCCAATCGTGGATGGGGAGCTGCCGATCCCTCCGGCAATTCAGCGTAGCCGGTCGCCAACAGGATTTTGATTTCGGGATAGAGCGATTGGATTTGGGCCGCGAGTTCGACCCCGGTCATATCCGGCATCGCATGATCGGTGATCACAAGTTCGATGCTTCGGTCGGCGCGTAGAATTTCCAGGGCGGCAGGGCCGGAATGAGCCTCGGTGACCCTATGGCCGAGGTCCTCCAACATGGCGACCGTTCCGGTGCTAACAAGGAGGTCGTCATCCACGACCAGGATGGTCCTGAATTGCGTCGGGACGTCGGGGGCGGGGCGGCGCGGCGGCTCCTGAACGGGGAGGGCGGCGACCGGGGCTGCTTGCGGGAGCCAAAGATGGACCGCTGTACCGTGCTCCGGCTCGCTGAAAAGCGATAGTTTTCCGCCAGACTGAGCCGCCAAGCCATGAACCATTGACAGGCCGAGGCCTGTCCCCTTTCCTAGGCCCTTGGTGGTGAAGAACGGCTCCGAAGCTCGAGCCAAGGTCGCAGCGTCCATTCCCGAGCCGGTGTCCGCGACCACGATTTGCACATATTCACCGGCTGTGAGTCCCAGGATTTCTTCCGGCGCAACGCATTGTGAGCCGGCCGAAATCTTCAGAACCCCGCCGTTCGCCATGGCGTCGCGCGCGTTGACCGCCAAGTTCAGTAATGCGAGCTCCAACTGATTGTAGTCGACGCGGATCGCGGGCAGCTCCTGAGGGAGATCAACTTGTAACCTAATCCCGACGCCCAGCGCGCGTTCGAGCAGGGCGTCCATACCGCTGACGAGTTCCGTCAAAGCCACGGCTTCCGGCTTGAGCTCTTGGCGTCGTGCGAATGCGAGAAGCCTCTGGGTGAGTGCGGCGCCACGTTGGGCGCCCTTCACGGCGTTCTCGAACAACCTCGCGGCCCGCGGATCATCGGGCAGGTATTTGTGCAGCAATTCGAGGCTTCCAAGCACAGCCATCAAAAGGTTGTTGAAATCATGCGCGACCCCTCCAGTGAGGTGGCCGATCGTATCCAGCTTCTGCGCCTCGAACAGCTGGGCTAGCGCGGCTTCGCGCTCTCGCGTGCGCTCTTCGATACGTTGCTCCAGGTCTTCGTTCAGCCGCTGAAGCGTCTCCTCAGACTGTTTTCGCTCGGTGATGTCGTGGGTGATGCCGCTCAAATGGGTGATCGCGCCGTGACGATCAAAGCTGGGGCCGCCGGTGCTCTGCACCCAGCGCTGCTCGCCATCGGGGCGTCGAATACGATATTCAACTTGATAGGGACCACCGGTCGCGGCGGCCTTGCGCCGGGCCTGGTCGACACGATCGCGATCGGCAGGGTGAACCAACGCATCGATGGTGTCGCCGGTGGGATTGAAGTGCTGCGGCGTGACGCCAAAGATCGCGTACTGGCCTGCGTCCCACTCGCAGCGATTGTCTGCAGGCGACCAATCCCAGGACCCCATTCGGCCGGCGGTCATGGCGAGGTTGCGACGCTGTTCGCTTTGAAGCAGCCGCGTGTGCGAGGCCTCCAGCGCTGCTGTTCGTTCCGCGACGCGCAGTTCCAGTTGGCCGTTGAGCCGCTCGAGTTCACGCGTCTTGCGGTGTAATTCTGTGAACACGCGAACCTTGGCGCGAAGCATCTCCGGCACGACGGGCACAGGGACGTAATCGACTGCGCCGGCCTCATATCCGCGCAGTCGGTCCAATTCCGTGAGATGTATCGCCGACACGAAGATAATCGCGATCTTCTTGAACCTCGGGTGCTCCCGGATCATCGCCGCAAGCTCGAAACCGTCGGTCTCCGGCATGCACACGTCCATCAGCACGACCGAAATTTCAGTGCGCAGCAGATGTTCTAAAGCCTCTCGCGCCGAGCCCGCCTTGATCAAGTTGGCGTTCAGCTCGCTCAGCACGGCTTCATAACTCAAAAGTTTCGCCGGCTGGTCGTCGACCAGCAGAATATTCGCCTTGTAGGGGGCTTCCTCCGCCTTGCTCATCGGTGCAGCCACATCCGCAAAGCGGAAAGCAATTGTTCCGTATTGACCGGCTTGGCAAGGTAATCTGAGGCGCCAGCTTCAAGGCATTTTTCGCGGTCGCCCTTCATCGCCTTGGCCGTCAGCGCGATAATTGGCAAGCGTCGAAATGCCGGATTGGCGCGGATCACCTGCATGGTTTCGTACCCGTCCATTTCGGGCATCATGATGTCCATCAGCACAATGGCGACGCCTGGGGTCGATTCAATCACCGACACCGCCTCGCTGCCGGTGGTCGCCGTCAGCACCTGCATGCCGCGCCGCTCCAGGACGCTGCTGAGAGCGAAGATGTTGCGCGCGTCGTCGTCTACGAGCAGCGCGACTCGACCGACGAGATCCTCGTCGGAATCGTGGAGCCGCTCCAGCATGCGCTGTTTGTCCAGCGGTAAATCGGACACCACCCGGTGAAGGAACAGCGCGGTCTCGTCCAGCAACCGTTCCGGAGATTCCACGCCCTTCACCACCACGCTGCGCGCCATGGTGTGGAGTTGGGTATCTTCTTCTGGCGATAGCTCGCGCCCGGTGAAGACGACGACAGGAACATCGGCGAGCTGGGGATCATCGCGAATCTGTTCCAGCACTTCGAAGCCAGACATGTCGGGCAGCTTCAGGTCGAGCACGACGCAGTCGGGTGGTGCGTATCTCAGCGCGGCGAGCGCTTCAGCTCCGCTGTCGGCCGTCTCGATCTCGATATCGTCATGGGCCAGCAGTTCGGTTACGCTCAACCGTTCCGCAGCGTTGTCCTCAACCACCAGCAGCCGCTTCCGTCGCGGTTGAGCGTAGGCCTTGATTCTGTTCAGAGCCGCCTCTAACCCCTCGGTGGTCGTCGGTTTGCTCATGAACGAGAATGCGCCTCGCGCCAGTCCGTGTTGGCGATCCTCGTCCAGCGTCACGATCTGAACCGGAATGTGACGGGTGATCGAATCCTGCTTTAGGTGGCTGAGAACGGTCCAACCCAGCATGTCCGGAAGAAACACGTCCAACGAGACCGCCGCTGGACGGTGTTCTCGCGCAAGCGCCAAGGCGTCGGCGCCGCGCATGGCGATTAAAACCTTGAATCCGCTGTCGTGCGCCAAATCCATCATCACCCGGGCGTAGTGAGGATCATCTTCGACGATCAGTAGGACATTATCGCCGGGCGACAGGCTGTGTCGGTCGTCCGGCACCTGTTCAAGCGGACGCTCGACGCTGCGCGACAGCGCGAGGGCGGGGTCATACCCGGTGGTTCGCAGTCGATGCGGCGCATCACGAATGTCTGGACCGGGGCGGCCCGTTCCAGGGGCCCCGACATAGGTCAGGGGCAGATAGAGGGTGAAGGTGCTGCCGACGCCGGGGGAGCTTCGCAGTTGAATCTCGCCGCCCAACAGGTTGGCGAGTTCGCGGCTGATCGCCAATCCCAAGCCGGTGCCGCCGTATTTGCGGCTGGTGCTCGAGTCGGCCTGTTGGAAGGCTTCGAAAATGATCTTCTGCTTCTCTGCAGAGATGCCGATTCCGGTATCGGTCACCTCAAACGCCACAACCGATGGGGCGTGATTGAGGTCGGTGTTGTCGTGATTCCAGCCGCCTTGAGCCGGGAAGACTCGAAGCTTCACGCTTCCCTGCTCGGTGAACTTGAAGGCGTTGGACAGCAGGTTTTTCAAGACCTGCTGCAATCGTTTGGAGTCGGTGATCAGGCTGCGTTCGAGGTCGCCCGCCACCTGGACCTCGAAGGCGAGTTTGCGGCTTTCCGCCTCATGCCGGAACGGCCGCGCCATCATGTCAAGCAAGTTCGAGAAGAAGATTTCCTCAGCGTCTACGGAGACCGTGCCGGACTCGATCTTGGACAGGTCCAGAATGTCGCTAATCAGATTTAGCAAATCTGTTCCGGCCCCATGGATGGTGCGAGCGAACTCAACCTGTCTGCCCGTCAGGTTTTGATCTGGGTTGTCGGCAAGCTGCTGGCCCAAAATCAAGATGCTGTTTAGCGGTGTGCGGAGTTCGTGGCTCATGTTTGCCAGAAATTCGGACTTATATTTCGATGTAAGAGCGAGCTCAGTCGCTTTTTCCTCAAGCGCGCGTCTAGCTTGCTCTATCTCCTGGTTTTTTGCTTCCACTTCGGTATTGCGTTCGGATAGCTGTTGCGCTTTTTGCTCGAGCTGCTCATTGGTTTGTTGAAGCTCGCCTTGCTGGGTTTGTAGCTCGGTGGCGAGCTGCTGTGATTGTTTGAGGAGGCCCTCCGTCTGCATTGTCGCTTCAATGGAGTTCAGCACGATCCCGATGCTCGCGGTGAGCTGCTCGAGGAAGCTGATTTGCAGACCGGTAAAGCTGCTCAACGAGGCTAGTTCGATTACCGCCTTCACTTCGCCTTCGAACAGGACCGGTAGGACGACGATGTTGCGGGGCGGGGCCTTGAACACACCTGAGCTGATCGGAATGACGTCGGTCGGTATCTCGCTGATGAGCAGGCGGCGGCCATCCAGGGCGCATTGGCCGATCAGCCCTTGGCCCAGCTGTAGGCGGTCCGGTCGACCGCCGGAGGCGTCATCGGCATAGGTGGAGAGAAGGTGAAGGCTAGGCGTATCCTCCGCTTCCACTTGATAGAGCACGCCGTGCTGGGCTTCCACCAGCGGCGCGAGTTCGGACAACAGCATGCTGCCCACAGTGGAAAGGTCGCGCTTGCCCTGCAGCATGTTGGTGAAGCGCGCCAGGTTAGTCTTGAGCCAGTCCTGTTCGGTATTGCGATCGGTGGTCAGGCGCAGGTTGCCGATCATGGTGTTGATGTTGTCTTTGAGTTCTGCGACCTCGCCGCGGGCCTCTACCTGGATCGAGCGGGTAAGGTCGCCCTTCGTCACCGCGGTCGCCACCTCGGCGATCGCGCGCACCTGGGTGGTCAGGTTGGCGGCCAGCAGGTTCACGTTGCCGGTCAGATCCTTCCAGGTGCCTGCGGCGCCCGGCACGTTGGCCTGACCCCCGAGGCGCCCCTCGACGCCCACCTCGCGCGCCACAGTCGTCACCTGCTCAGCGAAGGTCGCCAGGGTGTCGGTCATATTGTTGATGGTTTCCGCGAGGGCTGCGACCTCGCCCTTGGACGCGACGGTGAGGTTCTGCTTCAGATCGCCGTCCGCCACAGCGGTCACCACCTTGACGATGCCGCGAACCTGTTCGGTGAGGTTGGCGGCCATGACGTTGACCGTGTCGGTCAAGTCCTTCCAGGTGCCGTCCACGCCGGGAACCTGAGCTTGTCCGCCTAACCGACCCTCGGTGCCAACCTCGCGCGCGACCCGGGTCACTTCCCCAGCGAAGCTGTTGAGCTGATCGACCATGGTGTTGATGGTCTGCTTCAGCGCCAGGATTTCGCCCTTCACGTCCACGGTGATCTTGCGCGACAGGTCGCCTCGGGCGACCGCGGTCGTCACTTCCGCGATGTTTCGGACCTGGGTGGTGAGATTGGCGGCCAGCAGGTTGACGTTGTCGGTGAGGTCTTTCCAGGTGCCGGCGACGCCGGGAACTACAGCCTGGCCGCCCAGCCGGCCTTCGGTGCCGACCTCGCGCGCCACCCGGGTGACCTCGCCAGCAAATGACCGCAGCTGGTCGACCATGGTGTTGATGGTCTCCTTGAGCTGGAGGATCTCACCGCGGACATCGACGGTGATTTTGCGCGATAGGTCGCCATTGGCGATGGCGGTCGCCACCTCGGCGATATTGCGGACCTGGCCGGTCAGGTTGCCGGCCATGGAGTTGACGTTCTCGGTCAGGTCCTTCCAGGTCCCGGCGACGCCGGGGACCTGGGCCTGGCCGCCGAGCTTGCCCTCGGTGCCGACTTCGCGCGCCACCCGGGTGACCTCGCCGGCGAAGGCGTTGAGCTGATCGACCATGGTGTTGATGGTGTTCTTCAGCTCCAGGATTTCGCCCTTAACGTCCACGGTGATCTTGCGCGACAGGTCGCCCTTTGCGACCGCCGTGGTTACCTCGGCGATGTTGCGAACCTGGCCCGTGAGGTTGGAGGCCATGGAGTTGACGTTTTCGGTCAGGTCCTTCCAGGTGCCGGCTACGCCCGGCACCTGGGCCTGGCCGCCGAGCTTGCCCTCGGTGCCGACTTCGCGCGCCACCCGGGTCACCTCGGAGGCGAAGCGATTGAGCTGGTCCACCATGGTGTTCAGCGTCTCCTTCAGCTGAAGGATCTCGCCGCGCACGTCCACGGTGATCTTGCGCGACAGGTCGCCATTGGCGATGGCGGTCGAAACCTCGGCGATGTTTCGAACCTGAGCGGTTAGGTTGCCCGCCATGGAGTTGACGCTGTCGGTGAGGTCCTTCCAGGTGCCGGCGATCCCGGGCACCTGGGCCTGGCCGCCCAGCCGGCCCTCGGTGCCCACTTCGCGCGCGACGCGGGTCACTTCGCCAGCGAAGGAGCGGAGCTGGTCGACCATGGTGTTGATGGTCTCTTTCAGCTCCAAAATCTCGCCGGAGACGTCCACGGTGATCTTTTTCGACAAGTCGCCCTGAGCCACGGCGGTGGCCACCTCGGCGATGTTGCGAACCTGGCCGGTGAGGTTGGAGGCCATCGAATTCACCGAGTCGGTGAGGTCCTTCCAGGTTCCGGCCACGCCCTTCAACTGCGCCTGACCGCCAAGCTTGCCCTCGGTGCCGACTTCACGGGCCACCCGGGTCACCTCGGAAGCGAAGGCGTTGAGCTGGTCCACCATGGTGTTGATGGTTTCCTTCAGCTCCAAAATCTCCCCGGATACGTCCACGGTGATCTTCTTGGAGAGGTCGCCGTTGGCGATGGCGGTGGAGACCTCGGCGATGTTGCGCACCTGGGCCGTCAGGTTGCCGCCCATTGAGTTGACGCTGTCGGTGAGGTCTTTCCAGGTGCCGGCCACCCCCAGGACGTTGGCTTGCCCGCCCAGTCGCCCCTCCGTGCCGACCTCGCGAGCCACGCGTGTCACCTCGGAGGCGAAGGCGTTTAGCTGGTCCACCATCGTATTGATGGTCTCTTTCAGCTCCAAGATCTCGCCGGAGACGTTGACGGTGATCTTCTTGGACAGGTCGCCGTTGGCGATGGCTGTGGAGACCTCGGCGATGTTGCGCACCTGCGCGGTGAGGTTGGAGGCCATGGAGTTGACGTTGTCAGTCAGGTCCTTCCACGTGCCCGCCACGCCCGGCACCTGCGCCTGACCCCCAAGTCGGCCCTCGGTGCCGACCTCGCGCGCGACCCGGGTGACTTCGCCGGCGAAGCCGTTCAGCTGATCCACCATCGTGTTGATGGTTTCCTTCAGCTCCAGGATTTCGCCGGAAACGTCGACGGTGATCTTGCGCGATAGGTCGCCCCGCGCGACGGCGGTGGTGACGTGGGCGATATTTCGGACCTGAGCGGTAAGGTTGCCGCACATGGCGTTCACAGAGTCTGTAAGGTCCTTCCACGTTCCGGCGACGCCCGGCACCAGGGCCTGGCCGCCGAGCTTGCCCTCCGTGCCGACTTCGCGGGCCACCCGGGTCACTTCGGAGGCGAACGACCGCAGCTGGTCCACCATGGTGTTGATGGCCTCCTTCAGCTGAAGGATCTCGCCGCGCACATCCACGGTGATCTTTTTCGAGAGATCGCCGTTCGCCACCGCGATCGTCACGTCCGCGATATTGCGCACCTGCGCAGTCAGGTTCGACGCCATGGAGTTGACGCTCTCTGTGAGGTCCTTCCAGACCCCCGTCACCTCCCGCACCTGGGCTTGGCCGCCAAGCTTGCCGTCGGTCCCGACTTCACGCGCGACCCGGGTAACCTCGGAGGTGAACACGCTCAACTGATTGATCATCGTGTTGACGATGGTCGCCGAGCGCAGAAATTCCCCTTTGAGCGGGCGGCCGTCGACATCCAGCGGAACGGTCTGCAGCAGGTCGCCCTTCGCCACGGCGGTGATGGCGCCGGTCACCGCCGCGGTGGGCCAGACGAGGTCGTCGATCAGGGTGTTGACCGAGGTCTCCATAGCGCCCCACGACCCGGTGGAGAGCCCGAACCGAACACGGGTGCGTGTTCGACCGTCGCGCCCGACAACCTGCCCGACGTGTTCGAGCTGTTGGGCCATGCGCTGATTGCTTGCGACGATATCGTTGAACGTGTCGGCGATCTTGCCGGCCATACCGGTGTGGTCCGCCGGTAAGCGGACGGAAAAGTCGCCCGCGCGCATCGCGCGAAGCGCTTCAAGCAATTCCCTGGCGTCGAGCGGGGCGCCAGGCTTTGCTATGAGGAAGTCGGCTTCGTCGGCGCTTTCGTGTTGTACAGCCGGGCCAAATCCGTTCGCGTCGGGCTCGAGTACGTCAACATCCGACATCAATCAGCTCCGCCATCACGCTCGATGCGTCTCGGCAAGCCTATGAGGGCAGGCGGATTGGGCGCGCCACAGCCCAAAAGCGCCGCGACTCCGAGTCGTGCGAGACGAACGTCCTTAGCTCGCAGGTATCGGCGGGGACTGATCATTTGCCAAGCCTTCAAGAAAAAAATTGTCGCAGGCGTTGCGGCGAAAGGAAGCGAGTGGCCGATCGCGGTCCGCTCGACCCCACGCCATCTGGTCGCACAGGCAGCAGAGCTGCGGCCTCACGTGTGACGTTGGACGCGTGAGGGCCCCTCTTTGTTGGCGGCGACCGCCGCGAATGGCGTGAGAACGCGACCCGCGGCCCGAATTCAAATTTGGATGGGAGATGAGATTGCGAAGATCGCCAACCGATCCCGGCGCTAAACTGGCCGCTCGTGGCGAGCGGAGAAGCGGGGCGGTTGAGGGATCGGTCGACACGCCGCCTGCAGCCGAGGGAGGCAAATTGATCGCCGATGACTATGGGGCCCTGACGGCCCGCGATGCGGCTCTACCAGGGGGCGCCGATCACCGCCAACGGTCCAGTCACAATGCAAAGGCTTTGCGCGGGGCGCTCGGCCCCAAGCCGTGCTGTTTTACACCCAGAAGAAGCCCCGTGGGGCCGCGGACGGGGCTAAGTACAATCAATCAGTGATCGCGTAATCGGCGTTAGGGCTCGTCATCATGAGCTTAGGTTTGGCGTTAACCGGGGCCGTCTTCTGACAATCCAGATTTTGAGACCGGCTTGATCGCGCCTTCGCTGACTCGAAAAGCTTCAGTCGCGACGGGGGCAACCCGTCAACTTGCGTCGATGCGGATTAGCCAATGAATTTCCGTGAACAATCAGCTTAACCTATGATGGTGTATAGCGACGGAACTTTTGCCTCAGTCGAGAGTCTGATGCGGTGGGCCGTTGTGGCCACTGAGCAAGTTCGCGCTGCGCCGCACCATGCTGATGCGTCAGTCCGTCCGGTTCCGCCGCCGGGCCGTTGGGCGGCGCGGTGGCGGCCGCGGAAAGCATGGCCATGGGAGGCTACATAGTGATCAAACCGACCTTGTTCCTAATTGGCGCGTTCGCCGTTGCGACGTCCGCGCTCGCCCAGGCGCCAACTTCGCAGACCAGAGTCGGTCGTGACGCGGGTGATGCGGCCTCGGCCCCTGTCGGCATGACCTCAGCGGCGACGTTGGGGTCGGTGAACGCCAAGGCCTTCGTCCAGGACGCAGCCCGCAGCGACATGTACGAGGTGGCGGCGGGACGGCTCGCTGTCGCCAAAACCGGCGATCCGGCGGTGAAGAGTTTCGCGCGTCGGATGGTGGAGGCCCACACCAAGACCACCACCGCTCTGAAGGCGGCCTTGCCTTCCGGCGTGACGCCCCCGAGCGAACTCGACAAGCGGCGTCAAGGCTTGCTCGACGATCTTAGAGCCTCAAAAGGTCCGGAGTTCGATAAGCGCTACATCAACCAGCAAGTCGCCGCGCACCAAGAAGCCCTGGCGTTGATGCGGGGCTACGCAGCCCATGGCGATG
>FSYS01001489.1_pt1 | contig 21173 bp, 18 predicted proteins | sample 1638491 | NCBI WGS metagenome assembly FSYS01 (sample SAMEA3914788, study PRJEB12502) | metagenome | biome: forest; material: soil | place: Canada | collected 2011-07-03 | depth 0.1 m | reverse complement strand
GATGATCGCGCTGCGCTGCCTGGGCTACTCTGAGGACGATCCGCAGTTCATTCGCGCGATGGACGAGTTCGAGAAGTTGGGTATCGAGGCGCCGGAGACGAACTCGCGTCCTGCATGCTTCCGCATGCAGCCCTGTGTGTCACCGGTGTGGGATACGGCGTACGCCGTATTCGCGTTGGGCGAGGCGGGGGGGGCGAAGGAGGATCCGCGACTGCTCAAGGCGGCGGACTGGATGCTCACGAAGGAGGTCCGCGAGAAGGGCGACTGGGCCATGAAGGTCAAGAACGTCGAACCGGGCGGGTGGTACTTCGAGTTTGCCAATGAGTGGTACCCAGATGTCGATGATTCCGGGCAGGTTCTGCTGGCGCTGAACTGCGTGGAGAATCCTCGCGAGGCGTATCAGCACCAGGTGGCGCAACGGGCGCTGAACTGGATCTTCGCGATGCAGTGCAAGAACGGCGGCTGGGCCTCGTTCGACAAGGACAACACCAAGCAGATCTTCGAGTACATCCCGTTTGCCGATCACAATGCGATGATCGATCCGCCGACGGTGGACATTACGGGCCGCATCCTGGAGATGCTGGCGAGCTACGGCTACACGCGGCGGGATAAGCGCGTGGAGCGGGCGATCCAGTTCGTGCTGAAGTCGCAGGAGTCGGATGGCAGCTGGTTCGGCCGCTGGGGTGTGAACTATCTGTATGGCACGTTCCTAGTGCTGCGCGGGTTGGAGGCCATGGGGGTATGGAACCATGAGCCGGCGATCCAGCAGGCGGCCGAGTGGATTCGCATGGTGCAGAACGCGGACGGCGGCTGGGGCGAGAGCTGCAAGAGCTATGATGATCCGAATCAGCGCGGCATCGGGTCGAGCACAGCGTCGCAGACGGCCTGGGCGGTGCTTGGACTGCTGGCCGCGGGCGATACGCGGAGCGACTCGGTGGCGAAGGGCGTTCGTTGGTTGATCGACCGGCAGGAGGCGAATGGCTCCTGGCTGGAGCTGGCGCCGGGCCGCGACGGCGAATCGATTTACACCGGCACGGGCTTCCCCAGGGTGTTCTATCTGGGCTATCACATGTACCGCGACTACTTCCCGCTGCTGGCGCTGACAACCTATCGGCAGGCGATGGAGCGGGAGGCGGCGGACGCGGTTTAGGCCGAGTTCACTGGCAATGTCGAGTAAGGCTCCGGGTTGGAGTGCTGGTTACAGAAAAGACGTTCAAACGTCTCAGAAGATTAGACGAGAGGTATAGATCCTATGGCAGTACCAGTCTCGCAGGCCTTTACGGTTGCCACGTATGTGCTGAAGCAGAAGCTGACGGGGCGGAAGAAGTATCCGCTGGTGCTGATGCTGGAGCCGCTGTTCCGCTGCAACCTGGCGTGTGCGGGCTGCGGCAAGATCCAGTATCCGGCGCACATTCTGAAGGCGGAGTTGACGCCGGAGGAGTGCTTCAAGGCGGTGGAGGAGTGCGGGGCGCCGATGGTGTCTATCCCGGGCGGCGAGCCGCTGCTGCACCCGCAGATGCCGGAGATCGTGGCCGGGCTAGTGGCGCGCAAGAAGTACGTTTATATGTGCACAAACGCGCTACTTCTTAAAGAAAAGCTTCACCTATTCAAGCCGAGCAAGTACCTGTCGTTCTCGGTGCACGTGGACGGGCAGAAGGAGCACCATGACTTTGCCGTCTGCCGCGAGGGTGGACATGACATTGCGATGGAAGGCGTTCGCGCCGCGGTGGCTGCGGGCTTCCGCGTGACGACCAACACGACGCTGTTCGACGGCGCCGATCCGAACTCGGTGCGGGCGCACTTCGATGAGCTGATGGCGGCGGGCGTGGAGAGCATGATGGTCTCGCCCGGCTACACCTATGACAAGGCGCCGGACCAGAACCACTTCCTGGGCAAGGCGCGGTCGCGCCGGATGTTCCGCGCGATCCTGTCGAACCGGAAGAAAAGCTGGCAGTTCAACACCCATCCGCTGTTCTCTGAGTTTTTGATGGGCAAGCAGAACTTCGAGTGCACGCCGTGGGGCATGCCGACGTTCTCGATCTTCGGCTGGCAGAAGCCGTGCTACCTGCTGCAGGATGGTTACGCCGACACTTTCAAGGAACTGATGGAGACGGTGGAGTGGGAGAAGTACGGCGCGAAGAGCGGCAACCCGCGCTGCGCAAACTGCATGGTGCACTCGGGCCACGAGGCCTCGGCGGTGGACTACAACTTCAGCTCGCTGAAGGGGTTCTTGCAGACGGCGAAGAAGTTCATGTTCCAGCCGCTGTATGAGGATGCGGATGCGCAGAAGCTGCTGAACGAGTGGCCGAAGACCAGCCACGGACCACTGGTGCAGATTGCGGCGCCTGTTGCGAACCACAACTCAGCCGAGCTGCAGGAAGTGTCGGGAGACTAAGCATGGCGACAGAGACGCAGGAGGCAGCAAAGCTGGACCAGTTGGCGCATGTGAGCGCGGATGAGATTGAGGTTGCGGCGGGCCGCGAGCGCGAACAGCTCGAGGGCTGGGTGCCGGAGTTGGCGACCGCGGCTGAGGTGCGGGAGGCGCTGGAGAAGGCGTTCGACTACCGCGGCGATATTACGGTGACGTGCAAGGATGGCTCGAGGATCGAAGGGTACCTGTTTGATCGTCGCACCGGCACGACGCTGGCGGACTCGTATATCCGGATCATTCCGGCGAAGGAGAAGACTAGGCTGAGCATCGCGTACAGCGACGTTGCGGCGCTGGCGTTCTCGGGCCGCGATACCGCGGCAGGCAAGACCTTCGAGGCCTGGGTGAAGAAGTACTGGGAGAAGAAGGCGGCGGGCGAGCAGAACATCCAGATCGAGCCGGAGAAGCTGGACTAGCAAGAGCAAGAGTAAGCTGGTGGCGGAGACTGAGGCGCAACGCATTTGATAGTCGCCTTCTCGGATGAGCAGGATGGTGATCCTGCCGGAGGCGCAGGAGCAGATGCACCTGACGGAGGGCACGCAGCTGCGGCTGATCCTGACGACGACGGACCGGGTGGTCTTGGAGTTTGCTCAGGCTCCCGCGGAGCCGAAGGAGCGGCCGGAGTGGAAGTGGACGCCGAATGACGATTGGCGGCCCTTGCGAGGAATTCTGAGCGATCATCCGGAGCACGGCACCAGCAAGGCTCGTGCCGATGAGCGCGCTTGGGAACTGGAGCACGATGAGCGCAAGTTCGGTCCCTTCTCCAAGCGATAGTCAGCGGCTCGTTCCCGATACCTGGCCGGTCATGGAGTGGCTGAAGGACCGGAAGCGGGCCTCCGATTACCTCGACCTTCTGCTCGCGAAAGCGGGTGTTCGACGTGTCGGATGAATCTTGGAGAGGTCTATCGCACGACGGCGAGGGAGTGGGCACTTCGCGGGCGGATGTAGTGCTTACGCGCATGCAGGAGCTGCGGATTGATCTGGTCTCCGTCTCTGGTGAGTTGGTTTTACAGACGCATAGAATCTCCTATGCCGACGCATTTGCGGCTGGCCTTGCGATGGAACTGAGATGCCCGCTTGTGACGGGCGATCCGGAGTTTCTCGCTCTCGCGAAGTCGGGAATCATTGAGTTGGATTGGATTGGTGCATGAAGGTTTTTCTTACCGGGGCGACCGGATTTGTGGGGAGCCATGTGGCTCGGGTGTATGCGGAGGCGGGGGCGCAGCTGCGTGTGTTGACGCGCTCTACGAGCAATGTGGCGGCGTTGGACGGGCTGGACGCGGAGGTCGTGGTTGGCGATCTGCGGGATGCTGGTTCGCTGCGCTCGGCAATTGAGGGCTGCGAGGCGGTGGTGCATGTCGCGGCCGACTACCGGCTATGGGTGCGCGATCCCAAGTCGATGTATGCGGCGAATGTGGATGGCACGCGCGAGCTGTTGCGGCTGGCCCGCGAGGCTGGGGTGCGGCGCGTGGTCTATACGTCCAGCGTGGCCACGATGGGCTTCAAGAAGGATGGAACGATCGTCAACGAGGACACACCGGTCAGCGTCGCGGACATGATCGGCCACTACAAGCGGTCGAAGTTTCTTGGCGAGCAAGAGGCGATCCTGGCGGCGCGCGCGGGCCAGGAGGTGATGATCCTGAATCCGACGACGCCGATTGGGTCGGCGGATCGCAAACCGACGCCGACCGGGCAGATCCTCGTCGACTTCCTCAATCGCAAGTTTCCCGCGTATGTGGACACCGGGCTGAACCTCGTCGATGTGGGCGAGGTGGCGCGGATGCATCGGGTCGCCCTCGAACGCGGTCAGCCGGGCGAGCGCTACATTCTGGGCGGAGAGAACCTGACGCTGAAGCAGATTCTCGACCGGATGTCGTCGATTACGGGTCTGCCGTCGCCGACGATGAAGGTGCCGCATGCGGTGGCGATGGCGTTTGCGTTCTTCGACGAGAACATCACCGGAAGGCTGCGCGGGAAGGAACCCCGGGCAACGGTAGAGGCGGTGCGCATGGGCAAAAAGATGATGTTTGCCGCGTCGGCCAAGGCGGAGCGCGAGCTTGGCTTCAAGGTGGTGCCGGTGTATGCGGCGCTGCGAACGGCGATTGAGTGGTTCGTCGCGAACGGATACGCGCCGGTGTTCGAGAAGCCATCCGCATGAGCCAGTTTCCAGCGATTATCGCGGCGCTGCCGCGCGAGGTGAAGGGGCTGGTGCGGGGATGGAACGCACGCGAGCTGCCAGGCAAGGTCTTTGTCTACACGAATGGCTCGGCTGTCGTCGCATGTGCCGGGATGGGCGCGGCGCGGGCAGTGCTTGCGGTGCAGGCTGCGCTGGCTGCCGGTCCGGTGACGGCTCTGGTTTCGGTGGGACTGGCGGGAGCCTGCGATCCGGCGCTCGAGGTCGGCGATCTGGTGCGCGCGGGTGCGGTCGTGGATAGTCGCACCGGCGAGCGGTTTGCCAATCCACGGTTCGAGTCGGTGGTGGTGACGGGCGATAGCATTGCCAGCGTGCGGGAGAAGGCGCGGCTTTTTGCATCGTATCGGGCCGCGGCCGTCGATATGGAGGCGGCGGCGGTGGCGCGGCTGGCGCGGGCACATGCGCTGGAGTTTCAGGCGATCAAGGTGGTCTCGGATGCGGCGAACTTTGAGCTGGCCGATCTGGGCAGGTTCGCCACGCCGGACGGGCAGTTTCGCGAGACGGCGTTTGCCGTGCATGCGATGCTGCGGCCGTATCTTTGGGGCAAGCTGATGCAGCTTGCGGGCAACAGCGGGCGGGCGCTGAAGGCGCTTACAGCGGCGCTCGAGAACGAACTAGACTGGTATCGAGAGAGGGTTTGAGGGCTTACGTGACGACGCACAGCGAGAAGATCGAGACGGGTTCGGCGAGTTCTACGGGGATTGCAGAGATTCCAACCACCATGCGCGCGGCGGTGTATCGCGGAGTGAACGACGTTCGTGTGGAGACGGTGTCGGTGCCGGAGATTGGGCCGGGCGAGGTGCTGGTGCGGATTCACACCTGCGGCATCTGTGGGACGGACCTGAAGAAGATTCATACCGGGTCGCACTCGGCGCCGCGTGTGTTTGGGCACGAGATGGCCGGGACGGTGGTGAAGGTTGGAGAGGGCGTGACGAGCTTCGCGGTGGGCGATCGCGTGATGGCCTACCACCATATTCCGTGCGGAGAGTGCTACTACTGTCGAAAGCATACGTTTGCGCAGTGTGAGGTCTACAAGAAGGTCGGCTGCACGGCCGGATTTACGCCGTCGGGCGGCGGCTTTGCCGAGTACATCCGGGTGATGGACTGGATCGTCGAGGGCGGGCTGGTGAAGATTCCCGACGGCATCCCGTTCGAGCAGGCGTCGTTTATCGAGCCGGTGAACACCTGCTACAAGGCGGTCGAGATGCTGGCACTGAAGTCGGATGAGACCGTGCTTGTCATTGGGCAGGGGCCGATTGGGATACTACTGGCGGCGCTCGCCAAGAAGACCGGGGCGACGGTGCTGACCAGCGATCTCTATCCGGAGCGGCATGCCGTGGCGGCGGCCTACGGCCTCGACCATCCGCTGGATGCGCGGGGTGATGTGGTGGCTGCGGCCCAGGCGGCAACCGAGGGTCGCGGTGCCGATGTCGCGCTGGTGGCGGTCGCTGGCAATGCGCTGATCACGGTGGCGATGGACGCGGTGCGTCCGGGGGGTCGCGTGATGCTGTTCGCGGCGACCCAGCATGGTGAGGCGCCTTTCGATCCAGCGGCGGTGTGCATGGACGAGAAGACGCTGATGGGCTCCTACAGCTCGTCTGTGGCGATCAACGATGCGGTCGCGGAGCTAGTGTTCTCGGGGTATCGCGATGGGACGTTCGATCTGACCAGGCTGATCTCGCACCGGTTCTCGATCGAGGACTCGGTGGCGGCGATCGATCTGGCGTCGCATCCGCAGGCGGATTCTTTGAAGATCGTGATCCAGCCCTAGAAACGAAGAATAGAGAACGGGGGAGTTAGAAATAGATTTGGGGACCTCCCGTCCCTCCCATGCGAAGTCATAAACAATAGATAAATATAGACTTAAGTCCAAACCCGGTTCTGGGATGGTCTGCCTCTATCCGGACTGATACCGCGGCGTTCGGTTGGAAAGGGCGGGATCGTTCGGACGATTTCTTAGGTTCCCATTTGTCGGGCGTGCCAAGCCTTCGATCTGAATGGCTCGGATTTCGGAGTTCGGCGCTGGCCGGTCTATTCCGGCAAATTGCGTTTGCATCTGGTTCTTGACTTAAGTACTGTGTGCCGCATAGTGTGTGTTGCATGGGTACGGGGATCAGCCATGAGTGATGATGCCTTCGAGAATCTGAGGCTGGAGCTGCGGCGGGGGTGTCTTGTGGTTGCTGTGCTGGCCGCTCTGCGGGCCGAGCAGTATGGCTACACGCTGCGCAAGACACTGGCCGACCACGGGCTGGCCATCGAGGAGAGTACGCTCTACCCGCTGCTGCGACGACTGGAGGGGCAGGGCCTGCTCGCCAGCCAGTGGCGCGAGGAGGAGAGACGCAATAAACGGTTCTATCGGATCACGGAGGAGGGCGGCCGGGTGTTGCAACGCTTGCTGGCCGAGTGGAAGAGCATCGACACATCGCTGCAGACGGTTTTGAGGGAGGAAGATCATGGACCTCGTTGATCGCTATTTGCAAGCCATCGAATTCTGGCTGCCCAACAAACAGAAGCACGACATCTCCGCGGAGCTTTCGGAGGAGATTCATGCACAGGCGGAGGAGCAGGCGGCGTTGCTCGGGCGGCCGCTGACGAGGGAGGAAATGGAGGCTCTGCTGAAGCGGTTCGGAGCGCCGCTCACAGTGGCGCAGCGGTACCTGCCGCAGGAGTCGCTGATTGGCCCCACACTCTTTCCGATCTACCGCTTTGTGGTGAAGATTATTGCCCTTTGGCTGCTGGTTCCGTGGCTGCTGGTTGGGATCGTGTTGTCGCTTTACGGGATGAATCACAGAGCAGGTGGATCCATATGGGCTGCGGTGGCACACCTATGGGGCGGGTTATGGTCTACGGCGTTTCTCTCGTTGGGTGTGGCCACGCTGGTGTTCGCGGTTCTGGAGCGGGCGTTGCCCAAGCCACTGCTGGAAGACTGGAATCCGCGGAAACTGCCGCCGGTGCGGGATCGCAGCCGTGTGTCGCGGCTTACCTCCGGATTTGAGTTGGGCGTCTACCTGTTCGCGGCGGTGTGGTGGGCGGAGAACATGAACTCTCCGATCCTATTCTGGAACATGCTGCATGTGAGGCTTGCGCTGTCGCCGGCGTGGGAATACTTCTTCTGGGCGTTCCTGGCTCTGACGGCCGGGACGGCGGCGCTCTCGGCGGCGAAGCTGATCCAGCCCGCCTGGACGCCTCTCTCGGCGACGGCCCGGTTGCTGGTGGATAGCGCGGGATCGGTACTGTTCTGCTGGCTTCTGCGGGCGCATATTGTTGCGGGGGTCGTGATCGCGGGTATTCCAGCGGAACGAGCGGCGGAGATTACTTCGGCGGTTAACTTCTGGATGGCGAGGATGTTTCCAGTCGGCGTGATTGTTGGGGTGGTGACAGTTTGCGTCGATGGGGTTCGGATCTACAAGCTGAAGAGCGGTGGCCGCGGTGACGGGTTTCGTCGTTTGACAGAGGAATGATGCAGCGGCCTGCCCACCCTGGCAGAGTGCTCGAAGGGAGTGAACTGGGGCTTTGGGGTAGTTGGCGAGGCCGATCGGATTTTATAGGAACCCGAATCCGGCTGTAGTACAGTGATCCTGTTTCGGGCCCAGGTACCTTTGCTTTGGTGTCACCAGATCGCTATCGGAGAAGGGTTGGTGTGGAATGGGGAAACGTGCTTCCGCGGAGTTTCTAGGGACCTTCTGGCTGGTGCTGGGCGGCTGTGGCGCCGCCGTGTTGGCGGCTGGCTTTCCACAAATGGGGATCGGCTTCGTGGGCGTCGCCTTTGCCTTCGGGCTTACCGTGCTTACGATGGCTTACGCCATCGGCCATATCTCGGGCTGTCACCTGAACCCGGCGGTCAGCGTTGGGCTCGCGGTCTGCGGGCGGTTCAAGTGGTCGGAGGTGCCGGGGTATGTGCTGGCACAGGTCGCGGGGGCGATCGCGGGGTCGGCGGTGCTGTACGCCATCGCCAGCGGCAAGCCGGGCTTCGATGCGCACGCTGGCTTCGCCTCGAACGGCTACGGGGTGCACTCGCCGGGAGGCTACTCGCTGGTTGCATGCATCCTGTGCGAGGTGGTGATGACCTTCGTCTTCCTGATGATCATTCTCGGATCTACGGACGCTCGCGCCCCAAAGGGCTTTGCCCCGATCGCCATCGGGCTGGGGCTGACGCTGATCCACCTGATCAGCATTCCGGTGACGAATACCTCGGTCAATCCGGCGCGCAGTACGGGTCCGGCGATCTTCGCCGGCGACATCGCATTGCACCAGCTGTGGGTCTTCTGGGTGGCGCCGCTCGCGGGAGCGATGTTGGCGGGAGTGCTGTATCCGCTGATCGCAAGACAGCCGGTGTTGCCGGTCGCGGAGGCGGAGGCGACCGTCGCCCGGGCGATGGAGACGTAGAGGCCGCACAGTTAATCCTCTGGCGTCGGTGCGAGGTCAGTCTGGGGGAGGGCATCGAAGAACCGACCCGATCGCATTGCAGGCGAATGCAAGCCCATCTTCCGCAGCGACTTGGTTTCCGATCTCGGTTGCGCGGGCCGAGAAACGGGGGTTTGCTAGCAGGAATTTTAGAGCCGCCGCAGCGGTGTCGACGGAGTAGTCGCTGCGCGCTACGTGGAGCCCTGCGCCCAGCCGTGCTACGCGAGCCGCGTTGTCGGGCTGATCCCAGCCGTAAGGAACGACCAGCATCGGTCGACCGGACCGCAGGGCTTCGCCGGTTGTTCCGGAACCGCCTTGATGGACATTCACTGCCGCGTGAGGAAATACTTGCGCGTAGGCCGCATACGGCAGTGTCAGGACGTCGGAAGAACAAGTCCCGGGCGCTGCGGTGGTGCCAAGCAGGATGGCGCGGCGGCCGACTCGCTTTGCGGCAGCCGCACTTACCTGGTAGAAGCTGCCGGGGTTGTGCACGGCGGTCGATCCTTGCGTGAAGACGATGGGATCCACTCCAGCGGCAAGAAAGCGGGACAGGCACGAGGCGAGCTCTGCATCTGGCGCGTGCTCGTCAAAGTAAACAAAACCGGGTTGTAGCGTTTGAGAGGGCCAGTCCGGCTGTGGCCGGGCGAGCCAAGGAGAGAAGAGCGCGAGGACAAGATCGGGAGAGAACTTGTCGCGGAATACCGGATCGCATGCTGGTCGTAAGCCTTGCTCGCGGCGAAGCCGACGGACGGGGTTCGACCAGTGCCAGGTGGCGAGCCGGCCGAGGTTCAGTCCTGCCCGGTATACGGACGGACCGGCCTTGCGCAGGTGCAGGAGGGCCGGGGCATTGACCATCACCGAAGGATCAAACGAGGAGAAGAAGGAGAAGGGCGACAGAATGATCGATACCCAGCGCAGGGCGAGCTTCTCGGCGACCAAGGGAGCTGCGTAGACCAGCTCTCCCGCGATCATCAGATCGGTATCCGCTGCGATGGCAAGCAGATCCTCGTAGGTGTCGCGCAGCTCCGGCAGCAGCATCTTGCGGTAGAGCACCTCCGGACCCTTCTTGAGATCCTCGCATAGGCGAATGAGCGCCGGAGCGGTCGGATCCCAGTTGGGGCGGAGCGAGCGGAAGCCGATTCCAAGGCGTTCCACCTTCGGGCGGTAATGGGGGGTGGAGGCAATGGTAACGCGATGGCCGCGGCGGGTCAGCTCTAGCGCTAAAGCGAGGCAGGGATGGAGATCTCCGAGTGATCCGATGGTGGCGAGGACAATTTGTTTTGATGCCGATGGCCTGATCACTCTGCGTCCACCTCAGATGCTGCCTAACGACCCCGATCAAGATACTGCAGCAATTGCAGCGGGGAGGGAAAGGGCGGATCGCAGAGGCGAAGGCCCCCACCTTCCGGGCCATCCGAAGGCGGCATGCGACACCGCCCGAGGCACCCATGCCTTGAGGCGAGACTTGGGTGCCGGGCTCGTCGTTTTGCGAATGGCCCACTTGAATTGGGCTGGGCTGCTAGTCGCGGGGGCGTTTGCGGACTTCGACGTTGAGGCGCTTGATCTTCTGGTTGAGTGTGGAGAGCGGGATCTTGAAGAACTCGGCGGCCTCGGTCTGGTTCCAGTGACAGCGCTCTAGGCGGTCGGCGATGATGCGGCGCTCGATCTCCTCCATCAGGTCGAAGAGGGAGGCGTCGGGGCGGTGCTCGAGGATGCTAGCCGAGTAGGTGCCCCCGGTGAGCTGCGAGGGCAGCAGATCCGGGGTGATGGAGCGGTCCGACGAGAGGACGACGCCACGTTCCATGGCGTTTTCAAGCTCGCGCACGTTGCCCGGCCAGTCGTAGTCGAGCAGCACGCGGAGAGCCTCGGGGGCAAGGACGCGGTCGGCGGTTCCATTCTCTTCGGCGTAGAACTTGAGGAAGTGGGTCGCGAGCAAGGGGATGTCCTCGCGGCGTGAGCGCAGCGGCGGCAGCTCGAGCGCGATGACGTTGAGGCGGTAGAAGAGGTCCTCGCGGAAGCGGCCGTCGCGGACTGCCTGCTGCAGATTGACGTTGGTGGCGGCTACGATACGGACGTCAACCTGGATCTCGTGAGTGCCGCCGACATGCATGAAGCGGCGATCCTGGAGGACGCGCAGGATCTTGGCCTGCATGTCCATGCCCATGGTGCCGATTTCGTCGAGGAAGAGGGTGCCGCCGTTGGCGACCTCGAAGAGGCCCTTCTTGGCGGCGATCGCGGAGGTGAAGGCGCCCTTTGTATGGCCGAAGAGGGTGGACTCGAGGAGTTCGGAGGGGACGGCGCCGGTGTTGACCGGGACGAAGGGCTTGTCGCGGCGCGGGGAGTTGGCGTGGATCGCCTTGGCGATCAGTTCTTTGCCGGTGCCGCTCTCGCCCTGGATGAGGACGGTGGAACGGCTGGGCGCGACCTGCGCGATGGTGTCGAAGAGGCGCAGCATGATGTCGCTCTTGCCGACGATGTTGTCGAAGTTATAGCGCTGTTTAAGGGTGCGCTTGAGCTGGATGACCTCCTCTTCGGCGCGATGGCGGGCGATCGCGGTGCGGATGTCGGCGAGCAGCTTCTCGTTGTCCCAGGGCTTCTGGACAAAGTTCTCGGCGCCGGCGCGGATGGCGTCGACCACATTGGCCACGGTGCCGTAGGCGGTGATCATGATGATGGGAAGATTGGGCTGCAGCTCCTTGATGCGCGGGAGGAGGTCGATGCCGCTCTCGCCGGGCAGGGCGAGGTCGAGCAACAGGAGGTCGTACTGGTTGCGCGAGAGGAGGTCGAGGCCGGCGTTGCCGTCGGGGGCCAGCGTCACGGCGAAACCTTCGAGGGTGAGCAACGTCTCGATGGACTCGCGGATTGCGGCCTCATCGTCGATCATCAGGATGCGGGCGCTTTCGGGGCTGCGGGTGGGACGCTGCGGCTTGTGCAGTGCTTGGTCTTTAGCCTGCAAGGAGGCGAAGGTCTCGGTGGGTGCGGACAGCTCAGAGATCTCAGTCATTTCAGGCATGGATAGGCTTCCTTTGTTCGGATGCTTCCGGGATGGGCGAGGCAGATTGAGGGAGAGAGACCGAAGAGCCGGCGGCGGCAGGGAAGTCGAGGATAAAGACGGTGCCGACACCGACCTCGGATTCGACATGGATCTTGCCGGCGTGCTCTTGCATGATTCCGTAGGTGACGGCAAGGCCAAGGCCGGTGCCCTTGTGCTGTCCGGGCTCGGGCTTGGTCTTGGTAGTGAAGAAGGGGTCGTAGATGCGATGGAGATGTTCGCGCTCGATACCGGCGCCGGTGTCCTGAATCCGGACGAGAACCCGGCCGTCGAGCGCTTCGGTCTCCAGTCGGAGGGTGGAGTTGGGTAGGCCATGCATCGCATCCTTCGCGTTGAGCATAAGATTGAGCACGACCTGCTGGAGTTTCCCCTGATTGCCGCTAATGCTCGGCAAGGTGGTGTGGAGGTTGGTTTCGACCCGGATCTGCGCGGTTTTGAACTGGTGCTCGAGCAGGACCTGGGTGTCGCGGAGAATCTGGTTGAGATCGACGCTGGTGAACTCTGCTCCGCTGGTTCGCGAGAAGTTGAGTAGGCCATTGACGATCTCAGAGGCGCGGAAGGTCTGTTGGGTGATCTTTTCCAGTACCGGCGCGAGCCTCTGGTCGTCGCGCATGTGCTTGCTCAACATCTGGGTGTAGCTGGAGATAACCGCCAGCGGGGTGTTGACCTCGTGGGCGACGCCGGCGGCCAGCAGACCGATGGAGGAGAGCTTTTCGGCCTGGGTGAGCTGTGTTTCCAACTGGATGCGGTCGGTGATGTCGTCGACCAGCACGATGCGGCCGATGGTCTTGAAGTCGCGCGTGAGTAGCGGGGCGATGGCGATGTTGGCGATGCGCGTCTCGCCATTGGGCAGAGAGATGGGGAACTTGTAGAGGGTGTGGGTGCCCTGATCTGCTTCGTTGAGGCTGCGCACGCTGTCGAAGCGGCTGATGAACTCCTGGGGGAAGACGGCGGAGAGAGGCTGGTGGATGGCCTCGGCGCGCGGCTTGTCGTAGAGCGTTTCCATCTGGGCGTTCCAGCTGCCGATGCGGTCGTCGAGATCGACGGCGAAGATGCCGATGTTGATGGACTCGACGATGTTCTCGTGGAACTCCTTGAGGCTCTCGAACTCGCTGATCTTCTGCTCCAAGCGGCGATAGAGCTGGGCGTTCTGGATGGCGATGCCGATGTAGCCGGCGAGCGACTCGAGGACCTCCATGTCCTCGGAGGAGAGGAAGTCGCCGTCGTCAGTGCGGCCAAGGCCGATGACGGCGACGGTGCGGGTGCCGGCGCCCTCGCGGTTGGCCACGCGGCAGGGCAGGTAGTAGTTGAGATCGAGGCGGCGAGCGCTGTGACTCTGCGTCTCTGGGAAGCGCAGGACCTGTTGTGGATTCTCGAGGAAGAGATGGTTGTTGGCGCCGTCGCGGTCGAAGTCGAAAAAGCTCACGTCGAGGGCGCGCAGGTCGGCGGCCTGCAGGTTTGTAAGGCCGTGCGAGGCGGCGAGTTCGAAGCGGTTCGCGGCGCCTTTGGGGGCGGTCTCGTCGGCGAGGAAGACGGCGACGCGGGTGACCAGCAGGGTCTGTGGCAGGCGCTCGACGATGGAGTCGAGCAGCGCGCTGAGGTCGGTCTGGGAGTTGAGGCCGCGGCCGAAGTCGACCAGAGTCTCGCGATAGTCGAAGCGCTTCTGATCGAAGAGGCGGTCGACGCGGCCCTGAATGCCGCGCTTTAGCGGATCGAAGGAGAGTCCCACCACGATGATGGCGACGATGGGACCGTAGAAGCCGAAGTTCGGGAAGCGGTTGTGGATCATCTCCGACGCGATGCCGACGATGCCGAAGTAGACGCCGACCAGGGAGGCGGTGGCCAGCGTGTAGGTGACGCCACGCTTGAAGATGAGGTCTACGTCCATCAGGCGATAGCGGACGATGGCCCAGCTGAAGGTCAGCGGAAGGATGACCAGGCAGATGGTGGCGCCCTTCGCCGCCAGGCTGGGCATGGGGAAATTGAGGAGCAGCGGCACCACGTAGAACAGCGTGAATGGCCCAAAGGCGAGCAGGGTTCCGCGGGTAAGCCACTTGAGCTGCTGGCGCTGCAGCGGCGACTGTGCATGGACGTAGTGCAGCAGGAAGACGGTCCCGGCTAAGACGTAGTAAATGCCCAGATAGCCGAACGAGATCTGGTCGAGCCGGTGTTGCAGCTGTTCGGTAGCCGCCCAATACTGGATGGCGGCCACCTGCAGGCCGGCCACCAGGGCTCCCGGCACATAGAGCAGGGCACCGGTGATCCAGCGCCGGCGGCGGCGCTGCACGTCAGCGTCGTCGCTTCCGGAGAAGTCGATGGCGAAATGGAGAATCAGCGCCGGCTGGAGGGCCGACGCGAGAATGTTGCCCCAGTAGATTATCCAGTCGAAGGTGTCGAACTCGCCAGTGTATTGGAAGGCATAGAGGACGAAGGAGGCTAGGCAGAAGACGAAGAAATGAAGGGACTTCGGGGCTGTCCAGCGGCGGAACAGAACGTACAGGCCGATGGTGAGATAGACCAGTGCGATGACGCGCCGCACCTGGTTATTGCTGCGGTCTGTGGGCTCGAGGATCACTTGCACGTCGAACTTGGCGACGCTCCGGGTCTGGTTCTTGTGGGGGGGGAGCGGGCGCAGGATGGTGTAGGTCGAGTGGGCCCAGACACCGTCGTGGTAGATGACGTACTCGAACGGGGCAATGCGCGGCGTCGGATGGTCGTCGATGGCGATGAGGATGTCGCCCTTGCGGATGCCGGCACGCTCACCGGGGGAGTCGGCCGGGACCCGGTTGGCGCGCAGGCCGCCTTGGGCCTCGACCCAGCCAATGCCGTCGGTGGGGACGTCGAAGTTGTTCTCGTGGGCGAGGTTAAAGCAGGCAAAGACACAGACCGCTAGGGTGGCAATTGCGAGGGCAATGGCCAAAACTCGTGTCTGGAAGGCGGCTTTCATTTGGCTATATGTTCCGTCCTGCACATCGCATGCCAAATCGAAGTATGCGGTGGAAGTGCAATATGTTAGATATCACCATCATCGGTCTACCATTTATCATAAGGTCTTCCAATAAATGCATATCACTTTCGAAGTTATACGTAAGTGCTGTGCTTTACGTTCAAAACGGCAATCGATTTATGCCGGCCAAAATATTTCGCGGCATCGATTCATCGTCCTGTAACATCCAAGTATGCTGGACTGACCTGAGAGGGTCTCCACTTTAGCACTTTTCGAGCGCCAGGCAGGAAACAAAGTTGTCGCAACTATACGAGAGCGGAGCATGCGCCGTCGAAGACCGGTTTGTGCAGGTTGAAGGGGCAAAGGTCCACTACCAGTTTTCCGGGAGTGGCACTCCGCTGCTGTTGTTGCACGGGTTGGTGGGGTCGGGCCGGAACTGGCGCCGTAATATCGGCTTCCTCTCCCGCTATGCCAGTGTCTACGCGCTGGATCTGTTCAATATGGGCGAGTCGGAGCGGGTCCCGGGCCTCGACGCCGGTCTGGAGGCGACGGCCGACCGCATCGTCGCGCTGATGGACGCGCTGCACCTGGAGTCGGCTGACATCGCGGCGCACTCGCACGGCGGCGCCATCGCGATGATGCTGGCGGCACGGCATCCGGAGCGCGTCCGCAAGCTGATTCTCTTCGCTCCGGCCAATCCGTTCTGCGATGCCGGGCGGCAGCTGATCCGTTTTTACAACACGAGAGTAGGGGCGCTGTTTGCCCGCAAGGTGCCTACACTGCCGCGTCTGCTCCATGCGACGGCGCTGGCTCGCATGTACGGCGATCCTACGCGGGTGGCCGCCGGCTCGCTCGAAACGTATACGACCGGACTCTGCATCCCGGGAACCATCGATCATGTGCTGCAGATCGTGCGCCGCTGGTACGACGACATGCGCCTCCTGCGGTCTGCGTTGGGCAAACTGGCAGGAAAGCCGGTGCTGTTTATCTGGGGCGACCGTGACCGTGCGGTGCTGTTGCCCTCGGGCCGGCTGCTGCACCAGATGATGCCCAAGTCCAAGCTGGTGGTGATCCGCGGCGCTGGCCACCTGCCCTTCGAGGAGCTTCCCGAGCAATGCAATCAAGCGATGGGCGCGTGGCTATTCGGACCGCTGACTGCGAAGCACTCCTAAATTTATCCAACAACTCCCGCAGCCGGTTCCGCGCGGAGTGAATTCGTTTTGTTTAAGGCTGGCGGCTGCTTCCCGCTGGCGGCGCTGGTAGTCTCGGTTCAGCGGTTTGCAGGAGAGATTGGACCATGGCGTTTCCCTGTCCCCGGTGTGGGGACCAATACACCCAAAGTCTGCCGATGGCCTTTGAGGCGGGGGTGGGCAGTAATCCCAGGGGCTGGCGCTCGAACCGGGGGTCGTGTGGGATGCCCATCTCGGAGGGGCAGATCGCGAGCCGGGCGAAACCGCCTGTGCGAAGGTCGGTCGCTCAGTCGGTTCTCATGCTGGTGGTCGTATGGCTGTTTCTGGGATTTCCCATCGTTTCGGTGCTGACGACGGCACTCCGCTCCGCGGCCTCGCCAATGCGACCGGCTGTGACGGGAGGAGCGCCCCCCAATCGCGGGAACCAGACGCCATCTGCCGATTCGCCTCCCGATTCGCTCCCGCCGGCTCAGCCCATCTCGCTCGCGAGGACCCTGGTGTCCTTTGCACCGCCGGTGCTGGTCCTCCTCGGGCTGAGTGCGTACTTGGTATGGCGGGCGATCCACGCGCGCCGGTTCAATCGGACTGCCTATCCGAGACTGCTTGCGGACTGGCAGTCCTCCTTGATCTGCAAGGTGTGCGGAGCGGTCTTCCGTTCGCCTGAGGCTGAAGCGGACGTCCCACGGCATGAGACATCCGGGAAGGGTCTACCTTGATGTCGATCCGGCTTGTCCGGAGATCAAGAGCCTAGACCTCTTTGAGATGGAACTCCGTCTCGAGCCAGGTGCGGATGGCCTGCTGCATGTGATCGAGCTTGGGCGCGGGTGACTCCGGGGTGCCCTGGAAGAAGTGGTCGGCGCTCTCGATCCAGACCATCTGTTTCGGGTCGGGCGCGGTGGTTAGGACCTGCTCCATGATCTCGCGGGGTGCGAACTGGTCATGGTCGCCGCAGACGAAGAGCTTGGGCTCGATGCAGTGGGGCAGGAAGCCATAGGTGTAGTCGCGGCCCTCGGCGCGCACCGGCAGGCCAAGGCCGATGAGGCCCTTGACGCGGATGTCGCCGCAGCAGGCGCGCATCCCGACGTTCGAGCCGAAGGAGAAGCCGGCGAAGAAGATGGGCTTGCGGAACTTCAGCTCCAGCCACTCGACTGCGGCGCGGACGTCGTTCTGCTCGCCATGGCCGTGGTCGTGGACGCCCTCGCTGAGCCCGACGCCGCGGAAGTTGAAGCGCAGCACCGGCAGGCCGAAGGCGGAGAAGGCCTTCATCGCGTGGTAGACCACCTTATTGTGCAGGGTACCGCCGCTGGGCGGATGCGGATGACAGACCAGCGCGGTGAACGGCGCGTCGTCGAGACCGGTGTTGAGCACGGCTTCGAGCCGGCCGGCGGGGCCAAACAGGTCTTCGATCGAGCGAATGTGGGAGCGGAAGGAGCTGGAATGCGTGGTTTCAGACATCATTTTCAGTGTACTGCGTCGGCGTAATTCGACACCGCATGCGACGACCCCGGCGGGTCGGGTATTCTGAGGCTCATGGCTATCGATCCGATCGAACTCACACGGCAGCTCGTCAACATTGAATCGACCACGTACCACGAGGGCCTTGCAGGCGTGTTTCTGCAAGCCTTCCTTGAACGAGAGAAGTATGCGGTGGAGCGTACAGCGGTGGCGCAGCCGGACCGGATCTCGACGCCTGGAGCTGGCGAGGGCGAGCGCTTCAACGTGTACGCAGCGTTGCCTGGGGTGACGCCGGACGTGGTGCTCTCGACCCACATGGACACCGTGCCGCCCTACTTTGGCTGCACCGAGGATGATGAGTTTCTGTATGGCCGCGGGACCTGTGACGCGAAGGGGATCATCGCTGCGCAGGTGGCTGCGGCGGATCGGCTGCGCGAGGCGGGAGTGAAGGTCGGCCTGCTCTTCGTGGTGGGCGAGGAGCGCGATTCCGCCGGGGCCGCCGCCGCGAACCGGAACCCCAAGGGCTCGCGCTTCCTGATCAACGGAGAGCCGACGGACAACCGGCTGGCGCTGGCCTCGAAGGGCGCATTGCGCGTGGAGCTGCGGGCGAAGGGCAAGATGGCGCACTCGGCCTATCCGGAGCTGGGCGAGTCTGCGATCGATAAGCTGGTCGGCGCGCTGCACGACGTCCTGGCCATGCCTTTGCCAGCGGAGCCGGAGATCGGGCCGTCGACGCTGAACATCGGCCTGATCGAAGGAGGCCGAGCGCCGAACGTGATCGCCGACAAGGCGGAGGCGCATCTGCTGATCCGGCTGGTCGGTCCGGCGGACGAGATCAAGAGGTCGATCGTGCGGATCGTCGCCGATCGTGCGGACGTTGTCTTCACGCTCGAGCTGCCCTTTGTGCGGATGCGCAAGGTGGGCAGCCTGCCGACGATGGTGGCGAAGTTCACAACCGATATCCCGTCGCTGACTGCGTGGGGCGAGCCCTTCCTGCTGGGACCGGGGTCGATCCACGTAGCCCACACGCCTGCCGAGAGGATCGCCAAGAAGGAACTGCTCGAAGCCGTGGACCTGTATGTGGATCTGGCGACGGATCTGGTGAAGTAAGGCAGTTTTTAGCCGTTGGCTGAGGCGTTGCCTTGCTGGGATATTGAGCTATGGCCGCAAGCGCTTGGCTAAAAGCTAACGGCTCAGAGCTAAAAGCTAGTTGGGCCAGATGGGGAACGGCAGCGCTTCCGGATTGTCGGCAGCGAGCGTGTGCGACTGGTTGGGGTCGGCGGGGTTGTAGCGGACCTCGATCGGCGTGTCCTCGAGGACGCGGGGCAGCAGGCGATGCGCCTCGGAGTCGGAGAGCGGAAGGCTGCGGAGATGGCCGCCGTAGTAACCGATCTCGTCGCCGCTGCCGGGCGCTCCGGGCAGGGTGAAGTAGAAGGCCGTCTCGATCTGGAAGGTCTGGAGGTTGTTGCCCTCTTCGGCGAGGAGGTCCTTGGGAACCACCTTCGAGGCCAATAGCTTCGCGGTGACGCGAGGCCAGGTAGCCGCCTGCTGGAGTGCCTTTTCGCGCTGTGGGCGGCGGATGCGCTTGACGAGCCAGTCGGAGGAGAGAAGGGCACTCATGGCTTGACATTCTACTGCGAAAGGGTGCGACGAGCGTCCGATTGATGGTCAACATAGCGCGCAGGGACGCGAATCGCTCGTAATGGGCAGCACCGTGGCGGATGGATGCTCGGCGAACAGATCGGAATGGATGACCAGCGCCGGACGTGGCTTTTCATCGCTTCCGCGGGTACAAATAGAAAGTGAGTACAAGTTTGATCGACATCTTCGACGGCCACAACGATTCGGTTCACAAGATTCGCGAGTATCGTCCAGGCTGCATCGATTTTCTCGAAGGCGCGGCGGTCGGCCATCTCGACCTTCCCCGCGCTCGCGCCGGCGGCCTCGTCGGCGGCTTCTTCGCCATGTGGGCCGCGCCGGAGCAGGTGGCTAAGAATGACCTTACCGCCGCGGCCACGAGCTACCGCGTCCGTATGGCCGACGCCCTCGATCCCGCCTATGCACTGCGAGAGACCCGCAAACAGCTGGTCGCGCTGCAGGCGCTCGCGGCGCGCTCGGAGGGACAGATCCGGATCGTCCGCAGCGTCGCGGAGATCGAAGCGGCTCGCCGGAGCAAAGCTCTCGCGATGGTGCTGCACATCGAGGGCGCGGACACATTCGGCCCCGACCTCGACGAGCTTGCCGGGTTCCACGCCGCCGGCCTGCGCAGCCTCGGACTGGTCTGGAGCCGTCCCAACATCTTTGGCCACGGCGTTCCGTTCGCCTATCCCAGCTCGCCCGACACCGGCCCGGGGCTGACGCCGCTGGGCGTGGATCTGGTGCGCGCGTGCAGCCGCCTCGGCATCATGATCGACCTTTCGCACCTGAACGAGCGCGGCTTCTGGGACGTGGCCCGGCTGAGCACGGCGCCGTTGGTCGCGACCCATACCTGCGCCCACGCGCTGTGTCCCTCGGCGCGTAACCTCACCGACCGGCAGCTCGACGCGATTCGTGATTCCGACGGCATGGTCGGTGTCAACATGTCCGTCCCCGATGTGCGGCCCGACGGCCACCTCGATGCCGACACACCGCTTGAGATGCTGGTGCGGCATTACGTTTACCTGGTCGAGCGCATCGGCATCGACCGCGTCGGCATCGGCTCGGACTTCGACGGCGCCACCATCCCGGCTTCCATCGGAGACGCGAGCGGCCTGCCGCACCTCATCGCCGCGCTGCGCGAGCACGGCTTCGACGGCGCCGAGCTGAAGAAGATCGCCTACGACAACTGGATGCGCGTGCTGCGGCTTACTTGGCAATAAGGGACTAGTTTTCCTCAGCCCTCGAGGCTGCTCCGCGAAGCCATAAAATAGAGCTATGGCTGCAGAGTTCACCCACCTTCATCTTCATACAGATTATTCGCTTCTGGATGGCGCTTGCGACGTCGACAAGCTGGCCGCGCACCTGAGCAACCTCGGGCAGACCGCCGCCGCGATGACCGACCATGGCAACATCTATGGCGCCGTCCACTTCTTCAACGCCATGCAGAAGAAGAACCTGAAGCCGATCCTGGGGTGCGAACTCTACATCTCCACGGAACCCGACCATCGCACCCGCGCCGGCAAGTACAACCACTTTCTGGTGCTGGCCGAGAACGAAGAGGGCTACCGCAATCTGGTCCGCCTCACGAGCGAGGCTGCGCTGCACGGCTTCTACAACAAGCCCCGCGTCTCGAAGGAATTTCTCGCGCGCCACACAAAGGGCCTGATCGGCTTCTCCGGCTGTCTCGCGGGCGAGATTAACCAGCACCTGATGGCAGGGAAGTACGAAGAGGCCAAGCAGTCCGCGGGCCAGTTCGAGGAGATGTTTGGCAAGGGCAACTTCTTCCTCGAGGTGCAGGACCACGGCCTCGAGCCCGACAAGGGGGTCTGCGACGCGCTGTTCAAGATGGAGCGCGAGCTCAACAT
>FSYS01001750.1_pt1 | contig 21222 bp, 10 predicted proteins | sample 1638491 | NCBI WGS metagenome assembly FSYS01 (sample SAMEA3914788, study PRJEB12502) | metagenome | biome: forest; material: soil | place: Canada | collected 2011-07-03 | depth 0.1 m | reverse complement strand
GATTATGGTTGCTGGTTGAAGGATCCAACTTTATAAGTCACACTCTCGGCTCGTCTGGCTCTCCCCAGCACAGAACCATTCCGACCAGCACGGCAATGAATACAACATCAGAGAGATGGTGTCTCGATCCGCTTTCGAAGATGCTATCGATTCCCCACTGATATACAACGGGGAGAAAGCAGATACCGTACCAGAGCGGCCATTTAGCTTGCTTGAAAAGTAATGGAACTCCCAAAAGAAGTACGACCCACAATCCCAACCAGAACAGACTACAGATTCCTTTCGTTACTGCGTAGAGTTTTGCTGGCGGCGCGGCATCGCGCTTCAAGGTCTCATACACTCCAATGCCATCATCCCCCAGATAACCGACCTGCTTTCTGATCGCAAGAATTGCAAAATGTCCCGGATGTTCAACGATCCATTTTTCTCCTTCCTTGTAGCCTTCGCGGTCCGCCGCATAGCCGTCGGAAGATAGATGGATTTCTCCCTCAGGAGAATAGGAAGCATTGGCAAGTGGATTATTTGCGCGATAAAACACGCTTCCGCCGTTTGAAGAAATCAACATTACCTTGTGAAGCGAGTGGTAATTTCGATATGTCCAGGGCAGGATTGCCACAAGCATCGCTATCGAAAAAACGAATATTCTTGGAATTGCAGCACGAACACTCACGGTCCGCAGACGATCCGCGACGAGGATGACAAGTGGAAAGAGGATGCATCCCGGTTGTGTGAGTGTCGCTAGTCCCAACACAATTCCAGAGGCACTCAGATATGTCCATTCTGTTTTGTTTTGCTGGATCGATCGCAGATATAAGAACATTGCAGCAGGAAGAAGTAATGCGACGAATCCTTCCTTGGAGTTGATACCAACAGTCGTCACGTACCCCGGCCAGACGGCCAACAACGCAATCGCTGTTCCGGCGGTGGATTTATTCGCAAGCTTAATTGCAAGCAGATATCCGATAGCACCGACGCTACAGAATAGAAGCAACGAGCACAGCGTGCATACCCACTCATGTGCGCCAAAGACCATGAAGAAAACCGAGAGGAATAATGGGTACCCCGGAGGCCAAAACGCACCCGGATATTGATGTTGTATTGCGAGAGATTGCGCAACGGTAAAGTATGCCCTGCCGTCCGACTTTAGAGCCGACGGAAATACGAAGACCCATGCGACCCTTAGAAGAATTCCAAGAAATAGACAAAACCAAAACCATGCTCGGGAGCTCAGCCAACGCGCCCCGCACAAACTTCCCAGAGCCGCAAGGATAGGCGCTCGGAATTTGTAGCAGATAGATGTGAAGAGCAACGCGACGATCCCCGCAACCCACGCTAACTTCGGAGATTGTACGGCGAGAAAAATCGTGCGGTAGCCAACCGAGAAGATTGCTTCGACACAGAGGGCAATCATAAACAGCTTTGCAGGCAAGCGACTGGGTGCCCTAAGTGGGAGTTGCGGTATAGATCGCTTAGGAGAATCTGCCTGAGACTTCATAGGTGCCGAAACGTTCTGCATAATGATGGCTCTTTCGATTGCGCGTTTCAATCTACTACAGCCCCATTAGGGTATACGGTTATGAGGGTCACAGTTGCGTTATTTGGCTGGAGCCTGCGCGGCGCCGGCGTGGAGCGGCGGAAGATTCTTCACCATATCCACGGGAATCTCCACTGCACCTGCCCGGTCGCTATCTTCATCGTGCACTGCAATGCGGAGAAAGAAGCTTCCCTTTTCCGGGACGCTGACATCCTGGCTATAGGCGAATGGTTCGCGCAGGAACTTAGCATATCCGGCCGAGGTGAGATTGGCGCGCAGAGCGTTTTCGGTGCGGTTGATCAGCGTTCCATTCTGATCGTAAACGAAGATGAGGAAGTCGATCGTGTCGTGACGGGCGCCGCCGGACTCGGTAAAGACGAGGTCGCGCGGATCGAGGGCGAAGTCCACGGCGAGGCGCCTGTACGGCCCGTGCGCGGCGGCGGCGGGCTGGTTGCCGGGGGCAACTGTCTCCTCGGCCTGAGGGGTGGCGGGCAGAACGCGCGTGTTGAAGAGTATCTGCGTAGGCGGAGGAGATCCGCGCATCATGGCTCGCGTGATCGGGCTGTTCGCCGCTGCGGACGTTTGAGCCTCCTCGCCGGGCTTCGGCGGCTTATTCGGATCGTCGGCATAGTAGCCCCGGCGATAGGAAAGTGTATCGGCCCGATTAGCCTTGCTGGCTAGAGCGACTGTGATCTTGCGGTAGCTGCCATCCCAGTCCTGGCCGGTGGGCGAGTAGGTCAACGTATAGTAGTTCGAGCCGTCATCGATCGCCTTCTGTACCGCCTCGCTGAGCCCGTTGGTGCTAACGTAGGCACGTCCTCCGGTATCCTGAGCCACCTGCTGCATGGCGCTTTGCTCCTGCTGTGTCTGCACCTGGAACTTCGTGTCGTCCTTGGCCGCAGTCTGCGGGTTGACCCCGTACTTCGATCCCGAAGCGGCGGCACTGTAGACCGGCGAGGTCATCAGCCCGCGGGCATCGATAGGATAGACCGAGACCTGGCTGCGGGAGAGCAAATTAGTGGTTTCGCGGAACTCTTCCTGGGAGTCAGCCACCGTTCGGAATCCATCGCTCAGATCGCCGTTGGGCAGAATGTCAATGGGCACCGAGCCGGTGAACCAGAGCAGGTTCTTGCGCCCTGGAATATTCACCAGATAGCGCGCCAACTCGTTCATGGCATCGAGCGTCAGCCGAGCGCGCATCTGGAACTGAAAGGTTTGCTGCTCGGCCTCGAACTGCTGCACGTTGGCGATGATTGGCTCGAACTCGCGAGGGTCGCCGAATTGTGCCATTGAGTCGGACATTGCGGTCGCTCCGGCTCCATCACCACCACCGCCTCCGACCTGGTCGTCCAGCAGATTGGAGGCTTTAGCCGCGCTCTTGGACTGCACGGCGGCCTTGAGGATCGCGGGGTCTGCGGTGAACCCCTGCAGCAGAATAAGGTGCTGCGAAAGCCCAAAGATTGCGACCTGCGCGCCCGGCGGGAACTTCTTCAGAAAGTCCAGCAACTGGCTACGGACGAAAGTCTGGTCACGCAGCGGGGTGTTCAAGGTATCGAGCAAAAGTATATTGACCGGGCCACTCTTGGCCGGGATGGCCTGGTAGTTGGTGAAGATGCCCGGCGCCAGCTTGGGCGGCGCCGGTGCCGGCAGAGCCGCGTTGACCGCTGAGTCTGCCGAATGCTCGTCGAAGCTTCGAATGCTCTGTGGCTTGCCATCTTCCACGAGAGAAAAATCGCCGGCCTTCAGATTGTGGACCGGCTTGCCATCGGGAGTGTCGACGATGACGTCGACGATCACCATATTGACTCCGGTGTGCAGCGTGTACGTGGGAGCGGTCTCCGGCACCGGGGTTCCGTTCTGCGCGTGCGCTGCAGACGCTGCGATGGTTGTGAAGGCAATGATGGCAGCGAGAGCAAGAGCATTGTGCTGCGTCCAATTGTGGGTCTTGATCGAAGAAGTTCTGTTTCGGTGGATCATGCGTCCTCATAGCGCCCGGCGGCTCTGGTTGCGAATGTTTACGTGAGAATGAAGGTAGTTACGCTGAGCGGCGCGGTGGGGACGACCCACTGACCGTTGGTCTGGGTGATGGCTGGCAGCTTGGTGTGCGTCTCGGTATTCGACGTGCGTACTCCGGTGCACGTGGTCGCGTTGAAGCCTCCAGGTTGGATCACAAGCGGGTGCTCGACCGAATCGTCGTTGATTGCTACACAGACGAGCCTTTTTCCAGTTGGGTCCAGGTACGCGGAGAAGTAGACGTTCTTCGCCGGCTCTGGCTGAGCATCGACGCGGCGGTAGCCGGGACGGATGAAGCGGGCGAACTGTCCGATGGTGAAGAAGCGCTTGGTCAGTTCATACTTTTTTGCGGCGCTGTCGAGCGTTATAAGCGAGCCGCGGCTCCCGCCGGGTCCGGTGCCCCACCAGTAGAGCCAAGCACTCACATCGTCTTCGATCATGTGCGTATGGATGACTCGTGCCCAGTAAACTCCATCGGCCATGTTGGTGAGCTGCGCGTCGCCGGCGCTCACCTCTGTCTCCCAGACGCGCTTTCCCATTCCAAGCGCGGTGTTGAACCGACCAGTGCGCTTGCTGATGTCCATAAACGGAGAGCTGGTTTCTGCATACGCGTGGGCCGCAACGATCTGGATCGCCTTGGCGCAGACCGAGTCGTCCAATATCTCGTTGATGCTCTCATCGCTCCAATGCGCGTGTTCGTCGATGACAATCTGTGCGGTTACGCCTTTTGCCGAGAAGGTGGGAATGAGGTTCTCGCGCAGAAACTTCTTCATCTGCCCTCCGGTCCAGCGGCAGGAGGCATACTTCTCCGCCGTGAAATCCGGCTCGTTGGCGGGAGAGATCGCGTAGATGTCCAGGCCATAACGCTTCTTGTATTCGATGGCGTAGGTGGCGAGATAATCCGCGAACTGCTGATACATGGCGGGTTTTAGCTCGCCTCCATTCTCCACCTTGCCGGTCGTCTTCATCCAGGCGGGCGGCGACCAGCTGGTGCTCATGAAGCGGCCGCAGCCACGCTTCTTCGCCTCGTTCATCAGCCACACCTGATCGTCGTCGCCGGTCCAATTGAAGACTCCTGGCTCCGGTTCGATCGAAGCATTCTGTCCGGGGTGAGAATTCGCAGGGCCTTCTCCGATGATGTTGCGCAGGATCGAGTAGCCCATGCCGCCGCTCGGCGAGAACATGAGGTTGAGTAGGTCGTTTCTGTCCTTCTCTTCGAGCGACTGGATGCCGCGCGCCATCCCGAAGGCCTCGGAGAAACCGAAGCCATCAATCTGTTGGCGGTAGTGATCCGGAGTCGCAGCGATGCCGGCTGCAGCGGGCTTCTCCTGCTTGCCTTGTGCGCGCAAAGCACCCGTGCAGCTCAGCGCGGCGGCGCCCGAAGCGGTGCGAAGAAAGTGACGACGGCTTACGTTCATGGGCGAACCTTTCGTGGGTTGAGAAACACCGGGAAGAGAGCGTTAGCGCGGCAGCTCCTGACTGCCCGTGATGGTGAAGGTCTGGGTGAGGCCCTGCGGGTCCTCGCCTGGCTGAGCGGCTCCGACAAAGAGCTGGTAACTTCCCGGCTCGATGCTGCGCTTGCCGTCAGCGGCGACCGTGCTCAGAGTACGCGGGTCGATCGTCAGTTGGATATGGCGACGCTCATGCGGCTGTAGCGGTGTGCGGGCCAGACCCACCAGCGCATGAAGCGGCGCGGCGTTGGAGGCCGGCGAACTCAGATAGACCTCGGAGACGGCATCGCCGGCACGGTCTCCGGTATTCTCCACCTCGACAGCGAGCAGGAGAGGACTCCCGGCCTTGAGCTCAGCAGCCGCGAGCTTCAGCTCGCTCCAGCGGAAACTCGAATAGCTCATCCCATAGCCAAAGCCCCACAGCGGCGTCCCATGGAAGTACCGGTACGTGCGATTGGCCATCGTGTAGTCGTCGAAGGCGGGCAGTTGCGCTGTGCTTTCGTAGAAGGTCACCGGCAGCCGCCCAGCGGGGTTGTTGTCGCCTGCCAGTGTCCGGGCGATGGCGGTTCCACCCTCTTCGCCGGGGTACCACGCCTCGAGCACTGCGGAGGCATGCTCCTTGGCCCACTTCACCGCCAGTGCGCTTCCGTTCATCAGCACCACGACCAGCGGTTTGCCGGTTGCGGCGAGCGCCTCAAGCATCTGCTGCTGCACGGCCGGAAGCTCGATGGTGGTGCGATCGCCGCCATCAAAGCCCGCGACGTGCACCGGCATCTCTTCGCCTTCAAGCTCCGGCGACAGACCGACGAAGGCGACGACCGCGTCAGCCTGCTTCGCAACGCTCACCGCGTCAGCCTGCTCGGCAGCGATGTTCGGCATCCAGTTGAGCGTGACTCCCGCACCGAACAGAGGCGCGCGATGCGTGTACTCGATGCGGATTGAGTGCGGGTTAGCATCGGGAAAGCTTAACGTAAATGGTTTGGTATCGCTGGACCGGCTGGTTGCCTCGGGAATCGTCTGATCCGCGATTGCTTTGCCGTCCAGGAAGAGCCGCACCGTCTCCGCATCGCCGCATGGATAGCAGTGCGCCAGCGTGAAGCTGAAGGTATAGTCGCCGGGCTTCGGCGCAGTGATCGTCCCGGTCCAGCGAACACCGAAGCCGGTCGAAGGGACGCCAGCTCCGGGCGAGGCTGAGTTCCAGTCGAAGTCCACCTGTTGGTCCACGCGAGTAAGTTTTGCGTTGTCGCTAAGATCGACGTTGTCGAAGTATTCGCCCTTGAGTCCGAAGCTTGAATCGTTCAGAGAAGGATGCAGAATGCTGCGCGGAACCGGCAGAGGAAGCTCCGCAACATACGGCGAGCCCTGCGCATAGAGAATCTTTTGAAAGCGTCGTTCCATTCCCGCCAGAGGCAACACCGGATGCGATGGGACCGCGTTGTAGTTGCCCTCAATCGCAGCGAGCGTGGCCGCATTGGGCCCAACAACCGCGATTGTCTTAATGCCCGAGGCCAGCGGCAGTGTGCCGTCGTTCTTGAGCAGCACCATCGATTCCTCGGCCGCCTTGAGGGCCAGAGCGCGGTGCGCCACGGAGTCGTCCTCGGAGAACGGAGTGCTGGCGTACTTCACCCGGGAAGGTGGATCAAAGAGACCAAGCTCGATCCGCGCCGTGAACAGACGGCGCACCGCCGTGTCTATCTCTGCTTCGCCGATCAAACCGTCACGGACTGCCTTGGTCAGGGTGGCGTACTCCTCGCCGCAACTGGTGTCGGTGCCCGCCCGCACCGCCGCGACGGAACCGTGTTCGACATCGGTGGCGAACTTGTGTCCCTCGGAGATATCTCCGATGGCCGCGCAGTCCGATGTGATGTAGCCTTTGAAGCCCCACGCCTTGCGCAGCGTATCACGCAGCAGATAAGAATTTGTGCAGGCCGGCTCGCCATCGATTGCGTTGTAGGCACACATCACGCTGCCCGCCTTGCCCTCCATGACCGTGGCCCGGAAGGCCGGCAGATAGGTGTCTTCGAGGTCGTGCGCGGAGACGTTCACGTTGGCACTGTGCCGTGTGCTCTCCGGTCCCGAGTGCACAGCGAAGTGCTTCGGCGTGGAGATCGTGCGGTAGTAGTGGGGATCGTCGCCCTGCAAGCCGGTGACGAACGCCACCCCCAGCCGCGAGGTCAGGAACGGATCTTCGCCGTACGTCTCCTGTCCGCGGCCCCAGCGCGGATCGCGAAAGATATTGATATTCGGGCTCCACAGATCAAGCCCGTAGTAGATGCTGTGGACCCCGCGACGCAGCGCCTCTGCGTTCTTGGCGCGAGCCTCGGTCGAGATGACAGTTGCGGCCTCATGCATCATGGGCACGTCCCAGGTCGCGGCGAGTCCGATGGCCTGCGGGAAGACGGTAGCGTAACCCGACCGGGCAATTCCATGTAGACCTTCGCTCCACCAGTCATACTCTGGGATACCCAGACGCGGGATCGCCACCGCGTGATTTTGCATCTGCGATACCTTCTCCTCGAGCGTCATATGCCGGACGAGGTCGTCGACGCGAGTCTCGACCGGCTGTGCGGGATCAAGAAACAACTTGACCTGTTGCGCGCTGAGCTTATAACCGAAGACCAGCAAAACGAACGCGGCGGCGAGGATCATACGGCAGGCTGCGCGAGTTGCGGAAAGGGATAGACGGAAGCAGGACTGCAGGTCGGACATCATCATCATCTCCACCGGCTTAACCGGAAATGGCACTTTTTGTTGCAGCTTTGCACAGCGGTATCTCATTACTGCACGAATGTCGTAATGCTCATCGCCGGCAGTGTGTAAGTAAATGTGTTGTTCGACACGCTCACGGCAGTCTGCTGCGCGAGACCCCCGGCGGCTGTTGTCGTATAGGGGGTCAGCGAAGTCAGCGTCTGGTTCTGGATTGCGAATGGCTGGCTCACACTCGAGCTGCCAAGATTGAGAGCCACAATCACATAGTGACCGCCGCCCTTATAAGCTGAGACGTAAATATTGGCGTTCGGATTGTAAGTGGCGTTGGTCCGCACATAGCCGGGGCGCACAAACTTCGCGTACTGACCCAACGCATAGCCATAGAAAGTTGGATTGTTATTGGTATCTACCAGGCCGTAGTTGGTCACGCCGGTCCCTGCGTTCCAATCTGCCACCCACCACCAGAAATAGGCGTTGTAACTGGCCACCGTCATTGAGTCGTGGATCTCTTTGGCGGCCGCAAGCGCGTCGGATATGCCCGGCTGCGCACCCGATGGCAACAAGTAGTGCTCGGTCATCCAAACATCCTTGCCCAGGGTCTCTGCGTTGGTGTAGTAGGACGGCGACACTCCATAAATATGGCCCGCGACGATGGCAATATGGCCAAGCGCCTGCGTGTCGTTCAGCGCCGGATCAGAGTAGCCGGTAATGAAGTTCTGGGACTCGGGCATGATGAGTTTCGTGGTGAGCACCGAGGCATTATTGGCGATCCAGCTATCCATCGTCGATCCTGTCCATGAGCACGATTCGTAGGTCACATTCGCGTCAGGCTCATTCTGCATGGAGATCCCATACAGGTTGACTCCGCCGTTCGCCATGTACGTGACGAAGCTCTCAAGATAGGCCGCATAAGCCGCGTAGCTGCTCGTGTTCAGCGTGCCCGCAATGGTGCTGTTGTTGCTCTTCATGGAAGCGGGCGGGGTCCAGGGAGTCGCCATCACGCTGACCCCAAGCGCCTGAGCCTCCTGAGCGTTGCCCAGCTCAGTCCCCCAATTGCTCGACCCACCGGGATCGATGCGCACTCGCAGCATGCTCAGTCCAAGCTGCTGGCTGCTGGCATTGCCGAAGAGAGCGCTCGCCTGAGCGACCGTCATCGACGGCATGAATGCGGTTGAGCCGCCGAAGCCGCGAATGGTCTGCTGCGAAGTGCCGAAATCAACGGTATCGGTACCCTGCCCGGCTACGCTAGTGGAAGCTGCGGTAGTGAAGTTCCACGTGTAGTTGGACCCCAATGCGTAACCAGCCGAAGACGTGGCTCCGATCGTGATCGTGGCAGTGTAGGCAGTGCTGTAGGCAAGACTGGCAGCGGGAGTAAACGTAGCAAGCGATCCAACGGAGGAGTACGTCACGGCTCCAGCGACAGCCGCACCGCCGGGTCCCGTCAACATCATGCTCGAGGAGTTGACGGTCGATGCGTTCATCGCCTGACTGAAAGAAGCGGTGACGGTGGAGGTGATGGCCGCCGAGGCGGCCCCGCTGGTCGGCGTCGTAGAAGACACGGCCGGCGGTGCCGAGACAACAGTGGACGTCGCGGAGCTCGAACTGCTGGAGCAGCCGGAGACACCCAACAGCGCCAATGCCAGTGAGACGACTATTCCAACAACGATCCTGCGTCGCATCCATCCACCTTTCCATCCTTGGATCGAGGCCTACGGAGACGCCGGCTAAGACAGCCCTGCACCTCCATGCCTCCTATGCTCGATGTGCGCCGAAGCGCGCGCATCGAACCTCACTCTGCAACATTCCGGCAGCACGTACCGATGCCGTGTTCGGTGCCAGCCGAACCAATCTACCTCCTTCGCCCCTCTCCTGACAAATGGATTATCTCGAATTTGTGCCGAATAAAGCGCTTTAGATTTCACTTGACAGCGGTGCAACTCATTGCGTACTTTGCTCGCGTTGCTAATTTACATATTTCACAGCCGGGTAACTCAGGCGGTGACGCGCGAGCAGGAACTTATGTGGATCGAGATTTCAAATCCGTCGGCAGGCCTTCCCGAAACTGGGTCTCACGCGAGGCAATCGCTGCCGTCCGGCAAGTCAGATTCAGTTCGAGCAGACCTCATCAAGGTGTTACTTCGGAGCCGCACCATGCACAGAACGGATGATATGAACCAGAGTCGAACCTCACGCACCACCCTGCTTCTCGCCTGCATGATTCTCCTCGTCTTCGCACTCGCGGCGGCGATCCCCGCCTCTGCCCAGGTGCCGACGGTCGTCTTCTCCCAGGCAAACGGCGGAGGCGGCATCTGCAGCACGACAGGCCAGGCATCGTGCGACTATGCTGGAACCACCGGCCATATGGCGGCTAACAGCCGCGGAGATGTCATTGCGAATGTGTCCGCCAACGGCGGCGCCTATGTGATGGAGATTCCCGTCAACGGGGGCACGCCGACCACTCTCCTCACCGGCGAAGGGTCCCTCTACGAGGGCCACGCTGCCTTCGTAGATAAGTCGAATAACATCTGGATCACCGATACCGGCGATGCCACCATCGTCTTCATCCCCTTCGTGAACGGCAGCTATCCCGCCAATGTGGCCTATAGCTCCTCGATGACCACATGCGCCTTCCCTGTTCCCGCTAACCAGACCGCCACTTGCATCGTTCAACTGAACTACCCCGGCAGCATCGGCGGCTACGGTCAGGGCGCCGATCTTGGTCTCGACGGAGCGGGCAACCTGTATGTCCTCTTCAAGTACGTCGGCAGCGGCAGCGCCTATGCCGGCAGCGATGTCGTCGTAAAGTTTTTGGCATCGACCGGCGTCGGCACCGTCGTAAGTCCAGCTTTGTCGAACGATGCCGCCGGCGAGATTGCCGTCAACAGCGCAGGCGACTACTTCGTCGAGACCTACGGCTCGGTCAGCGAGTACGCCCATACCAACTACACCGCGGCGCTCTCGGTCTTTAGTTTGAACGGACCCGATGGCCTCAGCGTGGACGCGAACGGCAATCTCTTCATCACCAACAACACCGCAGGCAACATTCTAGAGTGCCCCTATGCCAACAACACCTACAACATGCCCACGAGCTGTCCGATTGTCAGCAATCAGCTTTCGACGGGCTATTCCTCCGTACCGAGTCAGGGGATTGCGATCGACGGCTTGGGCCGGATCACCATGGCCGGTAATTATCCCAACTCCTACAGCACGCTGACCGTCGGCCACGTGGCATTCGGCGCGACTCCGATCAACACCACCTCCGCCGCACAGACCCTCAACTTGGTCTTCAACTCCGCGAAGACCTTCGGCAGCTTCAAAGTTACAGGCCCGTTTGCTGTCTCGACCACAGGACTCCCATCCGGCGACACGGCCTGCGCCGCGGGCAGCTATGCGGTGGGCGGCAACTGCTCCATCGAGGTTACCTACTCCTCCAGCGCCGCTGGAACCCAGCTCGGCCAACTGTCCGCCTATGACAACGCCGGAAACCTCCTCGGCTCTGCCGTCCTCTCCGGCATCGGAACTGCAGCCACGATCAACGCCGATCCCGGAACCAACGTGGCCGACGGTACCGGCTTCACCGCGCCCTCCGCGGTCGCAACCGACAACGCGGGACACATCTATGTATCCGACAGCTCGACCGGCAATATCTACATGACCTCGACCGGTTCGACCGCGGCTGCGACGGTGGTTGCCAGCGGCTTCAGCAAGCCTTCGGCCGTAGCAGTGGACGGCAACGGCAATCTCTATGTAGCCGATACCGGCAACTCGCAGATCGTCGAAGTCCCCTATAGCGCCACTACCAGCACCTATGGAGCTCATACATCCTTAATCACCGGGCTCAGCGGACCCTCCGGTCTGGCGCTCGATAAGTTCGGTGACCTCTACGTTGCCGATAGCGGCAACTCCCGCGTTCTACGCCTCGCAAGCTCGGGAAACATGCCCGTCGGAACGCTTATCACCACGGTCGGATCCGGTTTTACCACCCCAGTCGCCGTCGCTGTCGACAACACCAACAACAATGTCTACGTCTCCGACGCCGGAACCAAAACGATCGTCCAGGTGAATTTGATCACCTCCTCACAGGTTTCGGTCATCACTGGAATGACCCTTCCTGCCGGGGTCGCCGTCGACCCTGCAGGCGACGTCTTCGCGGTCGATAGCGGAAAGGCTACGATCACCCGCCTGCCATTCATCAGCGGTGGAATCAATCCTAACTTCAAGATCACGCTCGCCACTGTGGTCAACCTGCCGACGGCCATTGCCAGCGATGACGCGGGCAATCTCTATGTCGCCGATACCACCGACCAAGCAGTGGAAACCGATCAGCGCTCCATCGGGCTGCTCGGCTTCGGCAACATCACTGAGGGCCAATCCAGCTCGACCGTGGCCGGGCAGATCTCCAACGGAGGAACCGCCAGCTTAACCTTGTCAAGCCCGTACTACACTCAGGCCGGCGCGACCTCCAGCTTCGCCATTCAATCCTCCTCCACCTGCACGGCCGCCAGCACCCTGACCACGGGCCAATCCTGCACGGTCGCCGCCATCTTCACCCCGCAGAGCTACGGCATCCTCACCGACACTCTCACCCTCGCCAGCACCGCTCCTAACTCCGCCACGCTTGCGCTCAGCGGGAATGGAACTCCTGTCGCGATCAAGACCACGCTCAACCTGGCGGTCACCTCGTCCGGAACGCCGACCTTCGGTCAACCCGTGACGATCACAGCCACTCTGGTCGCCGCGTCCCAGGCTGCCTCGCCGCCCAACGGCACGGTCACGTTCCTGGTGGACTCCGTAACGCAGCAGCCGGCGAGCAACCTCAACAGCGCCACGGGCACAGCCTCCATCACCCTCACCGGCCTTACGGGAGGCAAGCACACCATCACCGCCAGCTATAGCGGCGACAACGCCGGCTTCTACTCCTCCACTTCCGCCAGCGCGCTCACTGTGACTGTCGCAACAGTGACGACGACCACTACCGTATCGGTCACCGCTCCCGACAGCAACCCGACCGCGGCCAACCCATCGACAACGGCCAATGTTCAGACCGTCACTCTCACCGCATTCGTCACCCCACTCTTCTCCGGAACTCCCACCGGAACGGTCACCTTCTATAGCGGCACCACCGTCCTTGGAACCGCCAGCGTCGTGGCCTACACCGCGGTATCAAACGGCCCGTCGGAGGGTGAAGCGATCCTGTCGGTCAACACCCCGACGAACCCGTTGCCGCTTGCTCAATATCAGGTCACTGCGACCTACAACGGCGACACCAACTACTCCGGTTCGTCTTCCTCGACCGCCATACCCCTGCTGATCGCGAATCCCACGATTCTATTGACCCCAAGCGCCACCACCGTAACCGGCGGCGGCTCAGCCATCACCGTCACCGTATCCTCGATCGCTGGCTTCAGCGCGGCGGTCAACTTCAGTTGCGGCGGCCTGCCACAATACGCCGCGTGTTCCTTTGGGCCGCCCTACGCCTCGGTTGGCCCCTCCAATCCTGCTCCGACCCTCTTCCAGGTCGTAATCAACCAGCCGCCGGTCATCGCCGTTCCCGCCGGCATCGGCACGCTGCCTAAGGGACGCGGAACCCTCACAACTCTCTTCGCCGTCCTGTTCCTTCTGCCCGTGGTCGTACTTGCCTACGCACGGCGCGCGAACGGGAATGCATTGAGTCTTCTCTCCACGATGCGTCTCCACTCCGTCATCGGCCTGCTGCTTATCGGCGGCTGCGCCGCCTTGATTGGCGGCTGCTCGACCGCATCATCGGGCAACTTCACCACTCCCGCCGGAACAAGCACCATCACCTTCAATGCGATCACCACCGTCGCCGGGCAAACGAACCCGCCAGCGGCTGCTTCGATTCAACTCCAGCTCATCGTTCCATAGGAGTCTCCTCTCGCACGCGGCCCCTTCTAATTCGCTCATCGGCTTCCGCGCAAACTGCGCGGAAGCAAACCGTCAGGCCAGTCTCACACTCAGTGTCACGACGACACCAAACTAGAGAGTCCCTTATGATGCTCCACGTTGCCAAGATCGCTAAGATGTTTACCCCCGCAAGAATCAGCATCACCGTGCCTCGGCTGAAAGCGCATGTTCTCTTGCTCGGGCTTCTGGCCCTCATGCTCACTGGCGTCGCCGCGCCCCTGTTGGGACAGACCATCTCAGCCCAGCTCTCCGGCTCCGTCAACGACATCACCGGCGCCGTCATTCCGGAGGCGCAGGTCATCCTGACCAATCAGGCCTCGCGCGATAAGCGCGTCGCCAAGAGCAACGGCGCCGGCTTCTTCAGCTTCAGCGCTGTGCCTGCTGGAACCTATTCGGTCGAGGTGCAACACGCGGGCTTCAAATCCTTCATCGAGAGGAACATCGAGCTCCACCCCTCCGACGACCGCATCCTCAGAGACATCAAGATGCAAATCGGCACCGTGGAGATCACCGTCACCGTTGACTCCACCTCGAACGGAACCCCCGACCGGGGCGAGAAGAGCGTCCTCATTACCGCAGATGACATCAAGCGTCTGCCCGTCGAGGGTCGCGACGTTAGCGAGCTCGTCAAAACCCTCCCTGGCTTCGCCATGACCGTGCAAACTAGCTCCAGCCCAGAAAATCAGGGCCCCAACCTCCAGACCGTCGGTGGCCAGACCCAGAACTACACGGCCAACGGCATCACCCCCGAGGGCGTTTCAATCACCACCGACGGCGTCAACATCACCGATGCCGGCAGCGGCACTGGCACCGACCAGATCATCAACATGGACAACATTCAGGAGGTCAAGATCCAGACTTCCAACTTCGGTGCCGACTCGGCAAAGGGTCCCATCGTCATCAACGCCGTCGGTAAATCCGGCGGGTCGGACTATCACGGCTCCCTCTACGTCTACGGCCGCACTGCAGCGTTGGACGACCAGGACTGGTTCTCCAAGTACGACGGCGATGCCAAGCCGGCGGATCGCGAGATCTACCCCGGCGCGAACATCGGAGGTCCGGTCAAGATCCCGGGCACCAGCTTCAACCGCAACAAGAAGTGGACCTTCTTCGTGGGTGGGGAGGATTACATCCAGCGCGACGTCTATGCCTACGGCTCCGCCTCCAGCGCAACCATTGACGCTCTGGTGCCAACCTGCGCCATGCGCGGTCTGGTACCCAAGGGTTCCTACAATACCCCCTGCTCCCCGCTCGCTGCCGGCAAGTTGCCTCCCTATAGCGCGGACTTCAGCGAAGGTGCCTTGACCCAGTACTTCGGCATTGATCCGTTGGCGCCCGGCGCCAATGGCACCACGAACTGCAACGTCGCCGGCCAACTCGCTCTCTATGTCAACATCTGCCAGATTCCTGGCGGCCAATATCCTTACCTGAGCGGCACTTCGACCACCGCTGCCGGTACCGCCGGCGGTGGGATCATCAATGGGCAACTTGCCACAAATCAGTTGGATCCAGGCGCATACGCCATGCTGAACGCCCTGATGCCGCTGCCGAACTCAGCCGCCTTTAGCCGGGCCGGCGGCGCAACCTCGGCCAACGGCGCACCCCAGGCCAGTATCTTCAACTACCACGCCGTCAACCTTCAGGACGCGGACTCTTATCAGGGCCGCATCCGCAACGACTTCGACGTCTCCAACAACGACAAGCTGTACTTCGTATACAGCTACCAGTACAGCGGCAGCCGAAACCCCCAACAGGTCTACTACTCGCCCCAGACCGCCTTCGGCGAGATCAACACACCCGGTGGCGTGCTCGCCGACGACCATTCGCACACCGCATCCATCAACTACACCAAGATCTTCTCCGCCTCTTTCACCAACGAGCTCTATGCCGGCGTCAACTACAACCGGGGAACCATCTCTGCAGGCAATCGCCAGGCAAATCTCGCCAGCACCATCGGCTATCCGTACCAGGGCATCTACACTGGCAACCCACAGTACCCCGAGTACGACGATTACGGTTTCAACGGCCTGCCGGTCGGCCTCTTTCCGGACTTCTCCACCCCCGTCTTTCAGCACAAGTTCGTCCCCAACGGAGGCGACAACGTCACCAAGCTCGTCAAGACCCACAGCCTCAAGTTTGGCTTCTACATCGAGCGCGACAAGATCAACGAAACAGACCTCAACGCCGCCTCGCAGGGCCAGATACAGAACTACTATGAGGGAAGCAACACGGGACCCGGAACCGTTACCGAACCCAACGGCCAGAATCTCAACACGCAGGGCAATTACCTCGCCAGCTACTTGCTGGGCATAGATTCCGCCTTCAGCCAGCAGAACTTCCAGACCAACAGCAATCTCTACTACTGGACGGTGGATAGCTATGCCACCGATGACTGGAAGGCCACCAAGAAACTGACCCTCACCATCGGAGGCCGTCTCGGCCACGTGGGCCCCTGGCAGGATGGGCACGGCCTCGGTCTCGCCGTCTGGGATCCAGCGCTCTACGCCGCCCAGACCTCCGTGGTCTGCAATTCCACTCTTCCAACCTTGGGTTACACAGGAGTCGACGCCTGCCAGACTTCGGTCAATGTTCCGGGACTAGCGACACCCGGCTACAAATGGCATGCAGTCGACAAGACCGTCCCCAACTCCGGCGCCGGCTCCACCGTAGCGTTCTTCTCTCCCCGCTTCGGCATGGCCTACGACATGTACGGAGACAGCAAGACCATCTTCCGCGGAGGCATCGGCGCCTATCGCTCGCACGACGCCTGGAACGACATCTGGCAGGCGGCGGCCACCGCTCAGGGCATCGTCCAGAGCATCATCGGCGGCGGCGGAATCGGCCTCAGGGACGTTTACGGCTTGACCCATGGCACAGGCGCCTTAACCGGTCTCTCCACCGGATCAAACGGTTGCGGCTGCGACAACACTGCGTTCGGCCTGCAGCAGGGCGACAACAAGCAGCCGCTCACCTGGACCTACAGCTTTACCGTCGACCAGCAATTCAAGCACAATGTCCAGTCTGAGATTTCATATCAGGGAAGCCAGTCAGAAAACCTGCTCACCCAATGGGAGAGTGGCGCGGCCGGCGATCTCGAGAACATCAACGCTCTTCCCGTAGGAGCGCTGTTCAAGCCCGATCCCCACACCGGCGCGGTTCTCGCTCCAACGACGATCAGCAGCGCCGACGCCATAGGCGACTACCGGCAGTATCCCTACTACTCCCAGGTCAATGTCATTCGCCACGCCCTATACTCCAACTACAATGGCCTGCAACTCTCCCTGCGCAAGACCGCCGGGCGCTTCCTCTTCAATGGAAACTACACCTGGTCCAAGACCCTCGGCGTCTTCGGCTCCTACGGCACCGGCAACGTCATCGATTCCAACAACATCCGTCCCAACTACGGCCCCTTGCTGGGCGATCGCTCCCAGGTGGTCAATTCAACATTCTCCTACGACACCGGAGCGTTTCGCCACGGCAATCGCTTCCTCCGCGGGGCTCTCAGCAGCTATGACCTCTCCGGTATCGTCAACCTCCAGAGTGGTGCGAACGCCCAGCGGATTCTGAACTCCAACTTCAACCTTCAGGGAAATATCGTCCCGTCCAGCGGTCCCTCCAACAACTTCACCGACTACCCCATCAGCAACATCAACCTCATCGGGACCCCCGATGTAGTCTTGCAACCCGCCGTCACCTGCGATCCGCGCGAAAACGTCAACAAGAGCGCCCATCAGATCATGAACATAAGCTGTTTCTCTCTTCCCAAATACGGAGTCAACGGTCCTGCTGAGTTGCCCTACATCCATACTCCCGGCTACTTCGATTTCGACGCGCGTCTCAGCAAGGGATTCAAGGTCGGGGAGAAGAGGGACATTCAACTGCAACTTTCCGGATTCAACGTCATCAACCGTCCCAACTACAGCTTCTCGGGCAAATTCCCGGGCGAGCAGACTCTCTATTACAACGGCACCACTGCAGCCAACGCATCGCCGACCTTCCCCGGACAGTTCGGAAAGGCTCAGTTCCGTTTTGGCCGGCGCGTCTCCGAAATATCCGTCAAGTACAACTTCTAATAAGGAGACCTCGCCATTCCTCTCGACCCAGGTCATCGAGCTGCAACAGAAACGAGGTCTCCGATCGACGGGAAAGCATAACTTACTCACTCGCGTAGAGAACCAATCGAGATAACTCGCGATCAATCGCGTCCACTTGTATACTGTTCCAATCAGCGACTTGCTCCGAAGATCGCCGCTGGCCACTTCTGCAGTTCTGCTTCAATGATCGAGGTCTTGGTTGCCTCCAAAAAAGAAGAGCAGCATCGCCTCGTCTGAGCCTCCCAAACGGACGAAGCTCAAAGACTTATCCGAGTACCTAGGTCTCTCCCAGACCACCATCTCCTTTGTCTTGAACAATGCACCCCAAGTCAAAGATCTGTCGGAAGAGACCAGGCAACGGGTTAAGGAAGCGGCGAGAAAGCTCAACTACCGTCCAAGCTACTTTGCTCTCAATCTGAATAAGGGTCGAAGCGAATCCATCGGCGTAATTGCACCAGAGCACAGCGAAGGCTACTTCACTATGGTCATGGGTGGAGTCGAGCGTTACCTGATCCAGCAGAACTTCATGTACTTCACGGCGTGCCATTATTGGAAGCCGAAGCTCATGAAGGAGTACCCGAAGCTCCTCGAGAAGCGTGGCGCCGAGGGCTTGTTATTGCTGAATACAAACGCCGACTTCGAGTCTCCCCTTCCCGTGGTCGCGCTTTCGGCCCATCTCGAACGGGAAGGCGTCACCAACGTAGTCATCGATCATGTGCATGCGGCTCGGCTCGCACTCAAACACCTCTACGACTCTGGGCATCGAAAGATAGCTTTCATGAAGGGGCATCGCCACATTATTGATACCGGCCCGAGGTGGGACGCCATGATGACCGTGGCAAGGGAGTACGGCCTTCAACCCACGGCGGAGCGAACGACGGAGATGAATTCGGGCAGTTGGTCACCGCAGGTAGGCTATGAGCCAACGAAGCGTCTCTTAGACGCGACCCATGACTTTACCGCCCTCATGTGCTTCAACGATACGGCTGCCATTGGCGCCATTCGTGCTCTCCACGACGCCGGCCTGAGTGTGCCCGGAGACGTCTCGGTTGTGGGCTTCGACGACATAGCAAGCGCAGAATTCAATGTGCCCAGCCTGACAACGATCCGTCAACCTCTGCCCGCCATGGGCAAGCAGGCGGCGCAGATTCTACTGGAGCGAATCTCGCGGCCAGATGCAAAGTTTCCGCCTACGGTGTTTGTTCCGCCGAAACTGGTCGTACGCGAAAGCACGGGCCGCGCCCGGAAACGATAGCCTCTTATCCTTGGCATTCCGCAGTTTCCTGGGCGTTTTCCTTGTCTGACCAGACGATGATGGCTAACAGGCTTGCTGCAATCAAACCAGGTACGATCATTGCGACCCGCAAAGACCCTGTACGCGTGGAGAGCACTCCGACGAGGTATGGGAAGGCCGCTTGTCCAATCGAGGTCGCCGAGGTCGCCTGCCCGGCTTGCCGGGAGGAAGGTCTCCTGGAGACCATCCGAGAGAGCGTAACAGGAAAGAACGGTCCTAATCCCAACCCGATGGCTGCAGAGCAGAGCCCCATGACGACTGTGCTTCCGGCGAAACGGAGACCGGCCGCGGCAGCAAGCGTCATGCACACGCCGATAACTCGTGCTGCGCGGTCGGAGTGCCAGCGCAGAAGTATCCCGGCGGCAAACCGGCCGAGCGCAAATGACATCCAGAGAAACGATGTGCTGTATGCCGCCACCGCGACGCTCAACCTGCTATACCGCAAGGCGTATGTGCTCAACCAACCGCTGACGGTCAGTTCGAGTCCGCCATATAAAAAAAACACCAGCGCGAAGAATGCAAGGGTCGCAGTGGGCATTCCAAAGCTTGCGGGTGCGCCTTCCCTTTCACTCACCGGGGCCGGGGTCAAAAATAGAGAGGAAGCTGCGAGAAGGAACACAAGCCACACCAGAAAACCTGTGAACAGCGACACTATGCCCCGGTGCGCGATGCACCAGCCCGTTACAAAAGGTGCGAGAAGGGCTCCAATGCTCCAGGCGAAATTCACCATGGAAAGACGTGCACTGCGATGCTGCGAGGAGCGCGTCGCGTCTGCGGCTAGTAAGTTCACCGTGGTCGTCATCTGGCCGATGCCGAGCCCCAGAACGAACACTGCGGGCACGGCTGCTGCGAAGCCCTTTTCATGCAAACAGCATACGAGCAGGCCCAGATATCCCAGCATCGCGACAAGGCATCCTGTTTGCAACGAACGCCGCAGATTGTTTTGTATGGTCAGCGCTCCGGCGAACAGCCCTATGAATTGGGCCGCCAGCAGCATCCCACTCTGCGAGTCTGCCAACTGCCATCGTCTCTCAAATTCAGGGAGCGCCACTCCAAGCATCAACGTGGCGCATCCGCAAAACAGAAACGTCGCATACAGCACTCGATTCGTACCCAACACCTTCATCGATCCACTCTCACGTGCACACCTTGAATCATTGGAGCTCTTACGGGATGGGAGTGGCGATCACCAGGTAGATGTCGTTGCTGCGAAGCGGCCGAGACCAGCGATAGTTTCCATGCTGCACCTGAACCTTCACGTCGCTTTCCGGCCTGCCAGCGCTGGCGTTACGCAGCGCCTCGACCTGCGCGTGCGATAACTGTCTCGGCGATCCCATATGAAGATAGTCAGTATACGCGTCATTCCGTTGATATCCGATCGCATAGGTGATCATCCTATACCGGGCTGCGGGAAGATGATGAAACTCAATCTGCAGTTCTCCCTTCGCTGTCGGCGGCAGCTCCTGCCGATAAAACGCCTGGTCATTCTCGCCATCTGGCGGGACGACAGGCGTGTAGTCCCAGACCAGCGCCTGAATAGCACCGTCATCGGAGCGCGTGACCCAGGACTGAGTATCGCTTGTAGCTACATCTTCCCTGCCCAGCTGCCGAAGGAAGCGGTAAGCAAAGAAAGCAGGCTTGCGGATACCCTGAAGATTGAGCAGGCCGAAGCCTCCGTGAAAGGGCGTCGACGGCGGGCCCATCTCTTCGAAAATATCGGTGAAGGTCCAATAGGACATTGAGTCCACGAAGGGTGAGGCTCTCTTGACCTTATCCAGAATGAAGCTTGCCTGATGGTACTGATCATGAATGGGATCGGTCGGCGTGTAGGCCGAACTCCATTCGGTGAAGTGAAGCTCCATTCCGGGCCTCCCGAGCTGACGGAGAAGCTCCCGAGAGTGTTCCATCCTGCCGCTGACAGCATCGGGCGAAGGATCGAGAATCGTGCCTGCCCTTCCATCAGCATCGAGGAATCCGCTCTTAACGCCGTACGCATGAGCGGAGACAAAGTCGGCCGGCACATTGTTTTTGCTCACGAAACGTTCGAAGGCCTCTTCGAACGCGTATGGCATGGCGCTCGCCGGCCCTCCGACCTTGCAGCCCGCACATTCTGCTTTGATCGCCTCCGCAGTGTTCCGGTAGAGAGCCAGGTACTCGTCGAGCGTACCTGTAAAGAACAGGTTGTGCAGGTCGGGTTCATTC
>FSYS01001392.1_pt1 | contig 21316 bp, 13 predicted proteins | sample 1638491 | NCBI WGS metagenome assembly FSYS01 (sample SAMEA3914788, study PRJEB12502) | metagenome | biome: forest; material: soil | place: Canada | collected 2011-07-03 | depth 0.1 m | reverse complement strand
GTCGTAGGGATGGCCGCGGGAACAAACACTCTGGCCAATTCAGATGTAGATTCCTGTGGATTGAGAGTTCCTCATCAGCTAAACCCCGTCCTCGATCCGAAAATAAAATTCATCCAGCGCCATGCACGCGCGTCTGATAGATACTCGACCGATGTCGAGTGCCTGCTACTTTCATTTATGAGGGCCGGAACCACGATGCCATCCTTTTCAGATTCTTTCTCCTCTGCACGTCCTTACGAGCAGTATCTTGCGGTCGGTAGCGAGGAACAGCAGCGCCGCTGGATGCAGGTCTACGACATCGCGCAACTCGACGCGGTGCAAGAGCAGCTCCTTGCGGGCTTTGAGCGGGAGATGAAGATTCTTGTTCACAGTGGTATCTGGTGCGGTGACTGTGTCGAGCAATGTCCATTGCTCCAGCGGATCGCCGAAGCCAATCCTGCGAAGATCGATCTGCGTTTCGTGGAGCGCGAGATGAACAAAGAGCTCAGCGAGGAGTTGAGTATCAACGGAGGAAGCCGGGTCCCCGTTGTTCGATTCTTCTCTGAAGATAATGTCTGGTGTGCAACGGCAGGAGACCGGACACTCAACCGTTATCGCGCTCTCGCGTTGAAGCGGCTTGTGCCAAGCTGCCCGACCGGCATCCTGCCGCCCGAGAAGGGTGAAGTGGAAGCGACGCTCGCCGACTGGCTTAACGAGGTCGAGCGCGTGCAACTGATGCTGCGGCTTACCCCCAGACTGCGCGAAAAACATAAGGACTAGGTGCGAAGATGCGGATCAAGATAGCCAGTGTCGGTGACCCTGTGCTGCGCAATATTGCACGGCCGCTTCGCCCGGAAGAGATCGTCAGCGACCGCATTCGCGAGCTGATTGAACATATGCGAGAGACTCTTTCCGATGCTCCGGGCGTCGGCTTGGCCGCTCCCCAAATCGGGGAGCCGGTGCAACTGGCAATTGTCGAGGACAAAGCGGAGTACCAGGCGAATCTGACGCCGCCGGAGTTGACGGAGCGGGAACGGTGTCCGGTTCCGTTCCACGTTCTCATCAATCCTGAGATCGAGCTGTTATCACCTCCGGATGTGAGCTTCTTTGAAGGCTGCCTCAGCCTGCCCGGATTTATGGCGATAGTGCCTCGTGCACGGAGAGTGAAAGTCAGGGCTTTCAACGAAGCCGGTGAACTCAGAGAGATTGAAGCGGAAGGCTGGTACGCCCGCATTCTGCAGCATGACATCGATCACCTGAGAGGGACCTTGCATATCGACCGCATGTGGAGCCGCAGCTTTTCCGCTCTTGAGCACTACAAATCGGTACTGGAAATCCAGGTCAGCCAGTGAACTCGTGCGGGAATTCCGCCCGGCGGAGTGACAGGTAGGATCGATTGGTTGTCACGAACTGCCGTAACCGCATGGATCGGTCGTTTCGCAAAACCCCTTCAATTATGGGATCCGCAACTGGTCCGTCCGGCCGATTCTCTCGATCTGTGTTCGATTCCATTTCGTCGTCGGAATAAGGCGTAGCGTACCACGCATCCAGAATCTCCTTCGCGATGGCTTCGGAGGTCGACCGCAGGCTCAAAGCCAGACATTGGCATGTTTCCAGGTGTGGGCTCCTCTGGCGGTCTCCGCGTCGCTACACAGCGCCGCCTGGATACCGACTCCCTTGTTGGCCGCAATGGATGCCCTTGTTCCGGTCCAACAACAGACGGTGCTTCGTCCGCATCGCCGCGCGCAACCGCTGTAGCGGCATTGCGAGTGCACAGCGACCAGTCCGCTTCAGGATCGTTCTCCGCAATTGCACCAAAACGCAGAGCTTCGTGACCTCGCCGCTCAAGATCACGCATCAGATAGTTGTCATCAGGACAATGGCAGTCACGCCGTATTCAGCCGGAACGGACGCTTCCCGCGTATCGACAAACTGCCGTTCACAACTGCGTGAGGATTCGTTGACGCTGCCCCTTGCTGGCGGCAAACAACAGGACAACAGGAACCAGTTCGAGCATCTCCTCCTCGTTGAGAGAGGGCGGATCCTTCAATGGGAGAAATATTGCAAAAGCAGCTTGCAAAAAAATAGATCTCATGTATTATCAAAAAATCTTATGGTGCCTTTGCCGATCATCCGTACCGGTTGTTGTCGATAGCCTCTTCGCCCGAAGTCGCATTGACTCATTCTTTCCGTACAGATGGAATGCTTGATGGCCCAATTACAGCTCCTATCGAATTCTTGTGCACTGCCGCACCGTTCAATTTCTGGAAGTGAACTGGCAGCAGCGGATTCTGCCATGCGCCAATGCACTTATAGCCTCGTTGTTTTCATTCATGCCTGAATAACCACTAAGTCAGACCTGAAAGCTTATACGGGACGAATTGAGCGATGGGCCGATAGGAGATCCACCGGATTTGAATCTCACGGTTGTCTTTCAAGAACAGACGTTACCTCCATGACAAAATTCAAAAGCAATGAATCCTATCCCGTTTGGAACAGTGGCGCGAAGGTAGCTTTCCGCTTCGCCTCGATATTCTTTTTTCTGCTCGCGTTTCCGTTGGATTGGAAATACTGGAAGCTGCTGCTCCTAACCCATTGGCCTCGTTTCCAGGACCTCTTTCAGCTTACGGTCTACAACCCGCGCTTCATCTCCGCACCGAAGTGGGGACTGGCCAGCTACGCCAATTGGGGTCTTTTTGTGGCGGCTGCGATCGTTGGTGGGCTGATCTGGGGTTACTTTGACTGGAACCGGCAAGAGTACGACAAACTCTATTATTGGCTGCGAGTTTTGCTCAGGTACCGGCTGGCTATTGGTCTCTTCGGGTATGGAATTATCAAGCTATTCCCGTTGCAATTTCCCCAGGCCACGTTGAGTGATCTCAACACGAACTATATGGACTTCCTTCCATGGAAGATCTACTACCTCACGAACGGGGCAGCAACTGCCCACTATCAACAGGCACTTGGGCTGATCGAAGTGTTGGGCGGACTTCTGCTGCTATGGCGAAGAACGGTCACACTTGGGGCTGGTGTTGCCGCAGCCGTGCTCATCAATATCGTGCTCGTCAATTTTGCGTATGAGATTGGCGACCACGTTTACGCGTCTGCGCTGTTACTTATCGCGTTCTTTTTGTTGACCCACGATCTGCCTCGACTCTACAATTTGCTGGTTCGCGAGCGTCTGGCAGCGGCCGATTCGTTCGAACCGGTATTCTCCACCGCTCGGGCACGAAATTCCAGGATCTTGCTCAAGAGCTTCGTCATTCTGTTCCTGGTTGTGTACGGAGCGAGCACCTATGCCAGTTACCGTCGCACCAACTGGCCCTTTCCAGAAAACGCCGGCCTAAAGGGCACCGCCGGGTACTATAACGTGCGGGAGTTTGCGATCAATGGCAAGACGCTACCTTACTCTCTCCTTGATCCTGTGCGTTGGCAAAATGTGGTCTTTGAGAAATGGAACACCATCAGCGTTCGCGTCTACCGTCCGGTGACGATCGACTTAGCGAACCCGCCCATCGCTTACGGAGTTTCCGACCCGGGGGAATACGAACTGGCTGGCAATGGCGGGCGGCATTTCTATAGCTACACCGCAGATCCGGCAAAACAGACCATCGCTCTACGGGGCAGAAACGACAAGCAGGAGAGCTTTTCCTTTCAATACCAATTTCTCTCCGATGGTGCTCTCTTACTGACAGGCGTCGATCAAGCTGGAAATTCCTTACGTATCGTCCTGGACAAGGTCGACAAAAAATACCTTTATCAAATCGGCCGCAGAAAACCGGTGAAGTTGTATTAGACGTAGTTCAATCCTGAATGCGAGTGGTGATCATGTCCAAAGGTCGAACAAGCTTGAACCTGGTAGATGATGAGTTGTTAGAGGAAGCTCGGCTGCAGAATAGTCATGCCGAGGAAGAGGTCGCGCTCGAGAATGGTTTTCAATCGAACACGGGTCTCGTGCAGAATCCCGAATGGACTCCCTGGCAGAGAATCTCCTTTCGGATTGGGTTCCTCTTTATCGCGCAGCTATTGTTTCCGCTTCAGTGGGGTTGGTATCAACGCCTGGCATCGGTCCGCTCGCTGAAAGCCTTCTACTCTCTTTCCGGAGGTTTGGGTCTGCGTTACATATCTCTCAGGAGCGAAAGCGGACGCTGGGGCATTGGCAGCTTTGCATCCTGGGGCGTTGCGCTGCTCGTAGCGATTGTCGGCGCTGCTATCTGGACCTGGTTTGCGAGGAATAGCAAGCGCAAGGAATACAACGCTCTTTACTACTGGACGCGGTTGCTCGTTCGCTACTGGGTGGCTCTAAGCATTCTTCATTTTGGATACCTAAAAGTATGGCCAAGGCAGATGCCGTTTCCTTCCATCTCCAACCTGAACACGCTCCTGGGAGAGACCGCGACCTATCGTTTGTATTGGGCATCCGTGGGTATCGTGACCTGGTATCAGGTTGTCCTCGGCGTGCTGGAGGTCACGGCAGGTTCTCTTCTGTTTTTCCGAGCCACAACGGCTTTGGGGGCGGTACTCAATCTAGGTGTTCTTTATAATATCGCGCATGCAAACTTTGCTTATGACGGTGGCGTCCACACACTGAGCGCGGAGATATCTCTGCTCTCTGGCTTTCTCCTTCTACAGTATGTCCCCGATTTATGGCGGCTCCTGATTAAGAAGGAGAGCGTCCGACCACACTACTATCGTCCCGTATTTCATGAGCAATGGAAGAGACGCGCCTTTCTGGGAGCAAAAATCGTGGCATGGATATTGTTTATTCCATGCTTTGCCTGGGCTACCCATGATGCATTTTCGAATTCGAACCTCAGTAAGGAGCCGCGTGGGCCTGGCTTAGCTGGCGCCAAGGGATATTACAGCGTCACCGAGTTCCGTTTGAATGACAAAGTGTTGCCGTATTCACCGCTGGATCCTGTTCGCTGGCACGACGTTGTCTTCGAGGACTACCCTACACTCGTATACAAGGTGCATCGTGCCTTCCCCCTCCAGCTCGGGAATGGAAGTCCAGCATATAAAGATGTGGAGAAGCGCTACGAACTTTCCGGGTTCGCAGGCGGAAGACGATACCTGCATTACGAAGTGGATGAGGCTCACCAGCTTCTCTACCTCGAGGATAAGAATCAGGGGAGTGAGTTCGGCGACTCGGATCGCGAGGCTGGGAGCGGCGCAAAGGCGAATTCGAAACCAAAGTCCGTGAAGCTCGTGTGGCATTACAGCCGCCCGTCAGATTCGCGCATCATCCTTTCCGGTTTCGATGACACTGGCAACTCGCTTTATGCGGTACTGGACAGAGTCCAGGAGAACTATCCAATACAGATCGGTTCTCCGCTCCCGGGGCAACCTCTCCACTATGATCGTACGTTTACCAGAAGATATCCAGTAACCAACAGGAGCTTCGATGGCAAGGGAGACGGGGGAGATTGCGGCAGGGCATGCATGTGAGAGCATGAGCTGTGGCGGGCTGCGTGGTCCATCACCTCACGCAGCCGGGGCATGCAATGCGATCGTCTGATTGAGATGAGTTTTCGGCAAATAATCCGTAAACAAACTTTCCCTGTTTAACGCAGTAAGGTTTCAACGCTTTCGAGCTATCAGCATAATGGAGAAAACAGAATACGACGCAGTCGTCGTGGGCTCTGGACCCAACGGCCTGGCGGCTGCAATTACTTTGCAGAGGTCAGGATTGTCGGTACTGCTGCTGGAGGGCAAGAGTACCGTCGGTGGTGGCACTCGTTCTGCAGAGTTGACCTTACCCGGCTACGTACATGATGCCTGCTCGGCAATTCATCCTATGGCGTCCATTTCGCCATTCTTCCAATCCCTGCCTCTGCACGAGTATGGGTTGGAGTTCCTTGAACCCCCTGTGTTGGCGGCACATCCTTTTGACGGGGGACACGCAGCGGTTTTGCTGCAGTCCCTGGAGAAGACCGCAATTTTGCTTGGCGAGGACGCTAAGGCTTATCTCGATCTATTTGAGCCTTTGCTGAAGAAATGGCCGCGCATCGCGCCGGATGTGTTAGGTCCTTTCGGATTTCCAAAACATCCTCTCGACACAGCACGTTTTGGTCTAAAAGCTCTGGCCTCTGCCGATTTTCTTGCAAGCAGGTTTCATTCCATCGAGGCTCGTGGCCTCTTTGCCGGAATGGCCGCGCACTCATCGCAGCCCTTGTCGAAGCTGACGACCTCAGCCATTGGGCTCGTCCTTTCGATCGCAGGTCACTTGAAAGGATGGCCTATTCCCAAAGGAGGTTCGCAAAATATTGCAAATGCGTTAGCTGCCTATTTCGTCTCTCTGGGGGGAAGGATTGAAACCGATTTTTATGTGCGATCGCTCGACGAGCTGCCCTCTTCGCAGGCAGTCTTGCTGGATGTTACACCTCGTCAATTGCTGAAGATCGCTGGGCATAAATTTTCTTCTCTCTATCGCTGGCAGTTGCGGCGCTATCGCTATGGACCGGGCATCTTCAAGGTTGACTGGGCACTAGATGGCCCGGTGCCCTTTACGGCGACTGAATGCCGTGAGGCGGGAACGGTCCATCTTGGCAATACATTTGAAGAGATCGCGAGCGCTGAACTCGATACAGAACAAGGCCGACATCCTGAACGGCCCTTCGTTTTACTGGCTCAGTCAAGTTTGTTCGACTCCAGTCGCGCTCCTGAAGGTAAACAGATCGTGTGGGGCTACTGCCACGTCCCGAACGGATCTCAGGTCGATATGAGCGAGGCGATTGAAAGGCAGGTAGAGCGTTTCGCCCCTGGTTTCCGCGATCGAATTCTCGCGCGGCACACAATGAATACCGTCGCGATGGAAGGGTACAATCCAAACTACGTTGGCGGTGATATCAGCGGAGGAGTGATCGACCTGAGCCAGCTCTTTACGAGGCCGGCACTACATCTTTCGCCTTATCGAACTTCAGCGAAGGGAATTTATCTTTGCTCAGCCGCGACGCCACCAGGTGGCGGAGTGCATGGTCTGTGTGGATTCCATGCGGCCCGGAGAACGTTGCGGGATATTTTCCCTTTCCATGAGAAGTCTGGATTGAGTGTATCGGAACATCCGTTACGGGGTTAAACCTCGTGGATTCCCGGTGTGGGCTGAGGTTCTCTGCTTTGTCCTCCTGAGGATTCTTGTATCCGGGCTGAATTGGTTCACTATGAAGCGGAAGCACTCCTTCTCATCATGGCGCAGAGGGCTTCATCATACCCGCAGGAGAACAAATGACCCTCGAGGCCTCTGGAATCGGTTTGTCGCATTGCGCCTTCTCTGCATCTCCATCAATGATGGTCCCCGGCGCCCGCAACCGCCCTCCCACGGCCCTGCAAAAGGCTGCCTCCTTGTCACCGGCGGAGTCACCGAACCCCGGGACTACCGGACAACGGATCTTGATGTCGTCGTCGGTGTGGACTATTTCCACGGAAGAGCAAGAGGTCTACCGAACTCTGCAGAACAAGCTGGAAAGTGCCGGGCAGCGAGCGCGGTCTCATGGCAACGCGTAAGGCTCCAAGTCTCGCTACGTTATTGAAATTAGCTGAGGCTGAAGACAAGCCGGTTGCGCTAGTGCTCGCTGGACATAACGGCTCCGGCAAATCGACGCTTTGGTATGACCGTCCAGCCGATGCTCTGCAAATTCCGCTTGTGAAGGCAGATCGCCTAACCCCTTCTCGGCTACCACCCGTGGAGGACAAGCAAAAACTTGAGGCAGTGGGCAGCACGGCTGCGCGATTCCGATCGGCGGTGGAAGAAGCTATCTAAAACTTTGTGTGATACGGGTGTGATAGACCGCAACGTCATCCGTGCATTCCAAGGCAACGTGGCACAGCTAAGTGAAGAGGGCTAAATTGCACATGAAAAACGATTTACATGGCACCGACGCAGCGCGTTGCATAAGGCTGCAGAGCTGAATTCGCACCCCTAACGCGGAGGTCGCAGGTTGAACTCCTGCCCGGGCCACCATCTATTTCTTGCCTCATCCCTCTGCCCCCAAACGCCCCCCCCAAAAAAGATAAGGACTTTTGCCAATCCGAAGCAGAAAATTCACGGATGTAAAAAACCTCGGTCTTTGACGATGAAGAAGATCGGAGTTTTTGAAAAGCTTTTCCTCTCGATTTTCGAGAGACTTGAAATGGCGAATTTCTGGTTTTGTGTGAACGTGAACGCAGAACGTCATGTGGGATCGGCACGAACCGCTTTGAGGCTTGCATCTTTACAATGTAAGCCGGAACTTAGTGTAAGCAACGAGATGAGGTACAGATGAGCGTGATTGAGATGGCGAAAGTGGATACGGCCGGCAAACGTGGCGACCAATCACAGATAGAGATTTCCGTCGACGGCACTTTAGTTGCCGCTAGCGAAGGCGAACTCCTGGTCGAGGCGATCCTGAGGGAGAAGGACATTCCTCATATCTGCTATCACTCCCCGCTGATGGGTCCCATTCAGACCTGCGATACCTGTCTCGTTGAGGTAGATGGCAAGCTTGTTCGCTCCTGCGGCACCAAGGTTACCTCGCAGATGAAGGTGGTTACGGAGTCCAAGAAGGCCAAGGACGCCCGCGCCGAGGCTTTCGACGTCATTCTCGGCAATCACCTCCTCTACTGCACGGTCTGCGACAACAATAACGAGGACTGCCGCGTGCACAATACCGCGGTGGCGCTGAAGATCGAGCACCAGGAGACCCCCTTCACGCCGAAGCCATACGAAGTGGACATGTCCAACCCCTTCTATCGCTACGACCCGAGCCAGTGCATCCTTTGCGGTCAGTGCGTCCAGGCCTGCCAGAACGTCCAGGTGAACGAGACGCTGTCGATCGGCTGGGAGCTGGATCGTCCGCGCGTCCTGTGGGACGGCGGTATGCAGATCGCAGGTTCGAGCTGCGTTTCCTGCGGTCACTGCGTCACGGTTTGCCCGTGCAATGCGTTGATGGAGAAGTCGATGCTGGGCGAAGCGGGCTATCTGAGTGGCATGCCCAAGGGCGCCCTCGACAAGATGGTCGAGGTCATCAAGCAGATCGAACCAGAGATGGGTTATGGCGCCATCATGGAGGTCTCGCAGACGGAGTCGGTGATGCGCGAGGAGCGCGTCAAGAAGACCAAGACGACCTGCACCTACTGCGGTGTGGGCTGCAGCTATGACGTGTGGACCAAGGGCCGGAAGATCCTGAAGATCGAGCCCAAGCACGGCGATACGAACCAGATCTCGACCTGCGTGAAGGGCAAGTTCGGTTGGGACTTCGTGAACAGCAAGGAGCGTCTCCAGACGCCGCTGATCCGCGAGGGCAATGGCTTCCGCGAGGCGAGCTGGGAGGAGGCGCTGACGCTGGTGGTGTCGAAGTTCACCGAGATCAAGAACCAGTATGGTCCGGATGCAATGTCGGTGATCATCTCCTCGAAGGCGACCAACGAGGACGGCTACCTAATGCAGAAGTTCGCCCGCCAGGTGCTTGGGACGAACAACATCGACAACTGCTCGCGCTACTGCCAGGCTCCGGCGACGACGGGTTTGTTCCGCACGGTCGGCTACGGCGGCGACTCGGGTTCGATCGAGAACATCGCGAAGTCGGGCCTGGTGCTGATCGTTGGCAGCCAAACGGCAGACAGTCATCCGGTGCTGGCGACCCGCGTGAAGCGCGCGCACAAGCTGTTTGGCACGCGTCTGATCGTGGCGGATCCGCGCGAGCACGAGATGGCCCGCCGGGCCGATATTCATTTCCGTCCGCGTCCAGGAACCGACCTGGTGTGGCTGTCGGCGATGAGCCGTTACATGATCGACAACGGCCACGCCAAGATGGACTTCGTCAACACCTGGGTGAACGGCTTCGAGGAGTATCGCAAGAGCCTGGACCTGTTCACGATGGAGTACGCAGCGCGTATCTGCGAAGTGCCGCTGGAGACGCTGCATGCGGTAGCCAAGGAACTGGCTGAGGCACGCAGCATTGCGGTTCTGTGGGCAATGGGCATCACCCAGCACATTCGCGCGTCGGACGGTTCGACGGCGATCTCAAACCTGCTGCTGGTCACCGGCAACTACATGAAGGATGAGGGCGGAGCCTTCCCGCTGCGCGGTCACAACAACGTGCAGGGAGCCGGCGACATCGGCGCCGCGCCGCACCTCTTCCCGGGCTACCAGCCGGTGACCGACCTCACGGTCCGCACCAAGTTCGAGCAGGCGTGGGGCGTGAAGCTGCCGGCGGAGAAGGGTATGGACAACCATCACATGGTGGACGCCATGATCGAGGGCAAGATGCGTGCGATGTATCTGGCCGGCGAGGATATGATTCAGGCCGACTCGAACGCGAACCACGTGGCCGAGGCCTTTGGGAAGCTGGACTTCTTCGTGGTGCAGGATATCTTCTTCAGCGAGACCGCCCGTTACGCCGACGTAATTCTGCCTGGCGCCCCGGCGCTCGAGAAGGACGGTACCTTCAGCAGCACGGAGCGCCGTATCCAGCGCCTGTACCAAGCCCTGCCGGAGCTGGGTGACAGCCGCGCTGACTGGAAGATCACGCAGGACATCGCCAACCGCATGGGAGCGAACTGGAACTACTCGCACCCGTCGGAGATCATGGCCGAGATGGCGTCACTGTGCCCGCTGTATGAGGGTGTCAGCTACGAGCGCCTGGAGGGCTACAAGACGCTGCAGTGGCCGGTGGCCAAGGACGGCACCGATCAGCCGGTGTTGTACCTGAACGGCTTCCCCTTCCCTGACAATAAGGCGAAGTTCCACCCGCTCGAATTTCTTGAGCCGGACGAGGCGCTGGATGAGGAGTTCGACCTGTTCCTGAATAACGGTCGTATCCTCGAGCACTTCCATGAGGGCAATATGACCAACCGCGTGCCCGGTATCAACGAGCAGACGCCGGAGCGGTACATGGAGATCTCGGAGGACCTGGCGCGGGAGCGCAACCTCGAGTCGGGCCGGTGGGTGCGTGTCACAAGCCGTCACGGTTCGCTGAAGATCAAGGTGCTGATCACCCAACGCGTGTTTGGCAATCAGGTGTATATGCCGCAGTTCTCGCCGTCCGAGGGTCCGATCAACATCCTGACCGGATCGCACGCGGACAACGCGACGAATACGCCGGCGTTCAAGGAGACCGCAGTCAATATCCAGGTGCTTCCGGAGCAGGGCACGAACCCGCTCAAGCCGATCAACCCGCGCTTCTCGGGCAAGCCGACGCCGCAGAACGGTGTCGAGGTAGAGCGCAAGTGGGCGCGGAAGGACTACCGCATGCCGGGTACTCCGAAGCTTGTTCAAATCCAGTAGCACAGCGAAGAAAGGCGTCACCATGGCAGTTGCAGTTGATTTCAGAAGTTTCACACCGGTCGATGCGCGCGTTGATCTGATCAAGAAGGTCGAGGGTGCTCCGGTGGAGCATGCCGAGGCGGTGCTGGCGGCGTATGAGCTGCTGCAGCAGCTCCATGAGAAGGGCATTCTGGAGCTGCTCACCGGCCTTCTGACGGCCGGCGAGACGGTGGTGAATCATGTCGTGGGCGTCATCAGCTCCCCGCAGGCGGTTACGGCCACCCGGCTGGGGCTGATGATGGTCAATCTGTTGGGTTCGATCGATGCGGACAAGATCAGCAAGGCGCTGGCGGCGGGCAGTAAGGAGCCGCCGTCGCTGCTGGCGATCGGCAAGCAGGCCACCTCGGCGGAGGCGCGTCGTGCTATGGCGGTTGGGTTGGGCTTGCTGACCGCGTTTGGCGAGGCGCTCGAGAAGTCAAAGGCCGCAAAGCACGAGTAAGTGTGCGGATCTAGAGCAGTCGCTTGTATTGTCCGGGTGTGACGCCCAGATGTCTGCGGAAGGTGGTGGTGAACTGGCTCTGATCGGGAAAACCGCATTTATGCGCTATCTCGATCAGAGAAAGTTTGGAGTACGCGAGCAGTTCCTTGGCGTATTCGACCCGCTGCTGCAAGACGTACTTATGGGGGGTCATGCCTGTAGACTGCTGGAACAAGGAGATAAAGTAGTTCGGGCTGATCAGCGCGACCTTCGCGAGATCATCGAGCGATAGTTGCTGGTCTAAATTGTCCTGAATATATTTGCGAACTTTTCTTTCTCGCGATGGTCCCAATCCGCCGCGATAAAGAGTAACTGAGCTAGGCTTGCAACTATAGGCCCGAATAAGATGAGTTGCCGTCAGCGTCGCGACTGACTGGGCAAATAGCTCGTTGATTGGGCCAAACTGAAGTTCGCTGTAAAGTTCCTTGCCAACCTGTACTAGAAATGGATCGCGCACAAGCAGCGACGGGGCAAGCTTGGAGGAGACCTTCTCGGGAGCATCCTCCATCGTCGATTCAAAGAATTGATCGTTGAGATAGAGATGGAGCAGTGGAGCGCGGCGATTCCAATGGATGGTGTGTTGCACCCCGGGAGGAACAATCCAAACCATATCTCCGTTCATCTCTTTTGTGCCGGACCGTCCCGCCGTCGCTTGCCATTCTGCTCGAACGTAGGCTGGATTCGAGGCAACCGTGATCTGGGTACAGTCGTGGCTATGCCGACTCCAAAGAGAACGCTCTTGCTCGGCTGAATAGATGCTATAGCCGGCATATTCCTGCCAAATGTGATTGGGCGGAGGAGAGGGTTCAAGACCAATTAGAAATTGTTTCGAGCTGTCCATGGATACCTGACTGTGCTAAAGGCGCAGACGCAGCGGAACCTTATGTTTGATTGTACCCGGATTGTCCCGCAGATTGGGCCTTTCTGGGCCAAATTGAGTGTCTGCAGGCTATGGCCTTTCTGGCCAGGGGTGACGAGGATACCGTCGCATCAGCTCGCGCCGGACCTGAGGGTAAAGGCGATCCCAGAAGCCGGCCAGGTCAGAGGTCGTTTGGACGGCGCGGTGATTCGGGGCTAGGAGGTGGGCGACGATGGGGGTTCGGTCCGCGCCTAGACGCGGCGTGTCGCGCATGCCGAAGAAGTCCTGGAGGCGAGAGGCGATCCACGGTGGCTTGCCCTGCTCATAGTGAATTTTGGTTTGGCGGCCGCTGTGGAGGCGGACGCTGACGGGTGCGAGCTCCTGGAGGCGGCGGCCGTCGACCGACTGCTCGAGGAGTGGGAGGAAGGACGACGCGGCGGTCTTCAGGTCGGCGAAGCTGCGCAGGCCGAGGCATAACTGGCGAAATGCTTGAGGAAGGTCCGGCGAAGCGAAGCCGGCGAAGGCGACGCGGGCGAGGAACTGCTGCAGCGCTTCGGGCTCGACGAAGCGCTCGATGCCGGCTTCGAGCGCCTTCTGGCCGAGCAGGTCGGCTGCGGCCTCGGGATTGGGCGAGCTGTCGCGGGACTCCTGGATGACCAGGTCGTCGTACATCAGGGCACTGACGGCCTCCACCCGCTCGGCGGTGCGATTCCAGGTGAGGTTGGATTGCTCGCGCACGCGATCGGGGAAGAGGTCGATGAGCCACTCGGGCTCGATGCGGGAGGTCATACGGATGAGCGGAAGCGCCTTTTCCTTGCGGTCCTCGGCGTCGATGGCCACCATGAACTCGTAGGTTGGCGGTTCGCCAGCGATCTCGGCGGAGACGCCGTTGGCGAGCAGGACCTGATTGCCAGCGCGGCGGCGCGCGACGCGGTCGGGAAAGCCGGTGAGGATCGACGTGAGCAGGGCATCGTCGTCGTGCCTGGCCTGCTTCGTCGGGCGAGCGATCCGGCGGAGCTGCTGGATGTGCTGGATCGCTCGTGGATCGTGCGGCGCGTCCATCGCTGCGAGGAGATCGTTGTGGGTGCTGCGCGCTCCGGAACCGAGCAGAGCGGCTGCGATACAACCGCTTTCGCCCACGCTGCGCTCGAGGGACTCGAGGAGGATGCGAGCGAGACGCGCCGGCAAGGGATAGCGCGCGAGCTGCTGGGTTTTGGTTCCGGTGGCTCCGAGACGGTCGAGCAGGGTTTCGGCGGTCTGGACGGCTGTTGCGGGCGGAGCGTCGAGCCAGTCGAGAGAGGCGAAGTGCGGGATCGACATGGCGCGGAGCGCGAGGCCGAGTTGGGATAGGTCGCTGCGCAGGATCTCGGGCGTGTCGTGCTCGGAGCGGAGAGCGTAGTCTTCCTCGGCGAAGAGGCGTAGAACGCGGCCCGGAGCGGTTCGTCCGGCGCGACCAGCGCGCTGTTTTGCCGATGCCTGGCTGATGCGGCCGATGTGAAGCGTCGGCAAACCGGTCCAAGGCGAGTAGGTGGCGAAGCGCGCGAGGCCACTGTCGATCACCGCGGTGACGCCTTCGACGGTCACGGAACTCTCGGCGACGTTTGTGGCGAGGATCAGCTTGGGCTGCGCGCTGGGCGCGACGGCGCGGTCCTGCTCGGCGGGCGAGAGATCGCCGTGCAAGGGAAGGATGAGAAGGCCGAAGCGCTGGGCGAGTGGCTCGCACTCGCGCTGCGTGCGGCGGATCTCGGCTGCTCCGGGAAGGAAGACCAGCGTGTGCTCGGCTTGGACCTCGCTCCGCGGCTGCTGGCGTTGCTCGTGCTGCTGCTTGCTCTGTGCTTGGTGCTGCGCGCGCTGCTGCTCGCTGCGTGATGTCTGCTGCTGGTGTTGCTCGCCGAGGAGCAGCTCGACGGCGTTGCGGACCTGCGTGTGGAGCGGATCGGGCGAGTAGGGAAGATGCTTTACCGAGAGCGGGAAGACGCGGCCTTCGGAGCGCAGGATCGGGCAGTCGCCGAGGTAGCGCGCGACCGGAGCGGCGTCGAGCGTTGCGGACATGACGATGAGGCGAAGATCGGGGCGCGTTTGCTGGAGGCGTTTGAGCAACGCGAGGGCGAAGTCGCTCTCGAGGTGACGCTCGTGGAACTCGTCGAGGACGATCGCGTCGACGCCTTTGAGGGTTGGATCGCTGAGCAGGCGGCGCGTGAAGACGCCATCGGTGACGAAGCGCAGGCGCGTGTGCGGACCGATCGCCTCCTCGAAGCGGACCTGATACCCGATGGTTTCGCCGACCTGTTCGCCGATCTCCCAGGCGACGCGGCGAGCCGCTAAGCGCGCGGCGATGCGGCGTGGCTCGAGGACGATGACCTCGCCGCCAACGAGCTCGAGCAGCGCGGGCGGAACGCGCGTCGTCTTGCCTGCGCCTGGAGCGGCTTCGAGGACAAGGTTGGGACGCTCGGCGAGGGACGAGAGGATCAACGGCAGAAGCGCGTCTACCGGTAGAGAAGATTTACGATTCACCAATTTCCATCGAAACACGCGGTTTCGCGCGCGTCAATTATGGAAACGGGTTAGCCGAATGGGGCGGCCGGGGTTAGGGGAGAGCACGCAGCTGGAGGCAGGCGCGTGTCAAGTCAGCAGGCTTCTTGCCGAAGCAGAAGCGGAGGAGATGCTCGCCGTGTCCGGGACGGAAGAAGGCGGAGCCGGCGACGGCGGCGATGCTGGTGGACTGGAGCAGGGAACGTGCCTTGTCGCGGGCGGTGGCTCCGGCGACGCGGGTGGCGTCGGCGAGGACGTAGTAGGCGCCGGCGGGGATGGAGGGCGGAAGGCCGGCGTCGGTGAGGGCGTAGCAGAGCTCGTCGCGCTTGGCCTGGTAGTCGGAGGAGAGCTGGCCGTAGAAGGCGGCGTCAGTGAGCTGGCGCAGGCCGGCGGCGGCTCCGTGCTGGAGCGGCGCGGGGGCGCAGACGTAGGTGAGGTCGTGGAAGTAGCCGATGGCGGCGATCCACTGCGGCGCGGCGGCGAGGTAGCCGATGCGCCAACCGGTGATGCTGAAGGTCTTGGAGAGGCCGGAGATGGTGATGGTGCGGTCGGCCATGCCGGGCAGGGTGGCGAGGGAAAGGTGGCGGTTGCCGTCGTAGAGGAAATACTCGTAGATCTCGTCGGTGAGGACGAAGAGGTCGTGTTCGAGGGCGAGGGCGGCGAGGGCTTCGGACTCGGCGCGAGAGAAGATCTTGCCGGAGGGATTGGACGGCGTATTGAGGATGATGGCGCGGGTGCGCGGGGTGACGGCGGAGCGCAGGGCGTCGAGGTCGAGGCTCCAATCGGGCGCGCTAAGCGGGACGAAGACGGGCTTCATACGGAGCGCGATGAGGGTGCTGACGTGGTAGCCGTAGAAGGGCTCGAAGAGGAGGACCTCGTCGCCTGGGTTGAGCAGCGCGAGCAGCGAGGCGTAGAGCGCGCCGGTGGCGCCGCTGGTGACGAGGACCTGCTTGACGGGATCGACGGTGAGGCCGTTGTAGCTTTGGAGCTTGTCGGCGATGGCCTCGCGGAGCGGAGCGATGCCGTCGAGACGGGTGTAGATGTTGTGGCCGTGGTGGATGGCGTCGATAGCGCCTTCGGCTACGGGATTGGGAAGATCGGTGTCGCAGATGCCTTGCGCGAGGTTGATGCCGCCGACGTTCTCGCAGAGGACGGACATGGCGCGAATCTCGGACTGGATGACGGAGGGAGCGATTTTACTGAGCTGCAGTCGCGAACTGGCTACCGGCATAGATTTCCTCAAAAGGTAGGGCTGGTGGCGTCGGCCTTTCCCTAGTGGGTCCGTTCGGCGAGAGCCAGTTTTCTCCGTTTTCTTGCGATAAGGGGGGTACCACCCTCCCCATCTTGGGTGCAAGTTGTTTATTTTTGCCGGATGCGCGATGGTTGAGCGCGCAAAATCGTAAAATAAAGGACTTGCGGCTAAAATGTTCAATCTAAAGAAGATGACGGTGAAGATTGCCACCCTCTTCCTTTTTCATTGGATTTGTACTATAGCAGGGCGGGTTGGGGATTGCGAGAAATTTATTTGTCCAAGTGCCCGGCGGGACCGCTCCGGCTGGGGGAGAAGTCGGAGCATCGGTTGAACGGTTGAACGGTTGAACGGTTGAACGGTTGAACGGTTGAACGGTGCGAACGGTGCGAACGGTGCTTCGCGGCGCGCAGGATGACGGCAAAAACAAACAACGGCGGGACAAGCAAGGACCGTGGTAGGAACAGACAGGGGAGAACAAACAACCGGCGGGACGAGCGGGCGCTCGACTTGCCGGGCGAGGGATGCTCCAAGAGGCTAAGTACGTTGCACACCTCGTGTGGGCGAGGGAGTGTGGATCTCGAGGTACTTAGCCGCCCCGAGTAGGTGGGCTCTTCGTGGCCCTAGGGTGTGGTGCGAACGCGTGCGCGGTCTTCCAGGTTGGTCTTGGCGATGTTCGTGTGGATGAAGCGCAATCCGATGATCCAGGAGACAGCGAAGGCCAACGGGACTAGAACAGCCAGAAGAATGACGGTCATCGTACAAATCCTCCTCTTACCTTTGGTGCGGCTATCGCACACTTCGGCGCGACGGTCAGGTGTATAGGCCGATTCGGCAATGTCTGTCAAGTGCATTTCTGGATTCTTCGTGCTTTGTTGGGATTAGCAATATTTCAATGGGCAATGGGAAATCGGGGCCGGGGGGGACCGAAGAATCGCGGGCGACAGAAAGAGGGATTGCCGCTTCCGGATTCCGGTCCTATAATTCCACGCCATAGTCACTATCCGTAATCGCGGCATGGGTCCCGAGGCGCGGGCCCCGGTCCGATGTGCGCAGCATATCTCCCCGAAAGGTACGCCAGAGTGGAACGTAGTGTTAGACCAGTTTGAAGAGCAAGTCTATCGACTTCGTGGAACGCGGGCCCTGGGACTCTTCCTTCTTCTGCTAGGGTGGCAGGCGGTAGCGGGCGCGCAGCTCCAGGCGCCGGCGGTGCTGACGAAGGCGGCCGAGGTGCATGATCTTCCGGCGGCGACGGCTCGGATGAGCGTCCCGGTGCATTTGATCGCGACGGTGACGTACTACGATTCCGGCGAACATACGCTGTTTGTGGCGGACGCGAGCGGCGCGGTGTTTGTGCAGACGACGCACAGGTATCCGCTGCATCGGGGAGACCTGGTGCAGATCGACGGAGTGACGGAGAAGAGCTACCGGACGGTCGTGGGGCCGGACCCGAAGATCGTGGTGCTGGGGCGAGGGCCGCTGCCGCGGGCGAAGGTGGGGAGCTACCCGAGGTATCAGGATCTGATGTCGGGACGGTGGGACTGCCAGTTTGTGATGCTGCATGGGGTGGTGCGCTCGGCGGTGGTGGAGGAGCACGCGTCGGGGCGGATACTGGAACTGGAGGTGCTGCTGCTGGGTGGGGTGGTTCAGGCGTATGTGCAGGACTATCGGGGGATCGATCTGCGGAGGCTGATCGATGCGGAGGTGACGATCTCGGGGGTGGTCGCGGGCGAGTACAACGCGCAGTGGGACCTGATGCGGGGTGTGATCTATGGGGGGGACGCGGGGGATCTGAAGATTGTGCGGGAGCCGCGCACACAGCCGCTGCAACTGCCAGCGACTGCGGCTGGCGACATCATGCAGACGCATGCGGTCGAGGATGAGTCGCAGCGGGTGCGAGTGCGGGGCGCGGTGATCTATTACCGGCCGGGCGTCTCGGTGGTGGTGAAGCAGGCGGATGGGCAGAGCGTGTCCGCGCATACGCGGCAGGCGGATGGAACTGCGCTGGGGGCGATTGTGGATCTGGTGGGCTTCGCGAGCGAGGGGGGCTATGGACCTGAGCTGGCGGAGACGGAGATCTTTCCCACTGGGCAGTTTGCGAGGATCTCGCCGACGCCGGTGAGCTATGCGGAGGCGATGGCAGGGACGTACAACGACAATCTGGTGTCGGTGCGAGGACGGGTGGAGTCGGAGCTGCATGCGGATGCTTCCGATACGCTGTTTCTTCGGGTGGACGATCATGCCGTGACGATCGTGCTGCAGATGAGGGAGTCGAGCGACCGGCTGCCGGATCTGCCGGTGGGGACGCTGGTTGCGGTGAGCGGGATCTGCCGCATTACGCCGACGGCGGTGTGGGGGACGCCCGGGGCAACGCCGATGCTGTTTCGGTTGGATATGCGGACGCGGAACGATCTGCAGGTGCTGCGCTGGCCGTCGTGGTGGACGGTGCAGCATCTGCTGTTCGTGCTGGGGGTGCTGTTGGCGATGGCGCTGCTGATCACGGCGTGGGCTCTGGTGCTGCGGCGGCGGGTCGAGCGGACGATGCGGCTGGAGCAGGAGCGGAGCCGGCTGCTGGAGGCGATCAACTCGGAGACGCCGCTGGAGAAGCTGTTGGAGGGGATTTTGGCCTCGGCGGCAACGCTGGCGGGCGGGCTCGGCTGCTGTTGCACGGTGCTCGATGCGACAGGCGACGGGCGGGACGCGAATCGACGCATCTGCCTGGGGGAGCCGCCGGCAGAGGTGCGCTTCGAGGCATCGCTGACGGATAGCAAGGGGCGGCACATCGGTGTGTTTCAAGCGGGCGGTTGGAAGGGGCGGGAGTTGTCGAAGTATGAGCGGGAGGTGATGGAGGTGGGGACTGGGCTGGCCAACCTAGCGGTGAACCAGCGGCGGATGTACCAGGAGCTGAACTATACCTCGACCCATGATCAACTGACGGCGTTGCCGAATCGAAGGCTGTCGGATGTGACGCTGGAACTGGCGCTGCAGCAGGCGGCGGGGAGCGGGGTGCGGATCGGGGTGGCGTACATCGATGTGGATCGGTTCAAGCAGGTGAATGATCAACATGGCCACAAGGTGGGCGATTTGTATCTGCAGCAGATTGCAGAACGGCTGATGGCGCAGGTGCGGGCGGAGGATAAGCTGGCGCGCATCGGCGGCGACGAGTTTCTGCTGATCGCGACGGGGCTCAACAGCGTTGAGGATGCCGAGGTGTATCGGTGCCGGCTGGAGCGCTGCTTCGAGAATGGGTTTGTGTTGGAGGGGGCGCGGGTGTATGGCTCCGCGAGCATTGGGATTGCGGTGTTTCCGGATCATGGTACGACGGCGGAAGAGTTGAAGCGGCACGCGGACATCGATATGTACTCGGTGAAGCACGGGCGGCGGGCAGAGTTGGAGCTCCGCTCGTCGAAGTCAGGGGAGACGGATATTTACTCGCCGGCGGACCTGGAGGCGGCGATGGAGATCGAGCAGTTCCGGGTGTTTTATCAGCCGCAGTTTTCGACAAAGGGGCAACTGCGTGGGGTGGAGGCGCTGATCCGGCTGGAAGATCCGATCCTGGGGACGGTGACGCCGGACGCGTTCATCGGAGTCGCGGAGCGGCACGATCTGATTCTGCCTTTGGGGGCATGGGTGCTTCGGAAGGCGCTGGCGGATGCGGCGATGTGGCAGCTCGAGCGCATGTCCGGCGTTCGTATGGTGGTGAATGTGGCCGCGCGGCAGCTCGAGCATCCGCGCTTTGCGGACGATGTGGCAGCGGCGCTGGAGCGGGCGGGATTGCCGCCCAGCAGCCTGGAGTTGGAAATTACAGAGCGCACGATTGCCCGCGATGTGGAGGAGGCGATGCGGCAGCTTCAGCAGCTGCATCGCGCGGGTGTGAGCATCTCCATCGACGACTTCGGCACCGGGCACTCCTGCCTGAGCGCGCTGCATAAGCTGCCGGTGGATACGTTGAAGATCGACCGCAGCTTTGTGCAGGTGATGGGGAGCGAGCCGGAGGTTCTGCATGTGATCGAGGCAATTGTGGCGCTGGCGCACACGATGCAGAAGCGGGTGGTGGCCGAGGGCGTGGAGACGAGAGAGGATGTGGAAGGCCTGCTGCAGTTAGGCGAGATGGATCTGCAGGGCTTCTACTTCGGGCCTCCGCAGCCATCGGAGGAGTTTGCGTCGAGCCTGAGGGCGTGGCGCGGGGGCGTGGCGATCCTTTAGGAGCTGGCTGCGCTTCTTTGGGGCGTGAGAACAGCGGGCTGTTATGGGACTACGGTGATGGGGGCCTGCCAGAAGGCGCTCTTCTGGGTGGTGGGATCGAGCACGCTGACCTGGCAGGTGTAGTCTCCCGGGGGCAGTGGGGCGAGGCCGATGGTGAAGCGGAGGGGCATGGTCTTGAGGGAGCTGGTCGTGGCATTGGTGGAATTTGTAACCTCCATGGGTTGGGTCTCGAAGACCTTGGTCTGGCCCTGGTAGAAGCTGATGTAGGCGATGAGAGGCTGTGGCGTGGTGGCGCCCTGCTGATAGGCCTGAAGGTAGACGTAAAGGTCGCGGGTCTTGCTGAAGACGCGGGTGACACTGGGGATCAGCTTCTGGCCGTTGAGCACGAGGGGATTTGCGGCCTCGTCCTTGACGCGCTCCTTCTCCTTGGAGGCGTTGTAGATGGCGTCCTTGAGGTCGACGCGCTGGCCGGCGAGGACGACGGAGCTGATGGCGACCTGCTTGAGCTCCTTGTTGAGATTGGGAATGACGAAGGAGGTTTGGAAGGTGCCGATCCTGCCTGTTTCATCGTCGCGCGCGAGGAACTTGATGGTGTACCGGCCGGGGAGCAGGGTGAAGCCGGTGTCGTACTCGACGGGACGCTTGGCGAGCCCGGCGGCGGTGTCGTCGCTGAGCTTGATATTGACGTTATCGCGGAGGTTCTGCACGGTG
>FSYS01000964.1_pt1 | contig 21692 bp, 18 predicted proteins | sample 1638491 | NCBI WGS metagenome assembly FSYS01 (sample SAMEA3914788, study PRJEB12502) | metagenome | biome: forest; material: soil | place: Canada | collected 2011-07-03 | depth 0.1 m | reverse complement strand
GTTGTTGACGAACTGGATGAGCAGCGGATGGCCGTTGTTGTCGAATTTGACGTTGCGGTTGCCGAGGTTGTCGGAGTCGGGGACGGTGACTTCGCCGAGGGACATCATGGCCTGGTTCTCGCTCATGCCGAGTACGGCCTGGTGCTGATCGATGGCGGACCACATGGACGCGGGCCAGAAGTTGTAGAGCTTGTGGGGGTCGGTGTAGAAGAAGACATTGTCGTTGATGAAGTTGTAGCGGCCGTTGTCGTAATTGCCGACGGGGGTGGCGTAGAGGGTGTTGGGGTCTGAGGACTTCGGCATGGTGAAGGCGAGCAGGACGTGGCGATCACCGGCAGCGATGCGGAAGACCGCGGGGCCGGTGGAGGGAGCCTTCTCTTCAAACACACCCTTGATAAGCAGCGGCGTGGCGCCAAGCAGGCTACCGACGGGGTGCGCGTAGTCGACGTGATTGCCCTTGTCGGCGTAGTAGTCGAGCTGGCCGCCGGCGCTGACCCAGAGGGTCTGGCCGATGAAGGCGCGCTGATCCGCGAGAGAGTCGGGACGCTCCTTCTTGAGGAAGACATTGTTGTCGGGATCGACCTTGATGTCGGCGTAGGGATCTTTCTTGACCGGTACGTCCTCGTGATTGGCTTTGTAGATAAGCCCTATCCGCGCACCTACGGCCAGTATCATCACTCCCGTCAAGGCAAGGCCAACTTTTAGTCCCTTTTGCATGAAAATCCTCCCTTCTGACAGAGTAGCGTGATCGCAAAAAGGTTGCGAGGGATGGCCGTGAAATTCATTCGTAGGCTATGATCGCGAGCATACTTTCTATTGAGGTCCTGCCATGCGCCAGCTTCGCGTCCTGTTGCTTGTCCCGGTTATTTTGACGCTGCCTGCACGGGGGCAGGTGGCGGGAAAGAATCCAGCCGTGCTTTCGCCGGCGGTGACGCGCTACGTGAAGGTGCCGGCGGCGGAGTGGATCGTGCTGAAGAACGTTCGCGTGATTGACGGGACGGGTGCGGCCGCGATCGAGAAGACGGACGTGGTGATTCACAATGGCAAGATTGATTCGATTGGCGGCGGCGAGACGATCGCTTCGGGGGCAACGGTGCTGGATTTGACCGGGCATACGGTGTTTCCGGGGTTGGTGGGAATGCACGACCACATGTACAACATTGCGCGACCCAACCTGGACGCGCAGGGGCGCTCGGAGCCGCCGTTGATTGTGCCCGAGCTGCCGTTTTCGTCGCCGCATCTGTACCTGGGTGCGGGCGTGACGACGCTAAGGACGACTGGGTCCGTCGAGCCATATACCGATTTGAATCTGCGCGAGGCGATTAATAACGGGGAGATGCCAGGGCCGCATCTCGATGTGACGGGGCCGTATCTTGAGGGGTCGAAGTCGGTCTTCCTGCAGATGCACAAGCTGCGCGATGCGGACGACGCGCGCGAGACGGTGGACTTCTGGGCGAAGCAGGGCGTGACCAGCTTCAAGGCGTACATGTACATCACGCGCGCCGAGCTGAAGGCGGCTATCGACGAGGCGCACCGGCATGGGCTGAAGATTACTGGGCACCTGTGCGCGGTGACGTATCCCGAGGCCGCTGAGTTGGGGATCGACAACCTGGAGCATGGGTTCTTTGTGAACACGCAGCTGGATCCGGGCAAGCAGCCGGATGAGTGTCCGGATACGGTGGGCGATCCCACGCTCGAGAAGATGACGGCGGGAGGGCCGGAGGCAAAGGCGCTGATCGATCTGCTGGTGAGCCATCACGTGGCGGTGACCTCGACGCTGCCGGTATTCGAATCGTTCGACGCGAGCCATCTGCACATTCAGGCGCGGGTGCTGGAGGCGATGTCGGCGCCGACGCGCGAGGCGTACCTGTACACGCGCAACCTGGAGCTGATGCGGGTGGCGGCGAATCCCAAGCGTGCGGAGGAGAACGCGGCGATGTTCCGCAACGGCATGGCGCTGGAGCGGGAGTTCGTGGCGGCGGGCGGTCTGCTGTTGGCGGGACCTGATCCTACCGGCGATGGCGGCGTGCTGCCGGGGTTTGGCGATCAGCGCGAGGTGGAGCTGCTGGTGGAGGCCGGTTTTACTCCGGTGGAAGCGATCAAGATTGCGACGCTAAATGGGGCGACGTATGAAGGCCGGGCGGATTCGATTGGCAGCGTTGCTGTCGGAAAGAATGCAGACCTGGTGGTGGTGAAGGGCGACCCGAGCCGGAAGATCGAGGACATCGAGAACACGGAGATCGTGTTCAAGGACGGCGTGGGATATGACTCGCAGAAGCTGTTGGAGTCGGCGAAGGGACGGTACGGGCAGTATTGATTCGGTGGTGCTGCGAGTAGAGAGTCCCGGAGGCTAAAGCTTCTTCTTGTGGATGTATGAATGTCCGGCTAAGCCCGGACCTGCCTCAGGAGCAACGACAACGGCAAGAACCACTACAGGGTCCTTCGCTTCGCTCGAGGATGACGAATTTGTTGGCGGGTGTAGCAAATGTCCGGGCCAAAGGCAGCTTGGACCTATCTCAGCTCGGACCTATCTCAAAGGCGTGGGCGGGATAGAGAAGTTAGCCGACCGGCTCCATGCTGCTGAACTGTTTTTCGAGGGCGATGAGGCTTTCGGCGGTGAGCGTGTCGGCTTGGCGGAGTGCGGGGAAGAAGATGCTCCAGGAGCCGGTGACGACCATGCTGGCGATGCCGCCGATGACGACCGCCCGTACAGCTCCCCACCAGTGGGCGGTGAGGCCACTCTCGTACTCGCCGACCTCGTTGGATACGCCGATGAAGAGCCAGTTGATGCTGGAGACGCGGCCGCGCATCTGAGGCGGCGTGGCGAGTTGCAGAATGCTGGAGCGGACGACGACCGAGATCATGTCCGACGCACCGATGACGATCAGCGCGATGCAGCTGAGCGTGATGTTGCGGCTCAGGCCGAAGAGGATGGTGGCGGCTCCAAAGAGGCCGACGCAGAAGAGCATGGTTTTGCCGGCTCGTCGCTTGATGGGAGAGATGAGCAGCGTGAGGGAGACGGCGAGCGCCCCGAGCGATGGCATGGCGCGCAACAGGCCGAGGCCATTGGCTCCGGAGTGCAGAATGTCGGAGGCGAAGATGGGCATCAGTGAGGCGGCTCCGCCCAGCAGGACGGCGAACAGGTCAAGCGAGATGGAGCCAAGCAGAAGGCGTGTTCCGATGACGTAGCGCAGGCCGGCGAGCATGGTATCGACCGTGAAGCCCTTCTTCTCAGCAGCGCCGCGGCGCTTGATGGTGCTGAAGAAGGCAAGAAAGGAGATGAGGCCCACGAGGGTGAAGGCGTAGACCAGCGGAGCTCCGTTGAGACGGGCGAAACGACCGCCAGAGAGGTGCGTCAGTGGAATGGTGAAGAGCAGGCCACCGATCATGGGGCCAGTGGCGTTGGCGATCTGGAAGATGGAGGCTCCCCAGGTGACAGCGTTGACGAAGTGTTCTTTGGGAACGAGCGAGGGGACGAGCGCGCTTGCTGCAGGGCCGCTGAAACATCGGCCAGCGCCGATGACAAAGAGGATGGAATAGATGAGCCAGATGTTCTGCGAGTGACGGAGCGCAAGCCAGAACAGAGCGAAGGTGGCGAGCGCCTGCACGGCGTAGCAGGTGAGGATGACGGTGCGGCGATCGTAGCGGTCGGCGACATGACCGGCGGGAAGAACGAAAAAGATGCCGGGCAGAAAGAGAGCGAGGCCGGTATAGCCGAGTGCGAGGGCCGAGTGGGTGATCTGGTAGACCTGCCAGGCGACGCCGACAGATTGAGCCTCGGCTCCCATGATGCCCATGAGGCGGGCAGCGGAGTAGAAACGGAATTCGCGCGACTGCCACGCGACGGTGGCGCTGGGGGAGTGCTGATCGGCGTCGCTCATCTGTCCTACTATGCTGACACAGTTGGGGTAAGACGGTCATGAACACCGCTGGGATCCGTGGACGCCGTTATGATAAAGAACGATGGAGACGGAATGACTGCAACGGATCGAGATGCGCTGGGAAGCTTGTTGACGGAGGCTCGCAACCCCGCGAGCGAACACCTGGATGAGCTGCCGACGCTCGAGATGCTGGGGCTGATCAATGCCGAAGAAGCGAAGGTTGCCGGCGCAGTGCGGGCCGAGTTGGGGCAGATCGCGAAGGCAGTGGACGCGATTGCCGATCGGTTTGAGCGCGGGGGACGGCTGTTTTATATCGGCGCGGGAACTAGCGGGCGGCTGGGAGTGTTGGATGCGAGTGAGTGTCCTCCTACGTTCAACGTGGATGCAAAGTTGGTGCAGGGGCTGATTGCGGGTGGAGATTCGGCGCTGCGGTTGTCGAGTGAGCACTCGGAGGATTCGCACGAGGAGGGGGAGCGGGATTTGGCGGCGGCGGGATTTGGCACTGACGGAAAGCCGGACACGCTCGTCGGGATCGCGGCCAGCGGAAGGACGCCCTATGTGCTGGGCGCGATGGAGTATGCGAAGGGATTGGGCGCGCTGACGGTAGGGCTGAGTTGCGTTCCGGGGTCGGCGGTGGCAAAGGCTGCGGAGATTGCCATTACGCCGGCGACGGGGCCGGAGGTGCTGACCGGAAGCACGCGCATGAAGGCGGGAACGGCGACCAAGATGGTTCTCAACATGCTCTCGACGGGCGTGATGGTGCGGTCGGGGCTAACGTTCGGGAACCTGATGGTGAATGTGCGGCCGACGAATGCGAAGCTGGTGGATCGCGCGGAGAGGATTATCGCCGAGGCGGTGGGATGCGATGCGCGGACGGCTGGCCGGTTGCTGGTGGAGTCTGGGAAAGATGTGAAGGTGGCGATTGCGATGGGGCGGCTGGGCGTGGAGCGTGAGGTGGCGCAAAAGGCCCTTCAGGCAGCGGGCGGGCGACTGCGGAGGGCGCTGGAGACGGTTGTTTCGTGTAACTCTCCGGAGCTGCCGTGACGCGGTAGTTCCGAGGGAGCTTGTGGTGCGAGTCGTCATACAGCACACGTCGGCAAAAACGAACAAAAGAGTTCCTGCGCCTTGGCGTCGGAGCATTTCCTTCGGCTGCGAGTTTGACGGCGGAATGATACGGGGTGGGCAAACCATGTGGCTCCGCAACGACGACGCAGTTACGGCCGGCGGCTTTACCACGATAAAGGGCCATGTCCGCACGTTCCATGATGGAGTTGAAGTTCAAATCGGACCCGATCATCTGAGCGACACCCGCGGTGAAGGTTATCTGAATGTTTCCGGAAGGAAGGGCGATCGGGGTCGAGGCGAGACGGTCGCGAAGCTTTTCGGCGATGTGGAGGGCTCCGCTGATGTTGGTCTCCGGCAGCACGACCGCAAACTCTTCGCCGCCGAGGCGCGCGATGAAGTCGGTCCGACGGAGCCCGGAGCGGAGCAGGTCGGCGACGGCGCAAAGAGCGACATCGCCTCCATTGTGACCGTAGCGATCGTTGATGGACTTGAATAAGTCGACGTCGATCGCAATTACGGAGATGGGCCGGGAGGCACGGCGGGCCAGGGCAATCTCGCGCTCGGACTCGCGAACGATGGCACGCCGGTTGAATATACCGGTCAGGGCATCCGTGAGGGCGGATTTGCGGAGGTCCTGGTGCGACTCGATGACGAAAAACCAGACGTAAAGCAGCACCATCGAGAACCCAATGAGCATGCTGGCGAACTTCGCGACGAGCAGGCGGGGATCGGACATACCGTCGCCCACTCTCCCCGGCCAATACGAGAGGATGATTCGAGAGCGATAGAGTCCAAGAGCTATCTGCGCCAAAAGGGCGACGGAGGCGACACGGGCCGCGGAACGGAAACTCTCTCTGCCGTACCGCAGGAGCAGCCATGCGCTCAGCGTGCAGAATATGAGCCCTGGGGACAGGACGGTGACGACGAAATGCCTGGGCCTGATAACACCGAGTGCCACGTAAATGCTAAAGGAACAGGCAAACAGAATCCAGCCAAGGCGGCCCAGAAGCCAGCCAATCCAACGCCGCGTTGGATCCCGCAGAACGAACCAGCCAAATCCCATGTACATCGCAAAAAACGAAAGAATGCTAATGTCATTGGCGGCAAGGGTCGCAGCCCAGTAAGGGAGAATTCCCAGAAGGGTACGGAGCACCGATCCAATCATCTGCAGCCCGACGGAGACGGCAAACCAAGCTATCCCCTTCATTCGCTGGTTCTTAATAGCGAGCACCAGCAGCGCCACCGTATAGATAGCGAGTGACAGGGTGGCGAAGATGTAAAGCGAGCGGTAATCCATCGAACCTAATGAGATTCAATACATCACATCTCTAATGGGGGCATATGTCAAGAGAAATGGCACCCTGGCCGTTTTCTGGAGCGTTGGTGGAGGTGGGGCGGGGGCGGGGGATCCTCGCTGGTGCGCTTAATCTGCGAGCGGTTCATGATGCGGCAACAACGCGCGATTAGGGTTGCAGCTATATGCGAACCTTGGTTTCCAAACCGTACCTCAAGGTGCTTGGACGCAGGGCTCTGCTTGGCGTCGCGTTCCTGGTAATTGCCAAGCTGGCGGTTGCGTAAGACGTTGATACGCTTCGCCGGCCGACGCTGCAGGCGCGCTAGCTGAAGAGGGTGTGCTTGCGGGGCATGTCGATGCCTAGATGTTCGTAGGCGAGACGGGTGGCGACGCGGCCGCGGGGGGTGCGGTCGAGGAAGCCGATCTGGATGAGGAAGGGTTCGTAGACCTCTTCGAGGGCGTCCTGCTCCTCTGCGAGGGCGGCGGCGAGGGTGTTGAGGCCGACCGGGCCACCGTCGTATTTTTCGATGATGGTGCGAAGCAGGCGGCGGTCGAGCTCGTCGAAGCCGTGGGCGTCGACTTCGAGCAGCTCGAGGGCGGCGACGGCCGTGGGGCGGTCGATCTTGCCGGAGGCGCGAACCTCGGCATAGTCGCGGACGCGGCGCAGGAGGCGGTTGGCGATGCGGGGTGTGCCGCGGGAGCGCATGGCGATCTCGGCGGCGCCGTCGTGGTCGATAGGAACGCCCAGGACTTCGGCGGAGCGCTCGACGACCCAGCGCAGCTCGTCGTCGGTGTAGAACTCCAGGCGCAGGAGGATGCCGAAGCGCGAGCGCAGCGGGGACGACAAAAGGCCAGGCCGCGTAGTGGCCGCGACGAAGGTGAAGGGGTCGATGCGCATGACGTGGGTGCGGGCCGAGGGGCCGGTGCCGATCATGATGTCGAGTTGGTAGTCCTCGAGCGCGGTGTAGAGCTTTTCTTCCATCACGGGCTGCAGGCGGTGGATCTCGTCCAGGAAGAGAACCTGCCTGGCCTTGAGGTTGGTGAGGATGGCGGCCATGTCTCCCTGGACTTGCAGCGCGGGGCCACTGGTCTGCTGGAAGCCGACTTCGAGCTCATTGGCAATGATGGTCGCGAGCGTGGTTTTGCCGAGGCCGGGAGGTCCGAAGAGGAGCACGTGGTCGAGGGCTTCGCCGCGAGATTTGGCGGCCTGGAGCGCGATCTCCAACTGGGCTTTGGCCTTGGTTTGGCCGATGAACTCGGCCAGGCGCTTGGGACGCAGCTTCAGTTCGACGGCATCGTCGTCGTCGTCGCGGCCGGCGGAGACGAGGCGTTCGGCCTCTGAATTCCTGGGCTCGTTGCTGCGGGGCGCGGCGGTGCCGAGGCCAATCTTTCGCTTTTGCTCGAAGTCCATCCTGAGGCGAGGATAAGGCGAAGCTGGCGCTGAAGCAATCTGTGGAAGGAAGCGAAGGGAATTTGGCTGGTGGGCGCACCGTCGCGCGGACGGAGAGACTGTCTGCGGCGATGGTGCGCTAGCATCTAATGCTGGTGGATCCGGTTGTCCGTGGTCGACCGAATCTCGGGAGTAATGCATGCCTGTCGCTTCACGTTTTTCTTTGCCGCTGATGGCGGCCCTGCTGTTGGGCGCAGGAGCCGCGTCCGCACAACAACAAACGCCGGAGTCCAGCGTGCTGCATGCGCGGACCGGACCTCCCTCGCGGACGATTCACCTGGATGTCTTGGTAACGAGCAAGCCAGGAGAGCCGGTGACCGGCTTGCAGCAGAAGGACTTTACGCTGCTGGACGACAAGACGCCGCGGGAGATTACGTCGTTTGAGGCCGTCGACGGCAGCAAGCAGCCCGTCGAGGCGATCCTGTTGATCGACAGCGTCAACACACCCTACACGGAGGTGGCGCAGGAGCGCATCCAGATCGAAAGATTTCTGCACGCCAACGGCGGCAAGCTGGCGCTGCCCACGGCCCTCGCGGTGCTCAGCGACAGCGGAGTGGCGATCCAGGGGGCCTACAGCCGCGATGGCAATGGGATGGCTGCCGGGCTGGATAAATACACGATCAGCCTGCGCGCGATTGGCAGGTCGGGGGGCGTTGAGGGTGCGGCAGAGCGTCTGGATGACTCGCTGAAGGCGCTGCGGACGCTGACAGCGTATGAGGCGCAACGGCCGGGGCGGAAGATTATTCTGTGGGTCTCGCCGGGATGGCCGCTCTTGTCGGGGCCGGGAATCCAATTATCCAGCCACGACCAGCAGACAATCTTCAACGAGGTCACGTTGTTGTCCACCGGGTTGCGGGAGGCGCAGACGAGTGTCTACGCCATCAATCCTCTGGGAATTGGTGAGTCGCTGCAGAATGTCTTTTATTATCAGCAATTTTTAGGCGGGGTGAAGCGGCCGAACGACGTCAGCATTGGGAATGTGGCGCTGCAGGTCCTCGCTACGGAGACTGGTGGGCTGGTCTTGAACAGCACCGATGTCGCCTCACTGCTGCAGGAGTGCGTCGCGGATAACGCAGCGTATTACCGCATATCGTTCGAGCCAGCTCCGACCGAGACGCGGGATGTTTACCATCTGCTGAAAGTGACTGTCGCAAAGCCGGACGCGACTGCGGCCACCAGCACCGGGTACTATGCAGAACCCTGATTCCAAGGCTTTTTTGGCATAAATCCAAAGCCGCGAAAACGTGCATCAAAACAAAACATAAGTTTGCGTCTTGTGGCGAACAAGGCACGTCTCACAGAAGCGAGAACGGGTCTTCATGTTGCGATCGCAAAGACTTATCTGGCAGTGCTGTGTTTGCCATGGCACGTGCTTGCCGTATCGCTGAATGGTTGTGCCTTGGAGTGGTCAAAATTTGAGAGAGGGTGGGCGTTGACTTTCAGGCGCGCACCAGATGGGAAGCTATTGATGAAGCGCCTGATTTCTGTCTCCCTTACGATATTTTTCTGTTTTTGCCTGATGCTGGCGACTGAGCGAAGAGCGATGGCTTATGTCGATCCGGGTTCGGGACTGCTGGCGCTGCAGTCCATCGGATCGATGCTGGCAGCGGCCGCCTTCTTTCTGAGACGGCGTATCATGGGGCTATTCAATAAGAAAAAGCCCCTGGCCAGCGCTGCAGCGCGGGTAACGGTGCGGAAAGAAGACTCACGCAACGCAGCATGACCCCTGGAACTCCGACTGCTACCTTCCGTGACCCTGCCGGATCCCTAAGACTCGAAGGCGACTTTGCCGTTCGCACCATCCATCCCTCGGCTCGCGATCAGGTGATGGAGTTCGTCACTTCGCAGTTCTGCAATCGATTGCAGGATCGCGGAGACATGGTCGCCATTACGATTAAGAACACTCCGGCGGGACTGCAGTTGTTGCATCCCAAGGTTCCGGTGCCGACCTATCCTTGGGAGTGGACTCCCTCGCAGTGGCTGGCGGCCGCGCAGTTGACGCTTTCGCTGTGTGGCGAAGCGCTCGTTGAGGGATGGGTACTGAAGGACGCGACGCCGCTGAACATTCTGTTTGTGGGCTCGCGACCGGTGCTGGTGGATGTGCTGTCGTTTGAGCCGTGGGACCCGGCGCCCAAAGATCATCCTTCCCATATATGGCTGGCGTATGGGCAATATATTCGTACCTTCCTTCTGCCGCTGCTGATGAACCGGATGCTGAGCTGGCCGCTGGAGATGTCGATGTTCAAGCGCGACGGATACGAGCCGGTGGAGTTGTACAAAGCGCTGAACTGGTCGCAGCGGCTCTCGCCCAGGGCGTTCTGGCCGGTGACCCTGCCGGCGCGGCTGGACAAGAAGGGTGCAGAGACGAAGGCCGGGGAGACGAAGGCTGCGAAGCTGGCGCCGCAGCACAAGTCTCCAGAGCTGGCGCTGCATCTGCTGAAGCGGACGCTGGAAGACCTGCGTAAACGGACGCGCCGAGCGATGCCGGAGTATAGCGGCTCGGAGTGGTCGAACTATACGGCCACCCTGACGCACTACACGGCGCAGGAGAGTCAGCAAAAGTTGGACTGGGTGCGCAACGTGCTGGAGGATCTGAGACCATCGCGGGTGCTGGATATTGGAGCCAATACCGGAGTGTTCAGCGCGCTCGCCGCAGAGCATGGAGCGCAGGTGGTGGCGCTGGAGCGCGATGCGGCTGCCGCCGAAAGCCTGTTTCGAATGACCCGCAACAGCCGGCTGTCGATCCAGACGATTCATTCGGATCTGGCGCGGCCGACGCCGGCTATGGGTTGGGAGAATCGGGAGACGAGCACCCTGCTCGATCGGCTGGAGGCACAGTCGGAGATGGTGCTGATGCTGGCCGTGATTCACCACCTGATTCTGATGGAGCAGATTCCCATCAGCGCGATTCTCGAGCTGGCCTACCGATTGACTTGGCGCTACCTTGTATTGGAATGGGTGCCGGTGACGGACCCGATGTTCCAGAGCCTGATGCGCGGACGCGATGCGTTGTATGGTTCGCTGACTGAGGATGACTTGCTGAAGGCGTGCGAGAATCGCTTTCACATCCTACGGAGACAACCTCTGGAGAATGGCCGTATTCTATTTCTCTTTGCAAAAGATTAAGGCGAAAGATTAACCAGACGAGGCGCGCAATGGGCCTGAGATCTCAATGGGCCCGAAGTCAAGAGCGGAGCCGCGCTGGAAAGCTTCGCGCCTAGAGAGTTTGAAAAGGACAAGATGCTGAAGAAGTTCGGCCAGTGCCTCGGCCTCTCCTCCATGTTGCTCGTCATGAACTACGGAGACCTGCTGGGCGGCGGCTATGACGTCCGCATGCATGTGCCGTTCGCATTGAACGGCATCGTGTGGGCCCAATTAACCGACATTCTTCTCCTGGGACTCTTGTTGTTCGCCGTAATCGGCCCGCTCTCGCGCACGCGACTGTATCCGTGGGTCAGGCTGCTGCTGACGATCTTGGTGCCACCGTACCTGATCCGGCTCATGCGCTCGCAGATCCCGCTTCCGCTTGCGGATACCGTGCTTCTGCCGATCGCCGCAGCATGGGCAGTCGCAGTCCTTCTGCTGTGGGTGAGATTCAAGAATGCCTATCGGCGGCTGATGCGTATCGGCGACTTCATCGGAATATTTTTCGCGGTGTTCTGCCTGTGCAGCATGGTGCAGCTGCTTTGGATCCTGCGCTGGAAGCCCGGGCCTTATCAACATGCGGCGGCTTGGGCGACGACTGCGCAGCCGCCGCGGGACCATCCGCGGCTGGTGTGGATCGTCTTCGATGAACTCTCCTTCGACCAGGTGTATGGACATCGTGCGCCCAACCTGGCGCTGCCGAACTTCGATGCCCTGCGCAGCGAGAGCACCGTGTTCACGGATACGCAGCCGATCGGCGACAAGACCGTCAAGATTCTGCCGTCGTTGCTCAGCGGCCAGGTGATCGCCGCTTACGACTTCACCGCCGACAACCGCTTCATGGTTCACCACAAGGGCACGCGCGGATACACCCAATTGACAGGCGCAGATACCGTGTTTGGCGATGCGCAGAAGGACGGCTGGCGCACCGCGGCGGTCGGCTGGTACAACCCCTACTGCACCATCTACGCAGGCACCATCGACGATTGTTACTGGATGAACCTCGACCGCCTGGATGGGCCGATGGCTCAGACCGCGAGCTTCTGGAACAACGTGGCTTCACCGTTGAAGCACGCGGGCGCGGAGATCCTGCAACCGTCGCGAGCCGATGACGATATCTGCACCTACGATGTGCAACAGCGAACCAAGACGTACATCGATCTCGAACAACATGCAGCGCAACTCTTGAAGACCGACCAGGCCGACTTCGTCTTTCTGCACCTGCCCGTGCCGCATAGTCCGAATATCTGGAGCCGCGCGAGCGGAAGCTTTGCGCAGGAATGCGGCAGCTCGTATCTCGATAATCTGGCGCTGGCGGATCGTGCGGTGGGCAGCATTGTCGCGATGCTGAAGAGCTCTCCGCGATGGAAGGACACCACCCTGATTGTGCAGGGCGATCACTCGTGGCGCATTTATCTTTGGGACAACCAGCCCGCATGGACCGATGAAGATGGAGAGGCCTCGCGCTCAGGATTCGATCCGCGACCAGCGATGATCATTCATCACGCCGGGCAGACGCAGGCAGAGTTGAATGCGAAGCCGTGGAGCCTGCTCAATGTACACACAGAGGTTGAACAAGCACTCCACTCAGCGGCGCAGCATGAGCAGTAGGCAGGCGTGCGCGGGTAGACCGGTGGAGACGCCTCGCTGCGGGCCGAGGTCCTTCCCTGCCCAGACATCGTGGACGCTCCAAGGGTGATCGCCGAAGCCGGGGCTGAATTCGGCGAAGGTGTGGTTCAGATTCATCGGCGCATCACTGGCGTTGAAGAGGGCAAGTGCGATCCTGCCGTTGGGGAGGTCGGCCTGCCAGACGATGAAGTCGCCCTGGTGGAGAAGCTCGAAGCTCTTCGTCGCCGTCTGATTGATCGCGATCACCTCGCGATTCGTGAGCAGCGCCAGCGTCCGCGCATCGAGCAGCGTAAGGTTAGCCCCAACGATGAGCGGACTGCGCGCCATCGACCAGAGGGTGAGCTCGGTGCGCTGCTCGTCAAGTGTCAGACGCGAGGCGCGCGCTTGGCCCCATCCGGGCGCAGGGCGCAACTGGCCGATGGTCAGCATATCCGCATCGGGCCAGTTCCCCGGACCGGCGTACTTCGCCCATGCCGCGGTGCGCGCAAACTGGTCCTTTACTCCTTGCGGAAACGGCGCGCCTGATGCCGCGGACCAGACATCCCACTCATCGTCTGCGATGCGCCACATGTTGGACAGCTTGCCGATCTCAGCAGCGTGGTCGAGTGACGTGGGCCCGGGCGAGAGGCTCAGCACGATGGGGCGGCCGGTCTTATCGATCGCGCGGCGAATCATCTCGATCTCGTCGAGCTTGTAGGGACGGTCGGCGATGCAGTCGACCTTGAGCAGGTCGACACCCCAGAAAGCGTACTGGCGCAGCAGCGAGTCATACCAGGCCTGCCCGGCGGCGTTGTTGCGCACGCCCCAGTTGGTCGGATCCCAGGGGCAGGCGTCGGTCGGATCGGCGGCGTCTTGTGCATGAAAACTGCTGCCTTGTATCGGCAGATTGCGCTCTACAGACGCGCGCGGAATGCCGCGCACAATGTGGATGCCGAACTGGAGACCCTGGGCATGGACCCACGTGCCCAGCGCCGCGAAGTTGGTCTCTTCGAGGGTCACCGAAAATTTGTGCGTGGCGTCGGAGGGACTGGCAATGGACGGCGGCGAGCCCTTTACTACTGCAGATGGAAAACGCGCGGGCACCGGAACGTAACGGCCGTAGGAGTCGATCGCGTAACGCAGCTTGCTGGGCGTGGGACGGTCGTTGGGGTTCTCGAAGAACCAGCCTTCATCGATGACGGCGTACCTCCATCCGAAGGGCAGAAGCTTGTCGCGGAGGACGTCGACGTTGGCGCGGAACTGCGGCTCGGTGATGGTGAGGCCGTAGGCGTCCCAACTGTTCCATCCCATGGGCGGAGTGGGCGCGACGTTTGCCTGCTGGGCTGTTGCGACCATGGACCATAACCCTGCCACCGCTATCCAACGAACGAAAGACTTCATGGCCAAAACCATAGCACTCCGTTGTGACGCTATGCGCGCCACCCGTCCTGGCACGGCCAAAAGGCCAAGCTCGCGGTCGACTCGCTATCCTGTATCCTGAAGAAAGGCTGATTTTGTGCGCAGCATTTGCTGTTCAGCCGGACATCTCAAGGACCCGCAATGCCGCTTTACGAGTACGAATGCACCTCCTGCCACCGCCGCACGGAGAAGATCCAGAAATTTTCCGATCCCGAACTAACGGTCTGCCCCCACTGTGGCGGACCGTTGGAACGCACGATCACGGCGGCGGCCATCTCGTTCAAGGGCGGCGGCTGGTACAAGGACGGCTATGCATCGGCCAAGCCCGCTGCATCCTCGAGCGAAGGCTCGGGTAGCGACGGGGGTGGGAGCGGGTCCGACAGCGGTGGCTCTGGCAACGGCGCGTCAGGAGGTAAGGCGGACTCTGCCCCGGCCTCCGCAAGCTCCGGAGATGGAGCGAAGTCCGGCGAGAGCGCCAAGCCGGCGGAGAGTGCAAAGCCGGCAGCGCCGAGCCCCGCGCCTGCACCCTCGAGCCCTGCAAAGAGCTGATCGTCCGGTTGCACAGGTGACCGTTGCATCTTCCGGGCAGGCGCTGTTAACTGATTGACTGATAGCGGATTGGCTTCCGTTTACGACGATTACACAAGCCTCACCTGATTGATTTATCATCCAAGCCATGAGGCTCACTCGCTCGCTCCGCAAACTCGGCGACCAGATTGAGGACTCCGTCGATCGCGTGACTGACGACGGCAGCTCCTTCCTGCGCAACGTCGGCTGGATATCGGCTGGTGTCGCAACATTGGCACTGGGTGTGGTGATCGGACGCGAAATCCGGCAGCGCTATAAGTTCAATCGCCGTACGCCGTATGATTTCTACGCGCACTCCGGGGATCAGGCGCAGGACGTAGAATTCGGCGTCGGGATCTAACCCGCGGGACACTCTGAAACTGGAAGCCGCCGTGGTGGCCCGTCTTCCTGGAGGTCCTTTGCTGACTCCGGCGGGCACACCTTTGCATCTAACTAGATGTATTGTTGCTTATGGCCCTCTCCTTGCATCCCATCCTCGAGTTAGAGCACACTCCGCCGGAGAGGGCGCCGTTGCTACTGCGTGGTGACCGCGGAGAAGCGTTGCGACTACGCGATGGCCATGGGCGTGCCCTGACCGACCTGCGGCTCTCGGTAACCGATCGCTGCAACTATCGCTGCGTGTATTGCCGGACCGGCAATGAGGGCGCACTGTTCACCGAGCTGCCGATTGCGATCTACGCGCGGATGTTGCGGGTGTTCGTCTCTCTCGGGATCGAGAAGGTGCGGTTGACCGGTGGCGAGCCGCTGCTGCGGCATGGATTGCTGGACCTGATTCGCGAGACGGCACAGATGCAGCCCGCCTTCTCCGACGCTCCGCTGGATATTGCCATCACCACCAATGGGCATCTGCTGGCGCCGATGGCGCGGGAGCTCAAGGAGGCCGGCCTTTCGCGGATCACGATCAGCATGGATGCAGTCGACCCCGAGACCTTTACGCGGATCACGCGGGTTCCCGGCAGCTTTGGGCGGGTGCGCGACGGTATTCGCGCGGCGCAGGACGCCGGCCTGGGGCCAGTCAAAGTGAACTGCGTGCTGCTGCGAGGCTTCAACGATTCGCAGATCGAAGCATTTGCAGAATTCTCACGCCGCGAGCAGGTGATCGTTCGCTTCATCGAATGTATGCCGCTGGAGGAAGACCGTACCTGGTCGCCCGATACGGTGGTGCCGATGAAGGAAATTATTGCGCGGCTGAACGCTGTGCGGCCGGTGGTTGCTTTGCCGGCAAATCATCCTTCCGAAACGGCGCGGCGGTTCACGTTTGACGATGGCGTGGGAGAGATTGGCATCATCGCGCCGGTGTCAGAGGCGTTCTGCGGCCACTGCAGCCGGGTGCGGGTCACCTCCGACGGCAAACTGCGGACCTGCCTGTTCTCGCAATCGGATCATGATTTAATTGGACTGATGCAACGCGGCGCAACCGATGTTGAGATGCGTGACTGGATACGGAGGATCGTCCAGCATAAGGAGGCTCGGCATCACATTGGTGAGCCGGGATTTCTCAAGCCGTCGCGCAGTATGGTCCACATCGGAGGCTGACAGTCTGTGCCGTTATTGTGCTTACCATCACACGGGCTTCGATGTCTGTCGTGCAGGATGTAGAAATGAAGCCCTTTCTCAGCTATGCTAGCGGAACCGTCCGGCACATACCGGACAGCAATAGCAATCTCAACACACGCACTGCAGCATGAGAAACCGCTCGGGAGGGGTAAGCGGCATGGCTGGCCACACATCATGAGTGATTTCCGCAAGAACGATCGGCGACAGCTGGCCTCCATCGACTCGCGCCAGATGGATAGCCTGCGTGTATTTCACGAGGTCGCGCGGGCGCTTACGTCGAACCTGAAACTTGACTCGCTGCTGCGCGCCATCATGGCCAAGATGGAAGATTTTTTTGGGCCCGAACACTGGTCGCTGCTGATGGTCGATGAAGAGACTGGCGAACTTTACTATGCGCTTTCCACGGGGCTGGATGAGTCGCTGCTGCGCGATCTGCGACTGAAACCAGGCGAGGGGATCGCCGGCTACGTGGCAGCAACGGGCAATCCGCTGGTGGTCCCGGATGTCAGCGCCGATCCCGACTGGTCGCGCTATGCGCAGGCGCATCCGGAGCTGAATCTGCGCTCGATTGCCTGCCTTCCCATTCGCCACGGCGAGCGCACCCTGGGTGCGCTGCAACTGAATAACAGCAAGCTCGACCTGCTGCCCGAATCCTCCATCGCGTTCCTCCGCGTGCTGTGCGACTACGCTGCGATTGCGCTGGAGAATGCGCGCCACGTGAAACTGATTCATCACCTGAGCATCACCGACGACTGCACCGGCCTCTTTAATTCCAGGCACCTGTATACGCTGCTCGAACAGGAGATTGCCGAGCACGCCGCGAAGAGCACCTTCCGCGTCGTTCCCTTCATGAAGCCGCACTTCAGCCTGCTGTTTCTCGATCTCGATTACTTCAAGCGGGTGAACGACCGGCACGGCCACCTGGTGGGCTCGCGACTGCTCGCCGAGGTCGGCAACCTGTTGAAGCGCGTCGGCGGCCCGGATCATGCGGCGTTCCGCTATGGCGGCGATGAGTTTGTGGTGCTGCTGCGCGGACTCGACAAACCAGCGGCCGCCGACCTGTCGCGGCGCATACTGGAGCAGCTTACGCAGACGCGCTTTCTTAGCGGTGAAGGACTGTCGCTGTCCGTGACCGCGAGCCTGGGGCTGGCAACGTATCCCCAGGATGGAAATTCTCTGCACGACCTGATTCGCGCGTCCGACACGATGATGTACATGGCCAAGGATTGCGGACGCAATCAACTGATGGTCGCCAATGGCGTTGCTCCCGGACCACACCCGTCGCCAGGAATCTCGCGGCACGTCTAGCTCATAGAAGACGCCGCTACGACATCCCGATGATCTCGCCGTCATCATCCACATCGATTTCAAGCGCTCGCGAGGCCTTGGGCAGACCCGGCATCAGCATCATCGCGCCGGCAATGACGACCAGGAATCCAGCGCCGGCGGAGAGCGCGACGTCGGTCACGTGGAGCGTCCAGCCGGTGGGCGCGCCCATGCGCTTGGGATCGTCCGAGAGCGAGTACTGCGTCTTCGCGATGCAGACCGGCAGGTGGCCGAAGCCCCAGCGCTCGAAGCGGGCGAGATTCTCCCGCGCACGCTCGCTGAGCTCGATGCCCTCGGCACCGTAGACGGAACGCGCCACCTTGGCGATCTTCTCCACCGCAGAATCTTCCGGCGCGTAGGTCGTGATGGGCTCGACACGCGGATTCGCGGCGATGACTTCGACGATCTTGTTGGCGAGCTCGACAGCGCCCTCGCCGCCCTTGGCGAAGGCCTCCGACAAGGCGAACGACGCACCATGTGCCTCGCAGAACTGGTGCAGCACTTCGAGTTCTTCAGGCGTGTCGTTGGGAAAGCGATTGATCGCGACGACGACCGGCAGATGGAATCCGCGCACGATGGCGATATGTTTTTCGAGATGTCTAAAGCCGCGCTCGAGATCTCCTTCGCCCTGGTTGCGCAGGCTCTGCACGGTCGTCACAAGCACCGCAACCGCCGGCTTGATACCCGACGACGGCATCACCAGGTCCATATACTTTTCGAAGCCGAGGTCCGAAGCAAATCCCGTTTCGTTGACGACATAGTCGGCCAGCCGCAGCCCGATCTCGTGCGAGATCACCGAGCTGGTTCCATGCGCAATATTCGCGAACGGCCCGCAATGCACCATCGCCGGCGTTCCCTCGGTGGTCTGCGCGAGGTTCGGCAGCACGGCTTCGCTGAGCAGCGCCAGCATCGGCCCGGTGGCGCGGAGATCCCCAGCCGTGACGGGCTCGCCCTTGCGATTCTGGCCAATAACAATCCGCGCGATGCGGCGACGCAGGTCCTCGCGTCCCGAGGCCAGCGAGAGGATGGCCATGATCTCCGATGCTGCAGTGATCAGAAATCCGCTGGCGCGGTTGCTGCCGTCGCGCTGCCGCTTCTCCGGGCTAGTTACGCTGACAACGATGTTGCGCAGCGCGCGATCGTTCATATCCACCGCGCGCGGCCATGTCACCGCATCCGGATCGAGATCGAGATCGTTGCCGTGAAAGAGGTGCGAATCGATCAGCGCGGACAGCAGGCTGTGTGCCGAGGTAATGGCGTGAAAGTCGCCGTGGAAGTGCAGGTTGATCTTCTCAGCGGGCTCGATCTGCGAGCTCCCACCACCCGCGGCTCCGCCCTTCATGCCAAAGACCGGGCCCAGCGATGGCTCGCGCGAGGTGATGATTGCGCTCTTCCCAATCTTCTCCAGGCCTTGCACCAGGCCAATGGAAGTCACGGTCTTACCCTCGCCCGACGCCGTCGGCGAGGTCGCGGTCACCAGAATCAGTTTGCCTCGCCGCTCGCCACGAGGCGACTGCTTCAGCAACTCGAGGCTAAGCTTGGCACTGATCGGGCTGCGCCGTTCATACAGGTTGTCGGTTAAGTTGAGCTTGGCGGCAATGGCTTCAATGGGTAGCAGATTCTTCTTCAAGACGTCCTCAGGCGGTTGCGGTCGCGCCATCCGCGGACAGGAAGGTCCGCGCGCGCTCAGACACTTTCCAGCATATCGCCAGATGAACAGAATCCGAGCACGGACGCAGAGAGGTTAAAGCAATTTTCCTGTAGGTGTATAGCGAAGCGTAGATCTCGACGCTGTTTTTCCCCAAGAAAAACGGCACTACGTCGCTCAATCCAATTCGCAACAACAGGAAAATTGCTCTAGAAGGTCTGGGTCTTCAGCCACTGACGAAAGGCCGGCCCGACGCTGTCATGCTGCAACGCAAAATCCACGGTCGCTTTGAGAAATCCAAGCTTGTCGCCGGCATCATAGCGCACGCCGGTATAGTGAAATCCGTAGACTTTCTCGAACTGCAGCAACGCCTTGATAGCGTCGGTGAGCTGCAGTTCTCCGCCCGCGCCTGGGGTAAGCTGCTCGATCATCTCGAAGATCAGCGGGGTAAGAATATAGCGTCCGATAATCGCGTTCTGACTGGGCGCCTCGTTCGGCTTCGGCTTCTCCACCAGGTTGCTTACCGCGACCAAGCGGGGGTTGGTGGGATGTGGCGCGGAGTCCAGGCAGCCATACATCGAGATCGCCGCGCCTTCCACGACCTCGGTGCCAAGAATCGTGGATTGCGTCTCTTCGAAGGCTCCAACCATCTGTGCGAGGCACCCTCCTTCCGCATCCACGACGTCGTCGGGCAGGATCACGGCGAAGGGTTCGTTGCCGACCATCTGCTTGGCCATCAGCACGGCGTGGCCGAGACCGAGCGCCTCTGGCTGACGCACGTAGCTGATCCGCGCAAGCTTGGAGACCGCGCAGGTAATCTTGAGCAGATCCGCGCGGCCCTTCGCACGCAGCGCAGCCTCGAGCTCCGGCGAGCGGTCGAAGTGATCTTCCATCGTCGTCTTGCCGCGGCCCGTAACGATGATGACGTCGGTGCAGCCGGCGGCGACGGCCTCCTCCACGGCATATTGAATCAGCGGTTTATCGACCAGCGGCAGCATCTCCTTCGGAGTGGCCTTGGTGGCGGGAAGAAAGCGAGTGCCGTAACCGGCTGCGGGGATGACTGCCTTGCGGATCTTTTGCTGAATCATGGATGGTGGTGTCTCTCTACTGTTTTACCTCTTCCGTATCGTCAGGTCGAGACCAGAACTTGAGCGCACGCAGAGGGATCATCGTGGTACAACCCAGAAGTACCGGAGGAATACTGGATGTTATGGCTGAGATGGCCAAATGATTCTGTCAGGTTGCCGCGCGCGGCGCAAGGCGCATGAGTATGCAATCGATTGCGCTGGGCGACTCCGGCATGCGCGCGCCCGCACTCGGCTTCGGCTGCTCCGCGGTCATGGGCCGGGTCGGCCGCAAAGCCTCTTTGGCGGCGCTCGCGGGGGCGTATGACGCCGGCGTCATCTTCTATGACACGGCCCGCTCGTATGGTTATGGAGAGTCCGAAGCCCTGCTCGGCGAGTTTCTGCGCGGCCGCCGGGACTCAGTTTTGCTCTCCACGAAGTTCGGCATTTTGCCCACCCCTCTGAGCCCTCTGAAGCGCGCTCTCAAGCCCATCGCGCGCACCCTGCTGCACGTTGCTCCGAGCGCCCGCAAGACGATGCAGCGAAAGCTAAGCGCAATGTCCTCTGCCGGGCACTTCAGCGTTGCCGCACTGCATGCCAGCCTGGACCTCAGCCTGCGCGCCCTGCGCACCGACTACGTGGATTTCCTCTTCCTGCATGAAGCGCCGGCCAGCGTGCTCCATCAGCAAGACCTGCTCGCCGCGCTGGAGCAACTGATCGCAGCCGGCAAGATTCGCCGCGCCGGTGTCGCCTCCCAACCGCAGGTAATCGACGCAGCTCTCGCGGCTCAACTGCCGGTATTGCAGAGCGTGCAATTTCCCTGCAATCTTTTCAGCCTGAGTCTCGCGCTGCGGCCGCGTTCAGCCCGCGCCGACATCATTGCAATCGCCAATCATCCGTTCGGAGGTGCTTCAGGAGTCGCCGCAGGCAAGGCGTTGCTGACGACAATCGCCAGCGCTTCCGAAATCCCCGTGGAGCTACGCGAGAAACTGCGTCCGGCAGACGATACCACCCTCGCGGACGTCGTCCTCAACACCATCACGCGCGACACCGGCGTGCACATCGTCGTTCCGTCGATGCTGCGGCTCGATCATCTGCGCGCGAACGTTGCAGCGATCGAGCGCAGCCGATTCAGCTCCGAAGAGCTGCACTGGCTGCGCTCTGCCATCACGGCATATTCCGAGCCGAAGAGCTAACGTCTACAACACCGGGCTGTCGTTATGCAGCATTGCCTTGCGAATGACCTTGATCGGCGCAAACCCTTGCCGCATAAAGTCATCGTGGAATTGCTGCAGGTTGAACGCCGCGCCCTCTTTCTTCTGCACATCCTCGCGCAGCTTCAGAATCTCCAGCTTGCCCAAGGTGTAGTAGAGATAGAGCGCGTCCGCTGTACCTCGTTTCGTTTCGACCTCCGCGATGGGCCGCGCCTGGTAGCCTTCTTTGACGAAGAAGTCCTCAGCCTCGGGGATCGTCAGCGCTCCACCTACGCCCGTGTGCATACGAATGCCGACGATGAACCGCGCATCGCGCAACAGCGCATCCTGTAGTTGCCCAAGGCGAATCAACTTGGCCTCGCGCTCCGTCGCCGCTCCCGCGCCGGGCTGCCCATAACCTTCATCCAGCATCATCTGCTCGCAGTAGTGCGCCC
>FSYS01001591.1_pt1 | contig 21820 bp, 16 predicted proteins | sample 1638491 | NCBI WGS metagenome assembly FSYS01 (sample SAMEA3914788, study PRJEB12502) | metagenome | biome: forest; material: soil | place: Canada | collected 2011-07-03 | depth 0.1 m | reverse complement strand
GAATCGAGCCACTGCGGATTCGTTGAAGCCGAATTATAAGAGTTCACATCGGAGGAACGGTTCTGATGAATCAGTCGCCAGTTTACTCCGAACTGAAAATTGTGCTTTCCCTTCGTCCAGTTGAAGTTGTCAACGATGTTGTTCACCGGAACAATCGAAATTGTGCTTCGTGTCTCCGCTGTCTGCGTGGCGATGTAACGGAAATCGACGTAGTCGCCGCTACCCACACCGGACAGACCATATCCCTGACGGATGTATCCGTAACGAATATCGTTGACCATCGTCGGTGTAATCGTCCAGGTGTCACCAAAGGTCATGCCCTTGGTATTGTCGATCAACTCGGACGATGGCCCTTGGCCCGGAAACTGCTCCGTCCCAGCCGTCGTATCCTTCTGCAGGTTTCCACGAGCAAAGATGCGATTCTTAGGCGATGGAACATAATCGATACGTACGATCGTTGTATTCAGCGTCTTAGGATTGGGCGACGAGAACGTATACAACGCTTCATTCAGCCCATCCCCTCCCGCTGAACCCGGATTGTTCGTATTCGCAGTAGGCAACGTCGCAAAGTACGCCAGGGCGTTCGGGTTCGGTCCAGGGGGGGACGGATACGCCTCCGTATTACACACAGTACAGCCTGCGTCGAGCATGGCAAGCTGCGCCGGCGAGATCGTGTCGGTCACCAAATCATTTGGGTTACCGCCCGCGTCTCCCGTATACGTGATGATGCCCTGCTTGTAATTTGCCGTCGGTACCGTCTGACTGACAATTGAGCTCTCTGCCTGCCTCGATCCTTCGTAGTTGCCGAAGAAGAAAAGCTTGCTCTTGATAAATGCCCCACCGAAGTCTCCGCCGAAGACGTTACGGATTAATTTTGGCGGCCGGTTTGATTCTCCGCTCCCCAACTGAGAATTCTTGTTGAAGAAGTCATTCGATACTGTATTGGTTGGGCGAAAGTACTCGTAGGCGGCACCGTGATATTTGTTGGTGCCCGACTTGGTTACCAACGAAACTTGCGCTCCGGAAGAGCGACCTTGATCCGCGTTGGCAATCCCGGTGGTCACACGGAACTCTTGCACTGAATCCTGGGTCTCGCGCAGCACTCCGAAAAAAGCCAGCCCGCGCACCTGATCGTTGTCATCAACGCCGTCCAACGTGATGTTGCCCTGATCTGAACGACCGCCATTGACTGCGCCGCTCCGGCTATCTGCCATCGCAGGATCAGCAGGGGGAGGAAACGCCAGCACGCCCGGCTGCAGCGATAGCAGGTCTGGCACATTGCGCGTCTCGCTTGGCAGCGCCTGGATCAATGCGTTGTCCGCCGAACCACCAAGGGAGGCATCGCTTGTGTTCAGCGTCTGCGCCGCCGCCGTAACATCGACAACTTGTTTGTTTTCCTGTACCGAGAGCCCAAAATTGATCGTGGCCGGCTGATCCACCAGCAGTTCGGCTGATTTGGATTGCGCACCGAAGCCCGGAGCTGTCACCGTAATGATGTACTTTGCTGGCGGGATCTGCTCCAGTGAATATTCGCCGCTTTGTTTTGAAGTGGTCGTAAGCTTCTGGCCCGCCGCGTCATTTACCAGCGTGATTGTCGCGCCGCCCACGACCGCACCGCTTGGGTCCGTTACAACGCCGCGCAGTGAAGTCGTAGCGTGTTGTGCAAAGCTCACTGCAGTACAAAGGGAGAGAAAAAGAACGAGTACGAATGCACCGATGCGTCTCATCAAAAGCTTCCTCCAGAGAGATAACAGCTTGACCAGCCCCTAAAAAAGGGGAAAAAGGATAGGGATTTGCTTAAGTCTGGTTGCCCAACAATCAAACAGGGGTACGGATCTGCACTTCGTGGATATGTAATGTATTACAGCAAGGTGACTTCAAAAGCAAGTGGACATGACGACGCGAAAGATCCCGAATTGAGCGTCTCTCGATCTTCTCTGCAAAAACAAAAGCCGCGATGAACGCGGCGAATCTGTACCACTTACAGGCAGCGCGACGAGTCCACTTCTTCGTGCGCGCTGCCAATAAGTGCAACCGTTTTCTGTAAATCTACGGCTTTGCAGGATGTCCGAGATGATCGAAATTGAGGATTGCGTTGAAGACCAGCGGGTAACTTCCTATTGTTTCGCCGCGGTACACGGGATTATTTGCAAACAGAAGCACATTGCCTTGGCCCAGATGGGCATCCACGACGATGGCACGTTCGGCGATGGAGGTTTGATTACTCAGCAGCCCTGAGAGCAACATACCCTTCGCATCTGCAAATCGCAGGATGACATCGGGGCGCAGGGCCGCCGGAATGACCGAGGGATTATTGCGGAGTTGCTCTTCGTTGAGCGTCTTTGCCTCCCAAGGCTTCTGCTTCACCAATAGCTCAGGATCGACATCCTTTCGTCCTTCGACCACATCGCTGTCTTCGAGGGTTCCGCGCCCTGTGGGCCGCTGCGCATAGGGATCCATGAGCGTCCGGCCGGCGCCTCTGCCGCCTTCCACGTTGCTGATGTTGAAGGCCATGCCGTTCGCGCTGATCACGGGAACCGAGGCGCCATAGCCCCAGGCGATCGGATGATCGGGTGCCACAACGATGGAGTCCAGAATCGTGCCAACGACGCGCGCATCGCCGCGCACAACGGACACGCCTGGAGCCAAACCGCTGTCGATCGCAAATTCAGAAGTGTCCTCCGACGTGATCAGTAGACCTCCCTGTTGGACGAACGTGCGGAGGTGCGCTAAGCCGTCGAGCCCAAGGCCGGGGCGGGTATCCGGAGTGGAGTCCAGGCGACCGAGATTCGGGGTTAGATCCGTAGTCTGCCATGGCGTTGCATTTCCATATCTCGGGGTGCCATTGAGAATGGACTGCGTGGACGCATAGCCCACCGGTGCGAAGACGATCACGTCGTACTTGCTGCGGAGATCTGCTTCGGCGGCCGCGGTCTGGGTGCTGATGTATTTGTAGGGGACACCTACATGGTCGAACTCGTAGCGCCACCAGCCTTCGGTCTGCGTCCCCTGCCAGGTGTGCATGAACGCGATCCGCGGGGCTTTGGCTGGATGCGTGGCCACATCGGGTGCAGATGCCACGCGGGCCGCATCGAGCGATAGCTCCTTCAACACCGGCGCCAGCGTGGCGTCGGACGCATCGCTGATCAAGAGCGAGCCTGCGCTGTAGTGATTTCCCGCTGCGTCGAAGGCTTTTTCCGCAACTGCGATATGTGCATCTTTCAGTTTGTAGACGAGCGCCAGCAGTGAGCTCTGCCCGGTGTTCGCGATTACAGCAACCGAGCCCGAGCCCGTCTGCTTGCCCGACAGGCTTTGCGGGTCGTCAACACTCGTCATCTTCGCGGCAAGGATCGCGGGATCGGTTAACCGCGCCACCTTCAGATTGAACAGTTCGCTGAAGCTCCATCCGGTGTCATCGTAGGGGTGCTTTTGCGGGTCATCCGGAGCCCAATACTGCTTGTCCAGGAGCGAGTCCGCGATTCTCGAGTAGGGTTGATCCATACGGACCACGAAGCTGCCCGCAGGGAATGTTTGTTGCGTGGGCTTATCGCCGCGTTTCGCGGGAGGCACGCTGGCAGTCACCGCATCGGTGAGTAGGCTCACCTCCACGTGCTGCTTCTTCAGAACCTCGAGCAACTGCACCTGACGATTCAGTTCGGCGGCGTTTGCGGGGAGCACGTAGGCTGCAGGCCCCTCGACTGTTGGCTTCAGGACTGAGCGCTTGCTCTTCTCGTAGTAGTTCACCAGGAAGTGATGCGTGTTCTTTGAGAAGTACGACAGTGTCGAGAGCAGAGCGCTCTCCTCGTAGTTATTGTTGTCGCGCTGCGACCAGGTCACCACCGGGAACGCCGGATTCTGCCGATACCATGTGCGCGAATACTCCTCTGGCGAGAGGATGCGTTTCTCGGTGTCAGCACCGCCGTTGCCGAACGTTTCGTACAGACGGCTGATACCGTTGTGCAGGCCCGCGAGGAACATCAAGTAGCCGGGGCTCCAGGTGTCGAAGTCACCGTGCGTAAACACGCCGGGCATGCCGAAGTTCTGCATCTGCGCCACATTGTTCCAGCCGAGCTCAGCCCACTCGTTGGCGAGGATCGGATCGATCCACGCGTTGTAGGGACCATCGCCTACTGTGTTGTCGTAGAGGAACGGTACGGACTCGTGCAAATCGTGCAACACCTGCGCATGCCAATCCACGTAGGTGTTGAGCACGTTGTTGGTGAGATTAAGCGTCATGCCCATGGCATCACGGTTGTTGTCGTGGGCAACGTAGTGTCCCCAATAGACCAGGCGGGGCCAGTCTTCGTTTGGGTGCGCGCGGTGCCACTTGTAGATGTCGACCATGCGATCGCGGCCGTCAACCTCGACCACGGGCGTAATCAGTACGATCATGTGTGAACGGATGTATTTGATGTATGGCGAATTATCCACGGCTAGCCGGTAAGCCATCTCCATCAGCGCTGTCGGCGCGCCAGTTTCCGTGGAATGGATGGTTCCGGTGATGTAGTAGACGGGGTAAGAAGCGTCAATGAGCGGCGCGGCCTTAGCGTCATCCATGCCAATTGTGCGCGGGTCGGCGAGCTTTGCGAGGCGCTCGTTATTTTCCTTCTGACCCTTGAGCAGACTCTCATCGGCGATGGCCACGGCGATCATCTCGCGGCCCTCTTCGCTATGGCCAATCGTTACCACCTGCACACGCGGCGTGCTTGCCGCCAGCAGCCGGAAGTACTTGTATACGTCCTCAGCGTAAGGAAGCATGTTCGGTGCGCCGGACACATCGCCCAATACCTTTTCGGGCGTCGGAACGGTCGTGGAGGCGGGCAGATAATTGACCAGGGGCGAAATGAACGACGGGTCCGTGGTATATTCCAGAATCTTCTTGGTGTATTGCTGGTCTACCGGCTGGTTAGGGTCACGTGCGTACTCGGTGTTCGCAACTTGAGCGGAGGCGGAGACGCAAAGAGAAAGCGCAGCGGCGGCCAGGAAGGCCGAGAGGAAGGCTGAATGTCGCATATCGATTTATATACCGGAAGCTGGCTCGAAGACCAACTTTCAGTTTGAATCGCGCCAGGGTGCCGCGCATGTGCCTGTAACCAAAGAGGACGGCGCCGGGCATTGAGCTCGACGCCGATGTTTCGTCCGAATGACTTAGAGCCGAAGCTCGCGAAACGGAGGTGCTAGTTCGTCGCTGGCTGACCCTGCGGCCCTTTGTCGCTGCGATCACCCGGTCCACGCATTCCATGTGGATGGTTCCTCAGCTTGTTCCACTGATCAGCTGTCAGGACGCCGCGAATGTCCAGCAGCATCTTGGCGTTGGCCTTCTCTAAATCTGCGCGAGTATCGGCAATTTTATCGATCTGCGTCATCGCCTTCGCCTCATCCAATGGCGTTGCATCCAGCAGCGGTTCCAGCAGCAACTGCTCCTCTTGCAACGAAGCGTGCATGTGGATCAGCTGCACACGGCTCTGCAGGAACAGGTCGCCAATGCGCTTCTGCTGCTCAGCGGTCAGGCCGATGCGCGCCGCGACGTCTGGATTCTTCCACCACATGCCGAAGGGCAGCATGTCGTCGCGACGTCCGTCATCGTGAGCCCAGTCCCTTCCCTCTCTGCGACCACGTTCCATGCCGCCGTCAGGACCGGGACGGCCTCCGCGATCCCAATCATGCCTCGGGCCCCAGGACCGGTCGCCGCTGCTTCCGGGAGGCGGCGGCGCGCCGGGTGCTGGCATACTCTGGGCGCTTGGAGCAGGGGCGGCCGCAGCGGTCGCCTGAGACACGTCTTGCGCGTGTGCCGTGCGAGCAGTCAGCCAAAGCGGTGCTGCCGCGATAAGAGAGGCTGCAAATAATCTGCGGATAATCATTCGTTCTCCTTCGAGCTGGATATTGATCCTGTTGATTGGGTCGGCGCATCGTTCGCGGTCAGCGGAAGCAATCCCTGCGGAACCGATGAACTCAGATCCTGTTGGACATCGCTCATCAACTGATCGTCGGACACGGCTGCTTGAGCCTGCAGTACTGGCGGCTGGACGACGGCAACATGCGCCGGCTTGTGGTGCAGTGCGACCGGGGCCGCGGCACAGAGCAGCGCTGCCGCCGCGACTAGGCTCCATAGCGCGCGCGGAGTTCGATACGCACGCTCTGGCATAACAGCCAGTCGCCGATGCACTTCAGACGATGCGATCACCCCCGCGCGCAGGTCACACAGGACGGCATGCAAGGATTCACACTCTTCCGAGCAGAGCCCGCATATCTGGAGGTGCCGTGATCGTTCGCGCAACTCTGGGTTCGAGAGCAACGCTTCCATCTGTTCGACTGTGAGGTGATCGTTGTTCATCTCTTCCCTTTCTTTCTCAAGCCCGTTGATCGGCCAGCTCGAATATGGTCTAACGCGCGATACAAATGACTCTTCACCGTCGGAATCGGCATGTGCATCACCTTGGCGATCTCAGCCAACTCTTGCTCCTCGATGAAGCGCAGGAGAAAGATGGTGCGTTGCGATCTCGACAACGTTTCAACTCTCTGCCAAATCTGTTCCAGCTCCGCCTGCGCGATCATCTTCGCCTCGGCGGACCGCTCGGGATGCGGAAGCTGGGACTTCAAATCTTCCGCACTAACGGAGGTCGCGCCTACCCGCTTCCAGAAGCGAAAGCTTTCAGTCCGCGTGTGACTGCGCAGCAGATTTACCGCGATGTACATCAGCCACGTAGCAATCGAGCATTCGCCTCGAAAGTTTGCGCGCGTGCGCCAGGCATTCAGGAACGTATCCTGGGTCAGCGAGAGCGCCACGTCACGGTCGCGCACGGATAGCAGCAGGAAGCGAAAAATCCTCTCCTCGTACAGCGCGTGGACTGCAGCGATATCGTCGAATGGCGTGACGCGCTCGGCGCCGTTCTCAGCTAGTGTCAGTTCGCCGGATTGAAGTCTTTGCTGCGGCATCATGCGTTGTACTTGCTGAACCTGCGCTGTTCCTGCATGTAGAGACGCGCGCGCCGCAGGGAAGACTACACAGCCGCAAGATTTTTCGCGACTCCAGAAAGCAAAAGCCCGGAAGGCATCTCCGGGCTTGAGGACAATCTGCTATAGATTTCGGTTAGTCTCCATCGTCGGGCACGCTGTGATGGCGCACGTCCCTGCCGCGCACCCAGAAGATCACGTCCTCGGCGATATTGGTTGCGTGGTCGCCAACGCGTTCCAGGTTGCGCGAGATGATGAGCGCATTAAGCGCCTGCGGAGCCAACTCTGGCTTGTCTTTGATCAGGTCGCCAAGCGCACGGAAGGCATCCCGATTCATGTCGTCGACCTGGTCATCGAGCATCAGGACCGACTGCGCCATTTCGGCATCGCCTTCGATGAAGGCCTGCAGAGCCTTGCGCACCATGGCCGCCGCGAGGAGCGCGAGCCGAGGGATATCTACTGGGAGATCGACGTTGGCCTGCCTGCCGAGGTCCAGTACCCGGCCTGCGATGTTCACTGCCTGGTCGCCCATGCGTTCGAGGTCAACATTGATCCGGATGACCGAGATGATAAAGCGCAGGTCCACGGCCATCGGCTGTTCCATGGCGAGGAGATCGAGGGCGAGCTGGTCGATCTCGCGCTCCATGCGGTTGATTGCCGGCTCGGACATCTTGACCAGCTCACACAAGCTCTCGTCGCGCGAGGTGTAGGCCTCGGTGGCGCGCTGGATGGCCTGCTCCACCAGTCCAGCCATTACCAGGAGGCGCTCTTTTAACTCGTCCAGACTCTGCTGGAATTTGATCCGTATCATCCGAACCTCCCTGTGATGTAGTCCTCGGTGCGTTTATCCGAGGGGTTCGTAAAGATCTTGGTGGTCGGAGCGAACTCGACCAGTTTGCCCATGAGGAAGAACCCGGTGTTCTCCGCTACACGAGCTGCTTGTTGCATATTATGCGTCACGATCACGATTGTGTACTGACTCTTCAATTTGAAGATCAGGTCCTCGATTTTGGCTGTAGAAACGGGGTCGAGCGCACTGGCGGGCTCGTCCATCAAAAGCACTTCAGGATCGACTGCAAGGGCGCGCGCGATGCACAGGCGCTGTTGCTGACCGCCGGAGATACTGGCGCCGGACTTCTTCTTGAGATCGTCTTTGACCTCGTCCCACAAGGCAGCCTGTCTGAGTGAGCGCTCTACTACCTCATCCAGAATGCGCTTCTTGCGAAAGCCGTTGAGCTTGAGGCCGCTGGCGACGTTGTCGTAGATCGACATGGTGGGAAATGGATTTGGGCGCTGGAAAACCATGCCTACGCGCCGTCGGATTTCAACGGGTGTCGCGTCCTTGTAGATATCGATGTCGCCCATGAGGACTGTGCCGTCCGCGCGCGCTCCGGGGCTGGTTTCGTGCATTCGGTTGAGGCAGCGGACAAACGTTGACTTGCCGCAGCCGGAGGGCCCGATCAGCGCCGTCGCGTGGTTTGCTGGAATGCGCAGGTTGACGTCGTGCAGGGTGTGCACCGGTCCATACCATGCATTCAGATTCTCGACGCGAATGTCGACTCCCACTAATTCCCTCCCTTGAGCGCGCCACGATTCGCAAAGATACGCACCAGCGTCACCGAAGCCATAATCATCACAATCAATACAAGAGCTCCAGCCCAAGCCAGGCGATGCCACTCATCATAGGGTGACAGCGCGTACACATAAATCTGGAGGGGCAAAGCTGCGATGGGCTGATTTAAATCAAAGCTCCAAAACTGGTTTCCGAAGGCCGTGAACAGTAGCGGGGCCGTCTCTCCGGCGACACGCGCAAAGGCCAGCATGCAGCCGGTGATAATGCCCGGCGATGCCGTTCGCAAGCTGACCGAAAGCACGGTACGCCATTTGGGGATGCCGAGGCCCAGGGCCGCCTCGCGCACTGATTTCGGCACCGTAGCGAGCATCTCTTCGGTCGTCCGCGTGACGGTCGGGACCATCATGATGGCCAGCGCCACGCTTCCGGCCATACCGGAAAAATGCTGTTGCCTGGCGACGATGAGGGCATAGGCGGCCAAGCCCATCACGATGGACGGAACGCCGTTGAGCACATCGGCTGTGAACCGCACCCCGGCACCGAGCCACGTTCCACGGGCATACTCCGCGAGATAAACGCCAGCGCCGATTCCAACGGGAATTCCAAGCAGGCTTGCCAAGCCGAGGATCACCCCCGAGCCGGCGATAGCGTTGGCCATGCCGCCGCCTGGCTCGCCCACCGGTACCGGGACATGCGTGAAGAATGCGAGATTCAGGGAGCTTGCACCCTTGTAGAGGAGGTATCCGAAGATCGCGACGAGCGGCACCAGGACAAGGATCGTGCTGATGATCGCTACCCCTGTGACGACGTGGTTGGTGAGGCTGCGTCGCAAGGTAACGAAGTTCGAAACGCTGCGGGAGTGCAGAGGCAAGGTGTCCATCAGTGCGCACCCCCTGCATTGTCACGCACAACCACCCACACCAGAAGGCGCGCAACGGCGTTCACAATGATGGTCACGAGAAATAGAGCGAGGCCAATCTCAATGAGCGCGCTTAGATAGAGATCACCGGTTGCCTCGGTGAACTCATTCGCGATGACGCTGGCAAGCGTATAGCCTGGCGCGAACAGGTTCTTCATGATTGCCGGGTGGTTGCCGATGACCATGGTCACGGCAATCGTCTCGCCCAGAGCGCGCCCGAGTCCAAGAATCACAGACCCGATAATGCCCATACGCGCGTTGCGCAATACGCCGATGCGCAACATCTCCCATCGCGTAGCGCCGAGCGCAAGAACCGCCTCGCGCTGGTGGACGGGAACAGCACGCATGACATCGCGGCTGATGGAACTGATTACCGGGAAGATCATGATCGCCAGGATCACGCTGGCGGTAAACATGTTGACACCAAAATTGGGTTCGACGAAGAGGCCCGTCCAACCCAGGTACTTCTCCAGCACCGGGCCGGCCTGGTCACGAATGATGGGCACGAGGACAAAGACGCCCCAAAGGCCGTACACCACGCTTGGAATAGCTGCCAGCAGCTCGGTAAGAAATGAGATGGGGGCGCGGAGAAACTTCGGGCAGATATCCAACAGGAAGATGGACGTGGCCAGGGCCAGCGGCACTGCCATCAACACTGCGAGCAGCGAGGACAGCACGGTTCCATAGATGAACGGCAGAGCGCCAAAATCGCCTGAAACGGGATCCCAAGTGCGGGTCGAAAAGAAATGCCAACCGAACGCCTTGATGGACAGCTGCGAGTGCGAGACAAGGACGGAGACGATCAGGACCACGATCGCGAAGATGCTCAGGGCGCAAACCACCATGAGGGCGGCAAAGGCACCGTCGGCCATCCGGCCTGAGCTCTTTGCCTGCAAGAACATGCGGACCGCCGACGGCGCCACGGGCGCCACCGAGGTTGGCGAACCCATCTCCGTCTGCGGAAGCATGGTCTTGATCATAGGAGGGGGTGTGATCCTGTGTGGCGCCGAAAGGGGCTCCTCGGGCGCGGGGGGCAACGGTATGATCTTTGGCTCATTCATCGGCTGCTCGCAGGCTCCCTTATCACTTTATGAAAGGAATGTGAATGGACCGTGAATCTGCGGGTCAGCCCAGCGTTGCCAAAAACGTCGAAGAGCAAGAAAACAAAGGGGAACCTGCGCTACTGGCAGGGCCCCCTTTTTCAGGGCTTAGTGAACCGTTGCGATGGTCTTGCGCACCATCTTAATCACTGCCGGTGGCAGCGGAGCATAGGTCATGCTCGAAGCTTCGGCCTCACCGTGATCCAGCATCCACTGGAGGAAGTCGTGCAGCACCTTGCCCTTGGCGGAGTCCTTGGAGGGGTCCGGAATTAGAAGCCAGGTGAAGGACGAGATGGGATAGGCGTTCGCTCCCGGAGCATTCGTGATGGACACACGGTAGTCTGCCGGCATGAACTTCGCTGTGCCCGCGGCTGCGGCGCTCACGGTGTCCGTCGACGCCTTGATCCATTTGCCGTCTGCGTTCTTTACCAGGCCGAAGAGCATTTTGTTCTGCTCCGCGTAGATCAGCTCAACGTACCCAAACGAGAACGGGCTGTTGCGGATCATTCCTGCGACGCCTTCATTGCCCTTCTGCCCCACGCCACCAGGCCACTGCACCGACGTCGCGGAGCCGATCTTCTGCTTGAACTCCGGGCTCACTTTGCTCAGGTAGTCCGTGAAGATGTAGTTGGTGCCTGATCCGTCCGAACGATAGACGGGAAGAATCGGGTGGTTTGGCAGGTTGACGCCAGGATTGTCTTTAGCGATCCGAGGGTCGTTCCACTTGGTGATCTTGCCCAGGTAGATGTCGGCAATCACGTCACCGGAGAACTTTAGTTCCGCACTGAAGCCGGGCAGATTGTAGGCCGGCACGACGCCGCCGAGGACGGTCGGAATGTGCAGCAGCTTCTGCTTGGAGTCGGCGAGCTGCTTGTCGGTCATGGGTCCGTCCGAGGCGCCGAAGTCCACAATCCCCTGCGAGATCTGGCGGATGCCGGCGCCCGAACCTACCGACTGGTAGTTGATCTGCACGCCGGGATGCGCCTGGCTGTACTCCGTGAACCAACGTTGATAGATCGGGTTGGGGAACGTTCCACCCGCGCCCGTAAGATGCTGCGCTACGGCGGGCATAACAATTGCCGTCATCGCCGCCATCGCAACCAGGGATAAAAGCTTCGTTTTCATCATGTCTCCTTAGCCGCGAGCGAGCAGTTCATCTCTGCCGCGCGGCTGTGATGTTCGCTTCTGTCGATAACTGGCCCTTCCGTTGGGAAGGGCCAGTTACGAATAGCTCCACTCAAAATCCTACGAGAATCGGCGACGCTTGACCGTGAACGCGACATTATTTTACTGCCACGTCACGCTATTATTCGCCCATCTGCAGGAAATGGCAGATGTTTCGAACCATCACCCTAGGGGATGTAGTAACGCATGCTGATGTGGATCATCGGGTCCGTAGCACGAGCACCGGTCGGGCTGGTGATCGGGCCGGTGGCAGGAACGTTATTGCCGGACCACAGGTTGCGCTGCAGGTAGCTGTAGGTCACCTCATACTGCAAGCGACCATAGGTTGGGCTGTTGACGGCACGCCAGATGAAGCCACCCATGGCTTCCTGGATGTAGCGGGTGGGCGAAGCGCAGTTGGTCGCCGAGATCGACCCTGCTGTGCCGCTGCTGTTGCCGCTCACCGCTGGCAGGTTGTAGCAGCCCGAATCGTTGAGGTTGCGTGGCCCATAGCCGATCGGAGCAAGTCCAGTCGGCGTGGTGATATCGTATACCGTCCTCTGGGCATATTCGCCACCGTAGTACGTGAAGAAGTCCCAGTTCTTGGAGGGATGGAAGACCAGGCTGAACAAGCCATGATCGTTGCGGATGGGCTCGAGTGTTTCGTTGGGCTTCAGCGTAGCGTCGGCCAGCTGCGACGAACCATAACGTCCCGTACCTGTGCCGATCAGCCCCTGCACGGCAACCTCAAAGAGAGGAATCGGCTTGACACGAAGGTTGAAGAACACGCCGCCCGCCGTTGCGGTGCTATTTTGCATTACGGGCGAGTAGGTATAGGTCGGAGCGGATGCCGTTCCAGCTACAGTCAACACGGGGAAATACTCGTTGCGCAGGAAGCGGAGAAGGCCGCCGACCTCGAAGTGCAGGATGGGCTCATCGAGCGCAGCCTTGAACATCAGGTCAGGAGCGACGTTGTTGGCGTAGGTGGTGATGGCTCCCGTGCCTGCCGTATTGCCAGCAGTTACGTTGCCGGCAGCGTTGTAGAGACCGCCGTTCTGGCCGATACCGCCAAAGAAGAACTCGGTCGGGATCGAACCGGAAGCCGTGAAGTTGGTGATCTGAGCCTGCTCGGCTGACGCCGCGAGGGTGACCGCTCCGGTGTTGTAGTTGCCGAAGCGCTGCTCAACACGAATACCGGGCTGACGCTCCCATGTATAGCCGACCATGTACTGAGGGTCGATGGTCAGCGGCTGAATCTCGGTCCTCGGATCGTCACCCTTGGCGTCTTCCGTTAAGAGCGACCACATCTGGCCGCCGGTAACAGTGAAGCCGCCCTGCGTCGCAAACTGACCCCAGATCTGGCGCTGACGCAGCACATAGCTGTTGCTCTGGTTGTTGTTGGACGACGTGCCCGTTCCGAGCCAGTCCATCTCCCAGTAACCAGTCAGCTTGTAGCTGCCCGCATCGCCCGTCACCAGCACGGACAAACGGCTCTGCCGACCGGAGAAGTTCAACTCGCTCACATGTCCTTCATTCGCGCTTGGGAAAGGAATGCTGTTGAACGGGGTATTGATGTCAGAATTCACCGAGTGCTGGCGCCACACACCTTCAAATGCTGCGTAGCCACCGGGCGTGATATTCACCCCCTTGTAGTGGATGGTCGCGGGAGAATTGATTTCATCCTCCACCTTCCTCTGGTTGGCGATCACGTTGTCGTTGAGGGTGGTAGTCGTCGTCTTGAGGTCCGTCACGCTGTTCGAAACCGTGTCGGCCTTGGAGGAGGCCGCGGTTGCGGCGGCCTGTGCCTGCGCTGCAGAAGCGGCTGCCGCGGCTGCCTGTGACTGCGCGTCGGCTGCGGTCTGCTGGGCAGCGGTCACGTCGCTGCTCTTGGAGGAGATCTGCGATTTCAGCGCATCGATCTCGTCCTGCTGCGCCTTCAGAGCTTCTCTCATCTCACGCAGCTGAATCTCTGCTGCTGTCTCTTTGCGAGGCTTGGAAGTCTTCTTTACCGTCTTGGCTGGAACGGTGCTGTTTGTCGTCTGGGCACTCATCGGAAGCTGGGTCGTCAATACCGTCATCGCGACCAGCGCAGCACTCAACACGTTATATCGTTTCATCATTCCTCAGGGACGGTGGCTAAGGCGCGCGAACTCTCTTATGGATTCGTGAACTGCCTTGCCAATTTGTCCGTGAGTTGATCCTCGCAACCCTGTATGAATGAACAGGTAACGATTCATGAATAGAGGATGAATAGGCTCTAAAGTGGCCGATCTTTTCCACTTGTGTCGTGTGCATTCCCTACAGACGCGACGGATCAGGCCTCTGACGCCAGCCCGGGATAGAGCATGAGTGGGAGCGTAAAACAGAACCGGCTGCCCCGGCCGAGCTCGCTCTCGACCCACATTCGACCCTTATGCGACTCCACAATATGCTTTGCAATGGAGAGACCGAGGCCCGTCCCACCCGACTCTCGGGAGCGGGTCTTGTCCACCCGGTAGAACCGCTCAAACAGGCGGCTCAAATGCTCCGAGGCGATTCCGGCACCGAAATCTTCGACGCAGAACCGAACGTCCTGCGGCGATGCTGGCAGAATGGTAGCGCTCAGCACGACCAACGCCCCATCCAACGGCTGGCCGGGCAGCGCTTGTCCCACACTGGCCGGGCTAACGCCATAGTTCAGCGCATTCTCGATCAGGTTGCTGAGCACCTGGACAATCGCATCGAGGTCCGCGACTACTTCCACGTTCGGAAACTCGCCGATCTCCAGCACTCCATGCTTTTCCCGCGCCAGCGCAGCTACTGCGTCCTCTGCTTCCTGGATCAAGACGCCCACCTCCACCGGCTGCGGGCGCAGCTTCTGCTCGCCAGAGTCCACCCGCGCCATCGCCAGCAGATCATCGGTCAGGCGGCCCATGCGTTTCGCACTCTTATAGATGGCCTCCAGAAATTCTCTTACCTGTGGCGTGAAGAAGAGGCCCGTCCGCTCGTCCTCAAGCAGTGTCTCGACATATCCCGAGATCGAGGTCAGCGGAGTTCGCAACTCATGCGAGACATTCGCTACAAACTCTCGCTGCGTGCGTTCTACCTGCTCCACGTGGGTGATGTCCTGCATGACCACGACCGCGCCACCCTCGGGCATAGGCGCGGCACTCACCGCAAAGATTCTGCCCATCGGCATGGATACGGGCCGCATCTCGGCATACTCGCGCTTCTCGAGCGCCTCCTGGACGCACTCGAGGATCTCGGGGGAACGAATCGTCTGTACCAGGGAGTGCCCCGCGCGCACATTTCCCGACGACTCCGCCACTAGCTTCTGCATGGGCACGTTCGCCCAGACGATACGGCCGGCGCCGTCGACACTGGTGACGGCGTCCTGCATGGAATCGAGCAGCGCTTCGAGCTTCCGACGGCTCTCGGAGCTGGCCTCGAGCTGTCGAACTACCTCGGCCGCGGAGACATGGAGTGCCTGCAACAGCGGTTCCATCTGCCGAAACGGAGCATCGGGCCAGCGCGAGTCTCTGCCGGCTACTGACGCTGCGGCAGGTTCAATCAATTCGATGGCATTGGTTACAACGCTGGTTCCCCACGCAGCGATCCAGAGTGCCACGACGACTCCCGTGCCAATGACCATCCACCAACGCGGAAGCAGCAGCGTGGCTGCGGCCATCACCGCGATGCCCACCGCGATGCGCCATAGCAACGCCAGGTACAAGCTCTTTCGCAGCCACGATCTCATGCGAGCAGACTACTCGGTTGCCGCGCCTACCGCACTCCCGATCGAGGCTTCCTTCGCCTTGGGAAGATCAAACCGGTAGCCAGCTCCGCGCATCGTCTTAAGGAAACGCGGCGTCTCAGGATCAACCTCTATCTTCTCCCGGATCCGCCGCACATAGACGTCCACACTTCGCGGCGTCACAAACCGGGCATCGCCCCACACCGCATCCAGCAGATGATCGCGGCTGAATACCCGTCCCGGATGCCGGGCAAGATAATCCAACAGCCGAAACTCGGTCGCCGTGGTGGTCACGAGCTCGTTATTCACGCGGAGCTGCATAGAGTTTCCGTCAATCTCAAGGGTGTCGATATTGAGTACGGAGGATGCACCCTGGGTCTCTGTGGGGCGCTCGAACCGCCGAAGAACGGCTTTCACGCGCGCCAGGAGCTCGCGCATTGCAAACGGCTTGGTGATGTAGTCGTCCGCGCCCAACTCGAGACCGTGAACGCGATCGTTCTCTCCGGCGCGTGCGGTCAAGAAGATGATTGGCACGCTGGCCAGCGACGGATTCAGTCGCAGCCGGCGGCAGAGGTCGAGCCCGTCCCCGCCCGGCACCATAATATCGAGCAGAAACAGCGCAGGCCGCTGCCGCTCCGCATCCTGCACAATCGATCCCACTGCCGGATACGCTCGCACCACGTATCCCGCGCCCTCCAGCTGGTACTGCACCAGCCGCCTGATGTCCGAATCATCTTCCAGGACGAAGACTACCTGACTCACATTTGCTCCAGTCCGCGTCAACCCACCCGCGTCCGCGTTCAGCTTAGCGCATCCCGCCAAGCCCAGCGAATAAAAGACGATGAATCGTGCGGAGATCGTTTCCGAAAGAGAGACCGAAATCCCCGGTTTTTGGGTCTAAATTTATACTTGACATCACACACTATGTGCCGTACAGTAGTTGACATACAGTATGGATGCTACTTCAAACCCGTCGTCTGAGCCGCAGATCTTCGATTCTCTTCGTCTTGAACTGCGCCGCGGCTGCCTGATCGTTGCGGTGCTGGCACAGCTGAGAGTCGAGCACTACGGCTATACCCTGCGCAAAGCGCTTGCCGACCAAGGCCTGGCGATCGAAGAGAGCACCCTCTATCCACTGCTGCGCCGGCTCGAAACGCAAAAGCTTCTCACCAGCCAGTGGCGCGAGGAGGATAAGCGCAACAAGCGGTTCTACAAGCTCTCATCCGAAGGCGAACTCATCCTCGCCCAGCTCCTCGCCGAGTGGAACAGCATCAACGACTCCGTCAACAACATCCTGCAGCACTCCGACCAAAGGTGAATTCCATGAACCCGACCTCCGACCTTCTAGCCCGCTACCTCCAGGCCATCGGCGACCACCTCCCCGCCGCCACCCGCGACGACGTCCTCGCCGAGCTCCGCGCCAACCTCCAGGCGCAGCTTGACGACCGCGCCGAAGAACTCAACCGCCCTCTCACGGACGCCGAAGTCGCGGGCATCCTTAAAGAACATGGCCGGCCCATCCTGGTCGCCGCACGTTATCTTCCCCAGCAGTACCTCATCGGCCCGGCCATCTTCCCCTACTACCTGATGACGCTGCGCAAGGCCGCGCCCTTCGCCCTGGTCATCATCTTTCTCGCCAACTGCTCCAACCTCCTCTTCATCCACACCTTCCCTGAACTCATCGCCGGCATCCTTCGCGCCCTCGGCCTCCTCATCCCCGACGTCCTTATCTTCGCCGCCTGGCTCACCGCCGCTTTCGTCATCGCCGAGTACGTCTACACCCGCAACAACGCTAAACCCTTCTGCATCTCCTGGGATCCCACCACACTCCCGCCCATCAAGCCGCAATTCAAGGGCAAATCTCGCGCCAGCCGCATCGCCGACCTCATCTTCCACTGTCTCTGGATCCTTTACGTCCTCGCGATCCCCGGCCACCCGTTCCTCATCCTTGGGCCCGGAGAGATCGCGTTGCGTGCGTTTCCGGTAGCGCTCGCGCCGGTTTGGCAAACGTTCTACATCCTGCTTCTCATCCTTCTTGCCTTCCAGCTCATCACCAAAATCATCGCGCTCAATGCCCGCTACGACCGTAGCCAGGCTGTCCTCGACCTCATCACCAAGCTCTTCGGTATCACCACGACCGCCTATCTCGCCACCATGAAAACCTATTTCGTCGCGACCGGCCCGTCTGCCAACCTAACCATGCTTGCCAACGTCAATCACTGGATCGGCATCAGCTTCCGCATTGTTCTGGTTATCACGCTGGTCGACTTCCTCGTCGAGGCGTGGAGGCTACTCCGGCCCTCTATCAGCTCTCGAAGCCTCGTCTTCTAAGCTTGATCCACTATTGCGGCGGCTGGTCTTCCAGCCGCCATCGGCTAACATAGCTGCAACACCTTTAACTCCCAGCTCTTCGCAACCGCTCACCGGCAGTAGCACCATTGCATTCCTACTCTCCATTGAGGTGACGATGCCTTCTGACGCGACCGAGTCCCCACCCGTGCATCCCACCTACGACGGACCCAAGCTGGCTGCAGCCGAATCGTTCGGGCTGCGGCACAACGCTCTTTCTCCGCTCGAAACGCTTGCTCAGTCTGTATCCACGATCGCTCCCAGCACTTCGCCACAGCTGACGATCCCGTTGGTATTCGTGCTTGCCGGCCAGGGCACGGCGATTGCGTATCTCATTGCCATGGGCCTGATGGTGCTGGTCGGGCTGTGCATCGCGGCGTTTGCGCGCGAGTCCTCTTCCCCCGGCTCGCTCTACGTCCATACGCGGCAGTCGCTTCCGCCCATCTTCTCTTCCATCACGGCGCTCGCGCTGTTCTTCGCGTACATCACCACGGCCTCCGCGGTCATTGGCGGATTCGTAGACTTTGCTTATGTTTTCCTGAACCCACTCCACGCACGCTTCGGTTTGCCGCACATTCCCGCGCTGGTGCTGGTCTCCGTGGCTGCGGCGGTGGCCGGCTTCGTCGCTTATCACGACGTCAAAGTTTCTGCGCGGCTGATGCTCTACATCGAGGGCATCTCGGTCACGCTCATCGCGATCGTCACGGCAACGCTGCTGCTCAAACACGGGTTTCACTTTGACCGGCCGCAGCTTCACCTGGGCAGCATGAGTCCGCGCGGCATTGGACTTGGCGTGATGCTTGCGATCTTCAGCTTCGTTGGATTTGAGTCGGCCACGACGCTCGGCTCGGAAGCCCGCAGTCCTCTGCGCACCATTCCTCGCGCCGTCATTCAGTCCGCGCTGCTCGCGGGTGTGTTCTTTGTTGTCGCGGGTTACGGCGAGGTGCTGGGATTCCGAAACGCAGCCACTTCTCTGGGAGACAGCGCTAACCCTTTTCGAACTCTGAGCACCCGGGCGGGGATTCCCTTGCTTGGCCCTGTCATTGATATTGGCGTGCTGATCAGCATGTTCGCGGCAACGCTGGCCTGCGTGATTGCGGCCTCGCGCGTGCTTCTGCTCATGGCGCATCACGGCTTGGCGCCCGCCCGCCTCACCCATACCAACACTGCACACGAAACGCCCGGGGAGGCTAGCATCCTCGCGGCCATGCTGGCGTTTCTCCCAGCTGCCGGCCTTGCTCTACATGGGACCACCGGTGCAGATATTTATGGCTGGATGGGCACGCTCGCGGTCTATGGATTTCTTTCTGCGTATGGGCTGGTAGCCGTAGCGCTCGCGTTTCACCTTCGACGTTCCCGGCGGCTACGTTTTGGCTACATCCTATTAACCAGCGCCGCCACGCTGGCGATGTTGGTGGCGATGGTCAGCAACTTCTATCCCATTCCGCCGGCGCCACTGCGCTACTTTCCTTACGTGTATGCGGCGTATGTAGGCGTGGCGCTGCTCTGGCTGGCCGTCTCGAAAGCGCGAACCGCCTCAACCTCCTCCTAGCACCCCGCGAAACCGCTCGCCGTCCGCGTAGGACCCTAGCCGAAGTCCTGGGAGCGGGCCCAGACTACCGGCCAGGAGAAGCGCATGCGATGGCAGATGAGGATTTGGGGGTGGTTAACGGTCTCCTCATCCTGCACGTCGTAGGGCAGATGAACCGTTGACACAACGGAGCAGCCCTCGAAAAATTTGCTCTCGTCCTCAAGATGTCCGCCCACCACAATTAATGTCTGGGGCTCGAACGGCCCATACCCGCGATCATGAAAGTCATTTACTGTACTGATCGGCACGGGTAGAGCGTACTTCGGCCCATAAAGTTCGAGCGCTCCTGCCTCGCCGTAGTTCTCAGCAAGCACTGCGTATTGGGCGCGTTCGGCTGGTGTTAGTTTGTTGCGGACGGCCGCAACCTGCGCCACAAACTCAGGCCAGCCAATCTCATTCGCCATATCGTCGTTGTTCTTCATCTGCCAATTCCACGCCGCGGAACCGGGACGCCAGATTGGCAGGTAGCCCCAGGCGATCGCCCCCGCCTCCGCGAGCACCGCCACGACCACTGCTGCATAGGCCATCCCACGCATGGCCCTGGCACGGGTTGCCAGCCAAGTCTCCAGTCCGACAGCACCTGCGGCGTACAACACGGGGTATGCCGGAAGCAGGTAATATCCTCTTCCCTTCATGAGCGCTAGCAGCACGAACGGGCCGATATAAAACGCGCTCAACAGCCGGAAACGTGGGCTGCGCAGCAGCGCAATCAGGCCGCCCACGGCGAATGGCAGACCAAACATCATGAACTTGAACTGGTCGGTGAAGTATCCAACTGCGCGTCCATTGCGCACGTCGCGCACATGAATAAAGTGCTCCATCTGCAGGGTGATGAAGTGGTGTCGCGCCAGCCATACAAGATTTGGAGCGGCTATGGCCGTTGCCAGCGCGGCGCCGAGCCAAAACCATCGGCTCTTCAGATGGCGCCGCTGGGAGGGTAGTAGAACAAGCGCTGCCAATAAGCTGAGCAGGGGGAAGGCAATGGCATACTTCGACAGCACACCTAAACCGACGCCCAATCCGGCGCCCAGCCAAAACCGTTCGTCGCCCGTCCTCAGCACGTGAGCGGTAGAAAGAATGAGGATCGACCACGCGAGCAGGTCGAAGGTGTTGTACTGCAGCACCGAACTAAAGATCAGCGCCAAGGGAAAGCTCAGCAGCAGCGCGACTATCTGCGCGGCGCGCTTGCCGCCAAGTTCCCGCGCTATCAATCCCACCAGCACCAGCGAGACCGCGTTCACCAGCGCCGCCGGAAGACGCAGCACCTGCACCGAGATTCCAAACAGCGCAATGGCGAGACGGCCGAAGAACGAGGTCATCGGCGGATACGCGACAAATCCCCACTGCAGGTGGCGCGCGTCATCCAGAAACTGCAATTCATCGCGATGAAATCCGTAGCCATTGCCCATAAGAAAATGGACGAGGAGCAGCAGAGCAGAAAGCGCGCTGAGGACAAACACGTCGCGGCGCAGCGAGGTCGTTGGCTTGGCAGGGAGCATTGCGAGCAGGATACGACGAATCACTCGGTTTGGTTCCGGAAATTGAACGGCCGATGGAGTTTAGAGTCGCGGGTGGCATTCAATCCGCAAGCATGGCCAGCAATCCAGCTTCGTCGAGCACGGCGACGCCGAGTTGCTGCGCTTTATCCAGCTTCGATCCCGCCTCTTCGCCGGCCACTACATAATTGGTCTTCTTACTGACCGATCCTGAGATCTTTCCACCCGCGGCCTCGATCCGCTCTTTGGCCTCATCGCGCGTGAGCGTGGGCAGCGTTCCGGTCAGCACAAAGGTCAGCCCGCTCAGCGTGGTTCCCCGCACCTTCCGCTCGGCGGTAAACGTCAGGCCGTAGCCGCGCAGACGGTCTACCAGGGCTAGGTTGCGCTCGTTGGAAAAGAACTCGCGGACGGTTGCGGCCACCTTTGGTCCAATGTCATTGACACGGGTCAGCTCTTCTTCGGTCGCGGCAATCAGTGTGTCGATCGATCCAAATTCTTCGGCCAGCGCTTGCGCCGTGCGCTCGCCGACGTGACGGATCCCGAGCCCGAGCAGCACTCGCTGCAGCGGCTGCTTCTTCGAGCGTTCAATTTGCTCGAGTAAGGCGTCGGCCGTCTTCTCGCCGACTCGTTCCAGGGTCAGCAGCGTCTCACGACTAACCTTGTTTGGGTCGTACAGATCTGCGATGGAATGCACGAGCGCCTTGCGAGTGGGTTCTTCGGCAGCGTCCTCGGTCGATGGTTCAATGCTCACGGAGTGCTCGGCCTGTTCCGCTAATGTGTGCCCGAGCAGTTGCGCGACCATGGCCTCGCCAAGGCCCTCGATGTTCATGACACTGCGCGAGGCGAAGTGCCGCAGCTCTTCTTCGAGTCGTGCGGGACAGCTCACGTTTACGCAGCGCAGATCGACTTCGCCTGGCTCGCGCACCAGCGCTTCACCGCAG